>Ga0164243_10000856_pt1 | contig 53219 bp, 49 predicted proteins | sample OricompcompostOP_FD_108781 | JGI IMG/M metagenome (GOLD analysis project Ga0164243, IMG submission 108781) | Organic Plus compost microbial communities from Emeryville, California, USA - Original compost - Organic plus compost (OP) | ecosystem: Engineered > Solid waste > Mixed feedstock >... | reverse complement strand
GGTCTCGACAAGACCGTAAAACTCTACTCGATGGGCGCGATCGCCGATTCCATGCTGCTGCCGGCCATGGGTGACGCGGCGCTCGGGCTGGAGTCCGCCTATAGCTGGAATCCGGAGATGAAGACGCCCGGCAATCAGCGCTTCGTCGATGATTTTCGTAAGAAGCACGGCCGCAATCCTACGCAGTTCGCCATGTTCCAGTATGACGCGATCATGCTGCTCGACGCCGCGGTGAAGGAAGCCGGCCCCGAAGACGCCGACAAATTCCGAGCGGCGCTGAAGAAGGCCAACTTCCAGTCGCTCCGCGGCAACTTCAAGTTCAACAACAATAACTTCCCGATCCAGGACATCATCCTGCAGCGGGTCGAAAAGTCCCCGGATGGCAAATTCGAAGTCAAGTTTCTCGAGGTGATCAAGAAGGACGTGGCGGATCCTCACCACGGCTCCTGCCCCCTCAAGAGCTGATGCTGCAGCCTCCGCCGGAACCTTATTGTCATGTCGATCGCCTTTATCGCAGAGCAGTCCTTCAACGCTCTGCAACTGGGACTGATGCTGTTCCTGATGGCCGTCGGCGTGACGCTGGCCTTCGGCACCATGCGCTTGATCAATCTGGCGCATGGTTCCTTCTTCATGCTGGCCGCTTATTTCTACGCCTGGATCATCGCCAAGACCGAAAGCGGATTCGCGGCCTGGATCGGCGCTCTTGCGGGTCTCGCGGTCCTCGCCGTCGTCATTGAGCGTGTGATCATCCGGCCTCTCTATGTGCGCGACCATCTTGAACAGGTGCTCGCGACTTTCGGACTGATTCTCATCTTCAACGACCTGGTGATGATGATCTGGGGGCGCGATCCAGTTTACGTGCCGCTGCCTGATGTCCTGTCCGGCCACGTCATGCTAGGCGAAATCGCCTACCCGACTTACCGGCTGGTCATCACGGCGGTTGCGATCATCATCGGCCTCTCGATCTGGTATCTCATCGCCCGCACCCGGACCGGCGGGTTGATCCGCGCCAGCGCCGACAACCGCGCCGTGGTTCAAGCGCTTGGCGCCAACGTCGACCGGCTGGGCGCTGGCGTGTTTGCGCTCGTGGCGGTCCTGGCCGGCATTGCCGGTATCATGACCGCGCCGCTGATCGCCGTAACCTCGGGCATGGGAGACGCGGTGCTGATCCAGTCACTGGTCGTCGTGATCATCGGCGGATTGGGATCGATCGTGGGGGCGCTCGTGGGCGCCCTGCTCGTCGCCTTTGTCGAAGTCTTCGGCCGCACCTTTCTGCCGATGGCTTTGGGCAGCACCTCCGGTTTCGCTCTTGCCAACATGGCGATCTATCTCCTGATGGCTATGACGCTGATCTGGCGTCCGTTCGGAATTTTCGGGAAGCCGCAATGACCAAGCTTCCTCTTCCTATACGCGTCGGCATTATCTGCATCGCGGCGGCTGCAATCGCAGCGCTTGCCGCGTTCGGCGATCAAACAAGTCTGCGCTTCGCAAGCCGCATCGCAATCATGGGTCTTGCCGCCGTGGCCGTCGATGTCGTGCTGGGCTATGCCGGTCTTGTGAGCCTCGGGCATGCAGCCTTTTTCGGCGTCGGTGCCTATGTGACAGGCGCACTCGCGTTGATCGGCCATACCGAAGGTCTGATCGTATGGCCGGTCGCCGTTGGTGCGGCAACGTTAGCGGCGCTGGTCATCGGCGCGCTCGCACTACGCACCACTGGCGTCTATTTCATCATGATTACGCTCGCCTTCGCGCAGATGTTCTATTACGGCGCGAATGCGATGCCGGGCCTCGGCGGCGCGGACGGCTTCCGCCTCCCGTTTCGCTCCACCATCGGCGGAATGCCGCTCGACGATCCCCGCATTTTCTTTCTGCTGTGCGCCTTTTTGCTCATTGCCGTGCTGTTGTTAGCGCGCCGCGCGTCGTTTGCTGCATTCGGCTATACGCTGCGGGCAGCGCGTGACGACGCCATACGGTCCGCAGCATCCGGCATTGAAAACTACTGGCTGCGCCTTGCGGCTTTCACCATCTCCGGCGCAATCGCGGGCTTCGCCGGCGTGCTCTCCGCCAACCTGACGCTTTATATCGCGCCCTCCTCCGTCCTGAGCTGGCACCTGTCTGCGGAACTGCTGGTGATGGTCATTCTCGGCATGGCCGGAACGCTTTACGGCGCCGTGGTCGGCGCGGCCATCTTCCTCACGCTGGTGGAGATTATCTCGCACTATACCGACTTCTGGGCGATGTATGTCGGCATCGCGGTGATTGCACGCGTGCTTCTGATCCGGGACGGCCTCCTCGTCGCGCTGCGCCGACTGGTGACCACGTGACGGCGCCGCTCCTCACCACACGCGGAGTTTGCAAGCGCCTCGGCGGCCTGCTTGTGAGCGACGACATCTCGATCGACATCAAGGCAGGCGAATTGCGCGCAATCATCGGACCGAACGGCGCCGGCAAGAGCACACTGCTGAACCAGATCGGCGGGCAGCTCACCCCGAATGCCGGCACCATTACGTTCGACGGCACCGATATCACGTCGCTGCCGGTGCAGGATCGTGCTCGGCTCGGCATCGGCCGCACCTTTCAGGTGCCAAAGATCTTTCCCAGTTTCGCTGCCGTGGATAATCCGGCCATCGGTGTTCTCGGTCGCAGGCACCACACCTTCGGCATGTGGACGCATGTGCGCAAACTCGGCGATCTCGGGGCGCAGGCGAACGCAGCGCTCGCGGCCGTCGGCATCACCGACAAGCGTTACGCACATACCGAACTTCTGTCCCATGGCGACCGGCGGCTGGTCGAGATTGCCACCGCTCTCGCCGGCAAGCCGCGCCTGCTGCTACTCGACGAGCCGATGGCCGGGCTTGGGCGCGACGAATCCCTACGCATGTCCGCGTTGCTCAAAACGCTGAAGGGGGGAGCTGCGATCGTCATGGTCGAGCATGACATGGATGCGGTGTTCTCGCTCGCCGACACGGTCACTGTTCTTGCTCATGGCAAGGTCATCGCTTCGGGGCAACCGGAAGCTATCCGCAACGACCCGCAGGTGCGCCTCTCCTATCTGGGAGCCGATGACGATGCCTGAGCCGCTGCTTGATGTGAAATCGCTGGCTGGCGGCTACGGCGCGATCGACGTGCTGTTCGATGTCGACCTCCGTATCGAGCAAGGACAGGTAGTCGCGCTCTGCGGGCGGAACGGCATGGGGAAAACGTCCACCATCCGCGCGATCATGGGTGCGCTGACGCATCGCGCCGGCTCGATCGGTTTCGCAGGCCAGACATTGATCGGGATGTCCCCTCATCAAATCGCCCGTCTCGGCATCGGCCTTGTTCCGGAGGGGCGCCAGCTGTTCCCAAGCCTGTCGATCCGCGAGAATCTCGAGGTCCTCGCACGCGGTTCGCCCGGCGGCTGGACCATGCAGCGTGCGCTCGACCTGTTTCCGCAACTGGAGAAGATGCTGGAGCGACCAGCCTGGCAAACCTCAGGCGGCGAACAGCAGATGATCGCGATTTCCCGAGCGCTCATGACCAATCCTAAACTGCTTATCCTGGACGAGGCGACCGAAGGCCTTGCACCGCTGGTGCGCCATCAGATCTGGCAGACCCTCCATCGTTTGAAGATGGAAGGTCTTGCATTACTCGTTGTCGATAAGAACCTGCGTGCGCTCAGCCGAATCGCAGATTTCTGCTACGTACTGGAGCGTGGCCGGACCTCATGGAGAGGCACCGGAGAACAGCTTGCGGCCGAACGGGAAAACGTCGAACGTATGCTGTCCGTTTAATCGGAAAGTCAATATGCCCTCAGCGCCGCGCAAGAAGCCTTCAGTCAAGACCGTTGCGGCTAAAGGCGCGCGCGGGGGAGTAACAGAACCTGGCCGCAAATCGGGGGTGCGGAAGGATGTTCTGTCATCCGAGGTTCTGGATCGCGCGGTCGGCCTGTTTGCCCAACGGGGTTTTGCCGGCACAAGCCTCAAGGACGTTGCCGACGCCGTCGGCTTGAGCCGCTCGGCGATCTACTACTATTTTCCCAGCAAGGACGCGCTGCTTGAGGAATTGCTGACCGGCGTCACGGTCTCTGCCGCGCGCATTCTGGACAACGTCGAAAAGCGCAACGACCTGACCCCGATGGAGAAGATCGGTGTCGCTGCCCACGATCTCGTCATGTGGGTCACGGAGCGACGGCTGCACTTCATTGCCATCGACCGGAGCGAAAACGAACTGCCACCGCCGATCCTCGCGCGTCATCGAGAGGCGAAGCGGCGCGTGCTCGGGGGGATGATGCGGTTGATTGACGAAGCGGTGGCCGGAGGTGAAGCGCGCGCCGTCGACAGCCGGGTCACCGCTTTCGCCATTATCGGTATGTGTAACTGGACGGCTTGGTGGTTCGTACCCGACGGCGAACTGACAGCCGCTGCGGTCGCCGATCGGATTGCCGATCTGGCGATGCATAGCGTGCGTCGGGCGCGGTCAGCCGATGCAGCGAAGAACGATGTCCGCAGTTTGACCGCCGAGATCCGGGATATTCTTGGGCTGATCGACCGCGGAGCAAGCTGAAGACCCATTTTCGTCATACTCGTCAGTCAATTGACACACGTGTCAAATCGTTCGATACTCCGTGATCGGAAGCCTTAAAAGAGGCTAGATGGAGGACTCTGCGATGACCGCTCTCGCCCCGTCGCTCTCTGGACGTTTGTCGTTGCACGGCGTCGACCACACCGCGCGCCCCACATGGAAGTTGCGCGAAACGGTGGAGTTCTATCGCGACATCCTCGGCCTTCCGCTGGTGCACGCTATTACTGCGAAGGGATGGGGGCGCGAAAAGGAACAGCACGCTGACTTCATCCATTTTTTCTTCGAGAGCGGCAACGAGAGCTGCATCGCCTTTTTCTACTATATCGGCACACAGCAGCCACCAGAGTTGGTCGTTCCAAAAGGTTACATGGCGATGGCCAATCACACGGCCTGGCGCGTCGAGACGGAAGATGAATTGCTGGCCTGGCAGAAGCGCCTTGAAGACAACGGCGTTCGGGTTAGCCAGTTCGTCAAGCACGAGATTCTTGAATCGATCTACTTCCGCGATCCGAACTTCTATCCGTTGGAAATCACGCGGTCGCTGCGTGACATGGAAGAACTCGATGCCGTCGATGCGAAGATGACCATTGATGCGGCACTCACGCTGGAAGATAGCGGCCGCTGGACCAACATCGAACAACTCTGGCGCGCCAAGGCTAACGTCGTGCAGAAGCGCCAGCAGGACGCTGCGGCGACCGCGTCATGAGCGGCTTCTACGTTCTCGATGTCCCGGAATTTGCTCCGCTCGTGCACGCTGCGGAGCAGCACGAACGCTGCCGCGTGCATCCGGTCATTGCTGGCTATTGTTACATCGAGTTCGATGGCGAGATCGAGATCAAGCGCGATACGACCGGTCTTGGCGAAGCAGTCTGGTTCGGTTGCCTGACCGCGGGTCTCGACGGCAAGATCACGTCCTTCACCTCCGACGCCATCAAGCTTGCGCCGACTAACGAGCCGGTGCTTGGCGTCTGAGTGCGACACTCAGCCGAATTTATCCCTCACCCATTCCACGATGGCCTTGGCAGCGGCCGTGCGGCCGGGCTCTTCGCCCTTTTCCAGTGCGCGCCCGTGATGATCGCCGCGGAAGCGCTGACGGATCTTGTCCGACGAGGCGATGGTTTCGAAGATGGTCGCGCAATCAGCAGGAAAGACTGTGTTGTCGCCGGTATAATCGACAAGCAGGCAGGGTTGTTCGACCGCCTTTGCCGTTTCAAACAAATTGGCCCGCGAGGAATGCCCGGACCAGGTCGACAACCATGCTTCGGGCGTGCAGAAACGTGAAAATCCGGCCGCTCCATAATTCGTTGCAAACGGATCCTTGCCCCAGACGGAGCCCAACTTGCGATCGGACGGATCGATCGACCGGTCCCAGCAACGCAAATCGGCATCGGTGCGCCAGATGGTCATGACCGATGTGTGTGCGCCCTTGCGGCGATCAGAGAGCGAGCCGCTGTCCTTGGCACGTTTGCGCGCAGACAACCGCTCGCTGATCATGTTGCGAGCGACAGAATCGAGCCGTGTGACCCGCTCGGATTGCGCTTCACGGAAGCGTTGAATGAAGTCGGCGGTGTATTTCGAACCGTCCGGTCCCTCCTGGAATCCGTTTTCCGGGCTGAGAAAATCAAGCGACGCGTTCACCGACAGCGCATCATTCTCATCCGTGACTGACGGATCGATACACTTGAGCAGGATTTGGCCCTGCCCCGGATGTGGCGAGACGAATACAACGCCATCGGCAACGGGCATCGTCGCTTCGCCAAGGCCTGTCGGTCTTCCACCCGGTGTCTTGTCGAAGCGTTCGGCCGCGCCTTTCAACGATTGCTGATTGTAAAACGCATACAGGCTCGCGCCGCCTGAGTTGCCGATGAGGATGATCCGCTTGAACCCAGCGCTTTTGAGAAAATTCAGGCCAGCCGCGACGTCGAGCAGGGCAATCTCGTGTTCGAGCCGCATATCGTTACCGACTGACCGTGCCGTCTGCGTAAACACTGCGTAGCCAGCCGACACAAGATCGGGCACAAGATAATGCGTCGCCAGGAACTCGCGGGGATGCATGATACAAAGCACGGTATCGGCTGATTGCTTTGCATAGAGAAATCCGTTGACCGCCGCCCCGTCCTGCGTCTGCAAGGGATGTACCGTAACCGCGACATCCGACGGAAGACCGGTCATGGTCCAACTTGCGTTGCGAAAGCCCGCCGTCGCTTCCCGCGCCATCTGCCACTCTCCGTCTCATTCGTCTAATAATTGACGTTACCGTCTAAAAGGGGGACTGTCCAGCGTCGCGGCTTTTCGTTCTAGTCGACTCGCGCGGGCGCCACGTCAGCCTGAGAGCCTCGAGACAGGACAGTTATGTGGCACTCATGACGCCGAGCGCCCCCCTTTATGGATATCACCGTCAATATGCGTGTCCGGATCGCCCCCCGACGACGAGCGCGCCGGAAAAATTGCATCAAGAAGACCTATTATACCTCTCAGCCCGCATCTCGCTCCCTTGCCTTATCCGCCGTCCCTCCCTCTTGCGCGATTTGTTCAACGTCCCTCAGAGCCGCTCTAAATCCCGGCTCTGCATGGTGGGCTATGATTGAGCGCATCCATTTCAACATTGAAGGAAGCAGAACGGCAGACCGCCGATAAAAGCTCTAGTCGGACTTCAGGATAGGGCTAAGCGGCATGTACTCGCCAAAATATAGACGTGAAGGACGGCGCAAGCCGGGGAGGTTCTGCGCAACAGCAATAACAGTTGTCGAGTCGGGACATTTGCGACCGGCCGACGAAGCGCCCCTTGCGATTCGTCCGATAACTGATCCGCATTTCGGATCAGCAGCTGGAAACCTCCCTCCTGAATTTTTCGACAATATTGGCCGACAAAATCTGATTTTCTCAACCCACCAAGGCAGATCCAAAAAGACTTCTATTTTCCCGCGATAAACTGCCTGACCTCCTCTCCGAAGGCGCTGGGCGCCTCGACACAGGAGATGTGCGCGGCGTTAAGTGTCACGAGGTTGGATTGCGGAATCGCCATTGCGATCTCACTCGCACGGTCCGGTGGCGTTGACGGATCGTATCGACCGGCAATGACGCGTACTGGGCAGGAAATTCTGGGCAACTCTGGCAACAGAGAGGACGCAGCCAAGACCTCACAACATCCCGCATAGCCAGACGGTGATGTTTGGAGGATCATCGCGGCCAACTCCTCTACCCGCGGTCCGTGAGATTGGCGATAGTCCGCCGTGACCCAACGGTCCAGGCTAGGCTCAACAAAGGAGGTGACGCCGGATTGGCGCGCCATGGCCGCTCGCTCACGCCACATCGATGCAGGAGGAAAGCTTGCAGCCGTATTCGCAAGAACGAGACCGTCCACGCGATTTGGTGCATGGATGCCCAGCCACATAGCGATGAGACCGCCAAGCGAAACCCCACATATCACCGCGCGCTGAATGGACAAATCATCAAGGATCGCGATGAGATCGAGACTAATCCGTTCGAGGGAGTATCCGTCCTCCGGCGCGCTGGATCCACCATGACCGCGCGTGTCGTAACGAACGAGGCGCGCGTGGGGGGCTAAGTATTCAGCGACCTCATCCCACATTCCCATGGATGCAGCCAGCGAGTTGCTGAATACAATCGTTGGCTTATCTTGGCTCCCTGAGACATTCACAGCCAAACGTATGCCTGGCTCGACCTCGACCAAGCGCTTTTCAACCAAAACCACTCTTACATCCCCAAGCTTTTATCCAGTGCCGCAGGACAGGACGGCACCGCCAACGGCACACAGCTCAGTCATCAGCAGCTTCGCACTACGCCGGCCAGCTCAGGCCGCAAGCACTTCGCTGATCCGCTCGCGAATAAGCGCGCGATCTTCCGCCGACGTATCCCTGCTAAAGCTCACATCATAAGCGATCATCGCCGGACGTTTTAAAACGACGATCCGATCGCCGATCTCCAGGGCTTCGCTGATTGAGTGGGTAATGAAGACTGCGGTCTTGCCATTCTCCTTGACGAGGCGCGCGAACTCCACCCGCAATTTGCCTGCTGTGGCCTCGTCGAGAGCAGAGAACGGCTCATCGCAAAGGAGGATCTGCGCGTCAGTGGCAAAGGCACGGGCGATCGAGACCCGCTGTCGCATGCCCCCAGACAGCGCATGTGGAAAGTCATCCTCGTGGCCGCCCAAGCCCAACTTGATCAACCACTTTCTTGCACGCTCTTTGCGATCCGCGGGAGGATGATCAAGCATTTCAAGGCCAAGCTCGACGTTCTGGATTGCAGTGCGCCAAGGCAGCAGGCGATCGCTTTGGAAGACGATCGCCATTCTTCCACGGAAAGAGTCAAAATCGACGAAAGGGTCGCGGCCGCCAACACGCACCACCCCTGAGGTCGGCTCGGTGAGGCCGGCGACCATATTGAAGATCGTCGATTTTCCGCATCCCGTTTTGCCGAGCAGCGCGAGCATTTGGCCAGGAACAACATCGAGATTGAGATGATCCACAGCGCGGTAAGCGCCCGCAGAGCCTTCCCGACCAAAGACCTTCGAAACGTCGCTCAGATGGATCGATCCGTCGTCTGCAACGGCCGATGCCGAATTGGCCGGTGTCTGTGTCATGTCAATGGCGTGGGTCATAATGCTCGTTCCGATACGGCGCGATAACGGAAAGCCGTGTTTTCTATCAACGTCAGCACGCCCTGAACGAGCAGCACGAAGAAGACAAGCTGAAGCGTCCAGGCTAGGGCGCCCGCCATGTCAAATAATTGCTGCTGCTGAAGAAGTTGATAGCCAACGCCTCCGCTGGCGCCGACCAATTCAGCGACAACCACGACGCGGGAAGCATTTCCCAAATTCACCTTCCAGGCCGTCAGAATGTCCGGGAGGATTGCGGGCGCCACCATCGTCCGAAACATCTTCATTCGTGTTGGTCGGAAGGAAAACACCATCTCCATCAGATCCTTCGACATCCCGCGCAGCGCGCTGATGATCTGGAACGTGAATGCCGGAAGCGTCGTCATGACCATAATGAAGAAGATGCGAAACTCGGTGCCGTGAAACCAAATGATCGCGAACACGACCCATGACAGCGCGGGGATACCCTGAAACAAGGTCAAAACCGGCGACAAGAACTTATCAACCGCCTTCGACCGCACCATTGCAAAACCAAGAAGAGCGCCGATGACAAACGCCCCGGCAAGTCCGCCGAGGATGCGCAATACCGTCGATGCCACGTTCCAGAACATCGCCCCGTCCGAGAAAATCTCCAGACAGCGCCAGAACACATCGACGAGTGAGGGAAACAGCACACGCGGAAAAAACAACGCCGCGAACTGCCATAGTGCGATCACAACGACAAACGGCAAGGCCGACATCACGATGCTCTTGATCCAATCGAGCAACGCGTGCTGTTGCGTGGGCCGTGCGGAGTGAGCTACATCGGTCACTTCGGAGCCTCATAGATTGTTGCAGCCGAAGGCTCAGATGGTAGGAAGGAGATTGCTTTCCCCGCTGAATAGACCGACTGGATCTCCTTGCGAACATCGGATGCCCATCGCACATTCATGCCCAGGCGCCCCTTGTTTATGATGAGATCGGAAATCGCTTTTTGATCCTCAGCCGTTCCCTTTGGCGCGATCAGCTTGGCCGCCTTTTCAGGATTCGTGGTCACCCATTCAGCCGCTTCCTTGTAAGCCGCATAAAGCTTTGGAATGAGCTTTTGATTTTTCTCGATCCAGCCGACATGAGCGGCCACACCGAGATAGGGAATGTCCGTGCCGCCGGCAAACTTCTTCCAGCTCTCAGCGATCTTCAGATCAATCGTACGGACACCGGGCTTTTTGGCGAGAAGTGTTGTGTAAGCTGGTTCCCACAAATGGACCGCAGCTGCACGGTCCGCCATTGCATAACCGACAAGTCCTGGCGTCGCCGTGTTAACGACTGAAAGCTTTCCGGTATCAACTCGGAGCTGGCGCGCGAACCAGTCAAACATAACGTAGTTCGTCGTGCCCTTGGCCGCCGCGAGTTCCTTGCCTTCCAGATCGTTCAACGTCTTGACATCAGGCCTGGACGTAACGACCGCGCCCCAGAAATCGAAGAGATTGAAGAGATACGCGACCTTGATGCCACGAACATCGGCGAGGCCAACCGTCAGGAGCGCAGCGCTACCACCAACCTGAAACTCCCCTGAGTTGAATTGAGCGGTGTAGGCGTCCGGCGTGCGCTCCTCAAACTTGATGGCAAGGCCATTCTTCTCATCAAGCTTTTGGGCCTTGATGACGGGCGGCAGAAATGCACCAAGCGACGGCGCGCCGAACACGACGATAGAGAGAGGCTCGACCGCCTGCCCGAACGACGGCGAGGCCATCAAACCAGTGGACAGACATACCAGACAGGACAAAATCTTTTTCATGGCGATCCTCCCAGATCATCGTTTGTTTGATTAGGCCGCGCCAGCGATCGGACTCTCGAATTCTTTGCGCAGTGTCGAGAAGAACTTTCCGACGAGATGTTTCGAGACGCTTGATAAAATCCGCTGGCCGACGCCGGCCACAAGCCCACCGATTTCGCCGACGCCTTGATACTTCAGGCGGCAGACATTCGGCCCCTCAGGGATAATCTCGAATGTCGCACTACCATTACCGTGACCAAGCGTTCCGGCACCCGAAACCTTTATGCAGCAAGTCTTAGGTGGCACCTTGTCGAACAGCGATATTTCGCCTTCGAACGAACCACCAACCGCCGCCACACGCAGCTGCATTTCGACCTTATAGTTATCGGGCGAAGTCTCAATCATCGCCTTGCAGCCGGGAATGCAGCGTGTGAGAATGGCCGGATCGTTGAGCGCCGACCATAGTTGCTCAACAGACGCTTGAATCGTTTCCTCGCCACCAATGTCGAGCTTCATAGGACGTCCCTCTCAAAGACCGAACAGCTTTTGGGCAAGCCCACCATTGATGGAGGCACGCTCGGCTTCCGAAAATTTGGTCTCTGCCACGATCTTCAGTGGCGATAGATCGCCAATCGGAAACGGCATGTCCGACCCCATCAGGATTCGATCGGCACCCACAATGTCTGCGAGATAGCGAAGCGTACGCGGGTCCTGCACGATCGTGTCGTAATACATCGTCGCCAGTGCGGCATCGGGATCGCCGAGCTTCTTGTCGAGCGCATAATTCGTGCGCAGGCGTCCCATGATGTAGGGCAGACCAGCGCCGCCGATGAGCGCCAGAAATTTCATATTCGGAAAGCGGGTAAAGTGACCCGCATAGATCATCCGCGAAACCGCGATCATCGTGTCGGTGACACGCCCGACTGCATTGGCCATGCCGTAATCATGGACCCGGTCATCACCGCTCTCGAAGACCGGGTGCGGCGAAACGATGGAGCCGAGTTCGTTGGCAGCTTCCCAGAACGGGTCGAGCGTCGGATCGTCGAGAACGCCGCCCTTCCCTTTTGGCTGCGTGCCGATCATCACGCCCTTGAAGCCGGCATTATGAGCTTCGCGCAGAACCTCAGCCGCGAGTTTGCCGTCCTGCAAGGGCACTGTTGCAAGGGGAATGAAGCGCGGCTGCTCCTTGGACGCCTGCATCAAATGCTTATTAATCAGGCGAGACCAGGCAGCACCTTCGGCTGCCGGGAGGTCATTGCCATACATGTCGAGCCAGCCAGCGACGACCTGACGCTCAACCTTGTTCTCGTCCATCCACTTCAGACGACCGGCGATATCGCTGAGGGGCTTGGACACCGGACGCGTTGGCTTGCCGTCGGCAAAAGAAAATCCGAGACTCGCTCCATCCTCGATCAGTCGAACTGACGGAAACTGGCTGCTCTGTGATTTGATGTCCTCGAGCAGAGCAGGAGGTACAAGATGAGCATGACAGTCGATAATCATGGAGCTTTATTCCTGTAACTTGGCTTGTTGCGCCTCCGCGATGGCATCGCCGATCGCGGAAACCCGAATGGGGAGCTTGTTGAAAGAAATTCCGAGGGGTGCGACGGCATCATTGATGGCGCTGGAGATCGCCGCGGGAGAACCAAGATAGCCACTCTCGCCGGAGCCTTTTTGGCCGAACACCGTGTGGGGAGATGGTGTGCAGTGATGCACAATCTCAACCTTGGGAATTTCGTGTGCCGACGGCAGCAAATAGTCCATGAAGCTTTGGGTGATCAGGTGCCCCTGATCGTCGTAGACGAACTCTTCCATCAATGCGGCGCCAAGACCGTGGGCGATGCCGCCAAGCGTCATGCCTTTGACGATGTGGGGATTGATGACCGTGCCGCAGTCGTGACCGATGACATAACGCTTGATCTCCGGCTTTCCGATCTCCGGATCGATCGTCACAAGCACCACATGAAACTCGAAGGAGTGGCACGGATACATTTGCACCCGCCCGTTCTCAGGCAGCTTGTTGCCCGTTGGTACCTGCATCACATGGGTGGTCTCGAGCCCAGGCTCCATATCCTGCGGCAGCAGGTGATAATTGCGATGGGCGATATTAACCAGCTCGGCCCAGTTCAGTGATTTTCCGGCTGGGTCACTGGCCGCCCCCGAGGCAAATGTCACGTTGTCTTCCGTACATCCAAACTGATGCGCGGCGATCTTGATGAGCTTCGCTTTCAACTTTTGAGCGGCATGGAAAGCGGCGCCGCCAAGCATGATCGCCATCCGGCTGCCGACCGGCGAGTTCGATGGCAAGGAAGCCAGAGTGTCCGGGCGCACGATGCGGATCATGTCCGGATCGATCTGCAGCACCTCGCCAATGACCGTACCGACCAACGTCTCGTGGCCCTGCCCCGACGACGTCGTGTGAATTGTCACAGAGACGAAACCTAGACCGTCGACGTTGATCCGACAGGAATCCATCCAGGTTGTGGTTGTATTCTTCTCGTTCAGAAGCGGCTCAAACGACGAATTGCCGCCCGATGGCTCAAGGCAGGCAGCGATACCGATGCCGGCCAGCATGCCGGACGCGCGCAGCCTGTCGCGCTCCTTCTCCATCGATGCAAAATCGATATGTTTGAACACCTTATCGACCACGGTGTGATAATCGCCGCTGTCATAGGTGCTCCCGCTCGGAATGAGATACGGGAATTCTTCCTTGCGAATAAAGTTGCGACGGCGCACCTCCATGCGGTGCAGACCAGTCGCCGCAGCGACCTTATCGATCGCCGTTTCGATCGCATAGTTCGTCGGCGCCTGACCGAAGCCGCGTACAGCCTCTTGCATTGCCTTGTTGGTCGTGACGGACTGCGCGCGGTACTGCACGCTCTCAATCTTGTACGGCCCGACGATAGCGCCGATCGGCTTGCCCAACTGAAAGGGTGCACGCCCCGCATACGCGCCCGCATTGTCGAGCGCGCGGATCTTCATGGACTTCACGATGCCGTCGTCATTAAAGGCGACATCGACATCGAAAATGCGGTCCGGCCCGTGCGCGTCGCCGCTACGCATGTTTTCGAGCCGGTCCTCGATGAAACGCACGGGACGACCGAGGCGGCGTGCCAGATGCGCGACAAGGACGGACTGCTTGATGCCGCGCTTGACGCCGTAGCTGCCGCCAACATCGACGTCCTGATGGACACGAACATTATTGGCGGGAATGCGCAGCGCTCGCGCGATTTGGTCCGCGTATTTTGGCATCTGGATCGATGCCCATACGTCAAGCACTTCGCTCCATGGATTCCAGGATGCGGCAACGCCAAAGGTCTCGATCGGTACAGTCGAATTTCGCCCCCAGGTCACCCGGAACGACAGCTGTCGCGGACTTTCGGCGAAGTGCTTATCGACCTCTCCCCACACGAAGAGCTTGTTGAGCAGTACGTTCGAGCCATGATCCGGATGGACCGGCGCGCTTTCGGGCTTCAGCGCTTCTTCGGCCTTCAACACAAATGGACGCGGCTCATAGACGACACGCAATTTTTCGGTGGCATCCTCCGCTAGCGCCCGTGTGTCGGCAACAACAGCTGCAATCCATTCACCTGCATAGCGTGTTTGGCCGACGGCGAGCGGAAAGCGTCTGACGTGCGGCGTATCGAGACCGTTCATCAACTGATCGGTTGCGCCCGCAAGTTCATCGCCCGTCAGAACGTAGTGTACGCCGGGCATGGCCAGCGCCGCACTCGCATCGATCGATACAATTTTCGCGGCTGGATGCTGCGACGGCAGCACGGCGACATGCAACATGCCTTCGAGTGCAATATCGGCGACGAAGCGCCCGTGCCCCGCCACAAAGCGGCGATCCTCACGGACTCGGCGATTGGTGGACACAAATCGGAAGGTCGAAGGATCGGCACTCATCACACGGCCTCCGTCGGCGCATCCGCCTCAGCCGCTTCAAGAATTCCCTCTTCTGGGGCGTCGTGCTCGACCTCTGATTGTTTGTGCTGCGCGGGCTTCGATCGGGGCACATTCGACCCCTGCAGCCGCTCAGCCGCAAACTGGATCGCCTCGACGATCTGCCCATAGCCGGTACAACGACAGATATTGCCTGAGATCGCCTCTACGATTTCTTCGCGGCTCGGCGACTCGTTATGTTGCAAAAGCGCATGGGCAGAGAGGATCATGCCAGGGGTGCAATAGCCGCATTGCAGACCATGTGTTTCGCAGAAGGCATCCTGAATGACGCTCAATTCGCCGGGCGCCGGGGAGAGGCCTTCGATGGTGGTGATCTCGTAACCATCCGCTTGCGCGGCAAACATCAGGCAGGACCGAACCGGCTCACCATCGATCAGCACAGTGCAGGCGCCGCAGACACCGTGCTCACAACCAGCATGTGTGCCATTGAGCAAAAACTTATCGCGCAACGTATCCAGCAACGTGTTACGCGGCTCGACCTCGGCCGATCGAGTCACACCGTTCACTTTGAGTTCAACCTTCATCACGCCGCTCCCTTCAGCGAATGCGCAGCGGCGTCTGCTCTGGCTTGCTCAATGGCGCGCTTGCTCAACGCAATTGCGACCCGGCGCCGATAGGCTGCGCTGGCATGCAAATCATCTGAAGCCTCCATCTCGCCTGAGATTGCGAGGATCGCGTCCGCGACGACAGCCGCATCAAGTCCGGTGCCCACCAAGGATGAGACATCCAGCCGTAAAGCACGATCCCCGATGCCGCCGACACCGAGCGCAATTTCAATGCAGCGCCCCTCATCATCGAGCGCCACTTGCGCCAGCGCGGACGCGAATGCGAAATCCGATTTGCGCGCGCTGACCTCGAAGAATCCGACGCCGATGTTCTTGTGTGCCCAAACCGGGAATTTAACCGCGCTCACGCATTCGCCTGGCGCGATTGCGGTCAGCATCGGGCCGATAAAGAAATCATCCGCCGGCATTGACGACGGGCCATCGGGCGTCGCCAGGATGATCTCCGCGCCAAGAGTGACGGCGACCAACGGAATTTCGGCGGATGGGTCAGCATTGGCGATCGAACCGCCGATGGTTCCGCGGTTGCGGGTCGGAAGATGCCCGACCCATGGCAGCACACGAGCCAGCGTTGGCACCTGTGTGCGGATCATCACGTTCTGCTCGGCAACAGCCTGTCGCGTCGTTGCACCGACGATCACGGCACCGGCTTCAGAGCGAATTCCCGCCAGCTCCGGCAGGCGCATGATGTCGACGAGCTTCGCCGGCCGGGCGAGGCGCATGGCAAGCATCGGCACCAATGTCTGGCCGCCCGCGATCGCGCGCGCATCCTCATCTTCGGCCAGCAATGAGCACGCCTCGATCAGCGAGTGCGGCCGAATATACTCGAACGGCGCAGGCTTCATGGTGACCTCAGCTGAGCAGCAGATTGGCAGCTGCCGGCGACAGCACGGAGATCGATTGACTTTTCAGCAGAGGACCGTCGGACTCGCTCGCGGTCTTGGTGGCGACCCATTCCTGATCAGCGCCGAAGGCGGCCCAAGCTTTCTTGCGCGCATCCTCATCGGCAAACCGGGTCACGTAGGTCAGACGACCGTCTTCGCTTTGAGCCGTGAAGGCGCCAAGCAATTCGATGCCATGGCGCGGGAAAAACTTGGCGGCCACGACGTCCAGAAAGCGGCGGCGCATCGCATCCGCCTTGCCTTCCGCGGATTCATAAATCCGGATTTCGTAAATCAATGCACGCTCTCCCTATCGCTTGCCGGCTTTACGATCCGGTCTTGTAGGAAGAGATAAGACTCCGAAGCGATGCATTGTCAAATATTAACTATTGCAATGTCTCCATTTTGATTGATTGATATGATCCAATTATTGCAATGCAGCATTATCTCCGTAATGTTTCCGCCGTACACACGCGCAGAAAACTAGGTCATTTCAATATCTTACTAATTTTTCCACTAGCTTGGCCTGAGTGCTGCTGTGCACTCGGGACCGACATTGCAACAATTTTTCGATTGCACTAGTTTTGCTGCGATGATTTTTCACTCGTTGCAGCTCAAAGTGGATCGAGATGGCTGATTGGGTTCCTGACCTCACGCCTATTCCAGGACCGCGCTATCTTGCCTTTGTGGCGGCGCTGGATGCGGATATCGCGTCCGGCCGCGTCAAACCTGGCATGCGGCTGCTTCCACAGCGCGATATGGCATCGCGTCTCGGCTTGAGCGTGGGCACGGTGTCCAAGGCCTATACTGAAGCCGAACAGCTGGGACTGATTTCTGGCGAGGTGGGACGCGGCACCTTTGTGCAACGCCGCCGGCCGGAGGCGCGCCATGCACTCGGCACTTCCGCTTCTACCATCAACCTCGCGCTCAACGTACCGCCCTATACCGGCGAAGATGATGTGATCGCATCGACGATCAGCGACATTTTAGCCAACGGCGAAATGGGCAACCTGCTTGGCTACCTGCCGCATCAGGGCCTGCGCCGACACCGAGAGGCCATGGTCAGCTGGCTGGCGTCGCTTGGTGTGTCAGTTGAGGCCGACCAGATCTTCATAACTCACGGTGGACAGCATGCACTGTCGATCGCGATTGGCATGGTCGCCGCTCCTGGCGACACGATCCTGACCGAAAGCTTCACGTATTCCGGCATGCTCGCGCTGTCGGTTCAAAACAACTATCACCTCCACGGCGTCGCAACCGATGCTGAAGGTCTGGTGCCGGAAAGCCTCGATCACGCTTTTACTGAAACAGGCGCGCGCGTCCTCTATTGTATGCCGACGCTTCAGACGCCAACTGGCGCGACGATGCCAACGGCGCGACGAAAAGCCATCGCCGAAATCATCCGCAAGCATGACGCTTATCTGGTCGAGGATGATGCCTACGCCTACCTGCTGACGCCGCCCATCCCGCCTGTGTCGGAGCTGATCCGCGAGCGAAGCTTTTACGTCTTGAGCTTCGCCAAATGTCTTGCGCCTGGACTGCGCATCTCGGCCATGGTCGCGCCAGATTCATTCCGCGACCGCTGCATCAACGCCATGCGCGCTACGGGTTGGATGGCCGTTCCTCTCATGGCCGAGGTGGTGGCGCGATTGATCACCAGCGGAGAATTGGCCCGCCAGGCCCGAATGAAGCGCGAGAAAGCGGCCCTTCGAGATGCGATTGTCCGACGCGTCTTGAAGGAATGGCTTCCGCCATCCTCGCACCAGCCAGGCTTCCATATCTGGCTGCCGTTGCCGGCAGGCCGCACGCTCAATGCATTGGTGACGCAGGCCGCGCAGGCCGGCATCACGCTAGCCCCTCCCGGTTCACTCCAACGAATGAGAACAGAGCGGCTTGGCATTCGAATTTGCCTCGGCGCCCCCGCCACCGAAGACGATCTTGAACGCGCGTTGATCGAAATCCGGCGCATTCTCGAAATGGCCGAAGCAATTTCGTTCGTCTGACATTTCCAACATGACAAGCTGTTGCATAGCCCCGGCGCCGGCGCACCGGAATAGGCTCCGAGTCACGGCACCCACCGCAGCACCGGATTGTCCTCCTTCCGGGCCGTGATGAGAACCATCTTGGCTTCCTTGTCGTTGAAGCTGCGCTTCCTCTCTAAGGCCTTCGTTTTCAAATCGATCGTAATGCGTGCCGCCGCATTCGTTGGCAGACGACCCTTATCGACGCCCCATTGCAAGATTGTCCGCACCGGCGCGAGCTTCGCATCCCTCATCGTTTTGGGATGGCGGCCGGCGTCGATCAGCTTCGTCTTCCAGCGGTTCAGATCTGACGATGCTATCCGCGCGGCGTCGCCGCGATTCATGGCGACCGACACAGCATACGCAACGCGGTCTCGGCCCTTCTCGGTCGTCTTGATGCCAGCCTGACGCAGCAGCTGCGCAGCGAACATCGTCCGGGACGCGCTTGCGCTGCCGGACGGTGCCAAGTCTCGGTATTTTTCAGGGTGTCAGGAGAGCCGGCGGGTGCGCGATCCGGATGCGCCAAATTGGCAAATCCCATCCGCCGCAACCGCCAAAAACCATCGATTCCAACAACTTAGAACCGATGGTGCCCAGGAAAGGATTATACCCGAAACAAAAACTATTCAGCAAAATCAATAGTTTACGGACGTCGACCGTGAGGCTTGCGTACCACCAATGCGTCCTTCCTGTAAACCGTTTGGGACAGGGTTTTGCAGCCGTAACAGCCTTACCTCACCCTTTGTATCTAACCTATCCCAACACAGTCCGCCGTGCGCCATATGGACAGAAGTTCTGCTGGCGCATTGCCCCACATACACATCGTCGAACAGGTTTCTGGCATTCACAGAGAGTGTGACGCCCTTCAGCGACGGGTCAAGAGCGTCAAGTTCATAGCGAACAGCGCCATCCCACAATGTCGTTGCCGGCGGTAGCAACCATGAACTTCAAGCCTTCGACAAGGCCTGCATAACTTTCATCGAAATAGGCATCGCCTCCGCGACTGTACCAAAAAGAGAATCGAAATCGGCTACGCCGATGCTAGGTCGGCATCATTCGGCGCTCGGAATTGACCTTGCGCGCGTATCACACCTCATCTGCCACCATCCTGTTCACCAAAGTTCCGCACCCTGTCACCTCGATCCGGACCTCATCGCCAGCCTTCAGGAACTCGCCCCGCGGCAGACCGACGCCAGCTGGCGTCCCGGTTGCGATGACGTCGCATGGCTGCAGCGTGACGTGCCGGCTGAGATAAGCGATCTGCTCGGACATGTTATGAACTAGCTTTGACGTGTTGGAGTCCTGTTTGAGCACGTCGTTCACCCACAGCTTGATCGACATGTCATTGTGGTCGCCGATATAGGCCTTGGGCGTGAACCAAGGTCCCATTGGAGCGCCGTCCTCAAAGCATTTCTGCCCAATCCAGTCATAGATGAAAACGGTGCCATCCCGCTTCATCAGATCGCGCGCAGAGAGATCGTTGATGGCGGCACTCAATCGCGCGGACTTGATCCAGATTGTCGACGAAGAATTTCGCCAGCTCGTAAAACGCGTAAATGTGGACGGCCATCTCACGGTCTGGGGCGATTACGGCGTAACGACAGTGCGGATTCATAACCGCCATGCACCAATCCTGTCGGACCTTCGCTTGGGGACGGTTCTGTCGCTCTACGATTCTGCGGCCGGACGCATTTTTCTCGCTTACCAGGAACGCGAGCGAACGGACGCGGTATTGAAGTTTGAAGTCTCCCATATGGAAGAACAGAAGCCGTCAGAAAAAGATATTCAGACCATCGTGGAGAAAGTGCGCCATGACGGCTACGCCTGGATCGACGGACAGGTCTTTCGCGGCTTCAGGGCGATCGCCGCACCCATCTTCGACCCTCAAGGCAAATTGCAGGCGGCAATGTCACTCGTCAGCAATCAGCCCTCGCTGGTGCGCTTTCCAAACTCGACCCTGGATGACTGATCGCAACGGCTAGACGAACATCGCAGCGGCTCGGCTGGCAGGGGTAAGTTCGCTTTGAGATCCATCCTCTCCGAAGATTACTTTCGCAGCAAATCCGAAGGATTCATCTTCAGCGTCCGCAGTGGCGGTGTGACCTCAACGGTCGCTGTCATACCCGCTGCCAGTTCGACGCCTGACGGAACACGATCGATATGAATACGGACCGGTATGCGCTGAGCAAGGCGCACCCAGGAAAATGTCGCCGCGACATTGGGCAAACCGAGATGACCTGGCGCGTCATTGCTGTTCTCGATGCCGCGACCGATACTTTCGACGTGACCGGATACCAGCTGGTCAAAGCCCATCAGCGCGATCTGCGCAGGCGCTCCAACGCGGATCTTTCCGATCTTGGTCTCCTCAAAATAGCCGGTGATCCAGAAGCTGGATGCATCCAGGACAGCAACCTTGGTAGTGCCTGCCGTGGCATAATCGCCGGGTCGAAGCCTCATGTTGGTCAAATAACCATCGACCGGTGACCTGATGACGGCGCGGGTGAGATTGAGTTTAGCAAGTTCAAGCGTCGCGACAGCGGCCTCATAAGTCGCGCTAGCCACCGCTGCCGCCGCGCTGGTTTGCTCGACAGCCTCCTGTGACACAACATCCTTGATCTGGCTCCGTCGCCGCGCGGTCGCCTCGCGCATAATCATATCGCGACGCTTGGCTTCAACATCAGCCTCCGCCAGTTTCACCGCAAGCCGGAGCCGCTCGGCATCGATCTCGTAAAGAATGTCACCCCGTTTGACATATTGATTATCGACCACCGCCACGGACCGCACCGTACCAGAGACTTCCGGCGCGATCTGCACCACATCGACACCGACCCGTCCATCGCGGGTCCAGGGTGTTTGCTCGTATTGGCGCCACACCTGCAGGGCGACCAAGGCAGAAGCAGCGACCACGCAAATAGTCAGCGCATAGCGACTGAGAAACAACAGAGACGATTTCACGGCAGCCATCCTAGACGTGGCAGGCACTGGATGAACAAACCATAGATGATGAGAAAGGTGGCGATTTCGGTAAGGGGCCGGGATGCAAAAAGGCGTAATATGTCGGTGGCGCTACAGAAGCGCACCGTCGTTATAGTAGCAATGAGCGCTACCAACGCGAGGACGACCAAACCGGGGATAAAAACGCCGCCGAAATTCACATCAACGATCATGAGGCCATGTCCTTCCTCAGCTGTTCTACGGGGCCGATTGCAAAACGAAGATCGATGAGTCGATCGAACAGCCGCTCTCGGTTCTTGCGCGAGTTGCCCCTCATCAGTTGCAGTAATGTCTCAATGCGCTGATCGAGGCTGATCAGATCATCCTGCGTTATCGATTTTCTGCCGCCGAACGACACAGCGATCGCGAACAGAAGCTCCCCGGCGGCAGAGCGGGCCTCGCTCTCCATTTGCGGCATCATCTTGCGAAGCTCACCGGCGGCATGGCCGATGCGAAGATGGCGCAGCGTGTCGTTCACAATGCCGACCTCGATTTTCGTCGACGCTCGCAGCCTTGGCAGCTGCAACGCCATGCGGTCTATCATCAGGCTCGTCCAGCGCACTTCGTTAGGCGCATGCCCCTGCGCGCGAAGACCGACATCCCGTCGGCTGATCTGGTGCAGGCGATTGTTCGCGACGTCCACCGGCACAGTCTGAAAGAGGGACATGCTGACCGCCGCAAAACCAACCGCTGCAAAGAGCGCAATCACGGTATTGAGGACAGCCGCAAAGTCCCCCGTGTAGCTGCCTCCGAGTGGCGTGAGGATCGGAATGGTGAGAGTGATGCCCAGCGCCATGAAGGTCGTTGCCGGTCGCGCTTGGAGCGAACCAGCGAGCAGGAATGCCGGAGCAAGGACGGCAACGAGAACTGCGAATTCCGTCACCTGCGGAAGGATCACGAAACTATAGGCAAGGCAGATCAGCACGCCATAAATTGAACCGATGACATATTTGACGATGAATGGCACAGGCGTGTCGAAGTTGCCGAATAAGGTGCAGCATACGCCAAGGATGGAGACCGCCGTTCCGCCATCCGGCCAAGCCGACCAGATCCAGAAAGCGCAGCCGAAGAGGACGCCGACGATCGCGCCCAGCGCCGTGCGCGCTGCCATCCATGGATCGCGGTGATAGACGTATCCCTTTGCGCGCTTCGGCCCGTGAAGCATTGCCGCGTCAAGCCAACGCCCCCGCGCTGCCATGTTACGGCCAAGCCGGTCACAGTCGTGAAGCAGGCCAATCATTTCGGCGAGATGGCCGGCGAGGTTGGCGGCAATGCGGTCACTTGGCGTTGCCGCGTCTTCGGTTAACTGTTTCTGGACGGATCGTGCCCGTCCAATCAGTTGTCTTGCCGCGACGTTATCTTCGCCTTCGGAATGAGCAAGCCAGGCGCGGACATCACCGACAAGCCGATGGAGTTCGCCGGCCATTCCACTGGCGCTTCGTCCGACGAAAGGCATCCGGTCTTCGATATCAGACGCGAGTGGAAGAAGCCGCGCAAGCCGGTCATGAATGAGTTGCAGCCTCGCACGGTGTGGGGTGACAGACGCAGCATCATACGGCAGATGCGTCGCGAGTCCCTGAAGGCTCAGCAGATCAACAGCAAGCTGATGGCGATCTCTGCGGTGCTTCTCTGGGGTTCCCATCAGCGCGTCACCAGCAAGCTGTCGCGCATCGTGTAGCGTCGACGTCAGCTTGCCGATGAACTGGCCGGTCATCGGCTTCGGCAGGATGTAACGATGGATCAGGACCGCGCAGATGATCCCGATGGAAATTTCCTGAACGCGCAACGACGCTGTATCGAAAATCGCGCCGGGGTCCAACACGCCTGGAAAACCGATCAGGCTCGCGGTGTAACCTGCGAGAACGAACGCATAAGCGCGTGGTGTGCGATCAAGCAGTGAGAAAAACAGGCACAGGCCGATCCAGCCAGCGAGCGCGCCGCTGCAGACGACTGGATCATTCACGAAGTTCGGAACGATAGCGACTGTCGCCATCGCGCCAATGACCGTCCCCGCAAAGCGATAAACGCCGCGACTAAGCGATGCTCCCGCCGACGTCTGGGAGACGATATAAACCGTGACGATCGCCCAGAATGGCTTTGGCAACCCTATCCTCAGCGAGATGTAATAGGCCAGCATCGCGGCAGCAAAACTCTTGGCCGAAAAAAGGATGGCCTCCGCATCCACCTTGATTGCAGGCGCACGAAGGACGTCGAGCCCTACCCGCATGGTCGCGGAACAGGTCTCGACTAATCGGGGGCCAACTGACATCGTGGTCATGCGCCCGTTGTGACTGATCGGCCAAAGATGTTAAATTCAGCATTTCGACATAAAATCCCTAAAAACGGCCAATTCCATGCCGGCGTTGAAATCAGCTGTTTCCGTCTTTGATCCCGACCTCACCCCTTTGCCTGCGGTGGCGCATAAGCTTGATTTCTCGGCTTATGAGGCAGAGGTGCCTATGCATATGCATCGCAAGGGGCAGTTGATCCTGGCATTGCACGGAGCCGTCACCTGCATCGCGGCCAATGAAATCTGGATCGTGCCGCCCAATTGCGGGGTCTGGATTCCGGGCGGCTTGCCTCACAGCGCTCGCGCCACCGCGAACGCCCGACTCATCTATCTCTTCGTGGAGCCGGGAGCGGCAAAACTACCTGACACCAGTTGCACACTTTCGATTTCACCGATGATCCGCGAAATGGTGGAGCGCCTCTCGGAGGAGAGTTCGGATTATCATGCGGACAGCCACGCGGCCCGGATAGCGCGCGTGCTGCTCGACGAACTCGCGAGCATGCCGCACGAGCGCTTCAATCTTCCGATTTCTGCTCATCCAAAAATCCAGGCAATTGCCGACGCCTTGACGGCCCTGCCCTCAGACCGCAGCACTTTGAGCGATTGGGCGAAGCGGGTCGCGATGAGCGACAAATCATTGGCCCGTCTGGTCATCCGTGAGACCGGCCTTTCGTTTGGACGCTGGCGACAGCAACTCCATCTTATTGTCGCGCTGCGCGAACTGGCGGCTGGAGAGACGGTGCAGAATGTTGCTGCCGGACTAGGATATGAATCGGTCAACGCATTTATCACGATGTTCAAGAAGGCTATGGGCAGCACTCCAGCTCAGTATTTCGCTCAACGTAATGTTCCCACGTCCTCGGATCGCAGAGATCGACCAGCGAACGCAGTTCGTCCCGGTCAAACTCAGAAATGAATAAATTCGCCCACATTTCCTGCTAGCGACTAATTATGAGCCGGCGCTCGGAGATTCCGCAGAGAAGCTCATCACGACAGGTGCGTTCCAACGTCAACTGCAATTGAATCCGGTCAATGAGTTTGGGTGATCATGCTAAACATTAAGAACCCTTCGGCGAAGGTTATCCTGATCACGGGCGCCAGCCGCGGCATCGGCGCTGCGCTGGCTATCGCGGCCGCTGCGGAGGGGCACCACGTGGCTGCAAATTATCGCTCGGAGAGCGCCGAAGTCGATCAATTGGTGTCTCGCCTGAAGGACGGCATCGGTATTCGGGCAGATGTCGGCATCGCCGATGATGCTCAACGCCTGATCGAGGAAACGCTCGCGCACTTTGGCCGCATCGACTGCGTGATCAACAACGCCGGCATCGGCGAAGTATGCCCGATCGACCGTCTCGATCTCGCACATTTCCAAAAGACGCTTCATGCAAATTTGACGAGTGCGTTTCTTGTCTCGCAGGCGGCATGGCCCCACATGACCCGGGACGGTGGCCGGCTTATCTTCATGTCGTCGGCCGCCGCCCGCACCGGCGGCGGGCTTTCAGCCGCCTATGCCGCGTCGAAAGGCGGCGTTGAGAGCCTGATGCACGCCTATGCCACCGCGCTCCGCCCGCACCGGATCACGGCGAACGCCATAGCGCCTGCGTTGATCGAGAGCAGGATGGCCAATGCAATCGATGCAGGTCCCACCGAAGATCTGCCTCTGGGGCGTATGGGACGTCCAGAAGAACTTTGGCCAGCAACACGGATGATCATAGAGACCGAGTATCTAACGGGCCAAACCATTCATGTCGATGCCGGCAGATACATGACCTGAATGCATGGCGAACGAGCCGGGGGTGTAAGAGCAGTCTCATTCGAGCTGAGCGTCACGTGAAGCTAGACGACAGGTTCGGATTTCGCTGGCTGTCTGCGCTCTCATTTCCGCACGTTAATTGCGATGGGAGGGCCAGCGTGAAGAGGATGCAACAGCTGCACCAAACACGGCATCGGCTGATTGAGGGCAGCAGACAGATCTACCAAGGCGACGCAGCCAAAGGCACGCCGCTTCACGAGGCCATGTCGCGCTCAGCTAGATAGCCAAAGTAAATGAAGCAGAATTTCTCCAAGACCCGAAAGCCCGGTTCAGCCCGCACTATGGCCGTCCCATTAAGCTCTTAGCGCCTCTGCAAGCGATGCTTATCTATTCGGGCGATCGAGCGCTTTAAGAACTCTCCGCCGGGATCTTCATGGCCCTTCTTGCTCTTTGGTGATCGGCCATGACGCATAATGAAGCCGGCCGTCCCAGCCTTCTGCTGTCATCCAAAGGCGAGTATTCGTATCTATACGGTCCGGCAGCTTGAGGCCGGCGCTCGCAAACCCCGGTTGACCTGACACACGCTGCCCTTTCGGACCAGCTGGTTGCAGTCCGACATTGACCCAGAGGCGTTTGATCTCGTTCCAACAGCCATCGCAATATTGAGCAAGGACCATCGACCAAGCACCCGGCCTGACCGGATCTGCGGTATCGCCGATGCCGGCGACCATGATCGCGCCGAGTTTCCAAGGTCCAACATCCTGCGCAGCAAAACTGGCGGCCCGCTGATCCGCCGAGGCTGAGTAGAACTGAAGCGTCGTCACCGACGCGGCAATCGCCAGCGCCAGAATTGCGATGTTAATGGGTTTGAACCATCCCATTGCTCCACCCCATGGCTTGACCAGTGCAATGAAACGGGACCACGCGGAGCGAGGCTTGTATTCAGTGTGCCTCGCAGTACGCCGCCAGAACACGATCATGCCACTGATAGATAGGCCCGTGGTTACAACCCCGAACAGAAACCAGATCATTTTGGAGATTAGCCCAGCAAAATCACCAAAATGAAAAGCATCGGTCAGCACACGAATATAGGCAGAAGTGAACCCATCTCGGCTGAGATGCGATTCCATGATCGCGCCGCTGTATGGATCGACATGAACTTCAGACAGGTTAGGACCGAACACTTCGCCGGTATTGCCGCTAAACGTCACCAATCCACCATGCACGCCGGGCATTTCGACATAGCTGACATCGAAATCCGGAAATGCGGCATGGACCCTTGCCATCAGCACATCCAGCGATAGTGTGGCCGGCGGCTGCGGGCCCATCCTGTCAAGCACATCGTCGGCAATCTGCGGATGATGGTGCTCAGCGACAGCCTTAGGGAAATTCAACAGCGGCTCACCGACCCTGATCCAGAAATAAAAAAAACTGGTCAGCACCATGATCACCAGAAACCAGATCGACCAGATTCCACCCAGACGATGCAGGTCGCCCATCAATGTTCGAAGGTTACGACTGCGAGGCCAGCGAAAGAAGCCTCGCCAGAATTTTCGATAGGTGACAAGGCCGGTGATGAGCGATGCCAGCATGAAAAAGGAAAAGCTGCAAACGATCACATAACCCCAAGTCGGAATCATGAGAAACGAATGGAATTGTCCGATGAAATAGCCGGGCATCATGAACGGTGTCGTGCCTTGCACGATGCCGCGATAAGGATCGACCCAGATCCGCCGCACGCCATCCTTAGGTGACACCGCGATGATGTTGAGCGCCGTGCGCGGGCCGGCGCCCTGCAACGGCACCTGCCCAATCAATCCCATATCCGGATGTGCAGCGCGAACAGCAGCGAGGACCTGCTCGATCGGGACGCGCTCCGGTCCCGGTGTCACCCGCGCTTGTGGATAGATCAACCAGTCGATCTCATCCCGAAAGACCGCGAGCGTGCCGCTCAGCAGAATAACCGTCAGCAGCAGGCAAAAGCTCAGCCCGAGCCATGCGTGAATTTCAAACGTCGCTCTCGCGAAAGTGACATTACTACGGCGTCTAGCATGCTCCACGTTCCATCCTCAGAACCGTGCCGTTCCCCGAATACCGACGATACGACCGCTACCAATGGTCGCTCCCGCCAAGTCCGAGTTAATGCTCGTGAGATATTGCTTGTCGAACAGATTACGCGCGAACAGCGACAGCGAGCCATTCTTGCTCTCATAGCCGATATTGGCATTGACGATAGTGAAGTCGCTGACAAATCGACCTGACGTATTCATCAGGTTGCCGTTGCTGTAGAAGCCGTCGGTATAGGAAACGTCGGCGCTGGTGAAGAGACCGGACTGGTGCCGCCAGATGCCGCCGGCCGAGGCAGTGACCGTTGGCGATTCCGGAAATCGCTTGCCTGCCAGATTGCCCAGGTTGGTGATGCCTTCATCGAATTCCGTTTTAAGAAGACCGATCGATGAAAACACAGTAAAGCCTTCGACGACGAGCCAGCGGCCTTCGATTTCGGCACCGTAGAGATGGGACTTTCCTGCATTCGCTGTGATGGTGGAGCCAACGGCCGCGGGATTGTCGACTGCCACCTGCTGGTTCTTATAGTCGTAGTAGAAAATATTGCCGTTTAACTGGAGACGATTGTCGAGCCATCGAGAACGATAGGCCAACTCATAGGCCCACATGAATTCCGGCGCGACGGTGTTGATGATCGTGCTCCCTATAACTGTTTCCGCAAAGCCGGTTCGATAGCCTTTGGTCGCCGTTGCGGCGATGTTCTGATTGGCATCAATGTCGTAAGCGATGCCGATCTTCGGCAAGAATTCGGTGTTGCTGGTGGAGACGTTTTCGTTCAGCGATGAAAAAACGGGAAATCCCGCGCCAAACGTGGCGTTAATATCTAATGCCTCTCCTCGAACATCGTTTGATACCTTGTCGCGAAGCAATCGCCCGCCTGCAATCAACGTCCAGCGGTCCCAGAATTTGTAACGAAGATCCGCATAGCCAGCGACCGACGTAGTTGTATTGTCGGAAAGTAAATCCTGAACAGTAACGACTGGATACCCAAACGGGGCCAGCTGGTTTGTGGTAATGAGTGAGTTTACGTCTGAACTGAACTTTCCCCAAAAAACGCCAATCACGCCTGACAGTGGCGATCCGGCCGGATCGAACGCCAGCCGCACGTCCTGTGCGAAGTCGCTGCCTTTGCGCAAGTCGTTGCGCATCAAAGACGAACCGACCGGCGAACCGATGGTCATATCGGTATCCGCAAAAGAGGTGACCGATTTCAGGTTCCAGCCCGGCGCGAGCTCGTAGCTGATGTCGGAGACGTAATTGTTGAGATAGACCTGCCGGTTCTCGACAAGTCCTGAACTGGCCAGGCTGTTGAATTGACGGGCAAAGAAGTTCGGACCGGTGACCGCATTTACCCCAGGCTTGTCATGCGCCCGATTGAATGTGAAGAGCGCCTTCAGCCCGGGGATTGCATCCGGCGTGATCAGCAATTTGGCTCGGATCTGTTCGAACTCATCCCTGCCCATCGATGCAAGCGCAGGGTCTGTAAACGTGATATCCTTTGTCTCACGCATCGTCTGGCCGGCAACACGCACGGCCACCTGGTTAGGAACAAGAGGCGTATTCAGCGCGAAGGCGCCGGACCTGAAATCCTGGCTGCCAAATTGACCATCGACGATGAATTCGGGCGTATAGGTCGGGTCCTTGGTTTTAACATTCACTGCGCCGCCGAGCGAGTTGCGTCCCTGCAGGGTCGATTGCGGGCCACGCAGCACCTCGATCTGCTCGACGTCCCAGACCCCTCGTACGCCGCGACGCGTCGCCTCGGTATTCTGGATTGCGCCATCGACGATCACCGAGACAATCGGTGCCGAACGAGCCGATGGCCCGGTGACACCCTCGGAATTCAGGCCGCGAATAACGTAACCGCTGTTACCCGAGGCGGGGTAAGAGCGCACATTCGCCATCATGTCGAATGTCTGCTTGAGATCAGTGACATTGTAGTCGCTGATTTCCTGGCCTGTCACGACCCCGACGCTTGTGTAAGTCCGGAAATAGTCGCGCGCGACCTTCTCGCCTTGTACGGTAATCTCATCGAGCACGATCGCTCCTGACGCATCGGCCTGCGCCATCGCTGTCGACGCACCGCTTCGGGTCAGTGTTACGGTCTGGCCACCGGTAAAGCGGGGCGAAAGCCCGCTCGACCAGAGCATACGTTCGAGCGCAGCTCGCGGCGTCAACGTTCCGCTGACAGGATTGGACCGAATGGAGCGACTGAGGTTGCTGTCGTAGATCACCTGAATGCCGGTCAGGGCGCCGAACTGCGACAATGCCGAATCCAGCGGCTGAGCGGCGATATTGAAAGCAGCCGTCCCCGGCTGCTCAGCCGCCGCGCTTTGCTGTGCCCGCGCGGTCTCCGCGAGCCCGGCGGAGAAAATAACAGCCACGGCCAGCGTGCCGCCATAGGCCCTGGCGCGCTGCCGCAGCCATGCACACAAAGCGCCGGGCCGACCTGACACAACCGCCCGCGCGCCATTACCATTCTTCATCACAACTCAACCCCCAACCGACCGCAAAATGCGGCCCCCGGGGATAAAGACGACTCGGCAATGATATGTCCGAATCCAAAATCGAAAGATTGGAGCAATTCAAAAAGACACGCCCGCCAAGCGGAAACAGTCATCAGCCGATCATCGTGAGGAAGCGCGACAGGTGGCGGACCGGCAAGCCCAGTGCGCTGCCGATATGATCCAGCGCCTCATCGACACGGCGAAGATGAAACACGCCCGACACCCGCCGCTCGGCGGCCGATGAATCGACGACGAGCACGAGGCCTCTCTTGTAGCGATTCAATTCTGACGCGACGTTGCCCAGCCTTTCATCCCGAAAGATCAGCTGCCCTTTGCGCCAGGCGGACACCGCTTCAATATCGGCAATCGCGCCGGTTTGAACGCGCCCATTTTCACATATTGCCTGCTGGCCCACCTTGAGCGATTTGGGTTCGGGCATAGAAAGCTGCAGATTGCCCTGAAGGCATGACACCGTAGTCTTGTTGCCGTCGATGCGCGCAAGGAACACCGCATCGCTCGCGGCTACCGTGGCCTCTCCCGCCGACAGAACGAGTTCTGAACCCTGTCGCGCGCGGGACGTGAAAGCCGCTTCTCCGCTGACGAGCTTCAAATGGCGGTCATTCTCATCGCCGAGCGACAGACCGCTGCGGGTGTTCAGTTCGACGGTGACATCACCCGGCAGATCGATGCGGCGCTGCTCGCCGGCCACCGTCCTGTAATCGGCGACTATGTCCTGAGCCGTCGGCAGGAAGCCGAGCTTCGCACCGGCGAAGGCCAATCCGACTGTCGATGCCGCGATGGCACCGCCTTGAAGGAACGTCCTCCGACTGGGAATGCGTGACCGTGGATGCGCGATCGCGGCAGCATTCCCCACCTGTTGCCAGAGCCGCAGCGCGTTGGTTGTCGCTGCTTCATATTGCGGTCCTCGCGCACGCCATCGCAGAAAGGCTTCGCGGTCCGATTCTGTCGCTTCGCCCGACGTTAGCCGCAGCACCCAGGCCAAAGCGTCCTGTTCAAGTCGGGCCTGGTCAGGCCGATCATGCTCAATGTCGTGGCGTGCAGGCATCTGTCCCGGAACAGCAAATGGCGCAGCCTGACGGCGGCTGGTGACGCTTCTTTTATTATGACGATTCCAAATGCCCAATCCCGAATCAGGGATGGCTCATTTTTCTGCAGAGCGGCAGGCGGATAACGCGCGACTCAGTTCGAATTCGACTGTCCGAGTCGAGATGCCAAATCGCTGCGCGATGTCGCGGTGAGGCAAACGCTCCAGCCTGCTCATCAGCAGGATCTGACGCTGCCGCTCCGGCAACCCCTGCAGCACGGCCAATACCAACTGCAGTTCGGATCGATCGATCGCCACCTTCTCCGGGTCCGGCTCATCCTGCGGAACCTGCAGAAGTTCATCGATTTCTCCGCGCGTCAGTCGCCTCCGCGCTGCCGCGCGCGCATGGTCGGTGACCAGATTGGCGGCGATGCGAAACAGATAGGCTTGTGGATTGTCAATCGCGGCTGCCGTGCCGGCATGATTGATCCGGATCCAGGCCTCCTGCGCAATATCCTCCGCCAGCGCCGGATCGCGGGTTCGCTGGGTCAGGAACCGAACGAGGGCCTCACGCTGCCGACTATAGAACAAACGGATATTGGGCCGGTCCTCAGCCATCGAAACAAACGATCCCGCCAAAGGCTCACACCACCACGAGCCATCGAGAACGATACACGGCCGGAAAATTCAGCACAATTGCAAGAGGAAGGCCTCTTACAACATTAGAGTCTTACAATTTACACCGGATGGATGTCTGTCGTCGCGGCGCTTCAGAGAATGGAGCCCTACGGACGGGCAGAGCAAGGCCTTCGCTGACGGGCGTCGTATTGCCCTGCTCAAACGTCACGCCGTGCTTCATCGAAAACCTTCAACGCTAATCCCGCGCCCTCACGACATCCAACACGCGAGAAAGCAGAACTAATCATCGCAGAGACACTGGAATTTTCTGGAATAGGCCTAAGCTGAATAGACCATCGTCAGCAGCGGATTTGCTTGAAAGATTCTAATCGGCAGCGTACTGGCAAGAGCATTCAAGGCATTGTCGAGCTGCTTACTGCTGAAAATTGCGGCGACTGGCGCATCGCCCAGACTGCCATCCATCAAAATAATTCTGCCGCGGCGATAGCGTTCGATTTCCGCGAGCACCTGACGCAGCGGCGCGTCCTGGAAGATGATCTGATCACGGCGTCACGCTTCGGTGATCGCCAGCTCAGCCTTCACCAATGGGCCTGGCCTGTCGCCAGTGAAACTCAGTTGCCAACCTTGCTCGACCGTCATGCCCGGGAACGTGCCGCGGACCGTTACCGCCCGCTCGCTCGCCACCACGGTGACGAGGTCATCCACATATTTGAGATCGAAACGCGCGGCATGCGCGTGCAGACTGATCATGACACTTGAAGAGGCGCGGGTAAGAATCGCCGCGGAGATTTATTTTTTGAGTTATTGTGGTCCGAGACGTTGGTCTAGATCGGCAAGTGCAGACACGATCTGGCAGATAACCGTGTTGGAGCGCGATTTCGTCGTCTGTCAGGCCTTCGAACTTGTGCAAAATGAAAGCTTCACGCCGCCTTGGCGGCAAGGTTGCGACAGCCTCCAGAACGCGCCGCAACTCACTGCGGTACAGGACAATCATTTCCGGCGACGGACGAGCGTCGGCAAGCGCGTGCGGATCGGCGTCCGCAAGATCAATTTCAGCGCGCAAGGCGGTATTACGCATATGATTGAAAGCGAGATTTCTCGCCGTCACCGCAAGGTAGGCGGGCACGTTGGCGAGGTCGCCCTGTTCAGCCTGATCCATCAGCTTGAGGAAGGCCAGCCGAACAAGATCCTCGGCCGTCGTCCTGTTTCGCACCAGCCGCTTGACGAGCCGATTCAGCCGCGACTGTTCGGCGATGTAGAGGCCAGCGATGTCGATCGCGCGCGCGGTCATCAAGGACTCGAGGCGCCCGGCTTTATCCGTAGAAGATGATAGGAGGCCGCGCCTTGTCCAACAGACATAAGGGATCGAAAATATTCCCGCAAATACAATCATTTATAGAAGCTCTAACCAATCAGTCCTGAAATTCCGACACAAGCTAAGCGGCAGAGTTACTTCCGCAGCAAATCCGGAAGCGTCATCTTCAGGGCCTTGGCCAGCTTGACCAGCATGTCGAGCGATGGATTTCTGACGCCACGCTCGATCTCATAGATGCAGGTCCGGTCGATGTCCGTCTCGAAGGCGAGGTCTTCCTGCGACCATCGCAATCCCACGGGCGGACCGGACGTAGACCAATCAATAGCCGGATCGTCTTCGCATCTTCCGCTTGTCAGGCTGTTGCAGCGCTGACGCTCTCCGACAACAGTTTCGCGGCGATCTCCATGGCCTCTTTGCGAGACGCGGCAAGCTTCATCGGATAGCCCCAGAATTTGGCAAAGGCCACGCCGAAAGGCTTGAAAGCCAGACGCTTGGCGGCGCTCGGCTCAATCACGATCATCGCCAGCACCAGTGTGCGCAGTTCTGCCTTGTGCTTCTTCATCCATAGCGAAGTGCGCTTCTTCTCTTCATGGCTATGTTCGTGTTCTTTTTCCGGAACTGAATCGGTCAAGAGGACGAACGGCACACCGCGCTTCAGGTTCGCCTCGAATGCCTTGAAGTCCTCGTCGTGATCGTGATCAGGACCTTCATTATAATTCATCCAGACCAACGGGAAATTCGTGCTGTCTAATGGCATTTGTCGTCTCCTTCCGGGATGGATGCTTTCAGTGCGAGCGAATGTGCCGCCATGACATGATCAGCGCGACCGCGCCGGGAAGCGTGACTGCCAGCAGTTCCAAGGCAACGAGATGGCCGCCGTCGCGCAAGCCATCAAATACGCCGGCAAGCGTGCTCATGATCAAAAGGAGGCCACCAAAGACCAGCATGGCCCAGTCGGTCGCGCGCCTGCCGGCTAGCGCCAGCAACGGCGGGATGACCCAGGCGCCGTAAAAAATCGAGACTCCCAACAACGCAGCCGGCCCGAACGTAATAGCCTGCATCGTTGCGCCGCTCCTGACGTAATCGTTCAGGAAAGAAAAGGACTGGATTGTGACAAAGATCGCGGCACCGATCGCCGGGATAAGCCATGCGAGCGCGAACTTAGCGGGGCTTCTTTCGGTCACGTTGGCACTCCTGTCCAAATTGGCTCGATGGGGCAGTTGCGCGACGGCCCTCTCGAAGAGTATCCCGATCGAGATCGCGGCATGTCCCCTCTGCCTCAAAGCAATAGGTCAGTCCGCAAATGGCGTCATTGCGCAATCCTGCCATTGTATGTTTTAGTCCGGCCGAAACGCAGAAGCGCTGAGGCCTTTAATGTATGTAGACGTTCGCGGCGATTGGCTTTCCTATGTCGATGAGATCCCTCGCGCTCTCGTTGCAGCCAATGCCGTCGCACGCCTGGAAGCTTTGGAGCGGTCGCCGCGGCACCATCATCAGAAAGCGCAACTGCTTTTTACGATTCGTGGTGTCATCAACTGCGAGGTTGAAGGCGCGGTCTGGATCGTGCCGCCGCAATGCGCTGTATGGATTCCAAGCGGGCTGCCCCATACCGTTTTCGGCTCAGGCGAGGTGGAGTGCATCTCCCTCTTCATCGAACCTCCTGAAGCTCCGAACCTGCCCAACGAATGCTGCACAATCACGGTGTCGAGCTTTTTCCGTCATCTGCTGATGCGGGCCAACGAGCTTCCGGAGCGATATGACGTCGACGGTCCGGATGGTCGAATTGTGTCCGTCATCTTCGATGAGCTCGCTGCAGCACCAATCGAATATCTTCGCCTCCCAATCCCCAGCGACGCGCGACTGAAGAAGCTCACAGACCTGTTGATTGCGGCGCCTGCGGATCATGCGACCGTGGCGGAGTGGGCCGCCCGCATCGCGCTGAGCGAGCGAAGCCTGAGCCGCTTGCTTGCGGAGGAGGTCGGCATGAGTTTCGGCCGCTGGCGCCGCCAGTTGCATGTTGTCCTCGCCTTGCGTCATCTGAGCGCCGGCCAGACGGTTCAGGCGGTAGCGATGGATCTTGGCTATGAAAGCGCCAGCAGTTTCGTGACGATGTTCCGGAAGATGGTTGGTAAGCCGCCAAGCCGCTACATGTTAGAGCGGCAGAGACAGACGTCTTACGATGGTGGCGAGCGATAAACCTGGTTTCATCAAAAGATTTCGCATCGCGCGTGTCGGAGCTTGGGTGCGCCCGCCACGCGACATGCGTGCAATCAAAAGCTTTTGGTGACACCGACCCCGACGATGCGTCCCGGCCCGACCTGAACGGTTTCCAGACTACCAAAAACCGAGCCAAAGGTTTCATAGCGGTCGTCGAGAAGATTGCGTCCGAAGCCATAGATTTCCAGATCGCCGCTATCGTTCTTCCAGCCAATCCGAGCGTCGACGATGTGATAAGGCTTCAGGTCAAACGAACTGTCTATATCGGCAGGACGGCTGCCCGTGAACTGATACTGCACGCCAAAGGACAACGAACCCGGCAGGTGCACGACGCTCGCTGCAGTGTTGTATTGCAATCCCGTTGTCGTCGTCCATTTTGGCGTGTTGGGCACCCCGTTTCCTGCCACGGTGTTCGTGGCAGCGCCATTGGCGCCCAATTCGCTGTGAATATAACCGATGCCGCCCGTTAGCGTCAGCCCTTCTGCGATCAGCATACGCCCTTGAAACTCGAAGCCGCTGGTTTCGTAGTCCTGATAGGTTGTGCGAAATGCCCCGAGCGCTGGATCGAGGTAGCTCATGACGCCGTTCTTGATATCATTGTGATAAACGCTGACGTCGACTTCGAGGCGATGGTCGAGCAAGCTTGCCTTTATGCCTGCTTCATATGTCCAGCCGTTCGCTGCAGGGTATGGATCGGCCACGACGCCATTAACAGGGTAACCGAATAACGGATAGACACGCGTGGCATGTCCACGCGCCAGCGAAACATAGGTGCGGACATCGTCAGTCCACTTGTAGGCAAGCGCCATTCGGCCAGTAGGATAGGTTTGAGAGGTCGAATTTGAGCCTGTCAGATCGGCAAGGTTCAACGAGTTCTTGCGCTTTAATTCGATGTTATCGTGGTTTGCGCGACCACCGATGGAAAATTCCCATCGCTCCCCAAGCGGAATTGAGATGTCACCAAACACGCCAAAATTGGTGCTATTGAGGTCAGTGTTCATTGTGAGTGTATCAAAGTAAGGCGGGGGCGCACATTGCGCGCTGATGCATGCACGGCTTCCCTCGGTGCGGGTGATGCTGGCGCCCATGACCCATCGGATCGGAGCGCCTTCAAGGGAGTTCAGGCGCAGTTCCTGACTGAAGACGTCTTCTTTATCTTTAAGATGGCCACGAGAGCTGAGGGCAGGAAACCCTAGTCCGTCGTAGAGGAGCTTGTCGGTATTGTCGCTCTTGCTGTCCATTTCGTTGCGCTGATAGGCGCTGACGGAGGTGAACCTGAAGGAGTCGAACAAGCGTTCCACCGTTAGCGTGGTGCCGCCCTGGGTCGCCATCGACCTCGGTTCGCTCAACGTCCCGCTGATTGGAAATTGTGGTGTATTGCGCAGGAGGTAGAACGGCGCATTACCTTTGTCACGAAGATAGCTGCCGGTCAGCGTGACGGTCGTATTGTCGATCCCCGTGAAACGCAGCCCGCCACGAAATGCCGCGATATCGCGCTCGCCGAGGTCATCGGTGAAAAGGCTGCGGACGTCACCGTTCTGGTGAGCGAAGCGCACCGCATCCGGCCATCAAGGGCACCGGGAACGATGTTGCCACCCAGGACCATCTCGCCCATGCGATAGCCGTTTGATCCGATCTCGGTGGTCGCACGGATCTCGCGCTTTCCATCCGGCTGATTGGTCACGACATTGATGGCGCCGCCAAGAGCATTACTGCCCCATAGCGTACCCTGAGGCCCACGCATGACCTCCACGCGATTGACATCGAGGAGCACATTGGAGGCGCTCATCATGCTGTTCGGCACCCCATCGACATTGAATGCAACGGTGCCATCGGAAAAATTCACCGGCGTTCCGAGCGAACTGACGCCGCGAATGGAGAAAAACTGCGAGCCTGTCGCTCTGTTGATCCACTGCACATTCGGCGAATTGCGCGCGATCGCCGCGCCCGGATCGAACGGTGCCGCCATCAAGCTTTCCGGAGAAACGACCGTAATGCTTTCAGGAACGTTCTTGAGGTCCTCGTTGGTCTTCCTGGCCGAGACCTCAATAGGCTCAAGAATTGTAAGCTCAGCCCCGGCATTCGCTTGATTGGGCATTGCCTGTTCTGATGCTGTTTGGGCTTCTGCGACACAGCCCCATCCCGAAGCAAGGAACGTAGCGAGCAGATAAATAGGGCTTGCCAACAGCTTATACTTATTCAAATCAGTCATTCGTCACCCCGCTTTAAGTAAACTGCGGTCGACAAATCGCGAATGATCCGCATTGACGTTTGAATAGACTGGAGCCAGCGATGCAGGGTTTCGCTGTCACGCCAATCGATGTGTCAATCCGGCCAAACTGCGCGGCGGAATACTTTAGAGATATTGCAAAAGGCCGATTCTTATAGGCTTCAAACCTATGGCGATGGCGCTGCTTTGCCTGTCGATGAGGCCGTCTTCTGAGCGGCCAGCACCACATCCGCCTATCTGCACTGACATTTGCTCAGATGGACCGCTCGGCTATGCGAAGACGCTGCCGCTTCACCTGAGGAGTGACTGCAGTGCCCCGACCACCACATCGGGCACATATCAGCGGAATTGACTCTTCGTTCGAACAGAATACGCAACGCGGTCGCGGCCCTTCTCTGTCGTCTTGACGCCAGCCCGGCGCAGCAGCTCATCAGCGGCGAGAGCGCACTCGCTTTTGATGCTCGCATATTTGACGATGGTCTGCATCTGCTCCTGGCTCGCGCCCAGCAGCGAAGGGCTTTCTGTCCAGATCGAGAGACCGACCTTTACGTCCCAGAACTGCTGTTCAGTTGGGTTGTCCGCGTGCTTCGCAATCCAAGCGTCGTAGACGGGCAAAGCCAGGGTGGTCGCTAGCGCTTCGGTAAGCTCCACCGGTCCACGGCGAAGGTTGGACCACCTCTCCTCGACCTCGACCAAGGCTGCGGCAAGCACGCGCTTGGCCTCGGCTGCGTCCTTCGTGCGAAGGCTGCGCTTCTCTTCCCGCTGGCCGATGATCGGGCGAAGGTCGTCCGCCACAGCGCTCGCGCAGCCGAATGATGCCAAGTCTGGGTGTTTTTCAGGGTGTCGGGAGAGCCGGCAAGTGCGCGATACGGACTTGCCAAACCGGCAAATCCCATCCGCCGCAACCGCCAAAAACCATCGATTCCAACAACTTAGAACCGATGGTGCCCAGGAAAGGACTCGAACCTTCACAGCCGTTAAGCTACTGGCACCTGAAGCCAGCGCGTCTACCAATTCCGCCACCTGGGCAATGCGCGTGTCATAAGTGCCGGAGTCCATCATTGTCAACGACATGACACCCTATACAGGTGAAAAACCTTGCGGTATCTCGCCCTGAACGCGCGAGGCGCTGTTTTCCCGGCGACCAGTCTTCTCAAGGCGGCATAGTCATGGCTCTGCAGACCAATTCCGATACCCTGATCACCGTGTTCGGCGGCTCCGGCTTTCTCGGCCGCCACCTGATCCGGGCTTTGGCCAAGCGGCGCTACCGCATTCGCGCGGCCGTGCGCCGTCCGGAGCTAGCTGGCCATCTGCAGCCGCTCGGCACGGTCGGGCAGATCACCGCGGTGCAGGCCAATCTGCGCTATCCGGGCTCGGTGGAAGCCGCCGTGCGGGACGCCGATATCGTCATAAACGCCGTCGGTATTCTGTTCGAGCGCGGCCGCCAGAGCTTCGAGGCCGTGCAGCATCTCGGCGCCAAACAGGTGGCGCTGGCTGCGGCCAATGAGGGTGCGCGCCTGATCCACATTTCGGCGATCGGCGCCAACGAGCATTCCACCTCGCTCTATGCCAAGTCGAAAGCGCAAGGCGAACAGGCCGTGCACGCCGCCGCCCCCGACGCGATGATCGTGCGGCCCTCGATCGTGTTCGGCCCGGAAGACGATTTCTTCAACCGCTTCGCCGGCATGGCCAGAATGATGCCGTTCCTGCCGCTGATCGGCGGCGGCGAAACCAAATTTCAGCCGGTCTATGTCGGCGACATCGCCGAGGCGATCGCCGCCGCGATCGACAAGCGCGAGGGCTACGGCACCACGTATGAATTCGGCGGGCCGGATGTGAAAAGCTTCCGCGAGCTGATGGAATTCGTGCTGGCGACCACCGAGCGGTCGCGGCTGCTGGTGCCGGTGCCGTTCGGGCTTGCCAAGCTGAAAGCGTCGCTGCTGCAGTTTTTGCCGAACCCGCCGCTGACGCCCGATCAGGTCGAGCTGCTGCGCCACGACAATGTCGTGTCAACGCACGCCATTCACGACAAGCGCACGCTCGCGCATTTCGGCATTACGCCGGCGTCCTATGAAGCGATCGTGCCGAATTATCTGTGGCGCTTCCGCAAGACCGGCCAGTTCCGCACCGGCCGCGTGGCCTAATCGCCCTAGCCTCCAAACCCCAGCGCCAGCAGCACGAGGCCGATACAGCCGACCGCGACGCGCCACCAGGCGAACAGTGAGAAGCCGTGGCGCGAGACATAATCGAGAAATGTCTTCACGACGAAGAAGCCGGCAACAAACGAGCAGATAAAGCCGATCGCGACCAGCGTGATGTTGTGCGACGACATCTGCCCGTGATTCTTGTAAAGATCATAGGCAAAGGCGCCGGCCATGGTCGGCATGGCCAGAAAGAATGAAAATTCCGCGGCCGAGCGTTTATCGGCGCCGAACAGCATCGCCGAGACGATCGTCGCACCCGATCGCGACACACCGGGAATCATCGCGCAGCATTGGGCGATGCCGATACCGAGATACATCGGCAGGCTGAAATGTGTGGCGTCGTGATATTTCGGCTTCAGATCCAGCTGATCGACCCATAGCAGCACCGCGCCGCCGGCGATCAGCGTGAAGCAGACCACCCACACATTGAAGAGATAATCCTTGATGATCGAATGCGCCAAAGCGCCGATGATCGCTGCCGGCAAAAACGCGACCAGCACGCCCACGACGAAACGGCGCGCGGACGGATCGGAAAACATGCCGATGAAAATCCGCCACAGCTTGGCGAAATAGATCGACAGAATCGCCAGGATCGCGCCGAGCTGAATCAGCACCACGAAGGTCTTGCCGAAATCGTCGTCGGTGAAGCCCAGGAACTGGCCCAGCAGGAGCAGATGGCCGGTGGAGGAGACGGGAAGAAACTCGGTCAGCCCCTCGACAATGCCGAGAATGGCGGCCTTGATCATATCACTCATGCATGCCCCAAAGGACGCTTGGCAGGGAATCGCAACAGGAATAGTTGTCGCCCGGTCCGGTCCGCCCGGCAATGAAATTCATGCCATCCAACAGTTTGCCTCTTTTTACGCGCAGATGCGTGGCATTATCGTCGCGATTCGCAAGGCCGCATGCTTACCCTCTTTCATCATCCCTTCGATCCGCATTCCCGCTATATCCGCCTGGCGCTCGGCGAGTTCGGCCTTGAGGCGGATCTCGCGGAAGAACGCGTGTGGGAAAGGCGGGAAGAATTCCTGCTGCTCAACCCGGCCGGGCAATTGCCCGTGCTGGTGGCGGATGGCTATCCGGCAGTGCCGGGCGTCGGCGTGATCACCGAATATCTGTCAGAGCGCTATGGCCCGACCGAGGAAGGTCGCGGGCGCGATCTTCTCGGCAAGCGGCTGTCGGAACGCATTGAGGTGCGCCGTCTGGCCGACTGGTTCAATGAGAAATTCTACGCCGAAGTGTCCAACCCGCTGGTGACCGAGCGTGTCTACAAGCGGCATATGCGTCAGAGCGAAGGCGGCGGCCCGCCCGACACCGACGTCATGCGCGCGGCGCGCCGGAACATTCGCTATCATCTTGCCTATATTGGCTGGCTGGCCGGACAGCGGGATTGGCTGGCCGGGGAAAACCTGTCTTACGCGGACCTTGCGGCCGCCGCGCATCTGTCAGTGATTGATTATCTCGGCGATGTGCCCTGGACCGAGAATGAGCACGCCAAGAACTGGTATGCGCGGGTCAAATCGCGGCCATCATTCCGGCCGCTGCTGGCGGAAACCTCGGCGGCCCTGCCGCCGGCGCCGCATTACGCCGATCTGGATTTCTGAACCGTCGCCACCGCCCGCGCCTTCGGGCCCGGGCCGCGCATATAATGGCGCTCGGGGCGGTATTTCTCGCTGGCGCGCAGCGGCTTGAACCAGGATTGGACGAGGGCTGTGATTTTCCAGATCATCGTATTTTCAGTCACTTCTGGTCGGTGATCGACGCCCCTTATTCGGCTGGCGCCATCTGTCGCGATAACACCACCCGAATCCGGCATCATCGTAGCGAACAAAAGGAAATGTCTCGTTAAGACCTTGCAAAGATATGGCAGGAACTTTTTTGATTCGCGTTATAAAGCGGCCCCTCCTCTCCTGCTTCACGGGCCCTCATGACAGCTCCCGGCGTACCCAATTTCATCCTCTTCATCACTGACCAACACCGGGCCGATTATCTCGGCTGCTACGGGCACAAGGTGCTGAAGACGCCGCATATCGACAGCATCGCTGCGCGTGGCACGCTGTATGAGAAATTCTACGTCGCGAGCCCGGTCTGCATGCCCAATCGCGCCACGCTGATGACCGGCCGGATGCCGGCAATCCATGGCGTGCGGTCAAACGGCATTCCGCTGTCACAGGACAGCGTGACCTTCGTCGATCTGCTGCGCGATGCCGGCTACGACACCGCGCTGATCGGCAAGAGCCATCTGCAGAATTTCACCGGCATTCCGCCCACCTCGAAACCGGCGGCGTTGCCGGAGGGTTATCGCCGGCCCTCGCCCGGCTTGCGGCAGGCCCGGCGCATCGATGTGTCCGGCGAGAGCTACAAACAGGAACAACCGGACTACTGGGAATCGCCGGACGCTCATATCGCCACGCCGTTTTACGGCTATGGCCATGTCGAGATCGTCACCGGCCATGGCGACGATGTCGGCGGCGATTATCGCAACTGGCTGCGCGCCAAGGACCCGGCCGCGCTCGATCTGCTCGGACCCAAGAACAGCCTGCCGCATGATTACAGCGTGCCGCAGGCCTATCGCACCCGCATTCCAGAGGAGCTGTATTCCACGACCTATCTCGGCGAGCGCGCGGAAGCCTATCTGCGCGCGCGCAAGAATGAGGATGCGCCGTTCTTCATGACGGTGTCCTTCCCCGACCCGCATCATCCGTTCAACCCACCGGGCAAATATTGGGACATGTACAAGCCCGAACAATTCCCGGTGCCGGAAGCTTTCCAGCGCAACGACTGGACGCCGCCAAAGCATGTGCAGGATACGATCGACGAGCGCGCAAGCGGCAAGGCGCAGTTGCAGGGCATGCGCACCATCGGCGTGTCGGCGCGAGAAGCGCAGGAAGCGCAGGCGCTGACCTGCGGCATGATCGCATGCGTCGACGACGCCATCGGCCGCGTTTTGCAGGCGCTGGATGAAAGTGGCCAGCGCGACAACACCGTCGTGATCTTCACCACAGACCATGGCGATCATCTTGGCGATCATCGCCTGATGCTGAAAGGCGCCGAGCAGTATCAGAGCATTCTGCATGTGCCCTTCATCTGGTCGGACCCGGCAGCGCCGCAGGCCGCGCGCACCGAAGCAATCGGCTCGACCATCGATATCCCGGCGACGATCCTCGATCGCGCGCGCATTCAGCCTTATGTCGGCATGCAAGGCAAAAGCCTGCTGCCGGCGATGGGTGCCGACGGCCAGCCGGTGCGCGATTGCGCTTTCGTGCAATACGAACACCAGATGCCGGACAAGGATGTGGATTCGATGCCGCGCTGGCACACCATCGTCGACCAGCGCTACCGGATGACGGTGATCTCGGATTCCGATCAGGGCGAACTGTATGATCTCGTCAACGATCCGGGTGAGTTCGACAATCTGTGGGACAATCCGCAGCATGCCGCGCTGAAAGGCAAGCTGATGGAGCGGCTGGTGCAGCTCGAGATCGAACACACCGATACGGTGCCCTATCCGACCGGGCGTGCGTAACAAGGTTGCCGTCATGGCCGGGCTTGTCCCGGCCATCCACGTCTTGCTGGCAATCGAGAAAGTAAGTCGTGGATGCCCGCAACACGTGCGGGCATGACGAGATCGGTCAATCCACCTTGAACCCGGTCTCGTCGGCGATCTTTCGCCAGCGTTCGATCTGGGTCTTGATGTCGGCCATCAGGGTATCGGAGCCGGTGACACCGACAGCCTCCATGCCCTGAATCTCGAACTTCGATTTCACGTCGGGATCGGCATGCGCTTTCTTCGCGGCATCGATGAAGGCATCGAGCGCCGGCTGCGGCGTCCCCTTCTTGGCGAGCAGACCGAACCACACCATGGCGGTGAAATCGTCATAACCAAGTTCAGCAAAGGTCGGCACGTCGGGCAGAAAGCGCGTGCGTTGCGGCGACGTCGTTGCAATCGCGTTCAGCTTGCCGGATTTGATATACGGCATGGCATTGCCGAGTTGCATGAAGCCGATCAATGCGTGGCCCGCGACCATGTCGGAGGTCTGCGGCCCTGAGCCCTTGTAGACAATATGATTGAGGTCGAGGCCGAAGCGCTTGTTGAGCTGATGGCCAAGAAACTGCGATGGCGTGCCGGGGCTGAAGGATGCATAGCCGAGCTTGCCGGGATTGGCCTTCACCCATTTCACCAGTTCATCGAGCGTCTTCGCCGGCACGCTCGGATGCGTGGCGAGCACCAGCGGCGCTTCGACCCCCTTCACGATCGGCACGAGATCGTCGATGCTCCAGCGCAGGTTCTTATAAATCGCCGGATTGATCTCGGTCATCGCCTGCGTGCCCACCCACAGCGTCGTGCCATCGGCCGGCTGATCGACGACATATTGCGTGCCGATCACGCCGCCGGCGCCCGGTTTGTTCTCGATGATGATCGTGCGGTTCAGCGTCTTCGCCATATGGTCGCCGACGATGCGGGCGTAAGGATCGAGAATGCCGCCCGGCGCGGAGGCAACGATAATCCGGATCACGGCATTGTCCGATTGCGCATGGGCGACATGGCCCGGCAGCATCGCAGCCAAAGTTGCGCCAGCCAGCGCCACCAACCCTGTGCAGAAAATTCGCATCATTCCTCCCGCCTGTCCTGCGCTCTCACGCCGCGCATGTTGGCGGCAGAATAGCATGACTCGGAAGGCAGCGCGAATGACGGAGAAGGAGTAGGGCCCGGCGCGATGCAATCACGCGCGGGATTGCATCAGGCTTGCAGCCGCTTGCTCTCGACCGGCTCAACGTCGATGCATTGATGATCGGGACAGGCCGGCGCCTGCCAGATCGGACCGAGATCGACCGCTTCGGCTTCCAGGCATTCGACCTCGAGCCGCAACGCGCCACCGCCGGAAAATGACAGCGTGACGACACCGCTCGGCTGGTCGGTTTCGGTGAATTCGATCGCCAGAAGATTGAGGAGCTGATCCTTGGCCGAACAGTCAAGACCGCGGCACTTGCAAGACAGAACGCGATCGAAACGCAGTGCAGCGCGGCGACGCTGCCAGGACGGCGTTTCCGCCACCGCCGCTTCCCAGTCAAAGCGGTTCAGCGCAATGACGACGCGATTTTCACCTGGTCGCCACAACACTTCGCCAATCTTGACCACCGCATCCTGCAGATGTGCAGACACGATTTCCAGATCTTCGCGGTCAAGCGCGATGAGTTTGAGCAGGTCCATGACGCGGCCTTCGGGTCGGTCTTCAGTGAATTTTGCCTTGCAGGCTAGGTAGGCAAGCATTTCCTATGCCGCAAGAGGCAAATGCAATCAAAGCCCCGCCACAGCCCGCGTTTCCGCGCGCCCTGTGGCCGATCAGCCGTTAAGGAAAATGCGTCAGCTGCTGAGCCGCTCGACCTGCCCGCCGCAGGCGCTGAGCTTTTCTTCCAGCCGCTCGAAGCCGCGATCGAGATGGTAGACGCGGTTGACCACCGTCTCCCCTTCGGCCGCGAGCGCCGCGATCACCAGCGACACCGAGGCGCGCAGATCGGTCGCCATCACCGGCGCGCCGCGCAGACGATCGACGCCTTCGATCACCGCGGCCTGGCCGTCGAGCGAAATCCGAGCGCCGAGACGCGCCAGCTCCTGCACATGCATGAAGCGGTTTTCGAAGATGGTTTCGGTGATGCGCGAGGTGCCCTTGGCCTTGGTCATCAGCGCCATCAGCTGCGCCTGCATGTCGGTCGGGAAGCCGGGGAATGGCTCGGTCGTCACTTCGACCGGCTGCAGTCCCGCGCCATTGCGCGACACCCGGATGCCCTCGTTGGTGGCCGTCACCTTGGCGCCGACCTGCTCGAGCACATCGAGCGTCGATTGCAGCAATTCCGGCCGCGCGCCTTGCAGCAGCACATCGCCACCGGTCATCGCCACCGCCATCGCATAGGTGCCGGTTTCGATACGGTCAGGGACCACCGCATGCCGGGCCGGACCAAGCCGGGACACGCCCTCGATCTCAATCCGCGAGGTGCCAGCGCCCTTGATCTTCGCGCCCATCTTGATCAGGCAGTCGGCGAGATCCTTGATCTCCGGCTCCTGCGCCGCGTTGTGGATGACGGTCGTGCCATCTGCCAGCGCCGCCGCCATGATCGCCACATGGGTGCCGCCCACGGTCACCTTGGGGAAATCGATCTCGCCGCCACGCAAGCCTTTCGGCGCCCGCGCTACGGCATAGCCGCTGTCGATATCGACGGTAGCGCCAAGCCGCTCCATCGCCATAATCAACAGATCGACCGGCCGCGTGCCGATGGCGCAACCGCCCGGCAGCGACACCTTGGCCTCGCCCATGCGGGCGAGCAGCGGCGCAATGATCCAGAAGCTGGCGCGCATCTTCGACACCAGCTCATAGGGCGCGGTGGTGTCGACAATATTGGCGGCGGAGATTTTCACGGTCTGGCCGGAATTCTCGACGTCGCTGGAGCGCTTGCCCGACAGCATCACGTCGACGCCGTGATTGTTGAGGATGCGCTGGAGCTGCACCACGTCGGCCAGATGCGGCACGTTTTCCAGGATCAGCGTGTCCTCGGTGAGAAGGCTCGCGATCATCAGCGGCAAAGCCGCGTTCTTGGCACCGGAAATGGGAATCGTGCCGTTCAGCGGCCGTCCACCGGTAATCCGAATGCGATCCATTTGCGCCCCTCTCCCGACCGGAATGGTAAGCTGCGCGAGCCGCAGCGGTTCCGTCCTAGCCTACATTCCGCCCCCTTGGAGGTGGAATATGGTTGAAATCAGTCACCTTTGTGAGGCTTGCTTGCTTAGTCCTTGACGCAAGCCCCTGAATTGGACGCAAGGCTGCATACGCCTGATGCCTCAACCTGAGCCTCGTCGGCGTCCTGCTGGCTGTCCACACCCGCATCCTGTTCGGCTTCAGGCGAGGACGCGCGGCCACGCGCCTGAGCCTTCCGGCGCCTGAGGTTGTCCCGCAGCGCCTTGGCCAGCCGCTCCTTTTCCGCCGCGTTCGGCGGCATTCTTGATGGTCCGGACATTGCGTCACAAAGCCCGAAAATGCAGGCGTCTGCAAGCTTCCGCGCCGTTGTCCGTACCGGACCCGGCCAAGCCTTGAGGTTCGTGGAAAATGATTGCGATGCCGTGAAGGGCCGCAGGTCTGGCGGCCCGCGCCTCGCAGCACATCAGACAATTAATCTCTTTGGTGAATGAGGTGATATCGGCACGGAATGCGCTTGCCGGGTGCCGCAACGGCCGCTATTAACCCGCCGTGCGCGCCGGCATCGACTCGTCAGGCGCGCTGCGCCGTTCCGATTAGCCGGACCCGCATGCTGCCGTAGCTCAGTGGTAGAGCACTTCATTGGTAATGAAGAGGTCGACAGTTCAATCCTGTCCGGCAGCACCAGATATTGCGCTGAAAGATCAATAACATAGCCACCTGCTTGGCTTTCTCGGGCCGCTCCTGTTACACAGGGGTGTTACACGTGACGGTTCTGAGAATGGCTAGCCTAACGAAGCGGAACGGCTCAAACAATTGGTACTTCCGCCGCCGGATCCCCAAAGACATTCGACGTATCCTTGCGGAACTTCCGAGGAACAAGCGGCCGCGCAATTGGCACACCTCCGACATCTGGATTTCGCTTCAAACGGCTGATCGAGGCCTCGCTAAGGGGAAATACCCGGCCATTGCGGAGGACGTTGAAAAACGGATGAAGCTGCTCCGGGAGGGGCCGAAAGACCTCACCTCTAAACAACTCTCCGCCCTTTCCGGTATCCTCTACCGAGCCTTTGCGGAGGGGCTGGAGGAGGACCCGGTTCTGTCTGCGGCCCGGTGGCGCGAAACAGCGGAAACTAACCGAGAGGCAATGCAGGGAAGGTTTGGCCGCGCTTCTCTGATGATTGGCGAGAAAGAGCGCCGCGCGTCGTCGATGGAAGATCGGTTCGGACCTATAGTCGACACCCTCTTAAGGGGGCTTGGCGAAGTCGTGACAGATGCCAGCCGTGCTCGGCTGATCGAAAGACTGGCACCAGACCTCACAGCAGCCTCCGAGAAATTAGCACGTAACGCTGATGGCGATTACACCCCAGATGAGTACGGCAAACGCTTTCCCGAGTGGACCAAGCTCAACGAGCAAGGCACTGACAAGCGGTCTTTAACGCGCCTAGCCGGCGAGTGGTACAAGGACGCGATAGCCAGGCATATGTCACCAAGAAGCGCCAAGCGATGGCGCAATGCTTTTCTGCATTTCGCAATAACTCAGGGACATGACGATCCCGCACGAGTAACGGAAGCCGATCTGTCGGAGTGGGTGAGCACTCGACTAAGAGAAGGCACCGCCGCGAAAACACTCAACGACACACACATCGCAGCTATCAAGGCCATCTTCGAATGGGGCATCGGTCACGGCTACCTGAAACTGAACCCGGTAACGAGAAGAACCCGCGTTAAGGGGGGAAAGAAGGTCAAGGTCCGCCAGAGAAGCTTCACAACGAATGAAGCTCAGGCCATCCTAAAAGCCGCGTTGGCGACTACACCGGGAAGGAGAGAAAACCCGAAGACGGCTGCGGCAAAACGCTGGATCCCACTTCTATGCGCCTACTCGGGGGCGCGAGTTATGGAGATGGTACAACTGCGTAAGGAGGATATCCGTGAAGCTCATGGCTCGTGGATCATCCGTCTGAACCCGGAAGCAGGTAGCATCAAAACGAAAGAGTTTCGCGACGTTCCTGTCCATCCCCATCTCATCGAATTGGGCTTCGTGGAGTTCGTGAAACGCGCTTCCGGTGGCCCGCTGTTCTGTACGAACGGATCAGACGGCACGATCAGTGGAAGTGCGCTGGGGATTTACAAGAGGCTGCGGACATTCGTTCGAAGCATAATACACGACCCCAACGTGCAGCCCAACCATGCTTGGCGCTACACGTTCCGCGTTCTCGCTGCTGACGCACGTATCGACGAAGGGCTGATCGATTGGATTTGTGGTCACGCGCCGGTCAGTCAAGGTCGCTCATACACCGAGAGCCAAGCGCCGAGGCTTATCAACGCGATGAGCCAGTTCCCTCGCTATGATCTTTCCTAGCCGCCGTCGCCCAAAGGACCGCTCCTGCTCCTTGTTGCTTCAGCCAAGCATCTGGCGAGACACGTAGAGGGGCGCACACTCGACGCTATCTGCGGTCATTTCCCCGTGAACACAGGGGGCACACTACACACAGTTCACGGCAGCAGCGATGGTCGAAGCTATGAGGCGGGTTCCATGGTAGGGCGTTTAGCCTCGGTATCGCCCGCGGTCGCCTCCGGCTCCCGAATATCCAGCCCCGGCAGCCCCCTGACGATCCTCATCGTTTCAAGGCTGACGGTGATGATCCGGCAGAACAACTTGAAGGGGTATGCCGGGTCGCCCACGGTTTCGATGGCGTAGCGGTTTGCGTCGTTAACAATGCCGCTGGCGGGGTCTGTCTTTACGCACTGGCGTTCCATCACCCATTCGAGCGCGGGCTTACCGTTAACGACGTAGTCATAGGCTTCCAGCGGGATGCCGGTGATGGTGATGCGGGGATTATAGACCACGGTGGTCTTATCGAGGTTCGGGCGCTTGCCGCCGAATTTCATCTTTTCAACCCGGTAGTAAGAGACAGGATCGGGGATGTCGGCGAGGCGCAAGTCGCCTTCCTTAATTGTGACAGGATACAGCTCCGCACTTTCGAAATTGACGTGGAGATCGCCAAGCCTGCGGCCCGCCTCCACGAAAGCGCGAAAATCCTCAACGCGCTTCATCAGGGGGATGCGCGGCAGCTGCTTGGTCAGGTTGTCGGCATAGCGCTCCCGATACTCCTCGGAATGCAGCAGGCCATAGACGTAGTAGAATACGTCATCCTTGGTGATTGGCTCACCGGGGTAGGCATCGGCGAAGTGCTTCAGCCCGCCGTCTGTGATGGCGTCCCGCCGGGTGAGTTGCCCGGCAGACGCACTTGCCAGGAGTTCACCCTGTGACGGGTCGTGGTTTAGCTCATCGGCGGCACCATAGATATAGCGTGGGAAGCACTGTGTTCCGCCATCGGATTGCAACTCCGTCACGTGGTCAGCCATTGATGCAATTTGCCCATCGCCAGACCAACGCATCTTTAGGACAATGATGCGGTTTGACGCTTCTTTCTCAGGGAAAAATCGAGGCATTTTGCCTATATCGCTAACCATTGAGCGATCAAAGTAGAGCCACTGAGGCGTAAACGGACGATAGTAGCTTTTCCTCAAGGCCTCCGGATCAAAAACAAGCTCCCTGTTGCTGGCTAACCGCCTCAACAAGGAGCGGTTCCAGCTAATTTTCCGAGGATCAGAGACGACAAAATCCTCAGGGTCGACATCGCTTATCGGCGGAATGTGAAGACGAAGTCGCTCTTCATTGTAGACACCCAACATACTCCTCACATTTTTTTCTAGTTCAGCTCTGCTAAAGTTGAAGCACCAAGCGTCCCGATTTGTTTTCGCGCCCCCCGAGTACTGCTCGAAAATCGATGAATGCGAATGGCGATCACGGTGACCCATGGCGATAAACCTGTCGAAATCACCGTCTCTCTGCTTCAGCCAATCGCCGTGTTCATCCGGCGCTATCGCGGTCCAACCGTTCGTCGCTCCAATACCGCCAATACTGCCCAAACTGGCGACTATGGCGAGTTTCTGTTCGCGGTTGAGGTAATCGCCGATGTCGCGAAAGCGGACCGTGCCCCGCGCTGACGAGGCGGGGTTCTTGACCAGAATTGCGATGGCCACGGGAGTGCGGCTGCCTTGACCGAATACGTTGTCTTTCTCTTTGCGGCGCTGCTCGCCGGAGGTCCGAGCGTTTCCCCGCAAATGGAATACAAAGAGGCTGGAGAACTCCTCCACCAAGCATTTGCGCAGGCCATCAGCCATATTGGCGTCGATCCAACCGCCGTTGCTGACAAAGCCGATAACACCTCTGTCACCGATGCGGTCGCTGGCCCAACGGATGGCACGGATGTAGCTGTCGTACAGACCATTCTTTAGGGTCGCTCTTGAACGGGCAGCGTATGTCGCTCCGATGCGGCTATCTAGACGGGGGTAGTCCAAGTTAGAGGCGTTGTCGTTGGCGCTGTTTTGCCCCGCAGAATAGGGCGGATTGCCGATAATGACGCGGATGTCCAGTTCCTTCTGGCGCGTGCGGCGGTTCGAGTTTACCGCCATCATGTCGCTGACAAGGTCGCGGTCCTGTTCGTAGAGCTGGAAGGTGTCGGTGAGGCAGATGCCGGGGAAAGGCTCATACTCCCCACCCATCTGTTCGTGATAGACGGCCTCGATGTTGATGGCAGCGATGTAGTAGGCCAGCAGCACGATCTCGTTGGCGTGGATTTCATGGCGATACTTGTGCGCCATCTGCTCCGGCTTGATCATCCCCGACTGCAATAGCCGCGTGATGAAGGTCCCCGTGCCGACGAAGGGGTCAATGATATGGACGCCTTCGCTGCCCAGTGTCTGACCGAACTCGGATTGCAACACCTCATCCACGGACTTGATGATGAAATCCACCACCTCAACCGGCGTATAGACGATGCCAAGCCGTGCCGCGAGCTTCGGGAAGGCTGCTTTGAAGAACTTGTCGTATAGTTCGACCACGATCTTTTGCTTCGCTGTGGCATCCTCAATGCCCTGCGCCCGCATCCTGACGCTGGCGTAGAACTTGTTGAGGGTTTCCGCCTCCTTTTCCAGATGCTGGCGATCCAGTACATCCAGCACCCCTTGCAGGGCCTTGGAAACGGGATTGTTGGCAGCAAAGCTGTAGCCCTCGAATAGTGCATCGAACACTGGCCGGGTAATGAGGTGCTGGGCCAGCATCTCGATGCCTTCCTCCTCGGTGATGCTGTCATTCAAGTCATCGCGGATTTCGGCAAGGAAGGTCTCGAACGCCTCACGCTCTTCTGACCCGGCGACCTGAACAGCGGCGCGGATACGGGTAACGTGAACCTCGGCGATACGGGCAATATCGGTTGCCCAGGTCTCCCAATAGGTCCGTGTGCCGCATTTCTTCACAATGCGAGCGAGGATCGCCTTGGCAAATTCGTCGAACTGAAAGCCGAGCTGCGTTTCACCGCCCGGCGACGTGGGAGGCCGATCATCTCCCGGCTCCGTATCGCCCGCCCCGCCCACATCACCGATGCCCAGACCTGTCTTCTCGGGCTTGGTGCGCGTCGGCAACTCATTTGTGACGGCTACGATCTCAATACGATCACCCGGATCAACACCAAGATCGATCTTATTGATTGTGGCGTCCAAGCGGTCATCATGGGCGCGGAGAGCATTCAGGATTTGCCAAACGACCCGATAGTTCTCGTTGTCGTCCAGCGCCTCCTCCGGGGCCTTTCCTGCCGGCACGGCGACAGGCAGGATGACGTAGCCCATTTTCTTGCCTTCGGCGCGGCGCATGACACGCCCTACAGATTGCACCACATCGATCTGAGATTTTCTCGGGTGCAGAAAGAGAATGGCATCCAATGCTGGCACGTCTACGCCTTCCGAGAGGCAGCGAGCGTTAGTGAGAATGCGGCAGGTCTCGGCGTCCGTGCTAGCGTCTTTCAGCCATGCCAGACGCTCGTTCCGAGCATGGGCACTGAAACCGCCATCCACGTGCTTGATGTCGACGGTCAGCGGCGGGATGGTCTCAGCAACAGCATCATCCAAGGTATCGCGCCATTCTTTGGCGACGCGGGCGAACTCCGCCTCAACCAGCTTGGACCGCTTGATGTCCTTGGCGAAGGCCAGCGCGCGGCGCATAGGGCCGGTGTCGCCCGCCACGTCCGGCTTTAGATCCGCCTTGGTCAACGCCTTATAGCACCCCACGATCTTGGTGGCGTCATCAAGCTTCAACTCGTTGTTCTCATCCGCCAGCAGCCGCTGCACACCGGCGCTAACGGCCTCCTCATCCACTGCCAGCACGATGACTTTGTAGTCGGTCAACAGGCCGTTCTGCACGGCCCATGAGAAGTTGCGGGTGAACAGCGTTTCGCCGAACAGGCTGGCGTCGTCCATCGAGCACAGGACAGCATCGGCTTCATCCGCAGTCTTCTTCACCGCGTCGCCGAAGATGCGCGGCGTGGCGGTCATGTAGAGACGCTTCTTGCCCCGGATGTAGGCGGCATCATGCACTCGGATGAAATTGCTATCTTCCTCGCCAGCGAGCTTCACGCCGGTGGTGCGATGCGCCTCATCGCAGATGATCAGGTCGAACTCCGGGAGGCCGTAGCTGAGTTGTGCAGATGAGACGGCTTGAATCGACTGATAGGTCGAGAACACCACCGTCATGCTGTCTGGGGCCGCTGGCGAGGCCTTGGCGGCAATCGTCGCCCCGTGCGTCGTGGCCGGAATTTCGAGGTCATGAACGTCAATGTCTGCAATGTCGCCATCTGCGGCTTTGCGGACGCCGACCTGACTATCAGAACATACTGCGAAGGAGCGCAACGGAATACTGGCGTCAATCGACCACTCACGGATCGACTGAGACATGAGAGACAACGAAGGCACGAGGAACAGAACGCGCCCCCCCTTACCAACCATCTGCTCAGCAATGTGCAGGGCCGTGTAGGTCTTGCCCGTACCGCAAGCCATAATG
>Ga0164243_10000854_pt1 | contig 53234 bp, 53 predicted proteins | sample OricompcompostOP_FD_108781 | JGI IMG/M metagenome (GOLD analysis project Ga0164243, IMG submission 108781) | Organic Plus compost microbial communities from Emeryville, California, USA - Original compost - Organic plus compost (OP) | ecosystem: Engineered > Solid waste > Mixed feedstock >... | reverse complement strand
GAAGCTGAAGCATTTTCGCCGCGTCGCCACCCGCTACGACAAGCTCGCCGCCAATTTTCTCGCCATGGTACAGCTCGCCTCAATGCGGCTGTGGCTCCGGGCTTATGAGTCTACGGCCTAGGCATCGGCATCGCCGGCCATTGCGCAGCGTGCGGCGGGAATGGGGCGAGTGGCCGGCATGAGCCTAGCGGGCCGAGGCGTCGGGGCGGCCGGGCTGACGGCACGCTCTTATGCGGACCGGCCCAAAATGAATGCCCCACTGTCCTCCCTGGCCGATAGAGCGGATAGAGCCAGATCAGGGGTTAGCAGATGATTATCGATTGCCACGGCCATTTCACCACCGTTCCCATGTCCTTTCGCGAATGGCGTGCGAAGCAGGTCGAATTTGCGGACGATCCCGTCAATGCGCCGAAATTGAAGGATGCGGTGCTGACCGACGATCAGATTCGCGAAGGCATCGAGAACGGGCAGCTCAAGCTTCAGAAAGAACGGGGCGGCGATCTGACGCTCTTCTCGCCGATTGCCGGCCTCATGTCGCATCATCTGGGGAATGAGCGGACCAGCCTGGAATGGGCGCAGGTCTCCAACGACAATGTCCATCGCGTGACGGAACTCTATCCGGAGAATTTCGCGCCCGTTTGCCAGTTGCCGCAATCGCCCGGCGCGCCGCCGCGCAACAGCATCCCCGAGCTGCGCCGCTGCGTCGAGCAGCTTGGCTTCGTGGGTTGCATCCTCAATCCGGACCCGACCGGCGGCTATTGGACCGGCAAGCCGGTGACGGACCGTGAATGGTATCCGCTCTATGAGGCATTGGTCGATCTGGACGTGCCGGCGATGATCCATGTCGCGGCGTCCTGCAATCCGAACTTCCACGGCACCGGCGCGCATTACCTCAATGCCGACACCTCCGTGTTCATGCAGCTTCTGCAGGGCGATCTCTTCAAGGACTTCCCCACGCTGCGGCTGATCATTCCCCATGGCGGCGGCGCCGTTCCCTATCATTGGGGGCGCTATCGCGGCATGTCGCTCGAAATCGCCCGGCGCCCGCTGGAAGGACTGCTCGACAATGTGTTCTTCGACACCTGCGTCTATCACCAGCCCGGCGTCGCGCTGCTGACGGACGTCATCCCGGCGGACAATGTGCTGTTCGGCTCGGAGATGATCGGCGCGGTGCGCGGCAAGGACCCGGATACCGGCCATTATTTCGACGATACCAAGCGCTATGTCGATGGCCTGCCGCTCAGCGCGGAGGATCGGCAGAAGATTTTCGAGAGCAATGCCCGGCGCGTCTATCCGCGCCTTGACGAGCGCCTGAAAGCGCAGGGGCGCTGAGCCCTGAGATGCGCAGGAAAGTTATGACTTGCGGCGGAAGATGAACTTCCCGGCATCCCCGAGGTGCCGTCAAATGACGGCCGGTCAGCACCAGGCTGGATATTTCGGAGGGGCCTCATGGCATCTTGTGTCGACATTCACCCGCACGTTATTTCGGACGACGAAGATCGCTATCCGCCGGCCCCCTTGTTCGGGTTGCGGTCGGACTGGTCGCAGGAGCGGCCCTGCACCGTTGCCACGCTGATCGCCGCCATGGACGAGGCGGGCGTCGACAAGGCGGCGGTCGTCCATTCCTCGACGACATATGGTTTCGACAACAGCTATGTGGTCGATGCCTGCAATCAATATCCCGATCGCCTGATCGCGGTGGGTTCCGTCGACGTGCTGCAACCTGACGCCTGTGACGTCATCCGGCAGTGGGTCGACAGGGGGCTTCGGGGCTTGCGCCTCTTTACGGGCGGCAGCACCAAGGAATTCGATCCGAGCGAGCTCGACGATCCGCGAGCCTTCCCGGCATGGGAGCTGTGCGGCGAACTCGGCCTGACCATGTGCATCCAGACGGGGCCGGTCGGGCTTCCGCAGGTGTCGGCGCTTGCGACGCAGTTCCCCGATGTACCGATCATCCTCGATCATCTGGGCCGCCCCGACGTGACGGACGGGCCGCCCTATGCGGCGGCGCAGAGCCTTTTCGATCTGGCGTCGATCAAATCCATCTATCTCAAGCTGACACCTCGCATCATGGGGGACTCCCGGAAGGGCGCGGCCACTCCCGACACATTCTTCCCGAAGCTCGTCGACATTTTCGGGGCAGATCGTCTGGCATGGGGGTCCAACTTCCCCACATCGCCAGGCTCGCTTGCCGAGATCAAGGCGACCGCGCAGGACCGCCTGTCCTGCCTGCCGGAGGAGGCGCGTAACTGGATCTTCGCGCGCACCGCGCAGACGCTCTATCCCTGGCTCGCCGACTGAAATTTCCAGATCCGAAGGTCAGGGCGTATGACGACCGATCGGATCAAGCTGGCCGTTGCCGGTGTCCGCAAGTCGTTCCGCATGCGCGGCCTTGCGATCACATGGAGCGCACAATGGATAGGCTGCGGCGTCGGCGCCTTGCTAACCCGCACGGGATACGGCCCGCTCAGGGGCAGGAGAGACGAGATGGCGAAGATCGTTTTCGGAATGGCTGTGCCGCATAGCGGCATGCTGGGGCAGGCCCCGGAGGACTGGCTTACCAATGGCGATCGGGACCGCAAAAATCCTGAGCTCTGGTTTCGCAACAGGACCTGGACCTATCCGGAACTGGAAGCGCATCGCGAGGCGGCATTCGAGCCGTTCCTGACCCTCGAGGAACGCACGCAGCGCTTTCAGCGCTGTCGCGCCGCGCTCGACGAGATGGCGGCGGCCTATGCGCGTGCCGATGTCGACGTCGCGATCATTCTGGGCAAGGACCAGAAGGAGATCTGGCCCGATCAATCGCCGTCGATCACGATCTACACCGGCGAGGAAGTCCATAACGGGCCGCCGCAGCGCCCGGTCTATGCGCCCGATCATCATGTCGTGCACAAGGCCCATCCCGAACTGGCGACCTATCTCATCAAGGCATTCCAGAAGGAGGGCTTCGATCTCAACGATCTGATGGCCTGGCCGCAGAATGTGTGGATGGAGCGGCAGCGCGGCTATGCGCCCGACTATCCTGTCGTGCCGCATGCCTACAGCTTCGTCTATCATCAGATCATGGGCGACAATCCGCCGCCGCATGTGCCGATATTGTTCAACCTCTTCTATCCGCCGACGCAGCCTTCGATGCGGCGCTGCATCGAGTTCGGCCGCGTCCTGCGGGACGCGATCGAGGCATGGCCGGAGGATGTCCGCGTGGCCGTCATCGCGTCGGGCGGGCTGTCGCATTTCGTCAATGACGAGGAGTTCGACCGCGACGTGATGGGCAAGCTGGCCGCCTATGATTATGAAGGTCTCGCCGCGATCCCGGACGGCTATTATCAGTCCGGCACCTCGGAAGTGAAGATCTACAGCATCGTGATGATGGCGCTTCAGCATACCGGCACGCAGATGACGCTGGTCGATTACATCCCGTGCTGGCGCACGGCCGCCGGAACCGGCGAAGGCATGGGCTTCATGTATTGGAATGCGGCTTAGGGCAATCCCTCGGGTTCGCTGATCCTTCTGTCCCTGACGGCGCAATTTCAATGTCGCTGTCGCGGGATTGATCGGTTCAACGACCTTCGGGCGGCTAATCTCCTCATCAACGCATCGGAGCAGGACAGGACATGACCGACAGCCAGCGCCTCAATGGCGTGATCCGCGCATGGGAGCAGGGGAAGCCTGCCTTCTCGGCCTTCGCGAAGCTGGACAGGCAGACCGCCATCGAGATGGCCGACGCGCCCTATGACGGGATCATCTTCGAAATGGAGCATAATCCCTATGACGTCGCCGGGCTGGGCGACGCGCTCCAATATATGCTGAGCCGCCGGCAGATCGCGCAATCCGGTTCGCTCGCGCCTGCCGTGACGCCCTTGGCCCGCATTCCCGCGAACGGCGTGGAGATGAATCAGGCCTTCGCCAAGCAGGTGCTCGATCGTGGCGTCTATGGCGTGGTCTGGCCCCACGTCCATACGGTGGAGCAGGCCTATAATGCGGTCGCATCCTGCCGCTATGCCCGGCCGAGGAATGCGCCGCTTTATGAGCCGAAGGGTGTGCGTGGCGACGGCCCGGCGAGCGCGGCGCGCTATTGGGGTCTCACGCAGCCGGACTATTATGCCAAGGCCGATGTCTGGCCGCTCGCGCCGCAGGGCGAGATTCTCGTGGGTCTGATGATCGAGAGCGTCGCGGCGATCGAAAATCTCGACGATATGCTCGCCAATGTGCCGGGGATCGGCTTCTGCCTGATCGGCGAGGGCGATCTCAGCCAGGAACTGGGCTATGCACGTCAATATGAGCATCCGGCGGTGCTCGATGCCATGCGCCGGATCGTGGAGATCTGCCACAAGCACAAGGTTCGTGTCGGCAACCCTCATGTCACCGCGAAGAATGTCGAGCGTCTCCTGCAGGAGGGCTACAGCTTCCTCATGTCCGCCCCGAGCCGCAGCTACGGCGTGGTGGGCCAGGGTCGCGAGCTGGCGGGCTACTGATGAACGGCGCCAAAACCCTCGTGAACACGCTCGTGGACCAGGGCGTGGAAATCTGTTTCGCCAATCCCGGCACCTCGGAGATGCATTTTCTGGCGGCGCTCGAAAATCCGCGCATGAAGAGCGTGCTCTGTCTGTTCGAGGGGGTATGCACCGGCGCGGCGGACGGCTGGTATCGGATGAAAGATCGTCCGGCTTCGACGCTGCTGCATCTGGGACCCGGTCTCGCGAACGGACTTTCCAACATCCACAATGCCAAGCGTGCGAGCAGTGGCATGCTCAACATCGTCGGAGAGCATTCCGCGCTGCATCTGCGCTATGATCCCCCACTGAATTCGGACATTGAGGGTCTCGCCCGGCCGCTCAGCCATTGGGTTCGCCGCGCTGAAGCGGCGACCTCCATCGCATGGGATGCGGCCACGGCGGTCGCCAAGGCGAGTGAACATCCAGGTCAGATCGCGACGCTGATCCTCCCCGGCGATACGGCATGGCAGGATGCCGGCGAGCCGCGCGTCCCCGCGCCGGTCGCTGCCGCGCGCAAGGCCCCGGATCAGGCGCGCGTGGATTCGATCGCGCAGGTGCTGCGCTCCGGCGAGCCGGCGCTCATCATCCTCGCCAACAAGGCCACGCGCGGCCGCGCCCTGGACCTTGCCGGGAAGGTGGCCGCCGGCGTGGGGTGCCGGCTGGGCAGCCAGTTCTTCACGGCCCGGATCGAGCGCGGAGCAGGGCGCGTGCCGATCGAGCGCATTCCCTATGCTGTGGGGCAGGGCACGGCCTTCCTCAAAGATTTCAAGCATCTGATCACGGTCGAGACCAGGGAGCCGATCGCTTTCTTCTCCTATCCCGACAAGCCGAGCCTGCTGAAGGCCGTCGGCACCATGGTGCATAGCCTTGCCGAAGCGCATGAGGACAGCGAGCTGGCGTTCGAGATGCTGATCGACGCACTCGGCCTGCACGATACGGCGCCGATGCGTCAGGAGCGCATCGAGACACCCGCGCCGAGCGGTGCCCTCAACCCGGTCAGCATCGCCCATGCCATCGCCGCGGCACTGCCCGAGCATGCGATCCTCGTGGACGAGTCCCTGACCACCGGCCGGGAATCCATGGGCCTGACGATAGGGGCACGGCCGCATGACCTCATCAATAATATGGGCGGCTCGATCGGCTACGGCACGCCCGTCGCCACGGGTGCGGCACTGGCGTGCCCGGATCGGCGGACCTTCTGCATGGTCGGTGACGGCAGCGCGATGTATACGATCCAGTCGCTCTGGACGCAGGCGCGCGAGCAGCTTCCCGTCACGACGATCATCTTTGCGAACAACAGCTACGCCATCCTGAAAGCCGAATATGCCGGCATGGGCGCGGGCACGCCGGGGCCGCAGGCTCTGGCGATGATCGATATCGACCGGCCGACGATCGATTGGGTCGCCATGGCCAGGAGCATGGGCGTGCCGGGCGTGAGCGTGGACACGGCCGAGGATTTCCACCGCGAAATGACCCGCTCGGCCGAGGCTGACGGTCCGGTGTTGATCGAAGTCAAGCTATATTGAGGAGAAGCGGGTATGGCGACCACATCGGTGACGACGCTCCGGACCAACCTGGCCAATTATCCGGTCACCATGGCGATGAAGGACGGGCGCGTGACCTCCGACATCGTCACGCTCGACTTTTGCGGTCCCGAGCCGGCGCAGAACGGCTTCAAGGCGATGCTGCGCGAGCATGCCTTCGACTGCGGCGAGCTGGCGATCGTCACCTGTCTCCAGGCGAAGATTTACGGGAAGCCGTGGGTTCTCCTGCCCGCACCCATCAATGGTCGCTTCCAGCATCATTGCGCGGGGTTCAACAAGGCGCTTTTCGATCTCAAGCCCAAGGATATCGAGGGAAAGCGGGTGGGGGTGCGCACCTATGCCCAGACGACCGGGCTTTGGGTGCGCGGCATCCTGCAGCATGAATATGGCGTTGATCTGGACAAGGTGACATGGTGCACGGTGAATGACGGGCATCTGCTCGAATATAGCGATCCGCCGAATTGCGAGCGCTTGCCGAAGGGCTCGGACATCGGCCGGATGATGCTGGATGGTGAGTTGGTCGCGACCCTGCAGGGCGTCGATCTGCCGAAGGATCCTCGTGTCGAACGCCTGGTGCCGGATCCCTACGAAGCCGCGAAGGAATGGCATAGGCGGACCGGTGTGGTGCCGATCAATCACATGTTCGTTGTGCATCAGGATTTGTCACGCGACCGTCCTGACATCGTCCGTGAAATCTTCCGCATGATCGTGGAGAGCCGCGCGCTGACCGAAGGCGGCGTCCCGGACATTTATCCGCCCATCGGGCTCGAAGCCAATCGCGCCGGCATCCAACTCGCCATCGACTGGGCGTTCGAGCAGAAGATCATTCCGCACAAGATTGCGGTGGACGATCTGTTCGATGATATGACGGCGGGCCTGATGGCGTGAGGGGACGGGGCCTCGCTCGTCAGGCCATCCGCATTATCCCATCCAACGGCTGACCGGCACGGCAGAATCCTCGAGCGGTTGCGTGATGATGTCGACGAGCGTGGGGCCGTCATGCGCTAGCGCCGCCCGCATGGCGGCATCGAGGTCCGCCGGGTCCGCCACGCTCCAGGCCCTGACCCCGAAAGCCTCCGCAATGCGCGCATGGTTCGAGCGCGTGAAATCGACGGAAAAATAGCGCCCGCCATAGCCGGTCTTCTGGCTGGCCTTGATCCATCCATAGGATGAATTGGAGAAGACCACGAAGGTGATCGGCAGTTGCTTGCGCACCGCCGTTTCCAGTTCGCCCACGGAAAAGCCGAAACTGCCGTCCCCCATGACCGCGACGACCTTGCTGCCGGGCGCGCCATAGGCGGCGCCGATCGAGGCGGGCAAAGAGAAGCCGAGAGCGCCGTGCGCGCGATTGGTGATGAAGCGCCGTCCGGTCGAGTTGAAGTCGAAGAAGCCGGAGAAATAGGGGCAGGGCGTTCCCGGATCGGCAACGACGATCCCCTCGGCCGGCAGCCATGACTGGAGTGCCGCCAGCACGCGCTCCGGCCGGATCGGCGTTTCTGTCGACCGCGAGAGAGCCTCGAAACGCTCGCGCTTGGCCTGGCGCAGCGCCACAAGACGTTCCGCGCTGCCGCGATGCAGGGAGGTGTCGCTGAGGCGGGTCGAGATTTCGCGCAGGAGAGCGGAAAGGCAAAGCCGCGCATCCCCCACCATGCCGGCCTCGATACGATAATTGGCGCCCACCACCATCGGATCGATATCGATATGCACGATCGGGATGGTCCGGCCCGGCATGGTGCCATGCTCGGTCGTGGTGGAACCCGCGCGGCAGCCGACGAAAATGATGAGATCGGCGGCGGCGATCGCATCCCGCGTCTGGTCCGTCCCGCCATTGGCGCCGACCACGCCCACCGCCAGAGGATGATCGTCCGGAATGGCGCCATGGCCGCTGACCGTCGAGGCGACGGGCGCATCCAGCATTTCGGCAAGAGCGATGAGTTCCGGCGACGCGCCCGAAATGACGATGCCGCCGCCGCAGATGAAAGCGGGCTGCCGGGCATCGAGAATTGCACTTGCGCATGCCGCGACCAGATCGGGGTCCGGCGCGGTGCGATAGGCCGGAAAGCGGGCATGCATGGGGTCCGCCCAGAGATCGCCGGCGTCGAGCGATTGCTTCTGCACGTCATAAGGCAACCCGATGTGCGTCGCGCCGGGACGGCCGGTGGTCGCCGCCCGGAATGCCGTCCGGAACGCATGCGGGATCTGGCTCACTTCATCGACGACCATGTTCCATTTGGTCAATGGCGCGAAGAGCGCCTTCTGATCGAGCGCGGTGAGGGGGTAGCGACCCCGCGCGGTTACCTGCACATCCGATGTGATCGCGAGCAGGGCGACGGACGATTCATTCGCTTCGACCACGCCGGGGAGGATGTAGGTCGCGCCGCCGCCGCTTGGCCCCTCGCAGACGCCCACCCTGCCGCTCACCCGCGCATAGGCGTCAGCCATGTAGCCCGCGCTTCGCTCGTCGCGCGTGAGAATATGCTCCATGCCATGATCCAGGCGGGCGAGCGCGTCATAGAAGGGCAGGCTGGTGTCCCCGCACAGGCCGAAAATATGCTTCACGCCATGATGCTGCAGCACGCGCACAGCAGCCTCGGCGCCGGTCACAGTCTTCAAGGTCCATTCTCCACAGGAAGCCGGCAGGCGGTGAGCTGCCGGGACATCGCAGGTGGTCCGAACAATCGACCGTCAGGGGCTGGGCCGCACCATTGATTCAGGACCGTGGAAGATCGATTGTCGTGTCGCGCTTGGATGCCATGCTGATCGCGCGACAGATCGAGATTCTCTTCCCGCTTGCTTGCTCCGGGCTGCGGCAGGTGTGGGGTGAGTGATTTCCCGTCGACATCTGTGGGCTGCACCTGGTTTGGGCATACTCCTGAACCGGCGCGGTTCCGCGCCCGTTGCGGATCGGCTTTCAGACCGTGAGGTGAGCGGCATCTCCGATATGGCCATCGAGGCTTGGGGGTAGGCGAGGTTCAGTACATTGTGACCCGGCCATTGACGGATTCGGTCGGCACCGGCTGCATGACGTCCCAATGCTCGGCGATCCTGCCGTTCTCGATGCGATAGATGTCCATGAAGACCAGGATCGGGGCATTTGGTCCCGCATCGACATGGATATGGGTGGCGACCATGTCGCCGGACGAAATCACCCGGTCGACCGTCATCTTCATGCGCGGCCTGGCGGGATCGGTCAGCCCGGCCGCCACGAGATGTTCGATGAAGCCCTCCCGATCGCCGCCGCGCACCGCGGGATTATGCTCGATGAAATCCTCCGCGATATATTTCTCGACTGCTTCGAGCGCCCGATGATCCATGATCAGCCTGTTGCATTCATTGACGATATCTTCCGGCGTCATGCCTTCATTTGCCATGATCTATCTCCGTCGGGGGTCGCTCAGAAGCTCTTGCGCACGACGAGCGAGACTTCGCGCGGCGCCGCCGGTTGCTGGTTGATGAGCCCGCTGGTCCCGGTCAGGTCGAAATTGTTGAGGAAATAATATTTGTCGAACAGGTTGATGATGTGCAGCGCGACGGACAGGTCGCCCCCGTCATTCTCCCAGGTCAGATGGAAGTTGGCGACCGTATAGGGCGCGATGCGGTTCGTCGGCGCATTGGCCGCATTCGTATAGATTTCGCTCTGATGGGAAATGTCGAAGCGCGGTGTGAGCGTGCCGGTGGAGGCGAGGTCGAAACTGTATCCGATGCCGCCGCTCCATTTTGTGGAGGGAGCGAAGGGCGGCACGAAGTCCAGCGAAAGGCCGGTCTGCGGATTGATATATTTGAACTGGAAATCGAGATAGCTGTATGCTGCATCGATCCTGAGGCCATCGATCGGCTCGGCGTTTAGCTCCAATTCCACGCCCTTCGTCTCCGCGTTGCCGGCATTGACGATCAGGCTGCAGAAGTCGAAGCCATATTCGGGGCAGGACAGGCGCGTCAGCTGCACCTGGTCATATTTATCGTAAAAGGCCGAGACGTTGAGGCGCAGGCGGCGGTCGAGCAGGTCCGCCTTGAAGCCGACCTCGTAATTCTTCAGCTTTTCCGGCCCGAATGGCTGCACGAGAATGGCGGCGATGGGAAAGGGATTGATGCCGCCGCCCTTGAAGCCGGACGATGCCGTGAAATAGGTGAGGAATTCGGGGCTCCAGCGATAGTCGATGCTGAAGCGGTAGTCGACCACCTCGGCTTCGGACAGGTTGTTCACGCCCTGGATCGTGGGGTCGTCGACCGTGCCGTCCATGCGGAAATGATAGAAGGTATAGCGCTTCTTCTCCTTGGTATAGCGAATGCCACCGGTCAGTGTCAGATCGTCGGTCACATGGTAGATGCCCGTCGCGAAGGCCGCCATCGTCTCGGCGGGAATGACGTCGTCGGTCGTATATTGGATGGCGTAAGGGCGGATATCGAAGAAGTTGCGGAAATTCGTCCGCTGCCAGGAATAGAAGCCGCCGATCGTATAGTCGAAAGCGCCGAGGCTGCCGTTCAGGCGCAACTCCTGGCTGAAGAAGCGATGCTCGATATTGGCCGCTTCGATCGACAGGGGCGCGGGCGAAAGATCGTCATCCGAGGCGAATGACGATTCATACTGGCGATAGGCCGTGATCGAGGTCAGTTTGAGCGTGTCGTCGAGATCGATGTTCGCGGTGCCCGAGATCGTCCATCCCTCGTGCAGCGTGCGGGGATCGGCCGTGCTCTCGAAGGCGTTGTAGCCGTCGGTGCCTTCCCGGTTGATGAAGGTGGCGTGGTTGCAATAGGGGCCGCAGATGAAGCGGCTGTCGAAGGGCACGCCCGGCGCCGGATTGGTCACCGGATTGTCGAAATTGGCATAGGTCAGCACGGCGCCGGGGCCGGTGTGGTTTTCGTGCACATAATCGGCCGAGACAAGGAATTCAGCGCCGTCCGCCGGTTGATAGCGAAGCTGGCCGCGCAGTGCCTGGTTGCCGATGCTGCCCATCTTGTCGCCGAGTGAGCAATTGCGCGGCGGCCGGGTGGCGTCGATGCCCTGACCCGGATGGACGCAGCCGAAGTCGAGCCGCTGGACAAAGCCGTCCTGGCTGCGTAGCGCGCCCGAGAGGCGGGCCGAGAGCGTGTCGGTGATCCCCAGATCCAGGCTGCCGCGCAGCGCGATCAGCTTGCGGCTGCCGCCGGTGATTTCGATGGAGCCGGAATTGTCGCCGATCGGCTTGCGCGAGATCATGCGGATCGCGCCGCCGATCGAGTTGCGGCCGGTCAGCGTGCCCTGGGGCCCGCGCAGCACTTCCACGCGCTCGATGTCCAGCAGGTCGAGCAGCGAGCCCGTCAGCGTCGCATAATAGACATCGTCGACGAACACGCCCACACCGGGTTCGAGCGCGGGATTGAAATTATACTGGCCCACGCCCCGGATCGACGCGACGAGGCTGGGGCCCCATGCGCCTGCGCTGGGCTTCAGGGTCACGCTCGGGACGTCGTTGGCGATCTGGTAGATGTTAGTCTGGCCGCGCTGTGCGAGCATCTCCCCGGTCACGGCGCTGATCGCCAGCGGCGTATCCTGCAGGGACTGGCCGCGGAACTGGGCCGTGACGATGATATCCTGGTTCGCCTCCTCGGCGGCCTCGCCGGATGGCTGGTCCTGGCCATGAGCCGGCATACAGATGACGGCCGCGGACAAGCACAAGAGCGACGAAAGCTTGGCTCTTCCGTTCATTTCGGTATCCCCTCCAGCTCCTTTTTGTGCGCCTCCGTCCGGAGCTGACGACAGGAGAGCCATTTGGCGATGAGGCCGGTGCCGCGAAGCCGCGGGATGGGGCAGCCTTCCGATACGGAACGGTTCCCGTTCCCATGCCCTCGACGACGCTCGGCCTTCTGGATTGTATATAATTTGGGCTAACAGTCAAACTAATTGGTTTGGTTTTTGATCGAAGCGGATCGGCCCTTGCCATCCTTTCCGCGCGCTAGACCATGGCGTGCCGGTCGTTCGCCGCACTGTCCGGGACTGTCTGCATGACGTCCCAATGCTCCACGATCCTGCCGTCATGGACACGATACAGATCCATGATGATGAGCGGCGGCTTGCCCGGCTCGGTCACATGCTGGTGCACGAACACCAGCTCGCCTTCGGCGACGACATGATGAATATGGAAGGACAGCCCCCGGCGATTGACGCCGGTCGTGAACCCTTCGTCCCTGAGCAATTGGCGGAAACCCTCGATGCCGCCGCCGACGATGGTCGGATTATGCTCGATATAGTCTGGCGAGAAATAGCGGTCGACTGCTTCGTCTCCGCGCATCGCCTCGAAGAGTCGGCAGGCAGCCAATATGATGTCCTTGGGCGACATGCTGGTCGATGGGATGGTCAATGGAATCCTCCTGAGACCTGCAGTACGTCCCCGGTGATCCATGCCGCCGCGTCGGAGGCGAGGAAGACGGCCGCAGGGGCGATGTCGCTCGGCATGCCCACGCGCCGCAGCGCCGTCTTGCCGATGATGAGGGCGCGGCTGGCTTCGTCCATCCTGCTGATGGGATTGCCTTCGGTTTCCGTCGTGCCGGGGCTGATGGCGTTGACGCGGATGCCGCGCGCGCCGAGTTCGACCGCCCAGATGCCGGTGATGGTGGCGAGCGCGACCTTGGTGGCGGTGTAGAGAGTAGTGTTCGCCACCGGCGTCAGCAGGCTCGCCGAACTGAGATTGATGATGCTCGCGCCGCGGCCGAGATGCGGCAGAGCCGCCTGGGTCGCGAGGATCGTTCCGAGCACGTTTGTGTTGAAATGCCGGTGGAAGGCGTCTTCCGTGATCTCCTCGATCGCGCCGAAGGTGAAATAGGCGGCATTGTTGACCAATATGTCGAGCGCGCCGAAGCGTTGGATCGTGAGGTCGACAAGCCGCTCGACCTCGGCCCTGCGGGAGACGTCGCCCTGCGCCGCCAGCGCTTTCCCGCCAGCCTTGCCGATCGCGGCAGCAATGCGCTCCGCGCCGTCCCGGTCGCGCGCATAGTTGACCGTCACGGCCGCGCCCGCCGCGGCCAGCGCCTGCGCGATGCTCGCCCCGATGCCCTTGGACGCACCGGTGACGATGGCGACCTTGCCGGCGAGGACGGTCATCTGCGGCTCTCCCTTTCGCCCATCAATGCCGGATGCCGAAGCGCCGCAGGCCTTCCAGCGCCAGGGACATGTCCCATTCGGCTGTGCCGAGCATGTCGCTGCTGAACGGCCGGATCTCCATGAAGCGGCCGTCGCGCACCTTGTTCACCCAGTCGGAATCGCCGATCATGGCCCGCCCCACGCCGACGAGCGCGAAATCGCCCCGCCGGAAGCGACGCAGCAATTCGGCGAAGCTGGCCATGACATCGAGCCCGGGCGCCTCGCCAGGCACCTCGAACATCCTGTCCTGCACGCCGATGCTGCCGACCGCGATCACGGGAGCATCGGTCACGGACGATGCCCAGCCCGCCAGGCCGAGATCGCTCTCCGGCCATTCCGGCACATGGAAACGGCGGGTCGAAGCATGAAACAGGTCGACGCCGGCCTCGCGCAGCAGGCCGAGGCCTGTCGCCAGCGCCGCCGGCGTCTCGAAGATGCGCGCCCCGAAATCGACTTCCTTCCATTGCGAGAAGCGCCAGCCGATGAGGAAGTCCTGCCCGACGACTGCCCGGATGGCGCGCACGATGCTGGTCGGGAACCGGAAGCGGTCCTCCAGCGCCACGCCGCCATATTCGTCCGTGCGCATATTGGTTTCGCTCCAGCAGAACTGATCGAGCAGGAAGCCATGGGCCCCGTGAAGCTCGATCCCGTCTGCGCCGATAGACTGCGCGGTCATGGCCGCGCGCACATAGGCGGCGAGAATGGCCTCCAGTTCGTCGCGCGACGCCGCCTCGCCATTGGGGCGGTCGCGCCAGACGAGGCCGGACGGGCTCAGCGTGGGCGCGTTCGGATCGGGACCGTTGCTGTGCCGTGTCCGCATCGCGCCTTCGTGCCAGAGCTGGAGCAGCATATGGCCGCCCGCATCCTTCACCTCGCCGACGATCCGCGCCCAGGCCGGGATCGCGGCGTCATGCAGCGACACTGCCGCTGCCTGGCCAGTCGCGCTCGGATGGTCGATCGCCGCCGACTCCCCGATGATGAGGCCCGCCCCGCCCAGGACGCGTGCCCTGTAATAGGCGCCCAGGCCGATGTCGGGCACATTGCTGCGAGCCCAGCCGCGCTGCATCGGCGGCATCACGAAGCGGTTGGGCAAGGTGACCGACCGGATCATGAGCGGCTCGAACAGGCCGGCGGCGACGGCCGCATCGGGCGAAAGGAGGCTGGGCGGCGCGGCCTCGCTCATGCGGCCGATCGCAGCAGGTCGAGATGGGCGAGGAACAGGTCGCGCAGCGTTTGCGCCGGCCGCCCGGTGATCATTTCGACATGATGGGTGCAGATCGCATAATAGCCCGCCCGCACCGCATCGTCGAAGGTGCTGAGATCCGCGAGCGTGAACGGGCCGATCCATGTCGCGGCCTGTTCGTCCTCGGCCTGTCCGATGGCGGCTGGCGGCGCGTCGGGCGGAACGACATAGTCGATCGGCTTGCCCGCAAGCTCGGCCGCCAGCGCGGATGCTTGCCTGTGGCTGAGCAGCTCCGGTCCGGTGATTTCGTAGATCGCGCCCTCATGGCCTTCGCCGGTGAGCACGGCAGCGGCTGTGGCGGCGCAATCCCGCTTGGCGACGAAGCCCACGGCGCCGTCCCCGGCGCCACCGATCCACTGGCCCGTCCGGATCGCCTGGGGCGCGATCTGCGTCGCCAATATGTCGGCATAGGAATTCATGCGCAGGATCGTGAAGGCCAGCCCGCTTTCGGCCAGCAGCCGCTCCGTGAAGATATGGTCGGGAATGACGAAACAGGGATTGCGGGGATGGATGCCGGCGCTCGATGTATAGACGATATGCTCGAGGCCCGGCGTGGCGATGGCCGCCCGGATCGCGGCTTCATGCTGCCGGCGCCTCGCCTCGCCCACCTGGACCGTGCTGATGAGCAGCAGGCGGCTTGCCCCGGCAAAGGCTGCGCCAAGCGAGGCAGGTTCGTCGAAATCGCCATGGCGGACACAGGCGCCCAGCGCCGCATAGTGCCGCAGCGCATCGGGATGGCGGGTCACGAGGATGAGCGCCCGCGCATCGACGATCCGCAGCAGCGCGTCGATCGTCGACCGCCCCAATTCACCCGACGCACCCGTGACAACCAGGCCCATCATGCCTCTCCCGTTCCATTGGCCGGCCTCATCGAAAGCCTCCCGCGACGTTGATAATTGCGCCGGTGATCCAGGCCGCTTCGTCCGAAGCCAGGAAGACGGCCGCCGGCGCGATGTCCTCCGGCTGGCCGAAACGGCCGGCGGGCGTCCGGCCGACCAGCAGCTTCACCAGATGGGGATCGCTCATCGTGCCGAGCCGGCGATTGCCCTGGGTGTCCGTTGCGCCGGGGCGGATGGCGTTGACCCTTATGCCGCGCGGCCCGAGTTCTTCGGCCCAGCTCTGCGTCATCATGTCGATCGCGGCCTTGCTTGCGGCATAGACGGTCGCATTGGGCCCCGGCGTCAATATGCCTGTGGAGCCGATGTTGATGATGCAGCCGGCGTCGCGCACGTGCCGCAGCACCTGCTGCGTCATGAGCAATGTGCCGAGCACGTTCGTGTTGAACTGCCGGTGGAAATCCTCTTCCTCTATGTCCTCCAGCGCGTGGAACGCGAAGACGGCCGCATTGTTGACCAATATGTCCACCGTGCCAAACGCGTCGATCGTGCCGCTCGTCACGCGCGCGGTATCCTCGGCGCTGGAGACGTCGCCCTGAATGGCGAGGGCCTGTCCGCCGGCCTGCTGAATGGCCTGGACGACCTTGTCCGCGTCATCCGGGCTGCTCGCGAAATTGATGGTGACGCAGGCGCCGGCAGCGGCGAGGCCTTTTGCGATCGCGGCGCCGATGCCTTTCGACGCGCCGGTCACGATGGCGACTTTCCCTCCCAGGTCCCACATGTGCGGCTATCCCGATGGCTTGGACCGACGGCTCGCGATGGTCACGGTCAAACTAGATGGTTCGGATCGGAAGTCAAACCATTTAGTTTGATTCTTTTTGGGTTTGCGCTTCGTCGAAGGCTGGCGATAAGTTGCCCCGAACTGTGAACAAACCGGTTACCCCTCCACGCGTCACCGACACACGGCGGCGGATATTGGTTGCGGCGCGCGAGGAGATCATCGCGCACGGCGCCGCCGGCGCGCGCATGGATCGCATCGCCCGCCTCGCGCTCACGAGCAAGGAACGCATCTACTTCTATTTCAGGAACAAGGCTGATCTGGTCGCCGCCGTCGCGGCGGAACATGCCGTGGGCTTCGAGCATGGCATCCGGTTCGACGAGGACAATGTCCTCGGATTCGTCGGCGCATTGTTCGACTTCTACTGCAGGGAGTCGGATGAGGTGCGGCTCTGGCTGAGGCTCCTTCTCGACGTGGGCGAGGAGGAACTGCCGGAGGATGATCCGCGTGTCCGCCTGCTGAGCGAGCGTGTCCAGGCAGTGCGCCGCGCACAGGCGAAGGGAACGATCGATCCGGCATGGGATCCGATCATGCTCCTCAATCTCCTCTCCAGCCTGACGGCGAGCTGGGCGATCGTGCCTGCCTTCGTCCACCAGCTCAGGGACAGGGGGTCCGGCCCGGAATCGCGCGAGCGGCATCGCAAGGCCGTGCTCGACATCGCCGACCGCTTCCTGCGCAATGCTCCCCGGATCGACTGATCCGGCAAGCTAGGCCAAGCTTCAAACCTTGGCCTCTCCTCCGAAGGGGACCGTTGCAGAATAGCTCTCAGCCCTCCTCCGTTCGCCCCAGCTTGTCGAAGGGCGAACGGAGGGATGGCGGTTCTATCCGAAACAGACCGTGTCTCCAAAGATCGCGGGCAAACACCATCCCCCGGCGGGCACGCTTGACGGCGCGACAATTTTATACAATCAAGTATAACTAAATGCCCTTGTGAAGCTCGGCGTGCGACCGAGTCCATGGGAGAAAGCATCCCGCACGGATGTTTGCGGCATTCCCGCCCACGTCTCGCGGCAAGGGGAGGAGAGGTTGGACCGGACGGAGATTTCGCGATCCTGCATCCAGGATTATGCGCGACTGCTCGTCACCCGCCATGACCCGGCACGCGCGTTCGCGACCTGGTTCGGCCAGGACATCATCCAGCACGATCCCGATATCGCGGATGGCGGCAAGGGGGACGAGGAATTTCTGGAGAGCCGGCGTGCCGCCGATCCCGAGGCCTATCTCCCCACGACCCGCTATGCGACGATCGTGCACAATATCATGGCGGACGGCGATCTGGTCGCGCTGAAGTCGCATGTGTTCACCGGTCACGACGATCCCGGTCGCGTTTTTGTGGACATCTGGCGCGTCGCGGATGGCCGGTTCGCCGAACATTGGAGCGCGATCGAGGGAATATCCGCGCCCGGGGCCGGCGCGCAGCCGATATGGTGCGGCGTCGGCGCCAGCTATGCCGAGGCGATCGCGGCCGGCGACACCGTGTCCGCGCCGATCTGCGGCCATCCGGGCGATCCGGCGGAGCGATCCGCCGCGCTCGCGACCGTCCGGGCCTATCTCGATCTCCTGCGCGAGCCGGGACATATTGCCGAAGCCGTCGAGCGCCATGTTGCGCCCGACTTTCTGGAATATAGCCCTCGTGTGCGGCCAGGGCGCCAGGCCCTGGTCGAGCATCTGAGCGCGATGGCCGCGCGGGGCGAGCGCTTCGAGGCGGCGCGGCTGCTGGCCGATGGCGGGCTCGTCCTGCTGCATGGGCATGGACGATCCCCGGAGTCGAAGCTGGGCTATTCGGACATGCATCTGTTCCGTGTCGCCGGCGGCCGGATCGCCGCGCATTGGCATGTGAGGCAGGAAATACCGCCCTACAGCGTGGCCGGTCACGGCATGGTGGGCGAGCCGCTTGAGCCTGGCCGCCGGGCCGGTCATCCCCAACCGCTGGCGGCGGGCCACGCGCAATGAACCAGCGTCGAACCGGAAGGGACGGGAATCATGAGCATTGTCGCTGAGGATGCGGTGCCGCACGGTTCGGTCGCGGCCGTGGCAGTCGCGCATCCCGACCGCCTCTTCATCGGAGGAGATTGGGTGGAAGCGTCGAGCGGCCGGTCGATCGAGGTCGTTTCGCCGGATACCGAACGGGTCGTCGCGCAATTCGCCGAAGCCGATGAGCAGGACATGGACCGAGCCGTGGCCGCGGCGCGCCGTGCCTTCGACGAGGGCCCATGGCCCGGCATGGCGCCCGCCGAGCGTCAGGCGATCCTCCGGCGCATGGGCAAGGAGATCGCCGCGCGCGAACCGGAGCTGGCGCGGGCATGGACCCTGCAGATCGGCGGTCTGGCGAGCGCTGCGCCCATGCTCACTTCGGTCGGCACGAAGAGCTTCGTGCACATGGTCGACCTCATGGATCATTTCGCCTTCGCGGAGCAGGTCCCCAGCGTCACCGCGCAGGCCGCGATCATCGCGCGCGAGCCGGTCGGCGTGGTGGCCGCCGTCGCGCCTTGGAACGGGCCTTTCCCGATCATGGCGTCCAAGCTCGTCAATGCGCTGGTCGCTCGCTGCACGGTCGTCATGAAGCCGGCGCCGGAAACGCCGATCGAGGCCTATATCCTGGCCGAGGCTGCGGAGGCGGCCGGCGTGCCGCCCGGTGTCGTCAATCTCGTCTGCGGGCATCGCGAGGCGAGCCATCATCTCATCGCCAATCCGGCGGTCGACAAGGTCAGCTTCACGGGGTCGACGGCGGCCGGCAAGCGCATCGCCAGCACCTGCGGTGAGCGGATCGCGCGAGTCACGCTGGAGCTGGGCGGCAAGTCGGCAGCGGTCGTCCGGGAGGATTTTCCGCTGGAAGAGGCCGCGGCCATCCTGGCGCGCACCATCACCGTGATGAGCGGGCAGGTCTGCGCCATGCTCAGCCGGGCGATCGTGCCCCGCAAGTCGCACGACCGCCTGGCCGATCTCATCAAGTCGGAGATGGAGCGGATCGTCATCGGGCATAGCGACGCGCCGGAGACGCAGCTCGGGCCGCTCGCGATGAAGCGGCAGCTGGAGCGCGTCGAATCCTATGTGGAGGAGGGCCGCAGGACCGCCGATCTGGTGACCGGCGGCGGCCGGCCCTCGCATCTCAATCGCGGCTATTTCCTGGAGCCGACTCTGTTCGCCAATGTCGATAATGGCAGCCGGATCGCCCAGGAGGAGATTTTCGGGCCGGTCCTCAGCCTCATCCCCTGCGAGGACGAGGCGGACGCGATCCGGATCGCGAACGAGAGCAGCTACGGCCTCAACGGGGCCGTGCTGACGCGGGACGTTGATGCGGCCTATCGCGTGGCGCGTGCCGTGCGGACGGGCTTCTTCGGCCAGAACGGCATGCGCATGGACTATACGCTGCCGTTCGGCGGCTTCAAGCAATCCGGCATCGGACGCGAGGGTGGCGTGGAGGGGCTGATGGCCTATCTCGAGACCAAGACGATCCTGCTCGACGGTAAGCCGACAGTCCTTTCGTGATGCGCGGGAGGATCGGACAGTGAAGATCGACCTCGGCGGAAAGCTCGCCGTCGTCACCGGGTCCACAGATGGCATCGGCCTCGCCTGCGTTCGCGGCTTTCTGGCCGCCGGAGCCGATGCCGTCGTCAACGGACGCTCCCGGCAGCGTGTCGAGGCCGTGACGAGCCGGCTACGGTCGGACTTCCCCGGACGCGAGATCGTCGGCGTCGCCGCGGATCTGGGCGATGCGGAAGGGTGCGCAGCGTTGGTCGCGCAGGTGCCCCGCTGCGACATATTGGTCAACAATGTCGGCGTGGTCGCGCGCGACGATGCGCTCGAGGCCTCCGATGAGACCTATCTGCGGCTGTTCGAACTCAATTGCCTGAGCAGTCTCCGGCTTTCGCGCGCCTGGCTGCCCGGCATGCTCGCGCGCAACAGTGGTCGCGTGATCTTCAGCGGCGCGCAGCGGCCGCTCATGGCCTATCGGGGCGGGACCGCCTATTCGGCGAGCAAGATGGCCCAGCTCAGCCTCGCGCGCGCGCTGGCCGAGAAGACGAGAGGGACGGCCGTCACGGTGAACACTATGCTGATCGGCGTGACCCATTCCGCCAGCCTCGACAGCGTCGCGCGGGAGCTGGCCGCGGCCAAGGGGCGGACGGCCGAGGAGGACGAGCTGGATTTCGTCGAGATGGTCTCGCCCAAGTCCCTGCTGCGGCGCCTGGCGAGGCCGGAGGAAATCGCGAATTTCATCGTTTATTTGAGCTCTCCTTTCGCTTCCGCGACCAACGGCGCGGTGCTGAGCGCCGAGGGCGGCACGCGCGATGCGATCTATTGAGGGCGGCATGAACATTGATCTTTCGGGCAAGCGCGTGGTGATCAGCGGGTCGAGCGACGGCATCGGCTTCGCCTGCGCGCAGGCTTATGCCGGGGCGGGGGCGGATGTGGTCATCAACGGCCGGTCGCCGGCCAGCGTGGCGCGGGCGCTGGACCGGCTGAGGTCCGAATTTCCGCATGCGGTCTTCGCCGGCGTGGTCGCCGATCTGTCGACGGCGGACGGGCCGGCCTGCATCATCGAGGCGGCGCCGGCATGCGACATATTGGTGAACAACTGCGCCGTGAACAATCTCCAGGATGTTCTGGAGGAGCCGGACGAGATGTTCCTCCGACTCTTCGAGACCAATTTCCTGTCGGGCGTGCGCCTGACGCGTCACTATCTGCCGCAGATGCTGGCGCGCGGCTGGGGGCGCGTGCTTTTCCACAATTCCGAGCAGTCGCTGCGTCCCTCGCCCGGCATGGCGGCCTATGGCGCCAGCAAGGCGGCGGAGCTTGTCCTCGCCCGGTCTGTCGCCGAATATACGCGGGGCACCGCCGTGACGGTGAACACCATTCTCATCGGCCCGACCCGCTCGGCCGTGACGGGCGCGCTCCATGCGCGGCTCGCGGCGGAGTCAGGCAGGACCATTGCGGAGATCGAGCAGGATTTCATCCGCGATGTGCGGCCCTCGTCGCTCATCCAACGCCTGGCCGAAGGATCGGAAGTGGCCAGCATGGCCGTCTATTTGAGCTCGGATCATGCCTCGGCCACCAATGGAGCGGTGCTGAGCGTCGAGGGCGGCGTGCGGGAAGTCCTGTTCTGAGCTGCGCTTTCACGAATCCTCTGCGGCCGCCGGATAGGGATGCAGCCAGAGCAGATAGGCGGAGACAAGCAGCATCAGCAGCGCCAGCAGGCCGAAGAAGACCGGCGTCCCGTAGCCGGCGATGACATGGATGCCGGCGAAGGCCGCCAGCGTGCCGCCGATCCGCCCGATCGCGTCCGACAGGCCGATGCCGAGCGCGCGCACATGCGGCGGGAAAGCATTGGCGGCCAGCGTATAGAGCGCCGTCACCACTCCGGCCGAAGCGATGCCGCCCAGCGGCAGGACGGCCAGCACGGCAAGCTCGCTGGTGACATGCCGCTGGGCGATCAGGGCCAGCCCGACACCGGCGAACGCGCCGATCAGGGCGCTGGCGGCGGCGGCACGGCGTATCCCGAAGCGATAGAGGCACCAGCCGGCCAGCGGCGTGCCCAGCATCGATGCGATCGACCAGGCCGTGAGCGAGCCGCTGGAAAAGGGGATGCTGAAGCCGAGCTCGGTGAGCGCGGTCGGCAGCCAGCTCAATATGGCGTTGCCGAATATATAGGTGCCGCAGAACAGCCCCCAGATGCCGAACGCCGCGCGCGGATCGGCGCGGATCACGGCGCCGAAGCGCTTGAGCAGCTTGTCCTTCGCTTCATGCTTTTCATGGGCGGCGGCGTGGACCGGCTCGAGCCTGAGGCCGTTGACCGCCCGCTCATATTCGGCTTGTCGTGCCGGATTGCGGATCAGGAAGTTCGGCGATTCCGGAACGCAGAAGAGAAACGCCGCCAGCACTGGCACGCTCAGCAGCGCGATGAGCTTGAAGAAGGCACTCCATCCCAGCAGCGGCAGGATGAAGGCGGCGGCGAGCGAACAGATGCCGAGCCCCACGGGCAGGGACGCGACGGTCAGGCTGATGACGAGCGGCCGGCGGCGATCGGGCGCCAGTTCGGTGACGAGCGCCATCGCTGCGGCATACATGGCGCCCATGAACAGGCCGCCCAGGAACAGCGGGATACCCAGCTGCGCCGGTGTCTCCGCCAGGCTCTCCAGGCCGAGGCAGATGCCCAGCAGGGCGAGCGTGACGCCGATCGAACGCCGCCGGCCCAGAATGTCCGCGATGGCGCCGCCCAGCACTGTGCCGAGGCCCGTGCCGATCAGGAACGCCGCCATCGGCGCGGCCATGGCGGTGGCCTGGAGCTTCCAGTCCGCCACGATGGCGGGCGCCGAGACCGGCAGCACCTGCATGAAGATGCCGCTATAGACGAACACCAGCAGCATGGCCGCTATGGTCGCGACCGGATGCGGTCTCGCCTCGAAGAGGGGGGCGGGGCTCGCCAATGCCTGTGCCTTCATGCCTCTCCCGCTCCCCGTTTCCTGTGGACGCGCTGTCGACCCGCGTCAGCTCCACACTGTTCGCGCCACCTCGACCACCAGCGCGAGCTTGCGCTTTTCTTCGTCCACCGTCAGGAGGTTGCCCAGCTCGGTCGAGGCGAAGCCGCATTGCGGGCTGATCGCGAGATGGTCGAGCGGCACATATTTGGCGGCCTCGTCGATCCTGCGGCGCAGATGATCGGGGTCTTCCAATGTGCCGGACTTGGTGGTGACGAGGCCCAGCACCACCAGCTTGCCGGCGGGCACGAAGCGCAGCGGCTCGAAGCCGCCGGCGCGTTCGGTGTCGAATTCCATGAGGAACCGGTCGGTGTCGACCTGCCCCAGCAGGAATTCGGCGATACTCTCATAGCTGCCGGAGACGCCCCAGCTGCTGCGGTGATTGCCTCGGCAGATATGGACGCCGCGCGTCACCCCGGGCCGCTTCATGCGGCCGAGCACGCGATTGTCGATCTCGACCAGCCGCTCCAGCGTGCCGCGCGCATCCTCGGCGCGGATGCGGCCCGTCTCCACGGCATCGATGGTGTCGATGTAGCGCAGCGAATCGAGCTGGAGATAGGGCACACCCAGTTCATGCAGCGCGTCGATCTCCTCGAGATACAGGTCGACCAGATCGTCGAGCAGCGCGTCCGCGCTCGCATAGGCCGCCGCGCTCAGTTCCGAATTATAGAGCCGCAGGAACATGCTCGGGCTCGGGATCGTGATCTTGAAGGGCCTGGTCGCATTGGCCTTGAGGAAGCGGGCCTCGTCGAGCGCGAAGCGGTGCTTGAGGCCGATCCTTGCGGTCGCGACATAGTGCTGCGGCACGGTCTCCTGGGCCAGGTCGCCATGTTCGCCGTGCCAGCGCCGCGCCGGGATGCTCGCGCCGCTCTCGTCCCTCGGCGCCGGCGCGAGGCCGGAGAGCGAGTCCACCACGCCGTTGCCCCAGGCGGATCGGCGGAACTCGCCGTCGCTCTGCACCTCGATGCCCGTCTCCGCCTGAAGCGCGATGACGTCGCGAATGGCGGCATCCTCGATCTCGCGAAGCGCCTCGGCCGGGATGGCTCCGGCCTCGAACTGGCGGCGGCTGGCGAGCAGTACCGGCGGACGCAGCAGGCTGCCGACCTGGTCGGCACGAATGATGTCGCTCATGATCCGCTTTCCTCTCCTTCCTGATGGCTGGCGGGCGGTGGCCCCTTGTGGCGGCCGGGCTCCAGCGGGCCGTCGACCATGGCGCGGCCGGAGACGCTGAATGCCGGTATGGGCTGGATGACGTCCCAATGCTCCGCCACCTTGCCGCCGCGCACGCGGAACAGGTCCGCATAGGCGGTGCCGCGCGGGTCGCTGTCCCGCGTCACGCGCCGGTGGACGAGCACGAGATCGCCGTCCGCGAGCACGCGGGCGATATGGGAGCGGCGGTTATCGGCCCTCCGCTCCGCGGCGCGGGGCAGCATATAGTCGATGAGGCCCTGCCGGCCCGGCGGGATATGGGCGCTGTGCTGGACGAAATCGTCCGCCACGAATGTCCTGATCGCCTCTTCCAGCCGGCCCGGCTCCTGGCCCATGGCGAGATAGGCCATCACCAGCCGGCGTGAGGCCTCGCTGTCCGCGATCCGGTCCGGATTGCCGCACACGGGATTGTCGACCAGCCCGCGCAGCGCCCGGGCCTGCTCATAGGTCACGCCTCGGCCGCAGCCGACGCCGCCGTCATTGGCCCGCTCCGCCTCGATCGGCTGGATGACGTCCCAATGCTCGACGAACTTGCCGTCCTGCACGCGCCAGATATCGACGAACACGCGGCCCGGATCGGTGGGGCTGGTGAAGACATGCGATTTCAGCGCGACCAGCTCGCCATCGGCCAGTATATTGTGGATGACGGACACATATTGATCGGTCGTGTCATAATGTTCGGGATCGGCCTTGCGACGCGCCTCCAGAAAGGCCTCGTCACCGCCATTGCCGTCGTCGATCCAGGGATCGTGCTGGATCTGTTCCGGCGCATAATATGTGCGGAAGGCGTCGGACGGCCGATGCTGCTCCATCAGCAGGCGGGCATAGCCGGTGATCGCCGCGCGCGACTGTTCGGTCGGCGACGAGGCGGGCTGGGCGAGCGCCCCCGGCGCCGCGAGCGCGAGCAGCCCGATCATCAGGGGGCGGAGATGGATCATGTCAGCCCTCCCCATGCCGGTAGCCCGCGACGGATGTGGACTTGAGCGACATCCGATCGAACCGCCAGCCCTGCGGCGTGCTCACGCAGCGCATCTCGATCTGGATGAGCATGGTCGGCGCGAGCGAGCTGATCCGGTCGCGCGCCTCGGGATTGTAGCGATACATGGTGACCAGCGCCGTGCCCGTGGCGGTTTGCGCATCGGCCACATGGAAGCGGATGTTGCTCAGCGCGTGGACGCCCACGCTCGGCCGCCGCCGGGCCGCTATGCCTTCCCAGACCTTGCGGATCTCGGCCTGGCCGCTGACTACGAGATTGTCGTCCGCAGACCAGACGCCATCCGGCGTGAAGACGGACCAGATTTTGGCGGGGTCGGTCTGATCCAGACCTTCCCTATAGGTCTGCAGCTGCTCGGTGCAGGCGTCCTTGATGAGCAGCTGGTCCAGCGCTCCCGGCGCGGTCTGGGCATGTGTCGCCGGCGCGGCGAGCAGCAGAATGGCGGCAAGCGGGCCATGTTTCATCATCCGTCTCTCCGGCTTTTGATCCAGTCGCGCAGCATCGCGGCGATGAGGACCGCTGTGGCGAACAGCAGCGGCCCATATTGATGCGGCATCATGGCCAGTCCGCCTCCGGCCACGCGAGCGCCCAGATCGGCCGGTAGCGCGCCTTCCAGTCCGCGAGCGGCAGCAGATGGCCGGCGTAGCAGGCGAGAATGAACAGGTTGAGGCCGATCTCGCGGACGCCCGAGAAGATGATGTTGGGGGTCCGGTCCACGAAGAAGCAGAGATAGGCGATCACGACGCTGATCGGCAGCTCGACCAGCGCCGCGAGCGGAACGAAGCGATTGGCGAGCAGACAGACGCCCACCAGCATCTCGATGAGCTTGACCGCATCATAAAGGCCGATCCGGATCAGCTCGTCCATGAACGGACCAATCGGCGAGAGCGAGGGATCGGCGCCCCCGCCGATGGAGAAGATCGGGACGAAATGATTGAGGCCCGAGATGAGGCTGTGGCTGCCGAACGCCATGCGGGCCCAGAGCAGGGCATAGCGGCCCCAGTCGGGCTGCCAGGCGGTGGCGCGCGTCATCAACGGGCCATGTCGTCCCGGATGCCGGCCATCATCATGCTGCCGTCCCGCCGGCCAGCTTTTGCGGTGCTGCCAAGCTCGCTCTCCTCTCTTTGCGCCTGAGTCGCTTATTACTGTTGACAGCGAGTGTAGCGGCGCAGAATTGTTAGGCAATCATTGGAGAGGAAATTTTATGCAATCGCAGCAGCTCGGTCGCATCCGTGTCAGCAAGGTCCTCGAGATGGAGGACGGGCTGCCGCTGTCGCTGGTTCTGCCGGATGTCACGACGGATGAGCTGGAGCGGGTTCTGCGCTGGTATGCCGATCCGGACCTGACCCCCGATCCGCAGGATTCACGCCTGATGCTCAGCATGCACAGCTTCGTCATCCAGATCGATGGGTATAATATCCTGGTCGATGCCTGCAATGGCAACCACAAGCGGCGCAGCGTGCCGAGCGTCCATCGGCTCGACACGCCCTATCTGGCCAATCTCGCGGCGCTGGGGCTGCGGCCCGAGGATATTCATGTGGTGATGTGCACGCATCTCCATTTCGATCATGTCGGCTGGAACACGCGGCTGGAGAATGGCCGCTGGGTGCCGACCTTCCCCAATGCCCGCTATGTCTTTTCCGCGCAGGATTATGCGCATTGGAGCGTGCAGGAGGAGGAAGGCGTGCATCGCGAGGCCTTCAACGATTCGGTCCTGCCGGTCGTCGAGGCCAGCCAGGCCCATATCCTCGACATTGACGGCGACACGCCGGTCCATTGCGAGGTCGGCGAGGGCGTCTGGCTGGAGCCCGCTTTCGGCCATTCGCCCGGCAGCTGCATCATCAATGCGCAGGCGGGCGGCGCGCCGGCCGTGTTCTGGGGTGATGTGATCCATCACCCGCTCCAGCTCATCCGCCCGGAGCTGGGCCTGATCGATTTCGATCCCGCCGCCGCCATGCAGGTCCGGCGCGGGTTGCTCGATCGGGTGGCGGACAGCGACATCATGTGCTTCTCGGCGCATTTCCGCAGCTCCTCCGCCGGCCATGTGCGCCGGGACGGCGAGGCCTATCGCTTCGATTTCGTGGCGGGTTGACGTCTGACGCGGGATGTCGCGCGGTCGTCATGCCGCGCCATGGGGTTGTCGCCGCTGCCGCTCCGCGTCCATCATCCCTTGCAGCAGGCGGCGGGCGCGCACGGCGCCCGTGTCGGTCCTGAGCATGAGTTCCCCGGGGTGATGTCCGATCAGTTGGAGCATTTGCTCGATCTGCTCGCTCGCGAAAATATCCTCGGCGATCACCTGCTTCACATTCTCGCGGATGAAGTCGAGCGCGAGGTGGTTCGCATTGCCGGACGCGAACCAATAATAGGATCGGTCGTGCGTCGAGGGTGTTACGGCATGGAATATCCGCGCATGGTGGATGAGCCGGCCCGTGCCGCCGCCATCGGTGTCGATATGGCGTATTTCGCTCAGGCCCGCATGAAAGCCGGGGAGGTAGAAGTCCATGCCGGAAATGCGGTCCACTCGATCGGGAAGCCCGGCATAGAGGCCTGACAGAAATGCCGGTGGCGCTTCGTTCAGGATATTACGGCGACTTCTTAGCATGCCCGGAGTTTGGGACAGATTCTCGGGCGTCTCGGCATCCGCCGTTCCGCCGCTCGTGCTGCCGTGCAGGAACGACAGATGGGACAGGTCGAGCAGATTGTCGTTGAGCAGCTGGTATCGGCAACGGACTTCATGGAAGGCGATCGGACGGACGGTCAGGTCGGAACTGTCGAAACCGATCTCGTCGAGTGATGGCAACAGCCCGGCGTCGGCCCGCTCGGCGTCGCCCATCCAGATGAACAGCCAGATCCCGTGCTCGACCAGCGGAAAGGTCGGGATCCGATAGGTCGGGGGAATGTTTTTCTGCGAGGGGATTCGCGTGCATCGGCCATCCGGACCGAAGGCGATTCCGTGATAGCCGCAGACAATGTCATCATCCCGACGCGTGCTGGCGCCCAATGGAAAATGACGGTGGGGGCATCGCCCGCCGACGGCGACCGCTTCGCCGTCCGCCTTTCGATACAGGACAATCGGTTCGTTCAGGATCGTCCGCGAAACCAGAGCCTCGCCGATCTCTTCGGCGAAGGCGGCGACATACCATCCGTTTCGCGGCGCGAAGCAACCATCGGCAAAGGGATACATGGCCGACTCCCGCAATATTTCCTGAACGATGTTCAGTGAACAATGTTCAGTGAACATCGTTCAATTGTCAACGCAAATGAACTGGTGCACGAACCGGTCGATGAAAATCAGTCGCGCCGAACTGATCGCCCAAAGTCTCGTCCTGATCGAACAAGGGGGCGTCGAGCGTTTGAGCATGCGCGCGCTTGCCGGTCGCCTGGGGGTCCGGCAGTCGGCGCTCTACTGGCATGTCCGGAACAAGGACGAACTGCTGGGACGGATCATCGCAAGCCTCTATCGGCAAGCGCTCGATGCCGTGCCGGACAAGGCCGACTGGCGAGAATGGCTGATCGATTTCGCCTATGCCTATCGGGCCGTCCTGCGGAGCCACAGGGAAGCGGCGAAGGTCGCCTTGCAGGTCAAGCCGGTTTTCGATGATGCGGACGAGGCCGCCGAAGCCTTTATGTCGCGGCTGACGGAGCGAGGCGTATCGCATGAATTGGCTCTGACTTTCGAGGCGTCGGTGATTTCGCTCGTGGTCGGCTGGATGGTCATCGAACAGAACGAGGCGCTGCACGCCCGTTTGTCAAACCTGATCGTTGAGGAGCAGGCCTTTGAAACAGGATTGCGCGCGATGGTGGCCGGTTTTCCGGATTAAGATCGATAAGATCTATCTCGATATATCTGGACATGGCTATAGTTGTTATAGTTGAGCCCCACATAGGATGATCGGCGCCGGAAAATGGCGGTTTTCTATGGGTTTCCCGGTGAGGCGGCATTCGCCGGGGGTTTCATGCCGGCGATGCGGTAGCGACGGACGGAGACCAGTGCCAGCACACCGCTGGTGACATAGGGATCGCTTGCGGCCATGGCCTCGGCCGCTTCCATATCCTCCGCTTCAAGGATGACGATGCTGCCGATGGGCCGCTCATCCTCGTCGAGCAGCGGTCCGGCAAGGGGCATGGCAGCGCCCAGCCCCTTGCGATAGGCGAGATGCTCCGGTCGCTTCGCCTCACGCTCGGCGGGATTGCCGAGCTCGCGATACTCGACGAGGAAATGCGCCACGGCTCAGGCGGCCGCGCCGATCGGCTGCAGCTCCTCCGTCAGTGGCTGGATGTCCTGCCACTTCTTGTCGGGCGGGAAGAGGAAGGTTTCGGCGGTGATCCGGTTCCAGTCGAACCGGCCCTGCGCCGCTTCCGGCACCTCGCCGGTCTTCTGCATGTGGCGCACCGCCCGCAGCATCATGCGGCGAAACGCCACCACCGCCATGTCCGAGCGGCCGAGATGCTCCTTGGTGCGGTCGGCGATCGCGCCCATCGTCTCGCTGACGGCATGGTCCTGCAAGGCCACGCCCGTGATGCCGGACATGTTGCGGGTCCGCATCATCTCGCGATCCTGATTGTACCAGACCTTGATGCCGTTGGTCTTGAAGAAATTATCGTCATGCGGCGTGTTCGCCTCGGCCATGCGGTGTGCGCGGTCGATGATCTGGCCCGGATCGTAGAAGAACTGGACATGCCAGGTCGTATAGTCGTCACGCGGGACGAAGGCATTGATGAGGCGGCGGTTGCGGCGGAACTCCGGCGCCTTCTGCCCGTCCGGCGGAATGAAGGTCCAGAACGGCATCGGCACCTGCGTCATGCGCGCATGTTTCTCCTCGCCATCGTTGCGCACCGCGCAGTAGCGCATGCCGTAGCGAGTGAACTCGACCTCCAGCTTCGGACGGAGATCCTTCTCATGCGGCCATTTGGCAGGCTGGTCCCAGGCGCTGTCCTTGTGGAGGATGCCGGCGTGAGAGGAGTCGACGGCGCCTTCCAGCGCCTGGGAATAGTTGCATTCATAGATGACCTTGAAGGCCTCGCAGCTTCCCGTGGGCATGTCGAACCAGGGGAAATGCGGGAATTCCGGCTCTTTCTCCTTCGGGCCCATATAGGTCCAGACCATTCCGCCGGCGACGCGGGTAGGATGGGCCTTGACGCGCATCGCATTGGCGAGCTTGGAATTTTCCGGTTCGGCGGGCGTGTCCAGGCATTGGCCGGTGACATCGAATTTCCAGCCATGAAAAAGGCAGCGCAGCCCGCAATCCGCGTTGACGGCGAGAGCCAGCGAGGTCCCCCGATGCGGGCAATGCTCGTCGAGCAGGCCGATCCTCCCCTTGCTGTCCATGAAGGCAACCAGATCCTCGCCCAGTAGCCGGATGCGCACCGGCTTGCCGTCCGCCTCCAGCTCGTGAGTGAGCAGAGCCGGCATCCAGAAGCGCCGCATGAAGTCGCCCATCGGCGTGCCGGGCCCGACCCGGCAGAGAAGCTCGTTGTCTTCATGAGAGAGCATTTGACGCACCAAATTTGTTAGACAATAGGATATACATATCCTGCGGTGTGGCGGGAGTCACTACCTATTCGGAGAAAAAACTTGGATCTCGACGAGGTTTTGCCGATCGAAAATTTCTCGGACCTGACGATTCAGATGCTGGCCGACCGGTTGCAGCGATCGACCACGGCCGAGCAGCATATCTATCGGGAAAGCGAGTTGGACGAGCTATGGCGCCTTCTCGATATCGCCGTGCGCAGCGGCGATCCGGACGGTGTGCGGAGCGCGGCCCGGCTGGCCGCGATGCGCGACGCGGTGCACCGCGCGCATGATCTGGTGGGTATGGATGGCAAGCCGAAGGAAGCGGCGGAGGCGTTGCGGCACGCTTTGCGCTGAGGTTACGCCCGTCCCTCAGCGCCAGCAGACGAAGCCCATCGCATTGCCGGTGCCTGCGGCGCTGCGATAACAGGGCACATAATCCAGGAAATGTGGCGTCAGCCCGAGATTGGCCATTGCGCCCGCCACCGGCACCCAGTTCTTCATTTCCGAGGTACCGTCCTGGAAAACGGCTTCGCCGAGCGCGTAGACCGGTTCGAAGTCACGGTCGCGCAGTGCGTTGAGAAAGGTGCGGTCGACCGTTTCGTCGATCACGAAATGAGTGAGGCCGCCGCTGGCGATCAGCGCCACGCGCGCGTCGCTTTCCCAGGACTGGATGGCGCGCAGGATCGACTGACCGAAGGCGTGGCAGCGGCGCACGGTCGGCTGGTTAGGGGGGAAGAAGGCATTCACGGTGACCATGACGCTTGGTACGGGCCGGTCGCGCATGATGCGGCGGAAGACAAAGCCGAAAGCGTGGGGCGTCTCCGGCTTCGGGAGCCTGTCCATGGTTGCAATGTCGAATTCGTCGGCGATCGCCCGGGCGATGATTGTCCGGGCAAGATCCGGGCATCCGCGATATTCGGCGCCGCCGCTCGGAATATAGCCCGGAAGCGAAATCTCGATACCCGGAGGCAGGCGCTTGAGACGTTCCGGCGAAAATTCGTAGTTGGTGATGGTATCGCCGTAGTGCACGCCGAAGGCGGGGTTCAGGCTGTTGTCGAACAGTTCCATCTGGTCGTTGCCGACGATGACGGCGACATCGATTCGCGCCTCCTCGAAAATGTCGGCCAGTCGCTCGATATTGTGCTGACAGATGGCTTGGCGCTCATCCCACACGCGTTGGGTGACCTGCTCCGCCAGCCGCTCGTCCGCACGTGCTTCCAGCAGTTCGTCATAGCTCCAGCTCTGCCCTTTCCAGGCATGGCGGCTGACCTTGTCCGCAGGTACGCGGGCGCCCCACGTCTCGGTCTCCGTGACGAGCATCGGCCCATGGCTCGTGCCGATACCCAGGACGATTTCAGCCATCCGCATTCTCCCGATCGACCATTGAGCCGCTTTTCTCATTCATGTTGCTTGCGGCTGTCTGCAATATAGGATACCAAAAAGGTATAACAATATCGTATGTGCGTCAATTGGCGGCATTGGTCATTGTGGCGGCGCAGATTTTTGAGTCGATGGGGAATGAAAGGAAGTGGTCGTGGCGACACAGACGGACGAGCAGGCTGAGGATGCGACGGTACGAAGCAAGTGGCCGGTGCTCGCTTCTGGCGACGATGCGTTGCGCGTCGCTCGAGCGATCCTGCCGGATGTCGCCGCCACCAACGCGCAGGCCGAGGCTGACCGGCATCTCCCCGACGCACTTGTTGACCGGATCCGACGCAACGGACTGTTCGGGCTTGTCATGCCGCGTTCACTTGGCGGATCGGGCCTGGGCTTCGCCGATCTGGTGCGCGTGACGGCGGAGATTGGCGCGGTCAGCGGATCGGCTGCTTGGATTTACGGCGTGCTTGCCGGCCACAGTTGGCTGATCAACCTCTTTCCGATCGAGGCGCAGAAGGAGATCATGGACGATCCGACCACCCTGATCGCGACCGTGTTCCGCCTCGGTGGCACGGTCGTTCCGGAAGGTGAAGGCTATCGCCTCACAGGTGCGACTGGGCGCTTCTGCTCGGGGATCGACTATGCGAACTGGGTGATCATCGGTAATGGTGTCAAGCTGCCTGACGGCACGGTCGAGCCGCGCTTCTTCGTGATACCAAAGACCGACATCGAAGTGATCGACGACTGGTTCACGATGGGCATGCGCGCGACCGGCAGCCGTTCTATCCGGATCGAAGACGCGTTCATTCCTGCTCATCGCAGCTGCAGCCTCGCGGATATGCTCGCCGGAACAACGCCGGGTGCGCAGGCCCATGATGGTGCGATCTATCGCATGCCTTTTGCCGATATCGCCCCTTTCTCGATCGTGGGTGCGCCGATCGGCATGGCGCGCGGGCTTGTTCGCAGCTTCGCCGAGGATCTGGGGAACAAGCTGCGTGATGCCGATCCTTTGCAGATTGCGGAACAATCGGCGACACTCGGGCGGATCGCGGAAGCGAGTGCCGATGCCGATGCGGCCCTGGCGCTGGTGCTGGCCGATGCCGCCATGATCGATCGGGCCAGCGATCCGGCCGATGTCTCGCCGCTGGAACGCGCGCAAATCCCACGTAACTGGGCCTGGGCGGTGCAGAAGGCACGCTATGCCGCGACGCGGGTGTTCGAGGTGGCGGGCGGCAGTGGTATCTATGATGGCAACTCGCTGCAGCGGACTTTCCGTGACATTCATGGCGCGGCACAGCATGTCGCATTCAACTGGGATCGCTCTATGGTCGGCTATGGACGCGCCATTGCCGGCCTCGCCTCGATCGGCTTCGGCATACCCAAGCAGAAATGAGGACCGGATGCACAAGGAGTCGCATCGCGCCATGACGGATTAGCGACGGAGATTCGCGGGCTGACTGCGATCGTCGTTCATCCCGCTGATCTTGGAGCTGGCTTGGCGCTTCAGCCATCGCCTACTTCCGCTGCTCCCATGGTAGGCTCACGGCGCGGAGCGGGTTCGCATATATAGGTGCGGCGCGACAATATCTCATCGCCCACATGTTCCTTTTGGCCCATGCATGTTGAGCTTCAGCGAGGCGGCGCCAGCACCGCCAGGCTGCTCCATGGCACGAGGCCGATTGCCATCGCGACTACCCAGAGCGTCGAGGAGGCGCCGACCGTATAGCTCAGCCAGCGCAGCGTGGCCTTGAGCGCCGGGCTTTCGAACAGATTTGCCCAGCCGGCGGGCGTGCCGCCCGGTTTTACCGAGAATATGGAACGATAGTCGCCAAAATATTCGGTCATCAGATAGGCCTGCATCACGAAAACACCGGCACCGAAGTACAGCATGTCGAGGAAACTCGCGAAAAGGGTGGAGCCGGAGAGCTCGCCGCCGAGGAAGGGAGCGATGTTGCCCAGGAAGGGGAACAGATCGAGCAGGAAGGTCATGAGCATAACCGGGAAGGATAGTACCAGCATCAGCACGGCGTGCCGATTGAAGATCAGCGCCAGGCCGAGCAATATCTCGAGGGTTTTGGCGGTCGAGAACATCCAGCCCGATTCGATGAGAACGCGAAGGATCTCATGTTTGACCGGCCCGGTGATCTGTTCGTGCATATTGGGGAAAGGCAGGATCTTCACCCACCAATTGATACCCGAGGCAAGCGATTGAATACCGAGCAGCCAGCGAATGGCCGCGATCGCGATTCGGCTTTGGTTCACCTGCTGGCTGGTCATGCCCCCTCCTGAATTGCGTCGGCCCCGACGCTCTTGATGTAATATATTATTGGTAGACGATTGTGAGGCCGCAGGCTAGTGTGATCCTGCAAGAGACAAGCCGCCCATGGAATCGGCGGTAGAGAGGGGACGGCCGATGGCGCGCGCAATCGAAAAATATATTATCGTCTTTTGTCGCTACTATCTGGGTGGCTTCAATCTCGTATCGGGTCTCAACTATTTCGTCCTGTTCTGGCCGCAGCCAAAGGTCACGGACACGACGGGCAATGAATATGTGCTGGCCTCGATGCAGCTCGGTTTGTTCGCATTCGCGAAGGTGCTCGAGATTATCGGCGGTTTGACGTTGGTCACCAATCGCTTCGTACCGCTGGGCTTGGTGCTGCTAATGCCGGTGACGGTGAATATCTTCCTCATCAACGCTTTCTGGTCGCCGCTGCCGCATGTGGTGTGGTCGGTCTCGCGCAACATGGTGATGCACTGCATCTTGCTCGCGGCCTATGCCAATTATTTCTATCCGATGCTCAAGTTCCGCAGCGCTCCCCAGCCGGTGTGGCGTGACTTTTCGCACATCTGGAAATCATTCTGACCGTGGAGGGCCCACCTCATGTGGAATTTCAGCTTCGTTCTGGACGGCAAGACCGACATGATGAGCCTCAATCCGCTCGAAATGACGAATTTCGAGATGATGGGCACGATCTTCGGCATTGCCGGTGTCCTGTTGACGCTCCTGCGTGTCATAAGGAATCGACAGCGGCCGCACGAGTTCACTGTGCATGAGGTCGAGGACGAGCCGGCGAACTGAGGGCGTTCACGCGGGACGCTCAGCATCTTGAAGCGATTCCTCACGCTCAAATGCCGCGATATCGTCATCGCCGTCGCGCTTACCATGTTCATGGTGCAGCTCGACGCTTCGGTGCTCATTATCGCCCTGCCGGCGATTGCGCGTGCATTCGACGTGCCGCTGGTTTCGCTGAGCCTTGCCGTAACGATCTATCTCACCATGCTCGTCGCCTTTCTGCCGCTCAGTGGATGGGCGGCGGATCGCTTCGGTCCGCGCCGGGTGTTGCTGAGTGCAATGATCAGCTTCGCGATTTTCTCACTGCTTTGCGCGCTGGCCCAGAGCTATTGGCAGTTTGTGATTTTCCGTGCGCTGACAGGCGCTTCGGCCTCGCTGCTGACGCCAGTCGGTCGGCTCATCTTGCTGAAACAGGCGAGCAAGGACGAGCTCGTCGATGCTGTTGCCATTACGGCCATGCCAATGCTCGTTGCGCCTACGATAGGGCCCTCGTTAGGCGGCTTCATCGTGGAGCATGGGCGATGGGAGTTCATCTTCCTCCTTGATGTGCCGGTTGCGCTGCTGATCTTCCTGTTCGCTCGCTGGCGCGTGGAAGAGGTCGCGCCCGAGGTGAACCGCCGGTTGGACTGGATCGGCGCGATATTGATAGCCATTTCGCTCGTCGCGTTGCTGACGGGCATAGACCGGCTCGCGGCGCGTCCCGGTGATCCTTTGCCCTGGGGGATGGCCAGTGGCGGAATCGCGCTGGCCTGGTTGGCAGTGCGGCATTTGCGCGCCCACCCCGATCCCATTGTTTCCCTCGCATCCCTGCATGTCCCCGTGTTCCGGACGACAGTGGTCGGAATGGGCGCAATTGTGCGTCTGCCCTTGCGTGCGATGCTCTTTCTCCTGCCGCTCATGTTTCAGGCTGGTTTCGGCTTCAGTCCATTCGAGGCTGGTTTGCTGCTGATGGCTCTGAATGGTGGCGATCTGGTGACCAAGCCGCTGGTCGTGCGCTGCTTTGACCGGCTGGGCTTCCGGCACACGATCATGATCGCCAGCCTGGCGTGCCTGGCTGCCTTGGCGGTCATCGCATCGGCTGGGCCTGGTGAACGATCCGTGGCGTTCATTCTTGTAGCATTGTTCGTTTGCGGTGTTGCGCGCTCGATCCTGTTCACAGGCATGGCGTCGCTCAGCTTCATGGCGCTCGATTCGGCAAACCTGTCCTCGGGTAACGTGGTGGCCAACATCTCCATGCAATTGTTCAATGTGCTTGCAGTGTCGGTCACGGCGCTGATCCTCGGCTTGTCCGCTTGGTCGAACGGCCGGGATGAGCCGGTCCTATGGGATTATAGCGCTACCTTCTGGACGATCATCGCCATCGGGCTCGGTTCGACGTTCGCATTGCTGCGACAGATTCCGCGTCATCTGCGCAACATCGATATGCAGGCGGTTGCATGAAGCGTTGCGATGCTCATTAGATTGTTATACACTTTAGAATATCAATCTAATGGGCGCATCTTTGCGTCGGGGAGAGAGAAACATGCGCAGGCTACCCGCCATATTTGCCGCTATCTTGGCCATAACCATAGTTGTCGCCGGGCCGGTGCGGGCGGTCGATGGTGCGTCAGCCGAGGCATCCCTTTCGCCCCTGGAAGTGGCGGCTATCCAGCAGGCCTGTGAGACTGTCTCAATTCAATATGCCCGTTATCTGGACGCGAAGGATTGGCAGAACTTGCCCAGCGTCTTCGCGCCGGACGGTGTATGGGAAGTGTTGTCGAACCGAATGGAAGGTCGCGATGCGATCCGCGACTACTGGAAGGCGCGAACCGCTGAGTGGGCGCCGACGCACGGACGGCTGCACCAGATCGCGAACCAGGTCATCGATGTGATCGACCGCGATCATGCGCGCGGCAGTTCCTACGTTGTCGTCTATTTCTTCGACACGGCGGAGAATGCCAACAGGTCGCTGGCTCCCGTGCTGATAGCCCGGAACAATGATGAGTTCGTCCGCACGGCAGAAGGCTGGAAGCTCAAGAGCCGCCGTGTCGAGCGTGTCGCCAATGTAGGCCAGTGAGCCGATCCGCCCGGATTTTCCAAAGCCAGAAGGTTGTGAAACGATGCGCCACAGCACCGACCATATTTTGTGCACTCATGCCGGCCGGCTCTCGGCTTCCCTGCGCGAGTTCGAGCCGCTCGATCTGAAGGTCGGTCGAGGAGAGGCGCCTGAGGACGACTATTATGCGCAGATGCGCGAGCGAGCGGTCGAGGATGTAGTCCAGCACCAGATCGATCTTGGGCTGGATGTCATCAGCGACGGCGAACTCGGCCGGCGTCGCGACTTCGCTTATTATTCCAAGCGCATGCGCGGCATTGAACAGCGTGACGTGCGTGAGGGCGAAGTCGGCGCCACCGTATTCCGGTCGCGCGAACGCGATGCATTCGCTGGTTATTATGCCGAAGTCGACGCGCGTCGTGCCGCCGTCGCGCGCCCCAAGAAGATCGTCTGCACAGGGCCGCTCGAAGCCGGCAGTCTCGAGACACTGCACGCCGAAATTGCTACTTTCCGGAGGGCGCTACAAGGCAAGGAAGACGTTGAGGCATTCTTCCCGGTGATCGCGCCAGGCTGGCTCGATCATTTCATCTTCAACGAATATTATGAAAAAGAGGACGATTTCATCGAGGCACTCGCTGAGGTGATGCGGCCGGAATATGAGGCCGTGGTGGAGGCGGGACTGATCGTCCAGATCGACGATCCAGGCATCGCGGACAGCTGGCCCACCATCTATCCCAAGCCGACGATCGAGGAATATCGCCGTTACGCCAAGGTCCGTGTGGATGCGCTCAACCACGCGCTGCGCAACATTCCGGACGACCGGATTCGCTATCATTGCTGTTGGGGCAGCTGGGTCGGGCCACATTCGGAGGATCTGCCGCTCAAGCATATTGTCGACCTGATGCTCAGCCTCAATATTCAGGCCTACAGCGTCGAAGCCGGTAATGTGCAGCATGAGCATGAATGGCGCGTCTGGGAAGACGTGAAGCTGCCGGAAGGCAAGATTCTCATCCCCGGCGTCGTCAGCCACAAGACCGAAGTGGTGGAGCATCCCGAGTTGGTTGCCGAGCGGCTCATCCGTTACTCCAATTGCGTGGGTCGGGAGAATGTCCAAGCCGGCACCGATTGCGGTATGGGCCTCGGTCGCGTGCATTATGAGATCGGCTGGGCGAAGATAGCCAGCATGGTCGAAGGCGCACGGATCGCCTCCGAGAGGCTCTGGTGAATGCGGACGGCGCATCGCTGAGCGGCCGCACGGCCGTGCCGGAGCGTCGAGGGCGTCTGGCTCGGGCGGGTTTCTTGCTCGCCCTGCTGTGCTTGGTGAACACCCTGTCCAATGTCGACCGGAGCATGCTGGCGCTGGTGATGCCGACGCTGAGCAGGGAGCTTGCCCTGTCGGACACGGTGATGGGATTGGTGGCAGGACTGCCCTTTGCGCTGTGCTATGCGATCTGCGCCATTCCGATCGCCTGGATCGCGGACAATCATAATCGCCGGAACCTGCTGGCTGGCGCGCTCGCCTTCTGGAGCGCCATCACGGCACTGACGGGAGCGGTGCACAATGGCTGGCAATTGGCGCTGGCGCGCTTTGGGCTCGGTGCAGGAGAGGCGGCGGGGCATCCGACCACCGCTTCGCTGATCGCCGACAGCTTCGATCTGAAAGCACGCACGGCCGCTTTCTCGGCCTTGTCCGCCTCGGCCTATCTCGGACCGTTGCTTGGCTTTCCGCTCGTCGGCTGGCTGCTGGGCAACTATGGTTGGCGCACGACCTATCACGCCGCTGGTGCGGCCGGACTGGTGGTGGCGATATTGCTCCTCATTGCTGTGCGGGAGCCGCCGCGGCGGGCCGACGCTCATGCCGAAGGTTCGGACTTTCTGTCCGGGGTCGGGTGCCTGCTGCATACGCCGTCCTATCGCTATGTCGTCCTCGCCGGCGGCTTCAATGCCATCAATCAGGGGGCGCATCTGACCTGGGGACCAACCTTCCTTGATCGTGTCCACGGCCTCGGCCCGCAGGAGATCGGCGTCTATTTCGGCTCGCTGCGCGGCGTTGCGGGGCTGGCAGGAGCTTTGTTCTCCGCAGTCGTCATCGGGGCACTGGTGCGGCGCGACATAGGTTGGCAGATTCGCGCGGCGATCCTCATTGCGGCGCTGCCCTTCTTTTCCGATGCCCTCTTCCTGCTTGCAGGAGAGCCGATGCTCTGGCGAACCGGGCTTGCCCTGTCAGCTTTCTTCACCGCCATCGCGGTCGCGATGAGCTATTCCCTCTATGTGAATGTGGCGCCTTCGCGATTGCGCGCCACGGCTTCCGCCTTCTACTTCCTGGTGGCGAGCTTGATGGGCTTCATTCTGGGGCCTTTCTGCGTGGGCGCGTTCAGCGATCTGCTGGAGCCGCGGCTCAGTGACGGGGCGATCGCCGTGGCGATGGTCCTCGTCTCGGGCACGGCGCTGGTGTCGGCCCTGTTCCTGCTGCTCGCCGGCCGGACTTGGGTTGCGGACGTCGAGAAGGTGGAGCTGGGCTGATGTCAAAGCTGCGGCGAGAGGATCACCTTGCCGACGCCGTCGCGCCGCGCCACACGTTCATGCGCCTCGCGCGCATCCCGCAGTGGCAGGATGGCGTCGATGAGCACGGAGAAGCGACCCTGCGCGGCCGCTTGCAGGCTGGCTTCGACATCGGCCGGCGTAAAGCCGATGCTGCCCATCAGGGCGATCTGGTAGAGGTAGAGCCGCTTCACGTCCAGCGTCACCTCGCCGCCGCCATGACTCCCCGCCGTCACCAATCGACCATGGCGCGCAATGGCGTGGAAGGCTTTTGGGAACAGCACAGGGTCCGCGATATTCTCGAAAACGATGTCGACGCCGCGCCCACCGGTCAGTTCAAGTGCGCGAGCGGTGAGGTCCTCCCTGCGATAGTCGATGCCATGGTCGGCGCCGAGGTCGAGCGCGGCCTGCACGCGTTCCGGCGCGCCTGCGGCGGCGATCACAGTCGCTCCCATCAGCTTGGCGATCTGCACGCCCGTGCTGCCAAGGCCGCCCGAGGCGCCCATGATCAGCACGGTTTCGCCCGCTTTCAGGCCGGCGCGATCGCGCAGCAGGTTGAAGGCCTGTGGCGCGTGGCGTGTGACGATGGTGGCTTCGGCGAAGCCCAACCCGTCCGGGATGGGTACGGTCGCGCTGGCCGGGAGCTTCACAAAGTCCGCATAGCCGCCCAGATGCTGCATCCCGACGGCATCGAGTGGTCCGACCGCCTTGCTGCGCCAGGGCAGCGTCGCGACGCGCTGACCGACGGCGCGATCCGCGACGCCCGGGCCGATCTCGGCAATGATGCCCGAGGGATCAACGCCGAGAATGTGCGGCAGCTTGATCGGCGCGCCATAATCGCCGGCCCGCACGACCAGATCGAGCGTCCGGTTGACCGAAACGGCATGCACCGCGACGAGCACTTCGCCGGGGCCGGGTACTGGCCTTGGAAAGTCTTCGAAGCTCAGTACTTCCGGTCCGCCGAAGCTGTGCATCACCACGGCTTTCATAGTGTCCATTAGCCAAGCCCTTTCCGGAATCGCATTGATTTCCAAAATATTTCCGAGGATTTACTATGCTCGATCACCCCGCTCATGTCCGCATTGCCGTCAAGACCGGCGTGGAATGGACCGAATTGCACAGCTATGCTTGGCCTGAATTGGGCGATGACGAAGGCATGCTCAGGATCGAGGCCTGTGGTGTGGGCGGCGCAGAGCCGGAAGTTTATCGCGCCAGCGACAAATGGGTGCCGGTGGCGATGGGCCATCAGATCGTCGGATCGATCGCCGCAATGGGCGAGAAGGCGCACCGGATGTGGAAGGTTGCCCCAGGTGAGCGAGTCGTTATCCAGGAATATCTGCCCTGCAAAAGCTGCCGATGGTGCCTGAAAGGCGAATATCGCTTCTGTCCTGACGCCGATTTCTTCGGTGGCGCGAACCCGCGGCGTTACGGCCTCATCGATCCTACGCCGGCGCCTCATCTGGTCGGCGGTTTCGCGGAATATATTCATCTGCCGTGGAACACGGTGTTTCACAAGATACCGCAGGATTTGCCGGCGGAACTGGCGACGCTGGCCATCCCGATCGGCAACGGCGTGCAGTGGGCAACGCTGGACGTGAATGCGGGCCCGGGCAAGACGGTCTTGATCATCGGCCCCGGCCAGCAGGGGCTCGGTGCAATATTGGGCGCCAAGGATGCGGGGGCGGCGCGGATCATCCTGGCGGGCATGAGCCGCGACCGCGCGCGATTGGACCTGGCGCCGGAACTGGGCGCGGATCATGTGATCAATGTCGAGGAGGAGGGGCTGCTCGATGCCCTCCGGCGCATCCTCGGTCCGAGTGGCGGGCTCGATGTGGTGGTGGACACGACCGGCGATCCTGGTGGCGGCAACATGGACCAGTATCTGCAATGCGTGAACTATGGCGCTTGGCTCTGGGTCAATGCTATGGATCGCGGTGTACCCGTCCGAGCGATCAAGCAGAAATATCTGACTGTCCGTTCCGGCCGTGGGCGGAGTTGGTGGGCGGTCGAGACTGCATTGCGGATCATCACCTCGCGCCGTTTCCCGCTCGAGAAGATGTGCACGCACCGTTTCGGGCTCGACGAGGTCGATCTGGCCATCAAGGCGACGGCTGGGCGCGAGGTTCCCGGGGCCATTCACTGTATTGTCGATCCTTGGCGATAGGATCTCAGGCCTCCAGCCATTGTCGAAGCGCGACCGTCACGGCCTCCGGTTTTTCCAGCATGGGGAAATGCCACGCCTCTTCAACCAGCACGAGCCGGGCGTTCGGGATCGCTTCGGCCATCGCCCGGTTGCGCTCCTGCGTGCTGAGCGGATCATCGGCGCCGGCCAGGATGAGCGTCGGCACGGTGATGTCCGCAAGCAGATCGCGGGGGTCGGGGCGGTGGAGCAGGGCGATCACTTCCTTTTGATAATCCTCGGCCGAGAAGGTCGTGGCCATGGCTTCCAGCAGTCCCATGAAGGTCTTGTCGCCATGGCGTGCGGGCGGCGTGATGCGCGGGTTCCACCAGCGGGCGAGCGCGGCCATGCCCTGCTCGCGGGCCATGTCGATTTGTGGCTGGCGACGGTCCGCTTCGCCTTCGGCCACAGGATGGACACTGGCATCCAGCAAGGCGAGGCGGGTGATCCGTTCGGGCGCCAGGCGCAGGACTTCGAGCGCTACGCGCCCGCCCATCGAGAAACCGCACAGGGCGAAACGCATGGGCGCTTCACGCAAGATCGCGCGCGCCATGTCGACCAGCGAGTCATGTCCGTGCGGGCACGGGATCGATATGTCCGCGACATCCACCAGCGCAGCCGCCTGATGCTGCCAAACGCGCTTGTCGCAGAGCGATCCTGGCACGAGAATGAGCTGCTGCTTGATCTGATCCACTGGACACCCTCGCACGAATGTATAACAATAGTGACTAATCTTTTGTGCGCGGCCGTGCAAGCGGTGCCGATGATCCGGCCGATGAGCAAAAAGAGGGAGAGACGCATTGCAGCTCATCGATGCCCACTGCCACGCCTCGCCGCTGTGGTTTGAACCTGTCGAGCCGCTGCTGTTCCAGATGGACCGGAATGGCGTGGCCGGCGGCGTGCTGACCCAGGTGCTGGGGCAGTTCGATAATCGCTATCAGCAAGATTGTGTGCGGCGTTTTCGGGGGCGTTTCGCCAGCGTCGGGGCGGTGGACGTAGCGGTGCCGGACGCGCCGCAGCAGGTGCGCAGCTGGTTCCTACATGGCATGGTTGGGCTGCGCCTGCGTCCTGAGGCCCGGAGTCCCGGTGCCGACCCTCTGGCGGTCTGGCGTGCGGCGGCCGATTGTGGCTTGGCGATCAGCTGCGGGGGAACGGCGGCGAACATGCTGGCCGACGCGTTCGAGCAGCTGGTGACGACATTTCCCTCCATGATCTTCGTGCTTGAGCAACTTGGGGGCTGGACGCGACCGGACTGTGACGGTTCATCGGCAACATGGCAGGGTCTCATGCGGCTCTCGCGCTTTCCGAATGTCGCGCTCAAAATCCCGACATTGGGCCAGATCGCGCCCCGCCAGATCGGCAAGCCGCTTCCCCATGAAGAGCCGGTGCTCGATGCCGCCAAGGGCGCCATCCTGATCGAGGCGCTCGATCATTTCGGTGCAGAGCGCTTGCTCTGGGGCAGTGACTTTCCGGTGGTGGCGTCGCGGGAAGGTTATGCCAATGCGCTCAACTGGACCCGCGCTCTGTTCGACGGACGCAGCAGCAGCGAGGTGGATGCCATATTCGGCGGCAATGCTCGGCGAATCTTCTTCGCCGCATCGGGTTGAACAGCCTCTGCAATCGTTATACAATCAAGTTATACGAATCTTTGGAGTGCGTTCCATGACCTATGATGCCGCAGAGACGATCATCTGCCTCTCCGCCAATGGAAAGACGATATCGTCCAGCAACGCGGCCGCGCGCCGGATGCTGATCGCGACCACTGAAGGCGTGCTCGATCTGCGCCGCGAGGATGCGGCTGCCGATTGGCAGCTTCAGGGCGACATGCTGCTCAAGGACCGGCACGTCAGCGCCCTCGTTCATGACGAGAAAACCGGACTGTTGTTCGCAGCGCTTCATTTTGAGGGCGGGCTGCTCGTCAGCGCAGATGGCGGCAAGAGCTGGGAGCCGCGGAATGAAGGCCTCCAGTCCGGTCATGCCTATACGCTGCTGGTCCAGCATGTCGGGGATCAGACGATCCTCAATCTCGGTACCGAGCCCGTGATGTTCTATCGCAGTTTCGATCTTGGCAAGAACTGGACGGCCTATCCGAGCTGCCTGGAGGTGGAAGGGACGGAGCACTGGCTTTTCCCGCGCTCGCAGCCGCATATCAAGAACATCGCCTCGCACCCGTCGAGACCTGACCAGATCTATATTTGCGTCGAGCAGGGCGACCTCCTGCGCACGGACGACGGCGGCAAGAGTTGGCGGTCGCTTCACTCCATGGAGCGCCCGGACGACAAATTCCGGCGTGATCAGCATCGCATTACTTTCTATCGCGACAATCCGGACGAGATTTTCTTCACCACCGGCATCGGGCTCTATCACACGACGGACGCCGGCGAGACCTGGGAGCGACTGACCGACACCTCGTTTGTGCTGGCCTATCCCGATCCCTTCTTCGTCCACCCGCGCGAGGACATATTGTACATGGCTGGTGCGGGCATGAATCCCAATCCCAATTGGGCGGCCGAGGGGACAGCGCACCCGCAGTTCATGAAGAGCACCGACCATGGCAAGACCTGGCAGCGAGCCATGAATGGCATGCCGGAACCGGTGAAGGGCAATCTCGAGGTCGCCGCCATGCATGATTCCAGCGAGGGCGGGCTCGAACTTTATGCCGGCTCGGCTTGCGGAGAGCTTTATATGAGCCGCGATGGGGCGGCGAACTGGAAAGTGGTTTCGGGCTCATTGGCGCCCATGTCGAAGGGGCCGCATTTTCGCCATTTCCTGTCCGCCGAAGAACGGGAAGCCTATGAAAATAAGTTGCGAGCGATGAACGCTTTCGCCTGACGGCAAGTTCTGCGGCTAATGCCGCGAGGAGAGTGAGGGGGCGATGCGGGGCAAAGGGCCGTTCCGTGCGGATCATGTTGGGAGCCTGCTGCGACCGGCGCCGCTCTTGGCGCTCCGTGCGCGGCGCACGCGCGGCGAGATTTCCGACGATGCGCTGAAGGCGGCCGAGGATGAGGCGATCGCCGATGTGGTGCGCAAGCAGGAAGCGATCGGCCTCCAGGCCGTTACCGACGGCGAGTTCCGTCGCGAGAACTGGTCGCTCGATTTCTTCGCCGCGCTGGCGGGTACGCATGTCGTCGAAGTTGCGCTGGCGCCCCGTGCGCATGGCACTTCGGAACCCGTCAGCAATGTGCTCAAGGTCGCGCGCATCACTGGACCGCTCAGCGCAGCGGATCATCCGATGGTCGAGCATCTGCGCTATCTGGTCGGCCAGGCGCGTGGCATCGCGAAGCTCACCATCCCATGTCCCACGATGATCGTGTCCGCCTCGCGCGACTGGCGCCAGGCGGTCGAAGGCGATGTATATCGGGATCTCGATGAAGTGCTGGCAGGGCTCGGTGCAGCCTATGTCCAGTTCGTGCAGGCCGCTTATGCAGCGGGCTGCCGTTATCTGCAGCTCGACGACGTCAATATGGCCTATCTGTGCGATGCCGACATGCGCGCGGCGATAAAGGCGCGAGGTGACGATCCCGACCGGATGCTGGATCAGTGGATCGCGACGCTCAACGATGTGTTGGCCGCCCGCCCGGCGGACATGACGATGACGACCCATATCTGCCGGGGCAATTTCAAATCCTCCTGGTTCGCTCAGGGCGGCTATGAACCGATCGCCGAGCGGCTCCTGGGTGAGCTCGACTATGACGGCTTCTTCCTGGAATATGACAGCGATCGTGCGGGCGGCTTCGATCCGCTCCGCTTCTTGCCGAAAGGGCGGAAGCGCATCGTCTTGGGCCTTGTCACCAGCAAGACCGGTATTCTGGAGGATGGCGACCTGATCCGGCGCCGCGTCGAGCAGGCCAGCCGCTTCGCCGATCTCGATCAGCTTTGCCTCAGTCCTCAATGCGGCTTTGCGAGCCATGAGGACGGCAATTTGCTTAGCGAGGAAGCGCAATGGGCCAAGCTGCGCCACGTCGTCGCGCTGGCCGGTGAGATTTGGCCGGACGGCTAGAAAAGCGACCGAAGGAGCATCGCTGAACTCGTATGATCGATACGCACGCGCATCTCGTCACCGACGACGTGAAGAATTACCCCCCATCACCGCCCAGCGGCTCTCTCAATCCAGTTGATCTCGACAATCCGATGACTGTCGAACGGCTGCTGGAGGAGATGGATGGTGCCGGCGTAGACAAAGCCGTGTTGGTCCAGCGCGGATCGATCTACGGCTTCGACAGCAGCTATGTCTGCGATAGTGCGTGGCGCTATCCGGCTCGCCTGGCTGCGGTCTGCTCGATCGATGCGACCGCCGCCGATTGCGCCGAACGCGTGCGCTATTGGACGGATGGGCGCGGAGCTGTCGGTATCCGGCTCATGGAACTCGTCAAGGGAGCGGACATTTCCTGGCTGGATTCTCCATCGGCACGTATGGCGTGGCGGGCGGCGTTGGAGCGTAACATTCCGGTTTGCGTCCACTTCTTTCCTTGGAATCGAGCAGAGGGGCTGACCCGGTTGTGCGACATCCTCGTCGAGATGCCGGATCTCACCGTAGTCATCGACCATTTCGCCGCGATCAGGAGCGATGCCGGACCACCGGATCATGGCGTCGATGATCTTCTGGCACGTGTCGCGGACTTTGCCGGCGTGACCATCAAATTCACGACCATACCGCTCGGCCGGCTTCATGATGCCGGCATCGATGCACGGCCGGTGGTGGAGCGGATCGCGGCCCTGTTCGGCCCCGAGCGGATGATGTGGGGATCGGACATCACGCAGTCGCCGGGCAGCTATGCGCACATGGTAGCGCTCGGCCGCAGCGCCGTCGCCCATCTCCCGGCCGATGCACAACAGGCGATCCTGGTGGGCACCGCGCGCCGCATCTACGGTAGGGGCTGGAACTGATGCGCCGGATCGCGACCGAGGAAGCCTTCGTCATTCCCGAAGTGATCGGCCCCATGCTCGAGCGCGCCGCCCGTGAGCCCTATGATCCCGATCTCTTCTTCTGGAGCAAGGCGGCGAACGGTACGCCCCTGCAGCGCCGCCTGCTCGACCTGGGCGAGGAACGCCTCGCCATCATGGACGAGACGGGCATAGACGTGCAGCTCATCTCGCTGGCCTCGACCGGCGTACAAATGTTCGATGCCGATACCGGCAGCGCGCTCGCCACGCTCGCCAATGATGTGCTGGCCGATGCGATGCGTCGTCATCCGACCCGTTTCACCGGCCTCGCCAGCTTTGCGCCGCAGGATCCGACGCGCGCCGCCAGGGAAATCGAACGAGCGATGACGCAGCTCGGCTATCATGGCGTTATTGTCAATTCGCACACCAATGGCGACTATCTCGACCAGCCGACATACTGGCCGATTCTGGAAGCCTGCGAGGCATGCGACGCGCCGCTGTACATCCACCCGCGCGCGCCCTCGCCGCAGATGGTCGCGCCGTTCCTCGACTATACACTCGAACACGCCATCTGGGGTTTCCAGGCCGAGACCTCGCTGCACGCGCTGCGGCTGATCGTCGGCGGCATCTTCGATCGCTTTCCCCGGCTCAAGGTGATCCTCGGTCATGGTGGGGAAGGATTGCACTATTGGTTACCCCGGCTTGACGGCATGCTCGCCAATTTCAAGGCGCCAGAGGGGCGTAGACCAACACTCGAACTGGCCCCGAGCGACTATATTAAACGCAATTTCGCGATCACCACCAGCGGCATGAATTGGGGCCCTGCGGTCCGTTTTGCGATCGACGCCATCGGTGTAGACAAGGTCATGTTCGCGATCGACTATCCGTTCATGGATAGTGCGAAGTCTGTGGCGGAGATGGATGCTATCGACCTGCCAGAAGCGGACAAGGCGGCCATCTGGCATCGCAATGCCGAGCGTATCTTCAGGATCGCGCCGGCGGCATAGACGGATGGAGCGGGAGGCCTGTTCGGCCTGGCGCTCACCCCCGGCTGGCGGCGGGGATATGCTTGCGAATGAACGCGACCGAGACAAGCGAGAGGATCAGGGCTCCGGCGATCAGAAGGAAATAGCTGGACGCGCCGCCGATGGAGAGTGCGATCACGCCGGCATAGGCACTGGCGATCGCACCGATCCGGCCTGCTGCGGCGGCCGAGCCCACGCCCGTGCCGCGCGCATGGTCGGGATAGATGAAGGCCGAGAACGTGTAGAGGCCGTTGAGCAGGCCGGCAGTGAAGAAACCGATGACGGCAAGCATGGCCAGGATGATATTGAGGCTGCCGACCTCGGCGCGGATCAGCAGGCCAAGCGTCAGCGCCATCGCCACGCCACCGGCGGCGAGCCCGAGCACGGTTCCTTTTGAGCCGAACATCTTGATCATCCATCCACTGCCCATGCCGCCGACCAGCCCGCCGAAGGAAAGGGCGGTCATGCCGAGACTGGTGTAGGAGAGCGCGAAGCCCAGGCTCGCCAGCATGGCCGGCACCCAGCTGAACATCGCATAATTGGCGAGTAGGCAGAAGAAGAAGGCGATCCACAGGAAGATCGTGCTGGAGGCGACATCCGGCGTGAACAACACCGAAACGGGTGTGCGATGGGTCGAGGCGGCCTGCGGGAGATTCGCCAAGATCGGCCGATCGTCCACGGCAAGGCCGCAACGTCGAGCGATCGCCTTGAGTCTCAACTGGCTCACCCGGTGATTGGCCAGATAGATGGGCGATTCCGGCAGGAACAGCAGTTGCAGGACGGCCGTGGCCACCGCGATGCCACCGAGCACCAGGAACAGCCCTTTCCAGCCATAGGGCTCAATGATCCAATTGCCTATGATCCCAGAGATCATCGCACCGACGGCGATGAAGGTCATGCCGACTGCCAGCGCGAGCGCCCGCTCGCGTTTGGGCGTGAACTCCGCGATCATTGCGGCACCGTTCGGGATCATGGCACCGATCCCGATGCCATCGAAAAAGCGCAGGGTCAGCAACTCGGCGGGCCCCGACACCAGCGCCTGCGACATGGTCATGAGGCCGAAGAAGCCGGTGCTGACGATCATCATCGTGCGCCGGCCGAACCGGTCGCCGAGCATGCCGCCGATCACGGCGCCGATGGTGAGACCGAGCAAACCGACCGCCGCGATCGATGCGAAGGCTTCGCGCGGTAGACCCCAGTCCTGCATTAGCGCAGGAATCGCGAGGCCGAGCGACTGATTGGCGATGCCGTCGGTCAGATAGGCCAGTGAAATCAATGCCAGGATCAGTTTCTGGAACAGGCTCCAGGCACCGGAATCCAGCAGATCGTTGATATTGACGCTGTCAGCGTCGCCAGCATCCCTTGCTCCTGCGCTCATATCGTCTAAATATATAGTCTAACGATGTAGTCAATCGCGGAGGTGGCGCCATGGTGGAGGGGATGGGCAGGACATGGCTCATCACCGGCTGCGGCAGCGGGTTCGGGCGCTTGCTCGCGAAAAAGGCGTTGTCGCGCGGAGACCGGGTGGTGGTGACTGCGCGGCGCATCCGAACCATCGAAGCCTTGGCTGGTCAGTATCCGACATCTGCCCTCTGCTTGGCAATGGACGTGGCCGATGCGGCAAGCGTCCGCCCCGCGATCGCAACGGCGTTCGAGCGGTTCGGCCATATCGACATATTGGTCAACAATGCGGGCTTCGGACTGCAGGTAGCCCTCGAAGAAGCGAGCGATGCGCAGATCCGCGCCCTGTTCGACGTCAACTTCTTCGGCGCGCTGGAGGTTATCCGCGCCGCCTTGCCGCAGCTCCGCGCGCAGGGCTCTGGTCATATCATCAATATCTCCTCGGTCGGTGGCCGAACCTCCGCGCCGCTGATCGCACTCTATTCCGCCAGCAAATATGCGCTTGAGGGATTGTCCCTCGGGCTCGGCATGGAGTTGGCATCGTTCGGCATCAAGGTGACCACGATCGAGCCGGGCGCATTCGATACCGGATTCGCAAGGGCCGTGCAGCCGCCCGAGATCAGAAAGGTCGCCTATCAGGCGCTGCATGACCAGTTTGATGCGCTGCTTGCAGACGTCCATTTCGCTGATCCGGCCGGCTGCGTCGATGCCATCCTGCACGTTGTCGACCATCCCGATCCGCCGCGTCAGTTCATTGCAGGCAGCCATGCCTATGCGGCGGTCGAGGCCGCGATAGCGGAGCAGTGTCGTGAGATGGAAAGATGGCGCGTCATCAGCGAAGCTGCCGATCGGTCATGATCGAGTGGTGCCCGCCGGGAAGCCGCATATGAGAGCGGATCAGCAAGGAGAGGATCAAGTGACGAACAAGACCTGGCTTATCACTGGATGCGCGACTGGCTTTGGTCGCGCGCTTGCCGAGGCTGCGCTGGCACGGGGCGACAGCGTCGTAGCAACGGATCGCAGCGCCGATGCCGTCACAGACCTTGGAACCCGCTATCCCGATACGGCGCTCACGCTCGGGCTGGACGTCACGCGGCCCGATCAGGTACGCGCGGCCCTGGAAGCCGGCTTCGCGCGCTTCGGGCGGATCGACATACTGGTCAACAATGCTGGCTATGGCATCCAGGCTGCTGTCGAGGAAACGGACGAGGCGGCGATGCGCGCCATGTTCGAGGTCAATCTGTTCGGCATGATCGATATCATCAGAGCCGCGCTGCCACGTTTGCGCGCTCAAGGCAGCGGTCACATCGTCAATTTCGCTTCGGTCGGTGGCCGCGTTTCTGGACCATTGGTCGCGCTGTACAGCGCCAGCAAGTTCGCTGTTGAAGGCTTGTCCGAGGGACTGGCGGCGGAAGTCGCCGAGTTCGGCATCAAGGTAACAGTGGTTGAACCTGGCGCTTTCGCCACCTGTTTCGGCGCGACGGCGGTGCCGCCACATGATCCGGTGACGGTCTATGCGCCGCTGCACGATTCCATGCGCAAGCTGCTTGTCGATCTGCCGCAGGGCGATCCGGCCGATCTGGCAGCCGCGATCATCGAGATGGTGGACCTGCCCGAGCCGCCGCTGCGGTTCGTTGGTGGTGCTGACGCTTACGCGATGATCGAGCAGGCGCTGGAGCGGCAGCGCATGGAGATGGAGGCATGGCGCGACCTCAGCAGCCGCGCCAATCGCATCGCTCTTCAGGCGGTTTGAGGCACGCTACGCAGCACGATCAGATAGATGGCAGCGCTCACGCCGATGAGGCAAAGGGCGACGACGAAGCTGAGGCCTCGCGCCGTCCCGTCATAGAGGAGCCCAGCCAGCCAGGAAGCGACGGCGCCTCCTGCAAAGGTGCAGGCGCCGAACAGTGCGGCCGTCGATCCCGCGCGGAGCGGCTCGATCGCGAGACCGCCGGCCATGCTGTTAGCCTGCACCGGCGTAATGCTGCCGACCATGAGGAAGAGCAGCCCGGCGAACAGCCAGAAACCCAGCTTCCCTTCCGGTTGAACGAGCGCGAAAGCGAGCAGAAGTGCCGCGAGAATAGCGGCATTACGGGCGGAGAGGCGCAGCAGTTGCATCGCGTTGCGTCGCGTCAGCATGACTCGGTTGATCTGCGCTGTTCCGACCAAAGCCAGTGAATTGACCCCGAAGACGAGGCTGAACTGGGTTGGTGTGAGCCCATAGCCGTCCACGAACAATACCGATGAATTAGCGACATAGCTGAAGAAAGCGGCGCTGTTGCACATTGCGGCAAGGAGATAGCCAAGCAGGGCGGGATTGCCGAGCAGGCTGCGATAAGCGGCAAACGGATGCTCCCCGCGTGCCTTGATCGCTGTCTGGGTCGAGCGCGATTCGGGCATGACGAGCATGCCGGTCAGCAGCAGCAGCGCAGCGAAACCGGACATCACCCAGAAAATGAGGCGCCAGTCACCGAACTGGATCAGCATGGCTCCCAGCAACGGCGCCAGCACCGGCGCGAGACCGCCGATCAGTGCCAGCAGCGAAAAGAACCGAGCAGCCTCATTGACCTCCATCCTGTCGCGCACGATTGCGCGGCCGGTGACCATGGCCGAGCATGCACCGAATGCCTGAAGCAGGCGAGCGACGAGCAGCACCATGAAATCCTGTGTCAGCGCCGCGAATATGGCGCCGATGCAAAAGAGCAGCAGCCCGGTTAGAAAGACGGGCCGCCGTCCCAGGCGGTCGGATAGCGGCCCAGTAACGAGCTGGCCGCCGGCGAGGCCGATCAGGAAGATGGATATGCTCTGTCCTGCACGCTCGACCGAAACGGAAAGATCGCTCGCCAGCGGCGCGAGCGCAGGGAGGTACATGTCGATCGCCATTGGCGCGAGCGCGGAAAATCCGGCCAGCAAGGCAATCTGGCTTCGCGTCATCGTCATCGACAGTTCCCCATAAAGTATCTTTTTTTGTATAACAATCATGATGGTGTTAAAGCGAGGCTCGGATACGGTCAAGGCGGGCGGAGGAGAGGAAGGACATATGGCGGAACGCGTGCGAGCAGCGGTCAAGGTCGATGTCGAACGGACCGAGATTCGTGAATTCGAGAGGCCGCCGCTGCGGGAGGATGACGGCCTGCTCCGGGTGGAAAGCTCGGGCGTGGGCGGTAGCGATCCGGAAATGTACCGGCGCGGCAATACCGCGCCTTGCATCATGGGGCACGAAGTGGTCGGCACGGTCGAGGTGGTCGGTGCCTCGGCTGCGCGACGTTGGGGCGTGAAGCCGGGCGACCGGATCGCGGTGCACGAATATCTGCCTTGCTGGCACTGTGAATGGTGCCGCCAGGGTGACTTTCGCCTCTGCATGGAAGCGGATTTTTTCAATGTGAAGGATCGCTTCAACCTGCTGCGTTATGGCACCTGCAATGCGGAGATTGCGCCGCATCTTTGGGGCGGCAATGCCGAGTTCATGTATCTCGCGCCCAATTCGGTCATTCATCGCCTTCCACCGACGATGGACGCGCGCCATGCCACGCTGGCAGTGCCGCTCGGCAATGGTGTGCAATGGGCCGTGCTGGATGGCGGCGCGGCGATGGGCAAGGCGGTGCTGGTGTTCGGGCCCGGTCAACAGGGGCTGGGTTGTGCGCTGGCTGCCAAGGCGGCGGGCGCGCGCATCGTCATCATTGCGGGGATGACCCGTGATCGCGCTCGGCTCGCCCTCTCCCTGGATCTGGGGGCGGACATTGCCGTGGACGTGCAGCAGGAGGATTTGAGCGAGACGGTGATGGCGGCGACCGGCGGGCGCGGCGTCGACGTTGTCGTCGACACGACCGGCGATCCGGACAGCAGCATTGCGGCGCAGGCTGTCGCCTTGTCGACCAAGGGCGCTTGGCTCAGCCTGAATGGCCTGGGTGCATTCGTCTCGATCAACGACATCAAGAAACGCTATCTGACCGTGCGTGCGCCGCGCGGCCATAGCTACCGCGCTGTGCAGACTGCACTTGATATTGTTGCCAGCGGCCGCTGGCCGATCGACAGACTGTGCAGCCATGATTTCGGCCTCGACCAGGTGCATGAAGCAATCCTCGCGACGGCCGGGCGCGGCATAGAGGGCGCCATCCATGTGACGGTCAGCCCCGGAAAGCAGGGCTGAACGCTGCGAAACAGCGGCGGGTGCCTGTCGTCGAACCGGAGAACGTGTGCCGGCCCAGAGATAGGACAATATGTCGGTAGGGATGCCCCCTCAACTGGTGGTCAGTGCCCTATAGATGGCCCTGCCGCAGCGTTCGCAGCATATGTTTGCGGCAGGGAGCAGGGGGTGTTCATGCGTGTGGGCATGCCCGGCTGGGCCGCAGCATGAGCAGCCATGGGGATCGGTCATGGCGTCATATTGGTCCAGCATGGCCTGGGTCCAGGGTGCCTGACAGAAGGGACAGCGGGCGCCTGTGTCGGCG
>Ga0164243_10000853_pt1 | contig 53236 bp, 57 predicted proteins | sample OricompcompostOP_FD_108781 | JGI IMG/M metagenome (GOLD analysis project Ga0164243, IMG submission 108781) | Organic Plus compost microbial communities from Emeryville, California, USA - Original compost - Organic plus compost (OP) | ecosystem: Engineered > Solid waste > Mixed feedstock >... | reverse complement strand
GCGGCTCACCTGCGAGCCCGGACCCGCTTCCCCGCCCCGACCGGAAGGGCCGAGCAGGCGAGCTTTGCCTCCTTACTCGCCAGCCGTTCGCAAGCCACAACAAAGCGGGCAGACCCTGCTCCCCCAGGCGCAGGACGCACCGGTTCGATCCCCGTGCCTTTCCTTCAGGCGTTACCCCGCATTCGCCAGCGGGGGTGAGGGTGTGCCTGCTTCCTGCACACACACCGCTTCGTCCCCCCCTTCGTCATTGCGAGGGGCCGTGAGGCCCCGTGGCAATCCAGGGCCTCGTGCATCTGCCCTGGATTGCTTCGTCGGCTCCGCCTCCTCGCAATGACGAGGGGAGAGGCTGGCATGACGGGGCGCGCGCCGGCGCTTCGTGCCTGATTGCTTGACGATTCGGGCATGCGCCGCTAAGGGCCGCGCTTTCCGCGGGTTTGGTGATCCGGGCCTTGCGGTTTAGCTGCAGTTTTACAGGAACGAGGCGCTGCGCGAACAGGGCGCAGCCGACACGAAGGACAGACATGGCCAATACGCCGCAAGCCCGCAAGCGCATCCGCCGGAACGCCCGCCGCGCCGACATCAACGGTGCGCGCATGAGCCGCATCCGCAGCTTCGTGAAGAAGGTCGAACTGGCGATCGCCGGCGGGGACAAGGCCGCCGCTGCCGAGGCGCTGAAGGTCGCGCAGCCGGAAATGGCGCGCGGCGTCGCCCGCGGCGTGCTCCACAAGAACACCGTCGCGCGCAAGATGTCGCGCTTGTCGAAACGAATCGCAGGGCTCTGATTCGGCCCCTTCCGAGCGACCCTCGGGAACGAAATCGGAACGAGGCCGGCGCTTCCCGCGCCGGCCTTTTTTGCATGTGCGAAACCCATTCGCGGCGACCCCTGCTAAGTGCTGGTAATCCCGCGATTCGTCGGTTTGTCTTAATAAAAATATCGGCAAAACAAGTATTTGAACGCAATCCTGCGCCCCCCGGATGAGTCAAGCCGGTTTATTTCAATTTTTTTACGGACCCGGCCTTGCCCAAAAGCGAGACCCGTCCATAACGAGCCTCCGCCTTGGGCAGTTCGCCGGGGCGTCATTTTCGAGACGTTGGTTTCCGGGTTCCGGCCCTATGTGGGGGAACGGGCCTTGGCGGAGCTTTGTCCGCCGAATTCCGGCAACCGCGCAAGGGGATTGGGAAGCGACTTCTCAGGGGCGAGGCGCGAGAATGATTCGGATGGGACCTCACGGCGACCGGTCATCGACCTCCGCCAGGCGGCGGAAGGGCGAAGGCGACATGAACGAAGACCAGGAGGCACTGGATCTGGCGGCCGACTGGGCCGACATCAGCCAGGGCCTGCGCAAGGACCTGGGCCACCAGCTGCACAGCCAATGGATCAAGCCGATCCAGCTCGGCACCTTCTGCAAGGAGACGGGCACGCTCGATCTGTTCCTGCCGACCGATTTCTCCGCGAACTGGGTGGCGGACCGATTCGCCGACCGCCTCTCGCTGGCCTGGAAGATCGCCCGCAGCGAAGTGCGGCATGTGCGCATCCTGGTCCATCCCGGCCGCCGCCAGCTGCCCGAGGTCCGCCTGCCGGGGCAGGACGGGTTCGGCCATGCCGCCGCCAATGACGGCGCGGAAGGCGGCGCGCTGGGCCATGGCGCCGGCACGATCGGCGCGCAGGGCTTCACCACCTCGGTCGGGCTCGACCCCTCGCTGACCTTCGCCGCCTTCGTCACCGGATCGACCAACGTGCTGGCCTTCAACGCGGCCGAACGCATGTCGAAGGTGGAGCCGCCGCAATTCTCGCCGCTCTACCTCAAGGCCGCCACCGGCCAGGGCAAGACGCATCTGCTGCACGCGATCGGCCATGCCTATCTTTCCGCCCATCCGCGGGCGCGCATCTTCTATTGTTCGGCCGAGCGCTTCATGGTCGAGTTCGTCCAGGCGCTGCGCCAGAACGAGATGATCGAGTTCAAGGCGCGGCTGCGCGGCTTCGACCTGCTGCTGGTGGACGACATCCAGTTCATCATCGGCAAGGCCAGCGCGCAGGAGGAGCTGCTCTACACGATCGACGCGCTGCTGGCCGAAGGCAAGCGGCTGGTCTTCGCTGCCGACCGCGCCCCCCAGGCGCTGGACGGGGTGGAGCAGCGGCTGCTCAGCCGCCTGTCGATGGGCCTGGTGGCCGACATCCAGGCGGCCGACATCGAGCTGCGCCGCTCGATCCTCGAATCGAAGCTGACCAAGTTCGCCCCGCTGGAAGTGCCGGCGGACGTGATCGAATTCCTCGCGCGGACGATCAACCGCAATGTCCGCGAACTGGTGGGCGGGCTCAACAAGCTGATCGCCTATGCCCAGCTCACCGGGCAGGAAGTCTCGCTCCAGCTCGCCGAGGAGCAGCTGACCGACATCCTTTCCGCCAACCGCAAGCGGATCACGATCGACGAGATCCAGCGCACCGTGTGCCAGTTCTACCGCGTCGACCGGTCGGAGATGTCGAGCAAGCGCCGCGCCCGCGCCGTGGTCCGCCCGCGGCAGGTGGCGATGTATCTCGCCAAGGTGCTGACCCCGCGATCCTATCCCGAGATCGGGCGCAAGTTCGGCGGACGCGATCATTCGACCGTGATCCACGCGGTGCGGCTGATCGAGGACCTGCGCAAGCGCGACGCCGACATGGACGGCGACGTGCGCAGCCTGCTGAGGCAGCTCGAAAGCTGAGCCGGAGGCCGGGCGGCGACGCGGGGCCTTCCTTCGCGCCTTCCGGTGCACTAAGCGGCCTGGATGACCTTCCCGCCGCTTCCCGCCACCCTCTCCTCCTGCTTCCGCCAGGCCGCTTCGCGCGGGCTGTGCGGCAAGTGCCCGCGCTGCGGCCAGGCGAGCCTGTTCCGCAGCTGGCTCAAGCCGGTGGACCGGTGCCCGGCCTGCGGGCAGGACTGGTCGCTGCAGCGGGCGGACGATTTCCCCGCCTATGTCTCGATCTTCGTCACCGGGCACCTGATCGCGCCGCTGATCATCGCTCTCGCGCTCGACTACCAGCTTTCCGCCGCAGCCAATGCGGCGATCGTGCTTCCGGTGGCGCTGGCGCTGACTCTCGGCACGCTGCGGCCCGCCAAGGGGGCGATCATCGCGATACAATGGTGGAACGGGCTGCACGGCTTCACCCGGGAGCGCCCGCTGGCGAGCGACGATCCGGGCCTGCCATGAGCCTCTCCCCGCAGAGGCTGGACCGCTTCGCGCGCCATATCGTGCTGCCCGAGATCGGCGGCGCGGGGCAGGCGAGGCTGGCCGGGGCGCATGTGGTGCTGGTGGGGCTGGGCGGGATCGGCTCGCCCGCGCTGCAATATCTCGCCGGGGCGGGGATCGGAACACTGACCCTGATCGACGACGACCGGGTCGAGGCCTCGAACCTCCAGCGCCAGACGATCTTCGCCGAAGCCGATATCGGCATGCTCAAGGCCGAACGGGCGGAGGAATGGCTTGCCCAGTTCGATCCGGCGATCGCGGTGCGGGCAGTGGCGCTGCGCCTCACCTCCGCCAACGCCGCCGGGCTGATCGCGGGGGCGGATCTGGTGCTCGACGGCTGCGACAATTTCGCCACCCGGCTCGCCGTGTCCGACGCCTGCACCGCGGCGGCGATCCCGCTGACCAGCGCGGCGGTGGGCCGCTTCCAGGGCCAGGTCGCCAATTTCGCCGGCCACTTGCCGGGCCAGCCCTGCTACCGCTGCTATGTGGGCGACGCCTTCGATGCCGAGGATTGCGACAGCTGCGCCGATGACGGCATGCTGGGCGCGATGGCCGGCTGGGCCGGCACCTTCGGCGCCCTGCACGCGATCCGCGCTCTGCTGGAAGGCATCAGCGCTCTCGGCGATCCCCAATGGGGCCGGCTGCACCTGCTCGACGGGATGAAGCCCGGCATGCGGACGATCACGATCGCCCGAGACCCGGCCTGCAAGGGGTGTGGGTGATCCGGCACCTGTTCTCTCGTCATGTCAGCGGAAGCTGGCATCCCGGGCATGGGCGCATCATCGCCTGGGACCCCAGCTTTCGCTGGGGGGACGAACAAGGCAAGGAACGTGAAGGCGAGGGGTTCCGGCCCCCGCTCATCCTCCCAGCACTTCCTCCACCCATTGCGGCACCAGCAGGCTGGCGGGGCCGAGGCGGGTTTCGTCGAACCAGCGGGAGCCCTGGCTGCGTTCGAGATTGAGTTCCAGCCGGCGCGCGCCATGGGTGGCGGCCTGCTGGACGAAGCCGGCCGCGGGATAGACCGCGCCCGAGGTGCCGATCGATACGAACAGGTCCGCCTCGGCCAACGCGGTGAAGATCGCGTCCATCCGATAGGGCATCTCCCCGAACCACACGATGTCCGGCCGCAGCGCCCCGGCTCCGCAGGCGGGGCAGGCGGGCCCGCCCAGCAGGCTCCCTTCCCAGGGATGGCGTGCGTCGCAGGCGGTGCACCAGGCCGAAAGCGCCTCGCCATGCATGTGCAGCACGCGGCGCGCGCCGGCGCGTTCGTGCAGGTCGTCGATGTTCTGGGTGACGATGAGCAGGCCGCCGCCCCATTCCGCGTCGAGCCGGGCCAGGGCGCGATGGGCGGGGTTCGGCTCCGCCGCGAGCACCCCCTTGCGCCGCTCGTCATAGAAGCGCTGGACCAGCTCGGGATCGCGGCGGAAGGCCTCGGGCGTGGCCACATCCTCCACCCGATGGTCTTCCCACAGCCCGTCTTCCGCGCGGAAGGTGCGCAGGCCGCTTTCCGCGCTGATCCCGGCGCCGGTGAGGATCACGATATTGCGGATATGCCTCACGTCCGACCCTTGCTGTCACCCTGAACTTGTTTCAGGGTCCATTGCGCCTCTTTCGAAGATCGGTGTGTGGGGCACGATGGACGCCGAAACAAGTTCGGCATGACGGGACTGGAGCGGTCGTGGCAAGAATAGGCATCATCGGCAGCGAAGGACGGATGGGCAAGGCGCTGACCGAGGCGATCGCCGCGGCCGGCTGCGTGCTCTCGGGCGGGGTGGACCGCCAGGGCAACGTCGCCGCCCTCGCGCTGGAGAGCGACGCGCTGGTCGATTTCTCCGCTCCGGCCGCGCTGCAGGCCAATCTCGATGCGGCGATGGAGGCCGGCATCCCGATCCTGGTCGGCACTACCGGGCTCGAGCCGGCGCATCACGCCGCGATCGACGCGGCAGCGCAGGCTATCCCCGTGCTCCAGACGGGCAACACCTCGCTCGGCGTCAATATGCTGGCCCATCTGGTGCGCGAGGCGGCGTCGCGGCTGGGCGAGGAATGGGACATCGAGATCGTGGAGATGCACCACCGGATGAAGGTGGACGCGCCGTCCGGCACCGCGCTGCTGCTGGGCGAGGCGGCGGCGGAAGGGCGCGGGATCGCGTTGGCCGCCCATTCCGAGCGCGGGCGCGACGGGCAGACCGGGGTGCGGGCGAAAGGCGCGATCGGCTTCGCCGCGCTGCGCGGGGGCACGGTGGCCGGCGATCATTCGGTGATCTTCGCCGGGGACGAGGAGCGCATCATCCTGTCCCACCAGGCCGAGAACCGGATGATCTTCGCCCGCGGCGCGGTGAAGGGCGCATGCTGGCTGATCGGGCGGGAGCCGGGCCGCTACGCCATGGCGCAGGTGCTGGGGCTGCAGGGGCGTTGAAGAAGGACGATATCTTCGAGTTCTTCCGCATCCTGGCGGAGGATAATCCCTCGCCGGAGACCGAGCTCGAATTCTCCAACACCTATCAGTTGCTGGTGGCGGTGGTGCTCTCCGCCCAGGCGACCGATGCCGGAGTGAACAAAGCGACGCGCGGCCTTTTCGCCGAGGTGAAGACCCCGGCGCAGATGGTCGCGCTGGGCGAGGAAGGGCTCAAGCGGCATATCAAAACCATCGGCCTGTTCAATTCCAAGGCGAAGAACGTGATCGCCCTGTCCGAGATCCTCGTGCGCGATTTCGGCGGCGAGGTGCCGAGCGACCGCGCAACGCTGGTCACCCTCCCCGGCGTCGGCCGCAAGACGGCGAATGTGGTGATGAACTGCGCCTTCGGGGAAGAGACCTTCGCGGTGGACACCCATGTGTTCCGCGTGTGCAACCGCACGGGCCTTGCGAAAGGCAAGACGCCGGAGAAGGTGGAGGCGCTGCTGGAGAAGCGCGTGCCGCAGCCTTTCCGCCAGGGTGCCCATCACTGGCTGATCCTGCTCGGCCGCTATACCTGCAAGGCGCGGCGGCCGGAATGCTGGCGCTGCCTGGTGGTGGCCCAATGCGGCTTCAGCCCGAAGGAGCTGGTGCCTCCCCCGGCAGCGAAGGGTCGGACCGCGACAATGCACTGATCACCTGGGCGCAGACCAGGTCGCCCACCACGTTGAGCGTGGTGCGGCACATGTCGAGGAAGCGGTCCACCCCCAGGATCAGCCCGATCCCCTCGGGCGGCACGCCCACCCCGCCCAGGATCAGCGCGATCACCGGCAGCGAGCCGCCCGGCACTCCCGCCGTGCCGATGCCTGCGAGGATGCAGACCAGCATCACGAAGAGCTGGTCGCCCAGCGCAAGTTCGACCCCGAAGAACTGGGCAAGGAACAGCACCGTCACCCCTTCGAACATCGCCGTGCCGTTCTGATTGGCGGTCGCCCCGATGGTCAGCACGAAGCGGGAGATGCGCGGGGGCAGCCTCAGCTCGCTTTCCGCGATGCGCAGCGAGGTGGGCAGGGTGGCGTTGGAGCTGGCGGTGGAGAAGGCCATCACGCTCGCCTCCCGCGTCTCGCGGAAGAAGGCAATCGGGCTCTTCCCGGCAATGAATTTGAGCAGCGCGGGGAAGACGCCGAACATCTGCACCCCCAGCGCCAGCAGCACCACCCCCACGAAGGCGGCGAGCTTCACCAGCAGGTCCCAGCCGAACTGGGCGGAAAGGTTGAACATGAAGCAGAAGATCGCGATCGGGGCGAGCTGGATCACGATCCCGATCAGCCGCATCGCGACCTCGAACACCCCTTCGATCGCATCCTTGAGCACGACGGTGCGGCGGGTCTGCACCAGCAGCAGGCCGATGCCGAAGAACAGCGCGAAGAACATCACCGCCAGGATGTCGTTGTTGCTCATCGCCGAGATCACATTGGACGGCACGATGGCGACCACCTGGTTCACCCCCGCCTCGCTCTCGGCCGATGCGGCGACGATGCTCGCGGCGTTCTCCCCGCCCTGGCGCAGCAGTTCCTGCGCGGCCGCCGGGTCCACCCCGCGCCCCGGCCGCAGCAGGTTGACCAGCGCGATGCTGACGAACACCGCGATGCCGGAGACGACCACCGTATAGATCAGCGTGCGGATGCCGATATTGCGCAGCGCCCGGATCTCACCCATCTCGGCGATGCCGATCACCAGCGCCGAGAACAGCAGCGGCAGCACCAGCATGAACAGCAGGCGCAGGAACACCTGCCCGATCGGCCCGGTGACATAGGTCACCAGCATATCGACCCAGGCCGCGCCTGGCGCGAAGCTGTAGGCCAGCAGTCCAGCGGCCAGCCCGGCGAGGAAGCCGACCAGGATGCGCCATTGCAGCCGGCCATGGCCGATGGCGGCGGCCCCTTCGGCCATTTCGGCGGCGTCGTCGGTCATGGCTGGGCTCCCCTTTTTCGGCCTTGTCGTCATCGCGGATGCAGCGAAGCAATCCGGAGCGCCGTGCGCAACCCCTTCCCGGCCCGCATGATGGCGAGAGTCAGCGATCCTCCAGCGCCGCCAGGGTTATCCGGCGATAGATCCGCGCCAGCGCTTCGAGGTCCTCCACTGCGACCGCCTCGTCGCGCTTGTGCATCGTCGCGTTGCACAGGCCGAACTCGATCACCGGGCACAGGTCCTTGAGGAAGCGCGCATCGGAGGTGCCGCCGCTGGTGGAAGCCTCGGGCGCCAGCCCGGTCTCCTCCTCCACTGCCCGCGAGATCATCTCCGAGAAGGCGCCCGGCGGGGTGAGGAAGGGCTCGCCCGAGATCACCGCGCGCGCGGTGCCGCCATGCCGCTCGGCAATCGCGGCCACCTGCCGGCTCAGTCCGGCGCCATCATGGGTGTCGTTGAAGCGGATCGAGATGCGGGCCCGCGCCAGCGCAGGGATCACATTGGTCGCCGGATTGCCGACCTCGATATCGGTGATCTCGAGATTGGAGGGCTGGAACCAGTCGGTGCCCCGGTCGAGCTCCAGCGCATCCAGCTCCGCCAGCATGGCGACCAGCCGCGAGACCGGATTGTCCGCCAGATGCGGATAGGCGACATGGCCCTGGGTTCCCGCCACTTCGAGCCAGATGTTCACCGAGCCGCGCCGGCCGATCTTCATCATGTCGCCCAGGCGATGGACCGAGGTCGGCTCTCCCACCAGGCAGAGGTCGGGTATCTCGCCCGCCGCGCGGATATGGTCGATCAGGGCGCGGGTGCCGTGGATCGCCTCGCCTTCCTCGTCCCCGGTGACGATCAGGCTGACCGTGCCCGCGTGCGCGGGAATCCCGTGCAGCGCGGCGACCATCGCCGCCACCGCGCCCTTCATGTCCACCGCGCCGCGCCCGTAGAGCAGGCCGCCCCGCACTTCCGGCGCGAAAGGCGCGCTGGTCCAGCCTTCTCCCGGCGGCACCACGTCGACATGGCCGGCAAAGGCGAAATGGCGCGATCCTTCCGGCCCCTTGCGGATCGCGAACAGGTTCTCCACCGGCTCCCCCGGCGGCGCGCCCGCTTTGAAGCGGTGGACGGCGAAACCGAGGGGAAGGAGCATCGCCTCCAGACAATCGAACACCGGGCCTGACGCCGGCGTCACGCTGGGGCAGGCGATGAGGGCCTCGGCCAGATCGGCGACGGAAGGAAGCGAGGGATCACGCATGGCTGGCCCTCGCATATGGTCTGTGGGGGGAGGATACAAGCGGGAGCGCCGGTTCCATGTGCTCCTCCGCTGGCTGGCGAAGATATCTCCTTCGCCAGGCTCACTTCGCGGTGGGCGTCTCCCACTGCTCGATCACCCATTCCTCCTCTTCGGCGGCGTTGACCCAGGCCTGCATCCATTCGTGCTCCCACAGCGCCTGCATATAGGCCTCGGCGAAGCCGGGCACGCCGATGCCGTAGCTGAGGAAGCGGCTGACCACCGGGGCATAGAAGATGTCCGCCGCGCAGAAGGTGCCGAACAGGAAGGGCCCGCCCTGACCGTGGCGCGCCCGCGCCTCGGCCCACAGGGTGAGGATGCGCACGATGTCGTGCCGCACTTCCTCCGTGAGCTGCACCCCGGAGAAGCGCTTGCGCACATTCATCGGCAGCGCGCGGCGCAAGGGGAGGTAGGAGGAATGCATTTCCGCCACCATCGAGCGGGCCATGCCGCGCGCGGTGTCGTCCTTCGGCCAGAAGCGATCGCGCCCCACCTTGTCCGCCAGATATTCGAGGATGGCGAGGCTGTCCCAGATCACCGCATCGCCGTCCCACAGGATCGGCACCTTGCCGCCCGAGGGCTGGAAATCGCCCTGCTGCCGCTTGGCCGATTCCCATTCCTCCCCCGCAATATGGACGGCGAGCTCCTCGAAATGGAGGCCGGACTGCTTGGCCGCGAGCCAGCCACGCAGCGACCAGCTGGAATAGTTCCGGTTGCCGATGATGAGCTTCATGCCGGTCTCCCCGCGTTTCTCCGGGCCGGCCCTAGGCGTTCAGCATCCTGCTGTCGAGGCTGGCCGGGCGCGACAGGCCAGTCCCACGGGGCGGGCCATCACAGGAAGGCCGGCTCCGGACTGGCCTCACCTAGCCCTTGCGAAGCGGGCGCGAGCTCTGCCCTCTTTGCGCTTGCGGCTTCGGGCGGGCCGGGGCGCAAGCGCCCGGCCGGCTTGCGAACCAGATGACGTGTTTCGCGCCCTTGCCGTTGCTTCGGGCACGCACGGCCACTTCCTCCACCTCGAAGCTCGCCTTGCGAAGCCTGCCGGCGAAGGCGGGATCGGGCCCGGCGGACCAGACGGCCAGCACGCCGCCGGGGCGCAGCGCGTCACGCGCGCGCAGCAGGCCCTGGCGCGAATAGAGGCGGTCGTTCTCCTGCCGCACCAGCCCATCCGGGCCGTTATCGACATCGAGCAGGATCGCGTCATAGGCGCCGCGGGCATCCGCGATCAGCAAGGCGACATCCTGCTGCACCAGCCGGACGCGCGGATCGTCGAGGCATCCGGCGGTAAGGGCCTGCATCGGCCCGCGCGCCCATTCCACGATCTGCGGCACAAGCTCCGCCACCGTCAGCCGCGCATCCGGCCCCAGCGCGCCCAGCGCGGCGCGCAGGGTGAAACCCATGCCGTAACCGCCGATCAGCAGATGCGGCGCGGGGCGGTCGGAAAGGCGCTCGCAGCTCAAGGTGGCGAGCGCTTGTTCGGAACCGCTCATCCGCGTGCTCATCAGCTCGTTGCGGTCGAGCACGATCATGAAATCGCCGCCATGGCGGAACAGGCGCAATTCCTCCCCGCCCGGCACCTGTGCCGTGTCGATCAGCTCGCGCACGATCATCCGCCGCGCCTAGAGTTCCGCGTCGGCCAGCACGGCGGCACGCAATTCGTCGATGCCCAACTTCTTTTCCGACGAGGTGACATGCACCAGCGGGAAGGCCGCCGGGTGCCGGCGCGCTTCGGCTTCCGTCTCCCCCCGCACCTCGGCCAGCTCGCTCGCCTTGATCTTGTCGGCCTTGGTCAGCACCACGCGATAGACCGCCGCCGCTTCGTCCAGCATGGTCATCATCTCGAGATCGACCGGCTTGATCCCGTGGCGGGCATCGATCAGCACCAGCGTGCGCCTCAGCACCTGCCGCCCGCGCAGATAATCGCGCACCAGCCGGCGCCATTTCTCCACCACCCTGGGCGGGGCCTTGGCGAAGCCGTAGCCCGGCATGTCGACCAGGCGGAACAGCGTCGGATCGCCCACCTCGAAGAAATTCAGTTCCTGCGTGCGACCCGGCGTCACCGAGGTGCGCGCGATCGCCCGCCGGCCGGTCAGCGCATTGAGCAGCGAGCTCTTGCCGACATTGGACCGCCCGCAAAAGGCGATCTCGGGCAGGTCCGGATCAGGCAGGAACTTGAGCTCCGGCGCGGATTTCAGGAACTCCACCCGGCCGGAGAACAGCTTCCCGGCGCGTTCGGCCAGATCGGCTTCATCCGTCATGCCCAACCCTGTCCGTTGCGGCCGGAAGGCATGACTCTATCCGTTGTTCCCACGCGCCTTCGCCCGGTCCTGGTCCAGCTTGTCCTTGTCCGCCTGCGCCTTCAATTGCGGGTGGCGCGAATAGAGATAGGCCTGCTGGGCGATGGTGAGCAGGTTCGAGGTGCACCAGTAGAGCAGCAGGCCCGCCGCGAAGGGCGCCATCACGAACATCAGCACCCAGGGCATGATCATGAACATCTGCTGCTGCACCGGGTCCGTCTGGGCCGGGTTGAGCTTGAACTGCAGGAACATGGTGAGGCCCAGCAGCAGCGCCAGCGGGCCGATGGCGAGAAAGCTCGGCACGTCGAAGGGCAGCAGCCCGAACAGGTTCAGTATATGCAGCGGATCGGGCGCGGAAAGATCCTTGATCCACAGCACGAAGGGCTGGTGCCGCATCTCGATCGTGAGGATGAGGCACTTGTAGAGCGCGAAGAAGATCGGGATCTGCAGCAGCAGCGGCAGGCAGCCCGCCAGGGGATTGACGCCTTCCTTCTTGTAGAGCGCCATGATCTCCTGTTGCTGCTTCTGCTTGTCGTCCTTGTAGCGTTCCTGGATCGCCTTCATCTTCGGCTGCACCGCGCGCATCCCCGCCATGGAGGCGAACTGCCGCTGGGCGACCGGGAACATCAGCCCGCGGATGATAACGGTGAGCAGCATGATCGCCACGCCGAAATTGCCCACCAGCGCGAAGAGGTGCTGCAGCAGCCACAGGATCGGCTTTTCGAGGATCTCGAACCAGCCCCAGTCGATCGCGCGGCTGAAATTGGGGATGCCGGCGCTTTCATAATCGGCCAGCACGCGGTTTTCCTTCGCCCCGGCGAACAGCCGCGTGCTGCGCGTCGCCTGCTGGCCCGGGCCGACAGTGAGCGGCTGGTAGATCAGATCGGCGCGGAAGGACTCGTTGCCGAGCGAGCGGAAATCGGCGTCCGCCCTCTGCCCCTGCTGGGGGACCAGCGCGGACAGCCAGTAGATGTCGGTGAAGCCGAGCCAGTCCGCGCGGCCGGTGGGGGCGACCTTGCCCGTCTTCGCCACGTCATCGTAATCGACGCCGAAATCCACCGCGCCGTCGAACGCGCCGATCGGGCCGGAATGGACGTTCCACGTATCGCCGCTCGCCGTCTTGCTCGTCCGGTTGACCAGCGCGAAGGGGCGCACCACCACCGGATTGGCGCCCCGGTTGGTCACGCTCTGCTCGGCGGTGATCATGTAGTTGCCATCAACGGCGAACTTGATCGCGAAGAGCTGCCCTTCGCCGTTGTCCCAGCTCAGCGTCACCGGCTTGCCGGGGGCCAGCGGGCCGCCGGAAGCCTGCCACACGGTGCGCGCATCGGGCAGCTTCACGCCGCCGCCTTCGCCCACGAAGCCGAACTGGGCGAAATATTGCGCCGGCGTGCCGGCGGGGGAGAACAGCCGTACCGGCCCGCTGCCCTTCTCGATCCCCTGGGTGTGCCGGTTGAGCGTGAGATCGTCGATTCGCGCGCCGGCCGGATTGATCGAACCCGAAACGGCGGGCGCCTTGATCGCAACCCTGTCCGCGGCGGCAAGCTCGGTCGCCAGCTCCTTCCGCTCCAGCGCGATGTCGCCCGCATCGTGCAGTCCACCTTCGCGGTTGGTGCGCGAATGGCGCAGCTTCTCATCTTCCGCGGAGGATGAGGAAGCGGACGGCGCCGCTTCGACCGCGACGGGCTGCGCGGGCTGGGGAAAATACCAGCGCGAGAACGCGTCCCAGCCGAACAGCAGCACGGCGCTCAGCGCCACGGCGAGAATGAGGTTACGCTGGTTGTCCACTCGCGGTCCCTATAATGTCCTTCTTTCGCCGCTCCGCCGCGTCATGCGGCGATCATGGCACCGGATCATATCCGTGTCCCCCCCAGGGGTGGCAGCGCAATAGACGCTTGATCGCCAGCCATCCACCCTTGATCGCACCATATTTTTCGAGGGCCTCGATCGCATATTGCGAGCAGGAAGGGGCATAGCGGCAAGTGGGCGGCAAGAGGCGCGAAGGGCCGAATTGCCAGAAGCGGGCGAGGAGGATGAGGGCACGCTTCACAAGCCGGCCCTATCTGCGCTTGCGGCGTGCGCGTGGGGGATCGCCCTTGCCCTCGGCGGCGCGGGCCAGGGCGGCGGAGAGTTCCGTGCGCAGCAGGGCGAAATCGCGCTCCACCCCGCCTTCGCGCCCGATCAGCACGTGATCGTGATGGGGCAGGCCTTCGGCCGGGAGCGCCGCGCGCAGCAATTCGCGGAAGCGACGCTTCATGCGGTTCCTTACCACCGCATTGCCGATCTTCTTCGTCACGGTGATGCCGAAGCGCTTGCCCTGCCCGTCATTCGCGCGGGCCAGCAAAACGAAACCGGGCCGCGCAACGCGCAGCCCGTGATTCGCGGCAACGAAATCGGAGCGGTTCCGGAGGACCGCCGGTCGTGCCCGGCTCTCGCCGGCCTCGCTCAGGCGGAGAGACTCTTGCGGCCGCGCGCACGGCGCGCACGCAGGACCTTGCGGCCGCCGACAGTGGCCATGCGGGCGCGGAAGCCGTGGCGGCGCTTGCGCACGAGGTTGCTCGGCTGGAAAGTGCGCTTCATCGTCAAATCCTCGAATTCTTCGTCTCGCGCCACCGGGGCGCCAATAAAAAAGCCGCCCGGCCCGCGTCGGTCGGGGCGACCTTCGATATGGTGCGCGCGGTTAGTTGAGCAACGCGTCCAAGTCAAGATAGGCCAGCTTCGGTTCCGCCGCCTGCTCCGTGCGCACCCAGCCGCGCATATCCTCGGCGGAAAGCCAGCGCGCGCTCTCGAACGGCGCCGAATTGGTCATGGCGTAGAAGGCTTCGGCATCCTGCGCGCTCATCCCCATCTCGCGATAATAGGCGAGATATTTGCGGTTTTCCGGCGCATTGGCGGCATAGTCCGTCGCCTCCATGCCCGAATCGTCTTCCCAGGCGTGGACCGCGAAGCGCGCGCCGTCGTCGATCCGGCGGCTCGCTCCCGCAAGGAACAGCTCCACCGCGCCGGAACGGACCGAACCGTCGCTCGGCACATAAGTCGCCAGGCCCGCGCGGCGAATCATCCGCCCGAGGGCGAGATTGGCGCGATCGTCGAACGTGCCGGGACATTCGACCAGCTCGAGCGTGTCAAGCTTGGGGAAATCGCGCAGCATGGCCGCGAACTGCCCGGGGGAACGCTGATCGGTGATCCCCACCAGAGCGGCATGGCTTTCATCGACCACCCGAAACGGCCCATAGGTGGCGATGCCGCCGATCTCTTCCAGCGGGATGCCCGGCACCAGCCGCTCGGAACCCGATTCCACCCACTCCTCGGTGACGTAGGTCTCCCTATGGGTCACGCGCGCCTGGGCGGGCATGGCCAGAGCCACGGCGGCAAGAGCAGGGGCGATGAGGGCAGGAATCCGGCGCATCGCGCAGAAGATCGCCCCGCCCCACCTGCCTGCGCGTAATCAAGTGCGGTGAGCGGAAAGGGTTTCCACGCCGTTCACCATGGTGAGCGTCAATCGCTCCGAAACGGAGGTAAACGCCCGGTAGCTCTCGACAGCGGGCGATGCGGCGCTATCGAGGAAGGCGGGTTTCGGGCGCATGATGGTTAAGCGCCCGCAGGGGGCAAGCTTGGTCGCACTGGTATCGACGGTGGCCTATCTCGGGCTCGAGGCGCGCAGCGTGGAGGTGCAGTGCCAGGTGGCGGCGGGCCTGCCTCGCTTCGCCATCGTCGGCCTGCCGGACAAGGCGGTGGGCGAAAGCCGGGAACGGGTGCAGGCCGCGCTCGCCGCGATGGGCCTGTCGCTTCCGCCCAAGCGCATCACCATCAACCTCTCCCCGGCGGACCTGCCCAAGGAAGGATCGCATTACGACCTGCCGATCGCACTTGCCCTGCTGGCCGCGATGGGCGTGACCGATGCGGAGCAGCTGACGGATTGGGTCGCAGTGGGTGAACTGGCGCTGGACGGGCGGATCGTGCCCTCCCCCGGCGTGCTGCTGGCCGCGCTGCATGCCAGCGGGCGGGACCAGGGCCTGATCTGCCCTGCCGCGCAGGGGGCGGAAGCGCGCTGGGCATCCGGCGTGCCCGTCTGTGCCGCGCCCGACCTCGTGAGCCTGCTCAACCACCTGAAAGGCACGCAGACCCTGGCCGAGCCGCAGCCGGGCGAAGTGGAGCCTGCCGCGCCCGGGCCCGACCTGCGCCGAGTGAAAGGGCAGGAGACTGCGAAGCGTGCGCTGGAGATCGCGGCGGCCGGTGGGCACAACCTGCTGATGATCGGGCCGCCCGGCGCGGGCAAGTCGCTGCTTGCCGCCTGCCTGCCCGGCATCCTGCCGGAACTGACCCCGGCGGAGGCGCTGGAGGTCAGCATGGTCGCCTCGGTCGCGGGCGAACTGGAAGGCGGGCGGATCAGCCGCAGCCGTCCGTTCCGTTCCCCGCACCATTCCGCCTCGATGGCGGCGCTCACCGGCGGCGGCATCCGCGTGCGGCCGGGGGAGGTGAGCATGGCGCATCTCGGCGTGCTGTTCCTCGACGAGCTGCCCGAATTCCAGCGCGCGGTGCTCGATTCGCTGCGCCAGCCGCTGGAAACGGGCGAGGTCAGCGTGGCGCGGGCCAACGCCCATGTCACATATCCCGCGCGTGTCCAGCTGGTCGCCGCGATGAACCCGTGCCGCTGCGGCCATCTGGGCGATCCGGCGCTCGCCTGCTCGCGCGCGCCGCGCTGCGCCGCGGACTATCAGGGCAAGGTCTCCGGCCCATTGCTCGACCGGATCGACCTGCATGTCGAGGTCGATCCGGTGAGCGCGGCGGACCTGGCCCTGCCCCCGCCCGCGGAAGGCTCGGCCGAAGTCGCCACGCGGGTTGCGGCCGCGCGCGCAATCCAGACCGCGCGGGGAGCCGGCAAGGCGCGCACCAATGCCGAGCTGGACGGCGAAGCGCTGGAAGCCCACGCCACGCCGGACGAGGCGGGGCGCAGGCTCCTGCTCCAGGCAGCGGAAGCGATGCGGCTGTCCGCGCGCGGCTATACCCGGATGCTGCGCGTGGCACGCACCATCGCCGATCTGGCGGGCGCGGAGCAGGTGGGGCGCATCCATGTGGCCGAAGCGCTGAGCTATCGCCGCCAGCCACCCCGCGCCTAGCGCCTGCGGCAAGTTCGGAGCATAGGCGGCGAAGCGGAGGCTTCCCCCAATCCTCTCGCCGGATCAGAGGTTCGGTATCGCCGGGCCGCGTTCCGCGTCACCGTCCTGGCCGATCTTCGTCCGGTCCTGCCAGCGCAGGTCGGGATAGGACAATTCGCGCCCGTCATGCGCGCGGATCGTCATCGGGCCGATCGGCAGCCAGTCCTGCGCGTCCACCAGCACCGGATTCGACGGTTCGCCCAGGGTGTATTTCTCGCCCCATTGCTTCAGCGCGAGCAAGGCTGGCAGGAGATCCAGCCCCTTCTCGGTCAGGCGGTATTCGATCTTGCGCCGATCCGCCTGGCAAGGCCCGCGCTTCAAGATTCCGTTGTCGACCAGCTTGGCGAGCCGGTTGGAAAGGATGTTGCGGGCGATGCCCAGCTCGCTCAGGAATTCCTCGAAATGGATCACGCCGTTGAAGGCAGCGCGCAGGATCATGAAGGACCAGCGCTCCCCCACGACTTCGAGCGCCTGGGGCAGGCCGCAAGCGACCACGGCGGCCAGGGGTTCACGCAACTTGCCCATTCCCGTCCTTCTTCGAAAAACCACCCTGCGTAGCGATCTTTGGGCCAGCGAGCCAGCGGCAACATCGGCGCGGCGGCAACAATAGGTTTTTAGTTGCAACCGTAATCGTGTAGGGATAGGTAGCGAATCGCAATGCAAGGGCCCATCGCCCGCAAGGCGATGAGCCTGGAACCCTCATCCCGTCCCGGCTCCCATCCTGCCGGGACAGCGGGGCCCCTGCCCGAACAGCGCGGGGGCCCCTTCTTTGCGGGTCTTGTTCCGGCGAATATCTTAGCGCAGCAGGCAGCGTCCGATCAGTTCGGCTTCCAGCGTCGGCGCGTCGACGAAGCGATGCGCCTGCCAACCCAGCTCGCGCGCCGCGGCGACATTGGCCAGATTATCATCGATGAACAGCATCGCACCCGCCGGATGGCCGAAGCGCCGCTCCGCCAGCCGGTAGATCGCGGGATCGGGCTTGGCGATCTTCTCCACACCCGAGACCACGACGTCGCGGAAATGGCGGAACAGCGGCTCGGTGGGCCGGTAAGCTTCCCAGAAGGCGGCTGCGAAGTTGGTGATCGCGTAGAGCGCCACCGCCTGCCCCGCCAGCCGTTCGACCAGTTCGGGAGTGCCGGGCACCAGGCCGGGAATCGTCTCGTTGAAACGGGTGGCATAGGCGTCGATCGCGGCGGCATGCTCGGGGAACTCGGCCTTGCGTTCCGTCACCAAGGCGGCGAGGTCTTCCCCCGCATCGTGGCGGAAATGCCAATCCTCGCTGACTACGTTCTCGAACACCCACTCCATCCGCACGGGATCGGGGATCACCTTGCGCAACAGGCAGCGCATGTCCCACTGGACCAGCACCTTGCCGACATCGAAAACCACGGCTTCTATCGGCGACGTGGCCATGCGGGACCTCTCATGCGGACATAACAAAAGCCCCCGCTCTCGCGGGGGCCCGTCAGGCCGGATCCCTGCCGGAGCAGGGACGGCCGGCTGCGATCAACCCTGGCGCGCCTTGAAGCGGCGGTTGGTCTTGTTGATCACATAGGTCCGGCCACGGCGGCGGATCACACGGCAATCCCGGTGGCGGCCCTTGAGCGACTTGAGGCTGTTGCGAATCTTCATGATCTGTCTCGTCCTGCGGGAACCCCGCGAAATTCGAAGCCGCGCCGTTAAGGGCGATAGTCCCGCAAGTCAACCGCGGAGTGGGCCGACCCTTACCAGCCTATTCGCCGCGAAGCTCGGTCAGCCGGCGTTCCCAGGCCAGGGCGTGGGCGATGATCCGGTCGAGATCGGCATGTTGCGGCACCCAGGGCAAAGTCTGCTTGATCCGCCGGTTGTCGGAAATCAGCGAATCGGGGTCGCCCGCCCGGCGCGGGCCCATGATCCGGTCGAGCTTGCGGTTGGTCACCCGGTCCACCGCGTCGAGCACTTCGAGCACGGAGAAGCCACGGCCATAGCCGCAATTCATCGTCAGCGAGAGCGCGGGCTGCTCGGCCAGCGCCTCCAGCGCCAGCACATGGGCGGCGGCAAGGTCCGAGACGTGGATGTAGTCGCGCACCCCGGTCCCGTCGGTCGTGTCGTAATCGGTGCCGAAGACGGAAACGCTCTCCCGCTTGCCCAGCGCCGCCTCCACCGCCACCTTGATCAGATGCGTCGCTCCCGCGGTGGACTGGCCGCTGCGGCCCTGCGGATCGGCTCCGGCGACGTTGAAATAGCGCAGGGCGCAATAGTTCAGCGGATGGGCCTTGGCCGTGTCCGCCAGCATGATCTCGGTCATCAGCTTGGACATGCCGTAGGGATTGATCGGCTGCTTCGGGCTGTCCTCGCTCACCGGCGAAACCTCCGGGATGCCGTAGGTCGCCGCGGTGGAGCTGAAGATGAAATGGGCGATCCCGGCCTTCACCGCCGCTTCGATCAGCGCGCGGCTCTTCACCGTGTTGTTGTGGTAATATTTGAGCGGATTCTCGACCGATTCGGGCACCACGACCGAGCCGGCGAAATGCATGATCGCACCGGTGCCCTGCTCGGCGAAGATGCGGGCGAGCAGCGCGGCGTCCTCGATGTCCCCTTCATAAAGCGGCACGCCCTCGGGCACGGCGAAGCGGAAGCCGGTGGTGAGGTTATCGATCACTGCCACGTCCCACCCGCCATCGAGCAGGGCAAGAACGGCATGGCTGCCGATATAGCCGGCGCCGCCGGTCACGAGCACGGAAGGTCTGGTCGTCATCGCCGATCGAAATATCCTTGCTACACTGCGAAATCATGAAAAGGCCGGCGGTTCATAACCGGGCAAGGCGGCGGGGCATAGCGCTGGAATCCCGAACACAAGAACGGACTTCGGATCGCCATGCCCCTTTCCCGCTCGCTGGCCGCCGCGGCCGGCATCGCCGCCATTGCCCTGGCCTCGTCCTCCCCGCTGCTCGCCCGACCGGGAGGCTGGGGCTCGCCCGATCCATGGAGCCGGGATCCCTGGGCCCGATCGGACGGCTTCGGCCGCTCCGCCATATCGCGTGACGCCGGCCGCGATCGCGAAGGCAAGGTGGAGGTCGCGCGCTTCGTGGCCGAAGACGCCAAGGGCCTGCTTGGCCAGGGCTCGATCGGCGTGGTCCCGGCTAAAGGCGAGGAAGAGGACGGCGAAGTCCCCGCCGCGTTCGAAGCCGCGGTGATCGACCGGCTGGTCGCCGCGGGATACGACACGCAGGGCCCGGCCGGGAGCGAGAGCCAGCTCGCCGAGCTGCATATCGCGAAAAGCGTGGTCGTGCCCCAGGAAGCGCCGCATAAGCCCGTGAGCGGGGAGATGACGATGGGCGTCTCCAATCACGGCTCGATGATGGGCATGGGGCTCAATATCGACCTCACCAAGCCGAAGAAGGCGCTGATCTCCACCCGGCTCGAAGCGCGCATCCGCGATCGCGAAAGCGGCAAGGTGCTGTGGGAAGGCCGGGCGGACATCGCCACGCGCGAAGGCGATTCGGATTGGACCGACCAGGCAATCGCCCACAAGCTGGCCGACGCGCTGTTCAAGGGCTTTCCCGCCGATGCGGGACAGGTCGTCGCCATGCGCTGAGCCTTCGCTGCCGGGCCTTCATCGCTCTTGCATCGGGGAGCGTCCGCACCCAGAACGGGGGCGAAGGGGTTGGCGATGAAAGGCAATGTCATGGAAATGAAGCCGCTTGCGGCGGTCGCGCTCGCCCTGGCCGCCTTGTCGGGCGCAGCCCTGTCGGGCTGCACTACCCCGGTCGGCCCGGTGGAAGTGACGCGGTTTCACCAGCCCGCCGCGCTGCCGATGCTGGCGCGCGGCACAATCGCGGTGGAAGCCGCACCGGGAATGGACGCCGCCTCGCTGGAAATCGCCAGCTACAAGGCAGCGGTGGCACGCGAGCTTTCCCGCCTCGGCTACCAGCCCGCGCAGGAAGGCGCGGGCGACCAGGTGGCGCTGGTGCGGGTGAGCCGCGCCGCCTTCCAGCCGGAGAAGGAGGGTAGCCCGGTCACGGTCGGCGGCGGCGGCTCGGTGGGAAGCTGGGGGTCGGGCGTCGGGCTCGGCATCGGGATCGACCTGTCGGGCAAGCCGCCCCAACAGGTCACGACCGAGCTGGGCGTGATGATCCGCAACCGCGCCACGGGGGAAACGATCTGGGAAGGCCGGGCCAGCTTCACCGTGCGCGCCGATGCCCCGCTGGCGCAGACCCAGCTCGGCGCGGCGAAGATGGCAGAGGCGATGTTCAAGGATTTCCCCGGCGGCAATGGCGAGACGGTGGACGTGCAATGAGCGGCAATCCGATCCGGATCGACGCCGCCTTCGACAGCGGCAATATCGAGGTGTTGGAAGTGGACGGGGCCAGCGCGACGCTCGCGATCCGCAAGGATCGGATGTCCGACTTCTACCAGTGGTTCCATTTCCGCGTCAGCGGCGCGGCGGGGCGCGAATTGGTGCTGAAGATCGCCGGCCTCAACGGCTCGGCCTATCCCGGCGGCTGGCCGGGTTACCGCGCCTGCGTGTCGGAAGACCGCACCTGGTGGGGCCGGGCGGATACCACCTTCGACAAGGGCGAAGGCGAAGGGGAGCGGGCGGGCACGCTGACCATCCGCTACACGCCCGAAAGCGACATCGCCTGGTTCGCTTATTTCGCCCCCTATTCGATGGAGCGGCACCACGATCTGGTGGCGGAGGCAGCGGCGAGCGAGGGCATTTCCTATCGCTGCCTCGGCACTTCACTCGACGGGCAGCCGATCGACTGCCTCGAGATGGGCGAGGGAGACATGCAGGTATGGCTCTATGCCCGCCAGCATCCGGGCGAAAGCATGGCAGAATGGTGGATGGAAGGCGCGCTCGAATGCCTGGCCGACCCAGCTGACCCGGTGGGACGCGTGCTGCGCCGCAAATGCCGGCTTCACCTGGTGCCGAACGCCAATCCCGACGGTTCGCGCCGCGGGCATCTGAGGACCAATGCCGTGGGCGTGAACCTCAATCGCGAGTGGGCCGACCCGACCCCGGAGAAATCGCCCGAGGTGCTCGCGATCCGCAACGCGATGGACGAGAGCGGGGTGGATTTCGCGATGGACGTGCATGGGGACGAGGCGATCCCCGCAGTGTTCCTCGCCGGCTTCGAAGGCATCCCTTCCTGGACCGATGCGCTCGGCGCATCCTACGAACGCTACCGTGCGATCCTCGCCCGGCGCACGCCCGATTTCCAGACCGCCAAGGGCTATCCCGTGGCGCGCCCCGGCCAGGCCAACCTCACCATGTCCACCAATCAGCTCGCCGAGCGCTTCGGCGCCTGCGCCATGACGCTGGAGATGCCCTTCAAGGATAATGACGACCTGCCCTGCCCCGCCCAGGGCTGGAGCCCCGAACGCAGCAAGCTCCTCGCCCGAGACTGCCTGGCGGCCCTGGCGGAATGGCTGGAGGAGACTTCGGCCCAGCTGAGCCCTCGGTGAAGTCTCCAAGCCGGCCCGGTCACCTCCGCTTGCAGACAAACCGTCCCGGAACCGCTATTGGTAGGCAAAAGGCCCTGACTCGGACTGCCGTGGCAGCGGAGAACGCGGCCATGGCGGACGACTGGATGCAGAAGGATTTTTCATAATGGGTTCGATGTCGCTCATACACTGGCTGGTCGTGCTGGTGGTCGTGCTGATCTTCTTCGGCCGAGGCCGAATCTCGGAGACGATGGGGGATTTCGGCAAGGGCATCCGCAGCTTCAAGAAGGGGCTGGCGGAAGAGGAGAAGCCCGCCTCGCCGCCGCCGCCCGCGGCCCAGCTGCCCACCCCGCCGGCAAGCGAGGAGAAGGCCGCCGAGCCGCAGCCCGCCGACAAGGCGTCCTGAAGCCTCCACTCGACTGACAGCCATCCCGCCCCGTGCTAGCAGGGCGGGATGCAGTATCTCTATCTGTTCGCCGCCATCGTGGCCGAGGTGATCGGCACGACCTTCCTCAAGGAATCGGACGGCTTCACCCGGCCCCTGCCTTCGATCGTCACCGCGATCGGCTATGCCGCGGCGTTCTACTTCCTGTCGCTGACGCTGAGATCGATCCCTACCGGCATGGTCTATGCCATCTGGTCGGGCGTGGGGATCGTGCTGATCACCGCCGTCGCCTGGATCTTCCAGGGCCAGAAGCTGGATGCGCCTGCCCTTGCGGGCATGGCGCTGATCGTGGCTGGAGTGGCGGTGATGAACCTGTTTTCCAAATCCGCCGCGCATTGAGCGGCGGCGGGAGCTCGACAAGCGCCCGGCCGCCACCTCTCGGCCCTCCTCTTCCGAACAGGAAGGGAGGTCATGCCGCCAGGCCGATTTCCTCGCTGCGGACGAAATTGCCGTGGAGGCCGAAGCGCAGGCGGATCGGGACGTTGATCGTCGCGACCGGGCCTTTCTCGATATCGAGCGCCTCGAAGATCAGCAGATCGCTGCGATGCTCCTCCAGCCGGTTGCAGACCATCACGATCCACCCGTCGCCTTCGGGCGCGTCCTTGCCGCGCGGGATGAAGCAGGGTTCCTGCAGGCTGCTCACCGGGCCGCACCACCAATGCTGCTCCGCCCCGGTCTCGAGGTCCTTGAGGAACAGGCAGTTCATCAGCAGGCCGCCCGCACTGCCGCCCTTGAGCTCGACCGGGCGGCGCATGTCCATCTCCAGGCTCCAGCCATAGCGGTTCCTCACCCCGGTGAAACGATCGTCGATCCGGGGGAATTCGGAGGCGGTTTCGGTGAGCTGGTTGATTTCCGCGAATTCGTCGCCGTTGGAAGCGAGGTCAACCACCCAGTCGGTCAGCTTGCTCATCGCCTCCAGCCCGTTGAACGGCGCGCCGTGCACGTCGGGGAAGAAGGGGAACATGTTGTTCTTCGCTTCCGGCACGATGAAGTGGATCTTCGTCCCTTCCTGCCAGGCGTTGAGCACGTGGCTGGCGAAGCAGTTGTCGCGCTTGAACCAGCGGATATCCTCCTGCTTCACGTCGTCGCGCCGGGGAATGACGCCGAGATAGACCGGCAGGGTGGTGTCGAAGCCGAAATGGGGCAGGCCTTTCTCCAGCCGTTCCCAGCTGCCGATCGAGGGCACGATATGCAGCACCAAGTAATCCTCGGTGATCCCGAAATCGTGCATCATGCAGTAATAGGGGACCTTGAACCACACCTCGCGCACCAATTCCCCTTGCGGGTTGACCTCGTAATAGGTGACGTCGTCGGTGCACAGGCCCGAGGCGGCATAGCCGATGGCGACCATGTTGCCGGTATGTGGGTCGATCTTGGGATGGGCGGTGAAGGTCTGCCCGGTCATCTTGCCGCCGAACTTCTCGAACCCGATCGTTTCCATCGTCACCGGGTCCATCAGCAAAGAGGGGCTGTCCTCTTTCATCGCCCACAGCTTGCCCGCATAGATCCAGGCATTGGTGTTGGCGGTGGAGCGGATGCGCCCCTTCACGCTCTCGTCGTCAGTGAGGGGGTTGCGATAGGCGCCGAACAGCGCCTTGCCTGCTTCGTGCTCCAGCTTCCACTTGTCGGTCTTCGCCCAGCGCTGGCGGAAATCGCATTGCCCGTCATGGATATGGAAGCGGGTGATCATCCCGTCACCGTTGAACGAGATGTCGTCGCTCAGGCGCGGGGGGAACTGGGGATCGGGCTGCACGCGGTAGAACGCGCCGTCGATCTCCCGGGGTATCTCCCCCTCGTGCTGCAGGTTGGCGATGTCGGCCTCGATCCGCGAAGGGGTGTTGAAGCCGGTGAAGTTGGGCGTATTCGGGAAATGGGCCATCGTTTCCAATCCTCTCCTTGCGCGTGATTGTATGCTCCACTAACGATTGCGCAAGCTGGAAGCGGACAGGACAGGATCGGTGGGCGCGGCGTCATTGATCGATCGCAACGAAGGGGATCTGGGGGGGCTGAGCGATGTCGTCGGCTTCCACATCCGGCTCGCCCACGGTGCGGTCTATCGCCATTTCACCGAAACCTTCAGCCATCTCGACCTGACGCAGAAGCAGGTCTCCGTGCTGTGGACCGTGGACGAGCGGCCCGGCATCTCGCAGATCGAACTCGGCCAGCAGCTGCGGATGGACCGCGCGACGACGATGACCATCGTCAACCGGCTGCAGGACCGGAATTATCTGCGCCGCGAACGTTCGGAGACGGACGGGCGCAAACAGGCGCTCTACCTCACCCGGGCGGGCGAGAAGGCGCTGTCCAAGGCCAAGCAATGCATCACCGAGCATGAAAACTGGCTCAAAAGCCGCTTCACCGTGGAAGAATTGGACAAATTGGTGGAAATGCTCGCCCGAATCCATGATTGACGGATTTCGGCGAGCTTGAGGAGAGGGATTCAGCAACATGGCTAGCTCACCCGCGGCGGCGAACGATCCGCGCGTCGTGATCGACGAGAACCCGATGGGCGTGCGCCAGTGGATCGTGGTGGTCCTGATGGTGCTGCTGAACGCGCTCGACGGGTTCGACGTGCTTTCGAGCGCCTTCGCCGCGCCCGGCATCTCGAAGGAATGGGGCGTCCCGCGCGATGCGCTGGGGATCGTGCTTTCGGCCGAGCTGGTCGGCATGGGCTTCGGCTCGGTGCTGCTGGGCGGGATGGCGGACCGGTTCGGCCGCAAGCCCACCATGCTGGTCTGCCTCGCCGTGATGGCGGTGGGCATGTACATGGCCCATGCCGCCCATGCGGTGACGCCGCTCACGATCTGGCGCCTGATCACCGGCCTCGGCATCGGCGGCATGCTGGCGGCGACCAACGCCGTAACGGCCGAGGTTTCGAGCAAGACCGGCCGCAGCCTGGCGATGGCGCTCTACGTCATCGGCTATCCGCTGGGCGGGGTGATCGGCGGCTTCGCCGCGCAGGGCTGGCTGCTGGTCGAATATGACTGGCGCGCCGTGTTCCTGTTCGGTGCGATCGTCACCGCGATCATGATCCCGCTGGTGCTGCTGCTGGTGCCGGAAACGCCGGCCTATTTCGCCGCCGCGCGGCCCAAAGGCGCGGTGGAGAAGATCAACCGCTCGCTCAAGGTCTTCGGCAAGCCGCCGATCACCGGGCTGGCGCCGCATCCCGAAGGCGCCGCCAAGCCGAAGCTGACCGATATCCTTTCGAATCCGCGGCTGCGCCCGGTCACGCTGCTGCTGGCCTTCGGTTACATGTTCCACACCATCACCTTCTACTACATCCTCAAATGGGCGGTGAAGATCGTGGCCGACTATCCGCCGGGCTATCCGCAGGCCGAGGCCGCGAGCGTGCTGACCTACGCCAATATCGGCGGGGCGGTCGGCGGGTTCCTGTTCGGCTTCCTGATGAAGCGCTGGCACATCAAGGGGCCGACCATCGCGATGCTGGTGCTGGGGGTACTCTCGGTCTCCTGGTTCGGCTACGGCCATCCCACGCTGTGGAGCTGGCGCTCGGCCGGGTTCCTGGCGATGTTCTTCACCAACGCCGCGATCGTGGGCTATTACGCCGCCTTCGCGCAGGGTTTCCCCGCCTATGCCCGCGCCACGGGCACCGGCGTGGTGCTGGGGGTCGGCCGGCTGGGCGCCGCCGGCTCGCCGATCATCGCGGGCTTCCTGTTCAACCTGCTGGGCAATGACGAGCTGCTGGCCGTCTCGACCATCATGGGGATGGGCTCGGTCATCTCGATCGTGCTGTTCCTGCTGCTGCCCCTGCGCGATGCCGATCTCGAACTGAAGCAGACCCCTTCGGGTAAGCCGAACTGATTTCTAGGAGCTGACGAATAATGAAGACCCGTGCCGCAGTCGCCTTCGAAGCGAAGAAGCCGCTGGAGATAGTGGAAGTGGACCTCGAAGGCCCGAAGGAAGGCGAGGTCCTGATCGAGATCATGGCGACGGGGATCTGCCACACCGACGCCTACACGCTGGACGGGTTCGACAGCGAGGGGATCTTCCCCTCGATCCTGGGCCATGAAGGCGCCGGCATCGTGCGCGAGGTGGGGCCGGGCGTGACCTCGGTGAAGCCCGACGACCATGTGATCCCGCTCTACACGCCGGAATGCCGGCAGTGCAAATCCTGCCTTTCGGGCAAGACCAACCTGTGCACCGCGATCCGCGCGACCCAGGGCAAGGGGCTGATGCCCGACGGGACGAGCCGCTTCAGCTACCGCGGCGAGACGATCTACCACTATATGGGCTGCTCCACCTTCTCGAACTTCACCGTCCTGCCGGAGATCGCGGTGGCGAAGATCCGCGACGACGCCCCGTTCCAGACCAGCTGCTATATCGGCTGCGGGGTGACGACCGGCGTGGGCGCGGCGGTGAACACCGCCAAGGTCGCCCCGGGCGACAATGTGGTGGTGTTCGGCCTGGGCGGGATCGGGCTCAACGTGCTGCAAGGCGCGAAGATGGCGGGCGCCGACAAGATCATCGGCGTGGACATCAATCCCGACCGGGAGGAATGGGGCCGCAAGTTCGGCATGACCCACTTCCTCAACACCAAGGGCATGAGCCGCGAGGACACGATCGCGAAGATCCTGGAACTGACCGACGGCGGGGCGGACTACACCTTCGACTGCACGGGCAACACCGAGGTGATGCGCACGGCACTGGAAGCCTGCCACCGGGGCTGGGGCACCAGCATCATCATCGGCGTGGCCGAAGCGGGCAAGGAGATCGCCACCCGCCCGTTCCAGCTGGTGACGGGGCGCAACTGGCGCGGCACCGCGTTCGGCGGGGCCAAGGGCCGCACCGACGTGCCCAAGATCGTCGACTGGTACATGAACGGCAAGATCCAGATCGACCCGATGATCACCCACATCCTCACCCTGGAGGATATCAACAAGGGCTTCGACCTGATGCACAAGGGCGAATCGATCCGCTCCGTCGTGGTGTATTGAGGCACGCCGGGAAGGGTCGGCTCCCGCGCGTCTGCTGGCCGCGAGCGTGGGGGACACCCTTTCCGGACCCGCTTCCCCGCCCCGACCGGCATTTCATCGTAAACGCGATCGGCATCCAGATTTCACCAATACCGAGACCAAAAGGGAAAGGATCGGAAATGTTCACGCACAGCTATCTCGGCACCAATGATGTCGAGAAATCCCGCAAGTTCTACAATTCGGTGATGTCCACGCTGGGCTATCAGCCGATCGAGCTGCCGGACAGGACCATCTATGCCAGCGACGCGGGCACGGCGCTGGTGGTGGCCGCTCCGGCCAATGGCGAGCCGCACACCGTCTCCAACGGCCACACGCTGGGCTTCCAGGCGGCCGATTACGACGCGGTCGAGAAATGGCATGCCGAAGGCCTGGCCAACGGCGGAACCAACGAGGGAGACCCGGGTTTCCGCGAAAACTCCCCCGGCAACATGTACGGCGCCTATCTGCGCGATCCGGACGGAAACAAGATCTGCACTTTCACGCCCAATACGGGCCCCAGATAACCGGCCGGAAGGAACACCATGTTCAGCCACATGATGGTGGGCAGCAACGACATCGCCCGGTCCCGCAGGTTCTATGACGCGCTGTTCGCCGCGATGGGCGGCAAGCCGGGGATCGTCGATCCCAAGGGCCGCCTGATCTACATGAACAAGGGCGGGATGTTCCTCGTCACCCAGCCGATCGACGGGCAGCCGGCCACCCCTGCGAACGGGGGGACGATCGGCTTCGCGGCGGACAGCACCGAGGAAGCCAACGCCTGGCACGCGGCGGGCGTCGCCCATGGCGGCAGCGCGGTGGAAGACCCGCCCGGCTGGCGCGAGGGGCCGGTGCGGCTCTATCTCGCTTATCTGCGCGATCCCGACGGGAACAAGCTGTGCGCGCTCTATCGGGATCCGGCATGAGCATCGAGACCGTCAGCGAAAACCGCAGCCATGGCGGGGTGCAGGGCGTCTACACCCACCAGTCGGCCGAGACCGGGACGGCGATGACCTTCTCGGTCTTCGTGCCGGAGCATGCGGAGGGCGCCAGGCTGCCGGTGCTGTGGTATCTCTCCGGCCTCACCTGCACTCATGCCAATGTGACCGAGAAGGGCGAGTTCCGCCGCGCCTGCGCCGAGCACGGGATCGTGTTCGTCGCGCCCGACACCTCGCCCCGGGGTGACGACGTGCCGGACGACGAAGCCTATGATTTCGGCAAGGGCGCGGGTTTCTACGTCGACGCCACGCAGGAACCGTGGGCCGCGAATTTCCGCATGCGCTCCTATATCGAGCAGGAGTTGCCCGGCGTGGTGGCGGAGCATTTCCCGGTCGACATGGAGCGGCAGGGCATCACCGGCCATTCGATGGGCGGGCACGGGGCGCTGACCGTCTCACTGCGCAATCCCGGCCGCTTCCGCTCCACCAGCGCCTTCTCCCCCATCGTCAGCCCGCTGAGCTGCCCCTGGGGCGAAAAGGCGCTGACCGGCTATCTCGGGGCGGACCGGGCCGCCTGGCGGGAATACGACGCCTGCGCCCTGATCGAGGACGGGGCCCGCCTGGCCGACCTGCTGGTGGACCAGGGCACGGCGGACGCCTTCCTGGAAGGGCAGCTCAAGACCAACCTGCTTGACCGGGCATGCCGAAACGCGGATATGCGCGCCACTATCCGGATGCAGGAGGGGTATGACCACTCCTACTACTTCATCTCGACCTTCATGGCCGAGCATGTCGCCTGGCACGCCGAAAGACTGAACGCATGAGCCGCGAACAACGCCTGTCCGAAATCATCGCCGACCATGAAGGCCGTGAAGGCCCGCTGCTGCCGATCCTGCACGATGTGCAGGAGGAATTCGGCTGCGTGGACGAGAACGCCGAGAAGGCGATCGCCGAGGCGCTCAATCTCAGCCGGGCCGACGTGCACGGCGTGGTGAGCTTCTACCACGATTTCCACCAGCAGCTCGATACGCGGCCGGAAGTGCAGGTCTGCCGCGCGGAAAGCTGCAAGTCGCGCGGGGTCGAAGCGCTGATGCCCGATGCGGCCAGGGCGGCCGGCAAGCGCGTCAAGCTCACCACCGTCTATTGCCTCGGCCTGTGCAGCGTCGGCCCTAACGCCCGCGTGGGCGACCGTCTCCATGCCAGGCTGGACGGCCCCGCCCTCACCAAGCTGATTGAGAACGCATGACCATCGTCCGCATTTCCGATGATGCCCTTGCCCGCGCCTGCGGTGCCGATGCGCTTGCCGCCGCCTTCGAGAAAGCCGGCGCCACGGTGGAGCGCACTTCGAGCTGGGGTATGCACTGGCTCGAGCCGCTGGTGGAGATCGAAGGCCAGGGCTTCGGCCCGGCGACGGTGGACGACGTGGACGCGATCCTCGATGGATCGAGCGGCAAGGCCATCGGCGAGATCGAGAAACACCCCTTCATCGCCCGCCAACAGCGCCTGACCTTTGCCCGCGCGGGCAAGTCGCGCCCGCTGAGCCTGGAGGATTACCAGAAGCACGGCGGCTGGGCGGGGCTGAAGCGCGCGCGCCAGATCGGGCCGGAGCGGATCATCGAGGAAGTGCTCGAATCCGGCCTGCGCGGCCGCGGCGGCGCGGGATTCCCGGCCGCGATCAAGTGGAAGACGGTGGCCGCCGCGGTGGCCGACCAGAAATACATCGTCTGCAACGCCGATGAAGGCGATAGCGGCACCTTCGCCGACCGCATGATGATGGAAGGCGATCCCTTCGCCCTGATCGAAGGCACGGCCATCGCAGGCGAGGCGGTGGGCGCCACCAAGGGCTTCATCTACGTCCGCAGCGAATATCCCGACGCGATCGACAAGCTGCGCAAGGCGGCCCGCCTGTGCGCGCATATCGTGGCGCCTTTCGTGTGCGAGATCCGCATGGGCGCGGGTGCCTATGTCTGCGGGGAGGAGACCTCGCTGCTCAACTCGCTGGAAGGCAAGCGCGGCGAAGTGCGGGCCAAGCCGCCGCTGCCGGCCCTCAAGGGCCTGTTCGGCAGGCCCACCGTGGTCAACAACGTGCTCACCTTGTGCGCGGTGCATCACATCCTGGCCGAAGGCGGCGCGCAGACCTACCAGAGCCTGGGCATCGACCGTTCCAAGGGCACGATGCCGATCCAGCTGGCGGGCAACATCAAATATGGCGGGCTCTACGAAACCGCCTTCGGCATCACGCTGAACGAACTGGTCCACGAGATCGGCGGGGGCACGGCTTCGGGCCGGCCGGTCAAGGCGGTGCAGGTGGGCGGACCGCTGGGGGCCTATATCCATCCCGAGCAGTTCGACGTGCCGTTCGACTACGAGGCCTATGCCCGCATCGACGCGCTGATCGGCCATGCCGGCATCACCGTGTTCGACGATACGGCGGACATGGGCACGATGGCGCGCTTCGCGATGGAGTTCTGCGCGGCGGAAAGCTGCGGCAAGTGCACGCCCTGCCGCATCGGCTCCACCCGCGGCGTCGAGCTGATCGACCGCATCCGCGAAGGCGGCCGCGCGCTCGAAGCGCTCGAGAAGGTTCCGCAGATGCACAACATGCCCAGGCGGGGCCGCACGCAGGACGAGGAGATCGAGCTGCTGGAGGATCTGTGCGAGACGATGAAGTTCGGCTCGCTCTGCGCCCTGGGCGGCTTCACCCCCTATCCGGTGATGAGCGCGCTGAAGCACTGGCCGGAGGATTTCCGCAAGTGAGGCGACACGGCGCCATCCCTTCCTCTTCGGGGGAGGGGCGCGAGCGCGGTTCCGCCGGAAACCTCCGTTCGCGCCGGAACGGGATACGCACCAGCCCATGATCCTCGGCGTCGTCCTGGCAGGCGGGCAATCGAGCCGTTTCGGAAGCGACAAGGCCCTCGCCGAGCTGGGCGGGCGGACCTTGCTGTCGCGCGCGGTCGATGCGCTGTCCGGCTGGTGCGAGCATGTGGTGATCGCCGGGCGCGAGACCGGGCCCGCCCCTTGCATTCCCGACTGGCCGTGCCCCGGAATGGGCCCGCTGGGCGGGATCGCCGCCGGGCTGCGCCACGCGCAGGACGCCGATTTCGCAAGCGTGATGACCTGCGGCGTCGATTGCGCCGGATTGCCCGAAAATCTGCTGGAAATACTCTCGCCGCCCCCCACATATCTTGAAAGCCAGCCGGTTATCGGCCATTGGGAGAGCGACGCTGCATCGATTGTCCAGGCGATCCTCCAGAGTGAAGGACGCCACTCGATGATGGCTTTTGCCGCCGCGGTGAATGCGCGGGGCGTGAAGCTCGCGTCGAAACCTGCTAATATCAATACGCGGGCGGATCTTGCCGCCGTGGAGAAGCGCGATGGGATATGAACGCCAGGCCGATTTCGGAACGCCCGAGATCAAGTCCGACGAGATGGTCACCCTGACCATCGACGGTCGCGAAGTCACCGTTCCGGCCGGGACGACGGTGATGCGCGCGGCGGCGGAAAGCGGCGGCTCGATCCCCAAGCTCTGCGCCACGGACAGCCTCAACCAGTTCGGCTCCTGCCGCCTGTGCCTGGTGGAGATCGAGGGGGCGCGCGGCACCCCGGCGAGCTGCACCACCCCGGTCGGCCCCGGCATGGTGGTGAAGACTCAGACCCCCCGCCTCGAGAAGCTGCGCCGCGGGGTGATGGAGCTCTACATCTCCGATCATCCGCTGGATTGCCTCACCTGCTCGGCCAACAATGATTGCGAGCTGCAGGACCAGGCGGCCAATGTCGGCCTGCGCGACGTGCGCTACGGCTATGAAGGCGCCAACCACATGGGGAGCGAGGTCGACACCTCGAACCCCTATTTCGATTTCTCGCCTGACAAGTGCATCGTCTGCTCGCGCTGCGTGCGCGCCTGCGACGAGACGCAGGGCACCTTCGCCCTCACCGTGGACGGGCGCGGCTTCGCCTCGAAGATCAGCGCCGGCCAGTCGGGCGACGATTTCCTCTCCTCCGAATGCGTGAGCTGCGGCGCCTGCGTGCAGGCCTGCCCCACCTCCGCGCTGATGGAAAAATCGGTGAAGGAGATCGGCAAGCCGGAGCGCGCCGTGGTCACCACCTGCGCTTATTGCGGCGTGGGCTGCACCTTCCGCGCCGAGATGCGGGGCGAGCAGCTCGTGCGCATGGTGCCGTGGAAAGACGGCAAGGCCAATCGCGGCCATAGCTGCGTCAAGGGCCGCTTCGCCTGGGGTTATGCCAATCACCAGGACCGCATCCTTTCGCCGATGATCCGCAATTCGGTGGACCAGCCCTGGCGCGAGGTGAGCTGGGAGGAAGCACTGGACTTCACCGCCACCAAGCTCAAGTCGATCAAGGAAACCTACGGCGCCCGCGCGCTGGGCGGCATCACCTCCAGCCGCTGCACGAACGAGGAGACCTTCCTCGTGCAGAAGCTGATCCGCAGCGGCTTCGGCTCCAACAATGTCGATACCTGCGCCCGCGTGTGCCATTCGCCGACCGGCTTCGGCCTGTCGACCACCTTCGGCACCAGCGCCGGCACGCAGGATTTCGATTCCGTGATGGATTCGGACGTGATCCTGGTGATCGGCGCCAATCCCACCGACGGGCACCCCGTGTTCGGCAGCCGGATGAAGCGCCGCCTGCGCCAGGGCGCGAAGCTGATCGTGATCGATCCGCGGCGGATCGACCTGGTCCGCTCGCCCCATATCCACGCCGAACACCATCTGCCGCTGCAGCCCGGCACCAATGTCGCCGTGCTGACCAGCATGGCCCATGTGATCGTGACCGAAGGCCTCGCCAATGAGGACTTCATCCGCGAACGCTGCGACTGGGATGAATACCAGGATTGGGCCCGCTTCGTTTCCGACGAGAAGCACAGCCCCGAATTCCTCGAGGCGGTCACGCGGGTTCCGGCGGAAACCGTGCGCAAGGCCGCGCGGCTCTATGCCACCGGCGGCAATGGCGCGATCTATTACGGCCTCGGCGTGACCGAACACTCGCAGGGCTCCTCCACCGTGATGGCGATCGCCAACCTCGCCATGGTGACGGGCAATATCGGCCGCCGGGGCGTGGGCGTGAACCCGCTGCGCGGGCAGAACAACGTGCAGGGCTCGTGCGACATGGGCTCCTTCCCGCACGAGCTTTCCGGCTATCGCCACATTTCCGACGCCGCGACGCGCAAGCTGTTCGAGGATGACTGGGGCACGGTGCTCGATTCCGAGCCGGGCCTGCGCATCCCGAACATGCTGGACGCCGCCGTGGACGGCACGTTCCGCGCGATCTACATCCAGGGCGAGGACATCCTCCAGTCGGACCCCGATACCCATCACGTCGCCGCCGGCCTCGCCGCGATGGAGCTGGTGATCGTGCACGACCTGTTCCTGAACGAGACGGCGAATTACGCGCATGTCTTCCTGCCGGGCTCCACCTTCCTCGAGAAGGACGGCACCTTCACCAATGCCGAGCGGCGCATCCAGCCGGTGCGCAAGGTGATGGAACCGGCCAACGGCTATGCCGACTGGGAGATCACCCAGCTGCTCGCCAATGCGATCGGGCTGGACTGGAACTACACCCATCCCAGCCAGATCCTGGCCGAGATTGCCCGCCTCACCCCCACCTTCACCGGCGTTTCGTGGGAACGGCTGGAGCGGGAAGGCTCGCTGCAATGGCCGGTGAACGAGAAATCGCCCGACGGTTCGCCGATCATGCATGTGGACGGCTTCGTGCGCGGCAAGGGCAAGTTCGTGGTCACCGAATATGTCCCGACCGATGAGCGGACCGGCCCGCGCTTCCCGCTGCTGCTCACCACCGGGCGCATCCTCAGCCAGTACAATGTCGGCGCACAGACCCGCCGCACCGCCAATGTCGTGTGGCATGAGGAGGACGTGCTGGAACTCCACCCCACCGATGCCGAGAATCGCGGCCTCAAGGATGGCGACTGGGCGCGCCTGGCCAGCCGCACCGGGGAGACGACCCTGCGCGTGCGGGTGACGGACCGTGTGGCGCCGGGCGTGGTCTACACCACCTTCCACCACCCGACGACGCAGGCCAATGTCGTCACCACCGACTATTCGGACTGGGCCACCAACTGCCCCGAATACAAGGTGACCGCGGTGCAGGTAACCCCATCCAACGGCCCCTCCGAATGGCAGGAGGAATATGCCGAGCAGGCGCAGCGTTCGCGCCGCATCACCCATATGGAGCCGGCTGAATGAGCCAGACGCAGGAAAAGCTGCGCCGCATGGCCAACCAGATCGCGGTCAATTTCGCCGCGCGCGGGCAGGAGGAAGCCATCGAAGGCACGGCCGAGCATATCTGGAAGTTCTGGGATCCGCGGATGAAGGCCGGCATCTTTGCCGACGATCCTTCGCATCTGAACCCGATCGCGCGTGCCGCGATCGAACGCCTGCGCCGGGGCGAGGAAGATCAGGAACAAGCTGTCGCGGACGAGTTCAATTCCGTGGGTGAAACCGGCCATTGCGACGCGGGATAGACCTTTCTCCCATGCGCTCCGCTCAGACGGGAACGGAGACTGTCGGAACGGATCAGGCGCGGGAAGCGAAATTAGGCGATCCTGTCGAGTTCCGCCGGAATGGCACGCAAGGGCCCGTATCCCGCCCATGGGTGCCGGAAGCGCCGGTGGCGCTGGAGTTCAATGGGCTCAGCTATGCCGTGATGATGGCGACGCCGGCCGATCTTGAGGATTTCGCGCTGGGCTTCGCGCTGACCGAAGGGCTGGCGAAATCCCCGGCGGACCTGTCCGACATCGGCGTGGCGGAAGTGGAGAAGGGCTGGATCGTGCGCGCCGCGCTCACCGGCCTGGGCATCGATCAGCTGACCGAGCGGGTTCGCGCCCGCGTGGCCGAGAGTTCCTGCGGGTTGTGCGGGATCGAGAATCTCGAAGCGGTGGCGAAGCCGCTGCCCCCGGTCGTGCCCCATGCAGCGCTCGATCCGCAGGCGATCTTCCGCGCATTGTCAGAGCTGCGCGCCCACCAGCCGCTCGGCCGCGCGACCGGCGCCGCGCACGCCGCCGCCTTCGCCTCTACGGAAGGCGCGATCCTCCATGCGCGCGAGGATGTCGGCCGGCACAATGCGATGGACAAGCTGATCGGCGCCCTCGCCCGCGCCGGGCAGGACCCGGCCCAAGGCTTCCTCCTCTCCAGCGCGCGCTGCTCCTACGAGATCGTGGAGAAGGCCGTGCGCGCGGGCGCGACCCGCCTCGCCACCATCTCGCTCCCCACCAGCATGGCAGTGGCCCGCGCGACCGCCGCCGGCCTCAGCCTGTGGTGCCTGGCACGCGACGACAGTGTGCTGCTGGTGAATGAGGGGGCGAACTCCTAATAAAATCCTCCCTATCGCGGAGCGATGGGGAGGGGGACCGCGCCGCCGCAGGCGGCGTGGTGGAGGGGTAGAGTGCGCCCTTGCCCCTCCAACCATGCTTCGCATGGTCCCCCCCATGCCTTGCACAGGGAGGATTCAGGAGGCATTCTAACGCGAGATCTGGAACACTGCATGCTCTGCCCACCAGTTGGCACCGGCGGGGCCGATTTCACGGCCGTGGGCGAAGAACCAGCTTCGCTGGGTCTTCACACCCTTTTCCGCCAACAAAGCGCGGAAATCCTTGATGGTGAGGTGGTGGATGTTCTCCGTCTCATACCAGCTCACCGGCAGATGCGGAGTCACCGGCATCCGGCCGCGGAGCAGGAGGAACAAGCGCATCCGCCAATAGGCGAAATTGGGGAAGCTGACGAAGGCCTGCCGCCCAACGCGCAGCAATTGCTCCAGCATCAGATGGGGCCGCTCCGCGGTCTGCAGCGTCTGCGAGAGGATCGCGTAATCGAACGCATCGTCGGGATATTGGGCAAGGTCGTGATTGGCATCCCCCTGGATCGCCGAGAGGCCCTTGCTCACGCAGAGCTCGACCTTGTCCGGATCGAGCTCCAGCCCGCGCGCATCCACGCCGCGCCCGTCGCGCAGGGCGGCCATCAGGCTCCCGTCGCCGCAGCCGACATCCAGCACCCGCGCGCCGGCGGGCACGTGCCGCGCGATCACCGCCAGATCGGACCGCAACCCGCTCATGCATGGACCTCCGGGAAATCCCGCAGCATCGCCCGTTCGGGATGTTCGAGCCGCTGCCAGCCGAACTGCTCGTAAAGCCCGTGCGCGTCGCGGGTGAAGAGCAGCCAGCGCCGCAGCCCCTGGAGATCGGGATGGGCGTGGAGACGGGCCAGCAAGGCCTTGGACAAGCCCAGTCCGCGATGTTCTTCCAGCACATAGACGTCGGACAGATAGGCGAAGGTCGCGCGATCGGTGATGACGCGCGCCATCGCCACCTGCTGTCCTTCATACAGGGCGGCGATGCACAGGCTGCCCGCGATCGCCCGCCGCACGGTCTCGAACGGGACGCCGGGCGACCAGTAGCTGCGGGTGAGATAGGCGTGGGCGGCGGCGGGATCGATCCGCGCGGGATCGTCCGTGAGCTCATAGCCGGCGGGAAGCGCACTCATTCGAGGAAACCCTTGATCACGCGATCCTGCGCCGGAACATCGAGCAGGAAGCTGTCATGCCCGTAAGGCGCGGAAAGCTCGACGAAGCTCACCGGCGCGGCCACGGCGTTGAGCGCGTGGACAATGTTGCGCGATTCCGCCGTGGGATAGAGCCAGTCCGTATCGTAGCTGATCAGGCAGAAGCGGGCGGTGGTGCCGGCGAAGGCATCGGCCAGGCGGCCGCCATGCTCTTCGGCGAGGTCGAAATAATCCATCGCCCGGGTGATGTAGAGATAGGAATTGGCGTCGAAACGGCCGGTGAAGCTGATCCCCTGATGGCGCAGGTAGCTTTCCACCTGGAAATCGGCGTCGAAGCCGAAGCTCTTCGCTTCCCGGTCCTGCAGGCGGCGGCCGAACTTCTCGGTCAGCCCGGCTTCGGACAAATAGGTGATGTGCGCCGCCATGCGCGCCACGGCGAGGCCTGCATCGGGCGCGCGGCCGCTGGCGTAGTAATCGCCGCCCTGCCAGTTCGGGTCCGCCATGATCGCCTGGCGGCCGACTTCGTGGAAGGCGATGTTCTGCGCCGAATGGCGCGCCGTGGTGGCGATCGCCAGCACCCGCGCCGCGCGATCGGGGAAATTGGCCGCCAGGCTCAGCGCCTGCATCCCGCCCATCGAGCCGCCGATCACCGCGTGAAGCCGCTCGATTCCCAGCGCATCGAGCAGGGCGACCTGGGCACGCACCATGTCGCGGATGGTGATCACGGGGAAGCGCATCGCATAGGGCTGCCCGTCGGGCGCAAGGCTGGCGGGGCCGGTGGAGCCCATGCAGCTGCCGATCACATTGGCGCAGATCACGTGGAAACGGTCGGTGTCGATCGCCTTGCCCGGCCCGACCGATTGCGACCACCAGCCGGGCTTGCCGGTGATCGGATGGGGATTGGCGACATACTGGTCCATCGTCAGCGCATGGAAGATCAGGATCGCATTGCCCTTGTCCGGCGCCAGCTCGCCATAGGTCTCATACGCGATCCCCGCCCCTTCGAGCACCTGCCCGCTATCCAGCGGAAGGGCGGCGGGCAGCGCCAGCGTGGCGCTGGTGGAAGTCAGGATGGTCGCCATTGCGCGATGCGGATTGGGGGACGCCAAGCGGGCTGTCAATCGTCCCTGATCTGCTCTATGCGCCCGCGGATCATGAGCACCGAGCCAACACCCAAGCCGTGGATCGAGGCGATCCATGCCTATGTGCCGGGCAAATCGCGCGCCGGCGACGGGCGCGAGCTGATCAAGCTCTCGGCCAACGAGAACCCGCTGGGCACCAGCCCGGCCGCGCTGGAGGCGCGCACACGGGCCGTGGCGCCCGATCTCTATCCCGACCCCGACTCCACTGCGCTTCGGGAAGCGCTGGGCCGGCTGCATCGGATCGATCCGGCGCGGATCATCTGCGGCACCGGCTCGGGCGAACTGCTCACCATCGCCGCCAGCGCCTTCGCCGGGCCGGGGGACGAGGTGCTTTATGTCCGCTACGGCTTCTCGCTCTACGAGATCGCCGCGCGGCGCTGCGGGGCCATGCCGATCGTGGCGCCTGATGCCGATTACGGCACCGACGTGGACGCGCTGCTCTCCCTGGTGAGCGAACGGACGCGGGTGGTGTTCCTCGCCAATCCCAACAATCCCACCGGCAGCTTCCTGCCGGCGGCCGAGCTCGCGCGGCTCCATGCCGCCCTGCCGCCGGACGTGCTGCTGGTGCTCGACCAGGCCTATGCCGAATATGTCGCGCCCGAGGATGACGATCGCGGGCTGGAGCTGGCGGCGAAGCATCCCAATGTGCTGGTGACCCGCACTTTCTCCAAGGCCTATGGCCTTGCCGGGGAACGAGTGGGCTGGGGAACCGGAGCACCGAGGCTGATCGAGGTGCTCAACCGGTTGCGCGGCCCGTTCAACGTGAATAACGGTGCGCAGGCGGTGACCACCGCTGCGCTGGGCGACCAGGGCTTCGTCGCCCGTTCGCGCGAGCACAACACCGCGGAGCGCGCGCGTTTCGTCGAGGCGATCGAGGCGCTGGGCAATTCAGGCCTGCGAGCGCTGCCGAGCGAAGCCAATTTCGTGCTCGTGCTGTTCGAAGGCGCGCTGAGCGCCGAGCAGGCGCATGACGCTCTGATGGAGCGGGGATACGCCACGCGCTGGCTGCCCGGCCAGGGCCTGCCGCAGGCCTTGCGCATCACCATCGGCGCGAGCGAGCATATGAGCGAAATCGCCGCGATCCTGCGCGAGCTGGCGGAAGCCGCGCAATGAGCCCCGGTCCCGCCGGCTTCGGCCATGTCGCGATCATCGGCCTGGGCCTGCTGGGCGGCTCGATCGGCCTCGCGGTGCGCCGGCACCTGCCTGCCACGGTGCGGACCAGCGGCTACGACGCCGATCCCGCCGTGCGCGCCCGGGCCACCGAGTTGGGGCTGACGGACGTGGTCGCGGAAAGCGCGGCCGATGCGGTGCGCGGGGCGGACCTGGTGATCCTGTGCGTGCCGGTGGGCGCAATGGGCGAGGCCGCGCGCGAGATCGCCCCCGCCTTGGCTGAAGGCGCGGTGGTGAGCGATGTCGGCTCTTCCAAGCAGACCATCGTCCGCGCGCTGACCGAGGCGCTGCCGGGGCATGTCGTGATCCCGGCGCATCCGGTGGCCGGAACGGAGCATAGCGGGCCAGATGCCGGCTTCGCCACCTTGTTCCATCAGCGTTGGTGCATCATCACCCCGCCGGAAAACGTGGATGCGGTGCAGGTCTCCCGTCTGGTCGCCTTCTGGGAAGCGCTGGGCGCGATGGTCGACACGATGGATCCCCAGCATCACGACCTGGTGCTGGCGGTGACCAGCCACATCCCGCACCTGATCGCCTACACCATCGTCGGCACCGCGTCCGACCTCGAGGACGTGACCCGCAGCGAGGTGATCAAATATTCCGCCGGGGGCTTTCGCGACTTCACCCGCATCGCCGCTTCCGACCCGACCATGTGGCGCGACGTGTTCCTGAACAATCGCGAGGCGGTGCTGGTGATGCTGCGCCGCTTCCTGGACGATCTGGCGACGATGGAGGAAGCGATCGTCGAAGGCGACGGCGAGGCGCTGTTCGACCGCTTCACCCGCACCCGCGCCATCCGCCGCTCGATCGTCGCCTTGGGGCAGGACGATGCGAGGCCGGATTTCGGGCGCAAGGACCACGAATGAGAGCGGTCAGAGCCCCCCGTTCAGCGCATTGATCTCTTCCAGCACCCGCGCCTCCAACTCCTCACGCGGGAGACCAGGGGGGATCGGCTCGCCGAAGCGCAGGGTGATCGTGCCACGCTTCTTCCAGGTCCGATGGTATAGCGGCCCGCTGTTCACTGCGACCGGCACCACCGGCAGGCCGAGCATCTTGTAGAGCCCGGCAAAGCCCGAGCCCAGCCGCCGGCGCGTGCCGTGGGGCACGCGCGTGCCTTCCGGGAAGATCGCCAGCGGCCGCCCTTCCCCCGACAGGCGCTTCGCCTGGGCGATCATGTTGCGCAGCGCCTTCGCCCCGTCACGCCGCGCCACCGGCACCGCGCCATAGGCCCGGGCCACACGGCCCCAGCCAGGGATGCGGAACAACTCCTCCTTGGCGAAGATCGCCGGACGGCGGAGCGAGACGGCAAGGTCGATCGCCTCGAAGAAGCTTTCGTGCTTGAAGGCGTAGAGCGCCGGGCCGGCGGGCTTGTCGCCCTCCTCCCGCACCTCGATCCCCAGGATGTGTCGCACACAGGCGCGGTGGAAGGCGGACCAGCCGTCCGCCACAGGGCGCAGCGCGCCCTTGCCGAACAGGGCAGCGATCACCGCGATGACCACCCAGGGCACGGTGAGGCCGTAGAACACAACGTAGAAGGCCAGGCTGCGCAGCACGCTTCCCATCGTTCAGGTCTTGCCAGGCCAGGCCAGCGAGAGGAAGCTGGCGATCAGCTTGTGGTATTCGAGAAACAGGATGTGGAAGGAAGGGCGCGACGGCACCCCATCCTCCACGATCTCCACCCCGTTCGGCAAGGCGGAGCCGAGCTCCAGCGCGGCGCGGCGCATGTGCCAATCGGTGGTGACGAGGCGGATGGAGGAAACCTTGCGCGCCTCGATCCATTGCGCGGTTTCCGTCGCGTTGCTCTTGGTGTCCACCGCGGCGAAGCCCAGGGTGATGCAGCATTCCATCAGCTTCGCATCCACCTTGTATTCAGCGGCGAATTCCCGCGGCTTCACGTCGCTGTCCACCCCGCTGACCAGCAATTGCCGCGCCTGGCCCTGGCGCAGCATGTCCAGCCCGCGGTCGATCCGGCCCTTGCCGCCCGTGACCACCACGATCGCATCCGTCTTCTCCGAGCCAGCCGGGCCGGGCAGGAACACGGCAAACCAGACGAACCCGAAGGCCCAGAGCAGGAAGATCGTGGCGAGGGTGCGGCGGATCACAGCATCCGCCTCAAGGCCGCGAGCACGGTGATCCGCGCGGTGAGCATCGCGATCAGCACGCCCGCCAGGGGGATCGCGCCGATCAGAAGCCAATCCTGCCAGGCGAGGCCGCCTCCGGCGACCATGCCGGAGCCGAGCGCAGCGAAGCGCCGGGCGATGAGCAGGACGGCGGTGATGCCCAGCGCCAGCCCGGCCACGCCGCCCAGCAGCGCATCCATCCCGATCGAGCGCTGGAACACCCGCGCGATCTGCTGGTCGGTCCCGCCGAGCAGGTGGACGACCTCGATCGTCTCCCGATTAGTGCCCAGCGCGCTTCGCGCCGCCAGCCATACCGCCCCCGCGCTGGTCGCCGCCAGCAGCAGCACCAGGCCCAGCGCGAGCCATTGCAGCGAGGCGATGGCGGAGAAAACCGGGGCGAGCCAGCCCGCCTGGGCGTCGATCCGCGCGGCGGGGGCCGGGTGCCCCAGCATGGCGCGCAATGCGTCGAGCCTTTGCGGCGTCACCGGGCCTGCCAGCCGCACATCGAGCAGCGCAGGCACCGGCACCGCCTCGCCCGCCGCACCGCCTTCGCCCAGCCAGGGCTCGACCAGCGCGGCCAGCTCTTCGTCCGGCACGCGGCGCACCGCTTCGATCCCGCCGGCATTGGAGAGGAGCGAAACGGCGATCTCCGCCTGCCGGTCGCGCTCCGCGCTGTCCGCCTCGACGATCTGCACCGTGATCCCGCCCGACAGCTCGGCGCGCGCTGCATCGGCGAGATTGGCGAGCGCCAGCCCGCCGGCCGCTGCGATGGTGGTAAGGGCGATCATGATCGCGATCACCCAGGGCATCGGCCCGGCGAAGCGCGCCTGGGGCAGCAGGCGCGTCGCCCGCTCGCGGCGGAACGGCCAGTTCACGCTTCGCTCTCCTCGAGCCGGGCGAGCGGCCGCCTGGGCGGATAGCGCAGCGCGCCGGTGGGATCGCTCAACCGCCCCTTGTCCAGCCGCATGATCAGCGATTCCGGCACCTTCTTCAGCAGATGCACGTCGTGGGTGGCGACGACCACCGTGGTGCCCAGCCGGTTGAGCGCCTCGAACAGGCGCAGCAGCTTCAGCGCCATCTCGGGATCGACATTGCCGGTCGGCTCGTCCGCCACCAGCATGTCGGGCCGGGCAATCACCGCGCGGGCAATCGCCACCCGCTGCTGCTCGCCGCCCGAAAGAGTGGCCGGGCGGGCGTCCGCCCTGTCGGCCAGGCCAACCCATTCGAGCATATCGGTCACCGGCCGTTCGAGCTCGCTCTCGCGCATGCCCGAGACGCGCAGGGGCAACGCCACGTTGTCGTAGGCCGAAAGATGCGGCACCAGCCGGAAATCCTGGAACACCACGCCGATCCGCCGGCGGAAGGCCGGCAGGCGCCGCCGCGCCAGAGTGATCACATCGGTGCCGAACATGCGGATCGCCCCGCGCGAAGGCCGCTGGGCGAGATAGAGCAGCCGCAGCAGCGAGGTCTTGCCTGCGCCGCTCGCCCCGGTGAGGAAATAGAAGCTGCCCGGATAGAGCGTGAAGGAAACGTCGCTCAGCACTTCCCGGCCGGCACCGTATCGCAGCCCGACATTGTCGAACTGGACGATATCGCCATCCCCCCCGCTCATGCTCGTCGAGGGTCCGTCTGGGTGGGTCGGGAGGAAGGGAAATGCAGCATGCCGAGCGGGCTATAGCCGGTGATCGATGTGGAAAAAAGCCATCGGCGGCAACCGTCTATCAGGGGAGGCCTTGTTGGCAATGACGCCAAGTGCTTAACGTCGCCGCACGATGATCATCGCCTGCCCAGCATGCGGGACGCGCTACGTCGTTCCAGACAGCGCCATCGGCGCGGATGGCCGCACCGTCCGCTGCGCCAAATGCCGCCATAGCTGGCATCAGCAAGGCTCGACGGCGGAAGCGCGCCAGGCCGCTCCCCCGCCGCCGGCCCCTGCACCGCCCGTGGCGCCGCAATCCACGCCCGCCGCACCTCCCCGGCCGGCCCCTGCCCCGCCTCCTCCTGCGCCTCCGCCTCCTTCGCCGGTAGAGGAACCGCGACCGGAACCCGTCCCGGCAGCCTATGCGGAGCGCCCGGAACCGCTGCCCACACCTCCTCCGCCGGCACCGGAACCTTTCGCGAGCGAGCCCACCACGCCGCCGCCGGCCGAATACGAGCAGCCCGAGGCTGAGCCGGACCGGTCCCAATTCGATTACGAGCCGCCCTTCCGCCCGCGCCGCAACCCGCTGAGGCTGTGGACCTATGCCGCGGCGATCTTCGCGATCTTCGCCGTGGGCACCGTGCTGTCGGTCAGCTATTGGGGCCTGCCGGACTGGGTACCGGTCAGCCGCCCGACCTTCGGCGTGGGCCAGGCGGACCTGGTGCTCGATTTCCCCGCCGACCAGCAGGACCGGCGCCAGCTGCCCAACGGCACCGAGTTCTTCGGCGCCAGCGGCACGGTGACCAATGTCGGGCGCGAGACGCGCACCCTGCCGCCGATCCTGATCGTGCTGCGCGATGGGCGGGACCGGATCGTCTACAGCTGGGAAGTCGCCCCGCCCCAACGCACCCTCGCCCCCGGCGAAAGCGTTTCGATCAACGAGGCGGTGACCGATGTGCCCAAGGCGGCCAAAGTCGCCGAGATCGGCTGGAAGCCGAGCTGAAGCGCAGCCAGCTCTCCTCGTCCGCTTCCCTTGCGAAAATTGTCTCGCCAGCGCGCTTGCAGGGGTGGGGACGCTTTGCTAAGGGCCCGCTCCTACCCCGCGGGGGCCCTTCCGGCCCTTGTCGATTATGCGGTCGTGGCGGAACTGGTAGACGCGCAACGTTGAGGTCGTTGTGGGCGAAAGCCCGTGGAAGTTCGAGTCTTCTCGACCGCACCAATATCCTTTGAAAAGCAAGGATAATTTCGGAGGTTTGAGCTCCTCCAGACCCGGCAGGTCGATCACTATCGCCCCGGTCCGCTCATCATTCGAACGATGATCGATCAACCCAGCCTTCGCCCTCCTCGAGGCCGGCGAAGCGATCGGACCTATTGTCCATTTCCAGCCACGCGATACGGTGTCCGCCAACCCGCCGAGGAAAAATTCTTTCCATGAACGGGATGGAGCAGGCATCGTCTTGATACCCGCTTCATGCTCTTTCGGAGTCAATGCGTGATCTCTCCCATAGCCGCCGGTAGTCTTGGAAGCTTGGCCGCTGGAATGATGACCGCCGTGGGGGCCATCCCCATGCTCTTTCTGCGCCAGCCAAGCCCATCGACCGAGCGTATGCTTCTGGGATTTGCCGCTGGCGTCATGCTCGCGGCGTCGTTCTTCTCATTGATCATACCCGGTATCGATGGGCTGGTCGACGAAGGGCGGAGCCGGGCGTTCGCGGCCGCGACGATGGCGAGCGCCGTGCTGATCGGCGCGGCCGCAATTGGCCTGGTCAACCGATATGCGCCGGTCGACATGCTGGCGGTGGGCCCGGCCAATGCGCCCCTTGCGATATCGCGCCGCATCTGGCTGTTCCTCATCGCCATCACCTTGCACAATTTTCCCGAAGGCATGGCCGTAGGCGTCAGCTTCGGCGGGGGTGATCTCGGCCATGGCTTCACGACAGCCCTCGGCATCGGCATACAGAATATACCCGAGGGCCTGGCTGTTGCCGTTGCTCTGTCGACGCTGGGTTATAACCGGTGGATCAGCTTCGCCGGAGCCCTCGCCTCCGGCTTGGTCGAGCCCGTGGGCGGATTGCTCGGCGTGTCGGTGATCGCCATGTTGCCCCATCTCCTGCCTTGGGGGCTGGGCCTTTCAGCCGGGGCAATGATCTATGTCGTCACCGCTGAAATCATACCCCACACGCATGGCGATGAAGGCGACGAGCTATCGGTGATCGGCCTGATGGTGGGCCTGGTCGCCATGATGTTTCTCGACGTGGCGCTTGGATGATGGCTGCCGAAGCGGGGGAAGCAGGCCTCATCAGGGCGCGGATTCGCCCATCTCCTTCAACAGCCGGTGCGCCCCGTCGATCTTGTCCATCGTCCAGAGCATGAAGCGGCTGTCGACATGGATGGTGCGGTTGCGATCGGCGGCATAGGCCCAATCGGAGATCACGCCGTCCAGCGTGCCGTCGAAGGCAAGGCCGACGAACTCGCCGCGCGCGTTCAAGGTCGCCGAGCCGCTATTGCCGTTGGTGATGTCCACCGTGGACATGAAGTCGACCGGAAGCGTGCCCAGCTCGGGTGATGCATAGGCGCCATAGTCCTTCGAGCGGATCGCCTCGATCGCCGCTTCGGGCGCGTTGAATTCACCCTTGCCGGTATGCTTGGCGAGCAGCCCCTCGGCAGTGGTGAACGGCGTCCAGATCTGACCATCGCGCGTGCGGCCCGTCACCTTGCCCCACGTGATGCGGAGCGAACCGTTGGCATCGGGATAGACGGGCTGCCCGAGGGTTTTCCTGTAAGCAAGCAGGCCCTGCATATAGATCGACCGCGCCGCCTGGGTCCTCCCTGCACGATCCTTTTCGGCGCGCTCGGCGGCGATATCGCCGGGATAGAGCGCGATGGCCAGCTTGATGAAGGGATCGGTCGACGTTTCGAAAGCCGATGCCGGCTTGTCCAGCCAGCCAAGGCGTGTGGCGGTGTCGGCCAGGCCGGTATCCGCGTAGAGCCGGTCGAGGCCGATCCGGTCCAGGGCGGCCTCGAACTCCGCATCGCGGTCAGCCGGCGCAAGCTGGCGATATTCCACCAGCGCCGCCTCGAACAGCTTGCGGTCGATAGCGGGCAGGAAACGCCGCTCCACCTGGGTCAGCCGGTCGGCAACCAGCTTGCGATCGCGATCCTGATAGCCGCTCTCACGCCCGGCGTCGGGCTTCTCGCGCTCCTTTGCCCAGCGATACAGCGTGCGGGCGGAGGAAAGAAGCTGAGCGCGGTTGAGCAGCGCCTGTCGCAGATTCTTGAGCGATGCCTGGTTGTTCTCCGCGACCACCTGGTCCAGCGCCTGGGCGGACGCGCCGTACCGCGCCTGTCGCGAGCGATCGGCGGCGATCCAGTCGCGATAGGCTTTCTCCTCCTCAGCCTTGCGCGCGTCGAGACCAATCGCATCGGCGCCGGCGAGGTCGCCCGCCAGCTTCTTCTCGTAATTCTCCGCCCCTTGCAGGATCGAGGCATAGCGGATCTGCGCCTCGCGATCATCCGCCGTCGCCCGCTTGATCTGCGCCGAATAATCCGCCAGCAGTCGCTGCCAGAGCGGCTCGTAATCCGTGAAGTTGAACCGGACCTCCTGCGCCGTGCGCAGGCGATCGGTGGTCCCCGGGAAGCCCGCGACCATCACGAAATCGCCCTCCTTCAGCCCTTCTCGCGCGATCCGCAGCCAACTCTTGGGGCGATAGGGAACATTGTCCTGCGCATAGGGGCGCGATGAGCCATCGGGCGCGACATAGGCGCGATAAAAGCCGAAATCGCCGGTATGGCGAGGCCACATCCAGTTGTCGGTATCGCCGCCGAAATTGCCGATGCCCTCTGCCGGCGCATAAACGAGGCGAACGTCCTGAATCTCGAGCTGTTGCTGGAGGTAATAGGACGCGCCGCCATAATAAGGCCGCACATCGCAGCGCCGGTTCGGCTGCTTCTCGCACGCGGCGATCAGCGCCTTGCGGTTGGCATCGAGCCGTTCGTAACGGGCAAGCCCCCCCAACCTGCCACTGACACCCCGGAGCATGTCGGCGGTCACGTCGCGCAGGTCTTCGATCACATAGACCCGCGTGCCGGGTGCCGCAGGCAATTCGTCGCCCATCGCTTTCGCAAGGAAGCCATTGGTGAGGTAATCCTGCCCTTCCCCGCTGTTGTACTGAATCGAGCCCTGCACGCAGTGATGGTTGGTCACGACGAGCCCTTCGGGGCTGACAAAGGAGGCCGAGCACCCGCCGAGCGAGACAATGGCGTTGAGCGGCACGGCATCGAGCAGGCCGAGCGCCGCGGGATCGAGCTGGAGCCCATCGGCACGCATCGCCGCACCGACTTCCGCCGCCTGATGGGGCATCCACATGCCCTCATGCGCAGCAAGGGGAGCCGCGAATGCCAGGATCGCACCTCCCGCCAACCATGTGATGGCCTTGATCCCCGAATTCATGTGCAGTTTCCTCCCCAATGGACGGTCGACTGGTCTTTCGATGGCGCGGAAACGCTCACCAGCACAAGTCCTTGCGCAAGACGCGCTCCGAAATCCGAGACGTTATATTATCACTTTACGGTGAATATCCACCGACACGCAAGCCTGGGGCGAACTGCGCCCCGCACAGCTCCCATCTTCGCTAGATGCGCAAGGTCGCGCCGATCCGAACCATGCGCGGCTCGACGGTGCGGCTGTGAATGCCCTCGACGCCTTCGAAAGGCTCGCCCGGAAGCCGGGAAGCGTAGTAATAGTCCGCATCGGCGCGAGCCGTGTCGAACAGGTTGAGCAGTTCGAGATCGACATCGACCGGGCCGAAGCGACGCCCTGCCCGCAGATTGACGACCGTGGTCGCAGGCGCCCGGACGCTGTTGTCCTCGATCAGCGCGTGCGGCCCGAGATAGCGCACACGCATGGCGGCATCGAACGAACCGAGCTTGGCGCTCAATCCGAACTCACCGGCCGATTCGAGCGCATTGGGAATGCGGTCGCCGCCTGGCGCATCGACGAAACGGGCGTGATTGGTGGCGAAGACCCCGTCGAACGTCAGCCAATCCGTCGCCCGCTCCAGATTTCATTAAGAAAAGCAATCGGTTAGGTGGCTCGCGAGAGTCGCTCTTTCTGCTTACGCGCTCAGACAAACCTGAGAAGTAAGCAATACGTAAGCAGCAGAAAGCCTAGAAAAGCGTACTTCTGGCGTGCTCGCGGTGGTCTGCGTCGGCCTCATCAACATTTTCTCTGCCTCGCGGGGACTGCCCTACCTCACCAGCCATGGGCGCTCTGTCAGCGCCTTCAGACCGCTTACGCGTTTCTAATCCTGCTTACGCGACGGCGAGTTGCTTATGCGATTTTGCCGTGAGCCTCGCGCTGGGCCGCTAAGAGCCTCCACCAACTAGCCAGCCTTTTGCCGGGCGATCCCCCTTCCAGCTCGCGGGCAACATAGTCTAGGCTTCAGGACCATGGATATGCTGATACGACCGGAAGCCAAAGAGGACGAGAGCGCCATTGGCGCATTGACGAGAGATGCCTTTAGAGGCGCGCCACACAGCGATCAGACTGAAGCGGAGATAATTGCGGCGCTACGGGAGGCTGGCGCGCTGACGGTTTCTTTGGTTGCGACGGAACACGACACCATCGTCGCTCACGTCGCCTTCTCTCCAGTCACGGTGAACGGGACGCATCAAGGTTGGTATGGCCTCGGACCTGTGTCGGTCACACCTGCAAGACAAGGGAACGGGATCGGTCAGGTCCTGATCAATGATGGTCTAGCACGCCTGAAGCAACTCGGCGCACGCGGTTGTGTCGTGCTTGGCGACCCGGCCTATTATGATCGGTTCGGATTCAAACCGAATGAACATCTGACCTATCCCAACGTGCCCCGCGCGTATTTCCAAGCTCTCAGTTTCGAAGACAGTATTCCCAACGGTATTGTAGCATACCACGCGGGCTTTGCGACAAGGTAGCTGCCTGCGCGCGCAGTGGCAAAGTATATGCTGTAGCTTTCGAAATAGCCAAGCCAAAGTATCAAACCGCCGACATCTCGGACACTCGAAGAACTTTCTCGCTCGCCGGAAAGGAACCGTTCGTTCAACGGCGGGGCTATCGTTTTGGGCGTATTTTCGGCATAGTTGTGCCGATGCAGGCCCTCGTTCTCACCCGTTATGGCGGACCGGAAGCGATGGAGCTTCGCGAGGTCCCTGTCCCTCGTCCGAAGGTGGGTGAGGTTCTTGTCCGCGTCCGCGCAGCGGGTCTGAACCCTGTCGACTTCAAGATACGGGAGGGCAAGCTCAAGGTCATCCAGCGCTATCCATTGCCGGCTGTGATGGGCAACGAGCTTGCCGGCGTGGTCGAGGCATGTGGGGAGGGCGTCACCCGGTTCTCGCCCGGCGACCGGGTATTTGCGCGCGTCCCCAAGGATAGGATGGGCGCCTTCGCCGAATATGCGGTTTTGCCGGAGCAGGTCGTTGCCGCTCTTCCGGTCTCGTTGGACTTCGAGGTGGCGGCAGGAATTCCACTGGCCGGGCTGACGGCGCTTCAGGCCCTGCGCGACGAGTTGCAGCTCAAGTCCGGCAGCCGGGTTTTCATTCCGGGCGGCGCCGGCGGCGTCGGTACGTTTGCAATCCAGATCGCCAAGTGGCTTGGGGCGGAGGTCACGACCACTGCCTCGCCGCGCGGACGCGCGCTGGTGGAGCGTCTCGGCGCCGACGTCGTGATCGATTACACCACCGAGCGGTTCGAGGACCGCGTTCGCGACATGGACGGTGTGTTCGACCTCGTCGGAGGTGACACGCTGCTCAAATCCTTCGGCGTCGTGAAGCCCGGCGCAAAGGTCGTTTCCATCGCGGCCCTGCCGGAGCCCCAGACAGCGCGAAAGGACCTCGATCGCGGAGTGGGGCTGGCGACGCTCTTCTGGTTCGTGAGCTATCGGCTGCGGGCCGAGGCCAGGAAGCACGCCACGACCTATCGGTTTCTGTTCATGCATCCGAGCGGCGCCGAACTGGCGGAACTGGCTCGGCTGATTGATGAAGCCAGGCTGGAGGTCATTATCGACAGGACATACCCATTCGCGGAGATCGACCAGGCCTTTGCCCATCTCGAAGGTGGCCGGACCAAAGGCAAGATAGTCGTCCGAATGGGGCCTTGATGAGTATTGGCGGCATCCGCTGACATAACTGTCGTTCGTGGGGTCGGAGTCACTCGTTGATACCTGCCGGTCGTTCATATGAGTGAACCGGCTGCCTAGGACCCATTCATCGATAAGACGCGCATATTGCCGTGTGCTCAAGTGACCGAGGTAAATCGATCCTGCTTGGGAATATGAAGTCGTGGATCGTCCCGCCGCGCCGATCAAGCCATGCTTTCAGGCCCTTGCGTGCCTCGGACATGATCTCGAATGGCACCGGACGGCCGGTCTTTTGCGGGATGGCCGTTGCGCGATCGCGAAATGGCCCTGCGCTCATCAGGTCGCCTAACCTGATCTTCCAAGTCGCAGCCACGTAATTTGCTGTCGATCGCAAGATCGAACAGGGCACGGTCGCGCAGGCGCCTGTGTCCGTTGAGATAGAAACGGATTGCCCAGATATCGCGCGGCTTCAGTGGGCGCTTCGGTCCTACATTCTGTCCCGCATTCCAAGGGCGCCGATCGTGTATGGCGGGGTCGAGGTCTGAATGTCCCATGATAGCTCTCCGATGGCCAGAATTGGCCGATCGCAAGATATCGGAACGTCGCCATGTTCGGCGATTTGAGCCTCGCAACACCTTGCCAAATTTTGCCAAACTCGGTATATCACGGTCCATGTCGACGATGAACATCTCGCTTCCGGATGCGCTTAAGGCGTTTGTGGACCAGCAGGTCAACGTGCGTGGTTACAGCACGAGCAGCGAGTATGTGCGGGAGCTGATCCGCAAGGATCAGGACATGCAGCGCCTTCGCGAAATGCTTTTGGACGGCGCCAGTTCTGCCCCCACCGCGCCGGTCGATGCCGGATATTTCCAGGGCCTTCGTGATCGTGTGACGCAACGCACGGGGTCGTGACTGCAAAACCGGTCATGCCGCGCGCCAAAGCGCGGGAGGATGTCGACCTTGCGGTCGAGTACTACGCGGACGAAGCCGACGCGGATGTGGCTTTCAGCTTCATTGATGCACTTGAACAGGCCTATACTTTCATCGGGGAAATGCCGGCGGCAGGATCTCCGCGGTGGTCTTACGAGCTGAACTTACCGGGGTTGAGGACCATAGGGCTGAAAGGATTTCCTTGGCTTGTTTTCTACCTTGAATTCGAGACCTATGTAGATGTCTGGCGCGTGCTTCATGCCAAGCGGGACATGCCTGCTTGGTTAGCCGATGTAGATGATTAACGCCGCCATTTCCGTCGTTCCCAATGCGAAAGCAATCCGTCGTAACCCGCCTACGTTCACGCATTCGCGCAGGCGCGCGCGTTCGACCTGCTCCAAAGACTACAACAGTTCGGTTTTGCGTGGACGGGTAGGTCGTCCTCCTTGGCTCCGACAAATTGCGCCGAACATATTTGCCTTACCCATTCGAGGTTCGCGCTTTTGCTCGAGAACGCTGCGTTCTAATAGGTTTCCTCCTGGAGCAATCAGAAGAAGCAAGCCATCTGTGAGTTCTCGTTTCACTCCTGCATCGGATCATCCCTTTTCGGACAAGCGTTGGGATCATTTGCCGCTCTATCGCTGGTGGCGGCTTTCGGTGGTTGGAACGATCGACCACGAAAAGGCTGTCGCACAGGTCGTCGAAGATAGCGGCTGGTCTCCGCGCTACGCTTTCATGACCATGATGTCGGCCGGGATAGCAGTGCTGGGGCTGCTGCTGTCCTCGCCGGCCGTGGTGATCGGAGCGATGTTGATCTCGCCGTTGATGAGTCCGATTCTCGGGCTGGGCTTCAGCCTAGCCCTGTTCGATTTCGCCGAGATGCGGCGCTCCCTTATCGCACTTGCCATAGGGGCGGCCCTAGCAGTCCTGTTTACGGCGTTGATCGTCCTCGCTTCGCCGCTGAAGGCCCCGACTGCGGAAATCCTCGCCAGGACACGGCCAAACCTGTTCGATCTGCTGGTGGCGCTGTTCTCCGCTCTGGCAGGCACTTTCGCGATCATTCGCGGGCGCGGCGAGACCATCGTGGGCGTGGCGATCGCCACCGCCTTGATGCCGCCGCTGGCCGTCGTCGGCTATGGATTGGCAACCTGGAACATGGCGGTGCTCGGCGGTGCGCTGGCATTGTTCGTCACCAACTTCGTCACCATCGCGCTCGCTGCGACGATCATGGCCCGCCTGTATGGTTTTGGCCATTTTCTCTCAAGTCAGCAAAGCTGGACTCAGACATGGCTGTTGCTGCTCGCCTTCATCGTGATGGCGGTGCCGCTTGGCATTTCGCTGAGCCATATCGCCCGGGAAGCAGTGACGACCAACCAGATCCGCTCCTTCCTGTCCGATCGCTTCGGCGCCAATGCGCGGGTCACGCAGCTCGACATCGATTTCGACCGCAAGCCGATCGCGGTCCGGTCCGTCGTCATCGCACCCCGATCCATGGCCAAGAACAATGGCGATCTGGAAACCGCCCTAGCCGAGCGGTTGCAGCGGCCGGTCGCGCTTCAGGTCGATCAGGTCCTGCTCGATCCGGGAGCAGGCGCCCTCGATGTGCAGCGCGCCGAATTGCGTCAGGCCAATGAGGCGGCTTCGGCAGCCATCAGAATGGAAAACACAATCGGCCGTATGGTGGCTCTCGCCGCCGGGGTTTCTCCAGAAGACGTCACGCTCGACCGGGAGCATCAGCGCGCGACCGCCACGGCAGCGGTGCTCCCCGGCGCCAATCTGGCAACCTACTATGCGCTGGAGCAACGTATCTCCGCCGAGGCGGAAGGATGGCAGATCGCCATTTTGCCGCCGCTTCTGCCGTTGCCTGAGATAAATTTCGCCAATGGGGCCGACAGCCTTGATGGCTCGGCCCGTCAAGCCGTAATCCTGTCGGCCTGGGCCGCCAAGCGATGGAATATTCCGGTCCTTCGCGTTCCTGGCCTGCCTGCTGAGGGTAGCGCGAATACCAATCCGTTGCTCGCGGCTCGACGTGCACTGAACGTAGCGGAATTGCTGAGGCAGCAAGGCGTTCGTCCAGTATCCGCGCCCGCAGGGGGACAGAGTTTCCACCTCCTGACGGCGCCGGCGGAGGCCGCGCCTCTCTGATGGATTTTGCCTGCAATGGATGAGAGGCTCGCATGCACTCCGTCATCCGTCTGTCAGACTGACCCCCGCCAAGCATAAAAAGATCGCCTAAATTCACAATCCACCGCGCTTGTGGCAGGTCCCTCCTGGTTTCAACTCCACGGGCGAATCCTTTGGCAGCTCTCTTGGCAAGATCGTCTCGCTGCTGAGACGGCTCTTTGGCCTGCTTGCAAAATCCTGCAGGTTGGCCTGCTGCCGGTTTGATGGACACCGAGATAAGTTCATTCAGGCTACCCCAGCTTCGCGTTCGAAGTCGATAGGACTGAGGTAACCCAGGGTCGAGTGACGCCGGGTCGGGTTGT
>Ga0164243_10000852_pt1 | contig 53264 bp, 52 predicted proteins | sample OricompcompostOP_FD_108781 | JGI IMG/M metagenome (GOLD analysis project Ga0164243, IMG submission 108781) | Organic Plus compost microbial communities from Emeryville, California, USA - Original compost - Organic plus compost (OP) | ecosystem: Engineered > Solid waste > Mixed feedstock >... | reverse complement strand
CTTCGAGGTCTTCATTTCTTACTCCTTGTTGGCATGGTTGGCGTTTGAACAAGAGCGATGCAGGCACCTGCCCGCTTCGCTTCGGGTCTGCGTTCAAGCGCTGGCCCGTGAGAAGAATTGTGGCCCCGATGGATCAGTAGAAACCCTATGAAATCGGAACGCGCTGTTCGCATGAGCGAAACAATCGGCACGTGCCCATGCGCCCGCCTTGCATGCCGAAAGGCATGGCAACCCACCACCGAAGGCGGGCGCCACACGCATCGGAAAAAAGGTCAGTAGGAAGCGGGGCTCAGCAACTCGCGGATTTCCCGGAGTTCCCGGCGCAGCTGCTGCAGGTGGACGATCTCGCCGCGGCCGGCCCAAGCCGGCGAGGACGCGAAACCGTTGACGGGTGCCGTCGCGGCGACGTCGGACGTGGGCGGCGCCAGATCGTGATGCTGCACCGCGCTCTCGTCGTCGCCGGCGCCTGCTACCCCATCGCTTCCGCGGCGGCGCTCGCGATCCGCGTGCACCATCTCCTGGAGCTTGTTGCGCGCGCCGCTGATGGTGAAGCCCTGGTCGTAGAGCAGGTCGCGGATGCGGCGGATCATCAGCACCTCGTGGTGCTGGTAGTAGCGGCGGTTGCCGCGCCGCTTCATCGGGCGAAGCTGGGTGAACTCCTGCTCCCAGTACCTCAGCACATGCGGCTTGACGCCGCACAGCTCGGCCACTTCCCCGATGGTGAAGTAGCGCTTGACGGGGATGCTGGGAAGACCCTGCTCCATTTTCTCCATTGAAATCAACACGGTGCGCGGCAAACATGAGAGGTTACTCCACGCAGGCGTTCATCGCCAGTCCTGCGCGGCTTCAGCCGCCTCATTCGTCGGACGAAGCACCCTCTTCGGAGGGCAAACCGTGAATCTGTTCCTTCAGCTTGGCGCTGGCGTGGAAGGTGGCCACGCGGCGCGCGCCGATCGGGATCAGCTCGCCGGTGCGCGGGTTGCGTCCCGGCCGCGGCGCCTTGATGCGGATCTGGAAGTTGCCGAAGCCGGAGATCTTCACGTCCTCCCCTTCGATGAGCCGCTGCGCCACCAGCTCGAAGAAGGCCTCGACCATGTCCTTGGCTTCGCGCTTGTTCAGGCCGATCTGCTCGAACAGCAGGTCGGCGAGCTGGGCCTTGGTGAGGGCCGGCGTCTCGATGGCTTCGATGGTGAATTCCATGGGCGTTGACCTCCTCCCTTGTGGCCTAGGCGCGCAATCGCCCGCCGAGCTGCGCACCGACGTGCGCGACGATCGCCTGCACCGCCGCATCGACCTCGGCGTCGGTGAGCGTGCCGGCCTCCCCCTGGAACAGCAGGCGCACGGCCATGCTCTTCTCGCCGGCCTGCAGGCCGCCGCCGGCGCCGCCGGCGGGGCGATAGATGTCGAACAACTGCGCCGTGCGCAGCAGGCCCTGCGTCGGCGCCGCGTGCACGGCCGTCATCAGCGCATCGTGCGTGACCGCCTCGGCCACGACCACCGCGATGTCGCGCTCCACCGGCTGCTGGCGAGGCACGGCCTGGCCCTTGGGCAGCTCGCGCCGTGCCACCGCATCGAAGTCGAGCTCGAACAGCATCGGCGGATGCGGCAATTCCCACTGCTGCCGCCAGCGCGGGTGCAGTTCGCCCAGCACGCCGACGACCTCGCCGTCCAGCAGCACGCGCGCACAGCGCCCCGGGTGCAGCGCCGGATGCTCGGCCGCCTCGAAGCGCGGCATGCGCGGCGCGAGCAGCGCCTCCACGTCGGCCTTGAGGTCGTAGAAGTCCACGCGCTGCGGCTTGCCGTCCCAGCGCGCGGCCTGGACGTCGCCCCACGCCAGACCGCCGATGCGCATCGGCTGACGCACGCCCTGGACCTCGCGGTCCGAGCCCTGCTCGGCCGCGTCGCGCAGGAAGACGCGCCCCACCTCGAACACGCGCACGCGCGGCGCCTTGCGGTCGAGGTTGTACTTGAGGACGTTCAGCAGCGAGCCCATCAGCGACGAGCGCATCACGCTCATCTGGCTGGCGATGGGGTTGAGCAGCTTCACCGGATCGGCATTGCCGGCCAGGTCGCGCTCCCACGCGGCCTCGACGAAGCTGAAGTTGATGGTCTCCTGGTAGCCCAGGTCGGCCAGCCGGTGGCGCACGGCGAAGCGGCCCTGCTGCGATTCGGAGCGCACGCGCGCGCGGATCGGCGCCAGCGGCGGCGTGGCGGGCAGGTTGTTGTAGCCCACCAGCCGCGCCACCTCCTCGATCAGGTCTTCCTCGATCGCCAGGTCGAAGCGATGCGGCGGCGGCGTGACGGAGATGACGCCCTCGCTGGCGGTGAGCACGAAGCCCAGGCGCTGCAGCGCGTCGGCGCACTGGGCCTGCGTGAGCGGCATGCCGATCACGCGCGAGGCGCGCTCGACGCGCAGGGTCACCGGCGCCCGCTCGGGCAGGTTCAGCACCTGGTCGTCCACCGGGCCCGGCGTGCCGCCGCAGACCGCGATCACCAGTTGGGTGATGCGCTCGATCATCTGCACGGTGCGGCTCGGGTCCACGCCGCGCTCGAAGCGGTGGCCGGCATCGGTGGAGAAGTTGAAGCGCCGCGAGCGGCCCTGCACCGCCTCGGGCCACCAGAAGGCCGCTTCGATGTAGATGCTCTTCGTGTCGTCGGACACGGCCGTGGCGTCGCCGCCCATGATGCCGGCCAGCGACTCCACCTCGCGCTCGTCGGCGATCACGCCCACGGTGTCGTCCAGCGTGACGGTGTTGCCGTTGAGCAATTTGAGCTGCTCGCCCGCGCGGCCCCAGCGCACCGCCAGGCCGCCGTGGATCCGGTCCAGGTCGAAGATGTGAGACGGCTGGCCGTACTCGAACATCACGTAGTTCGAGATGTCCACCAGCGCGGTGACGCTGCGCTGCCCGCAGCGCGCCAGGCGCTCGACCATCCAGGCCGGCGTGGCGGCGGCGGTGTTCACGCCGCGCACGATGCGACCCGAGAAGCGGCCGCACAGGTCGCTCGCCTCGACGCGCACCGGCAGCGTGTCGTCCAGTTGCGGCGGCACGGCCGGGATCTCGGGTGTGACCAGCGGCGCGCCGGTCAGGGCCGACAGCTCGCGCGCGATGCCGTACACCGACAGGCCGTGCGCCAGATTGGGCGTGAGCTTGATGGTCAGCACCACGTCGTCGAGCTGCAGCGCGGCGCGCACGTCCTCGCCCGGCAGCAGGGTGGCGGGCAGCTCCAGCAGGCCGCCGTGGTCCTCGCTCAGGCCCAGCTCGCGCGCCGAGCACAGCATGCCCTGGCTCTCGACGCCGCGCAGCTTGCCCAGCTTGATGCGGAAGGGCTTGCCGTCCTCGCCGGGCGGCAGCTCGGCGCCGACCAGCGCGCAGGGCACCTTGATGCCGGCGCGCGCGTTGGGCGCGCCGCACACGATGCTGAGCAGCGCTTCACCGCCGACGTCCACCTGGCACACGCGCAGGCGGTCGGCGTTGGGGTGCTGCACGGCTTCCTTGATCTCGCCCACCACCACCTGCGTGAAGGGCGGCGCGGCGGGGCGGCGCTCCTCCACCTCGAAGCCGCCCATGGTCAGCGTCTCGGCGAGGGCTTCTGAACTGAGGGGCGGGTTGCAGAACTCGCGCAGCCAGGACTCGGGGAATTGCATCTCTATGCGTCTCGTTCTGGATTTACTGGAACTGGCCGAGGAAGCGCAGGTCGCCCTCGAAGAACAGGCGCAGGTCGTTCACGCCGTAGCGCAGCATGGCGAGCCGGTCGATGCCGGAGCCGAAGGCGAAGCCGATGTGACGCTCCGGGTCCAGGCCCATGTTGCGCACCACCTGCGGATGCACCTGGCCGGAGCCGGACACTTCCAGCCAGCGGCCGGCCAGCGGGCCCTCCTCGAACATGATGTCGATCTCGGCGCTGGGCTCGGTGAAGGGGAAGTAGCTGGGGCGGAAGCGCAGCTTCAGCGCGCTGGTCTCGAAGAACGCCTGGATGAAGTCCAGGTACATCACCTTCAGGTCCTTGAAGCTGACGTTCTCGCCGATCCACAGGCCCTCGACCTGGTGGAACATGGGCGAGTGGGTGGCGTCGCTGTCCACCCGGTAGGTGCGGCCGGGCGCGATGACGCGGATGTCCGGCATGTGCGCCTGGCCGGCGTACTTGCGAGCATGGGCCTGGGCGTAGCGCACCTGCATCGGCGAGGTGTGCGGGCGCAGGTTGAACCACTGGCCCTCGGCATCCTTCATATCGACGTAGAAGGTGTCCTGCATCGAGCGCGCCGGGTGGTTCGGCGGGTTGTTCAGCGCCGTGAAGCTGTACCAGTCGGTCTCGATCTCCGGGCCGTCGGCCACGTCGAAGCCCATGCTGGCGAAGATCGCCTCGATGCGCTCCTGCGCGCGCGCGATGGGGTGCAGCCCGCCGCCGGCGCGGCGCCGGCCGGGCAGCGTCACGTCGAGCGCCTCGGCCTGCAGTTGCGCGGCCAGCTCGGCGTCGGCCAGTTGCTGGCGCCGCTCGGCCAGGGCCGCCTCGATGGCCTGCTTGGCGGCGTTGATGGCGGCGCCGCGGGTCTTCTTCTCATCCACGCTGAGCTGGGCCATGCCCTTCATCAGCTCGGTCACCCGGCCGGACTTGCCGAGGAAGCGCGCCTTCGCGTCCTCGAGTTCGGCGGGGGCCTGGGTGGCAGCGAAGGCAGCGCGGGCCTGGTCGACCAGCAAGTCCAGCTCGTTCATGGGAGACAGGGGGAATGGGGAATGAAAAAGGGCCGGTGCTTTCTCAAGCGCCGGCCCTGGAACCGTGGGCGCATCCGGCCGCTCCCGGGGGAGCGGCCGTCGCGGTGCGGGATCAAGCAGCCAGCTTGGCCTTGACCTGCTCCACGATGCCGGCAAAAGCGGCCTTGTCGTGCACGGCGATGTCGGCGAGGACCTTGCGGTCGATCTCGATACCGGCCTTGCGGATGCCGTTGGCGAACTGGCTGTAGGTCAGGCCCAGTTCACGCGAGGCAGCGTTGATACGCGCGATCCACAGTTGGCGGAACACGCGCTTCTTGGTGCGGCGATCGCGGTAGGCATACTGGCCCGCCTTCATCACCGCCTGCTTGGCGACGCGGAAGACGTTGCCGCGGCGGCCGCGGAAGCCCTTGGCGAGGGCGAGAACCTTCTTGTGACGAGCGCGGGCGGTGACGCCACGTTTGACGCGAGGCATGTGTTACTCCTTGTCCGTCAGTTGATCAAATGCCCTGGCCGGGCAGCATGGCGGCCATCGAGACCATGTTGGTCTCATGCACCGCCACCGCACCGCGCAGGTGACGCTTGTTCTTGGTGGTCTTCTTGGTCAGGATGTGACGCTTGAAGGCTTGACCGCGCTTGACGGTGCCACCGGGACGGACGCGAAAACGCTTCTTCGCGCTGCTCTTGGTCTTCATTTTGGGCATGTGAATGCTCCTTCTTCGTTGTGCTCGCAAGGCGCCGCGAAACTGGCTCGCGGACTTGTCGGCCTTCGAGGCACTTCTTCATCCCGCAGCAGGCCGCCTTGCGGCACCCTGCTGCGAAATCCTCATCGGGCATCCCGCCACGGCGGGCAGCCCTGGCAGCCTTCTCAGGCCGCCGCCGGCTCGGTGGCCGACTTGCTCGTTCCCCCGCCCGCCTTCTTGCGGCCCGGCGCGATCATCATGATCATCTGCCGGCCCTCGAGCTTGGGGAACTGCTCCACCAGGATCGCATCGCCCAGCTCGTCGCGGATGCGCTGCAAGAGCGCCAGCCCCAACTCCTGGTGCGTGATCTCGCGCCCCCGGAAGCGCAGGGTGATCTTCACCTTGTCGCCGTCGTCCAGGAAGCGCCGGATGTTGCGCATCTTGATGTTGTAGTCACCGTCATCGGTGCCGGGGCGGAACTTCACCTCCTTGACTTCGATGACCTTCTGCTTCGCCTTGGCTTCGGCAGCCTTCTTCTGTTCGAGGAACTTGAACTTGCCGTATTCAATCAGGCGGCATACCGGCGGATTGGCGGCCGCAACCACCTCCACCAGGTCCACGTCGTGTTCACCCGCGAGGCGCAGGGCCTCTTGCAGGGGGACCACACCCAATGCCTCGTTCTCCGGCCCGAAAAGACGCACCTCCGGGGCCATGATCTCCCGGTTCAGGCGGTGCTGGCGTTCCTCGCGCTGGCGGCGGTCGCGAAATGCAGTAGCGATGGTTCAATCCTTCATCAAGATGCTACAAAAAAAGTAGCGTTATCCGCAGCAACGGTGCGCCCTGGCTGTGACAAAAAACCCGGACGAAGGCCCGGGCCGGTTTCCTGTCAACGCTTCTGGGTGATGTCGTCGGCGATCCTCTGGGCGATCGCTTCCACCGACATGGTTCCGAGGTCCACGTTGCCTCGGGCGCGCACCGCGACGGCTCCTGCTTCCTTTTCCTTGTCGCCCACGACGAGGATGTACGGAAGCTTTTGCAACGCGTGCTTGCGGATTTTATACGTAATCTTCTCGTTGTGCAGGTCCAGCTCGACCCTAAGCCCTTGATTCCGCAGCGTTTTCGCCACGTCGCGAGCGTAGTCGGCCTGGGCGTCCGTGATGTTGAGCACCGCCACGTGCACCGGCGCCAGCCAGGCGGGCATGGCGCCGGCATGGTGCTCGATCAGCATGCCGATGAAGCGCTCCAGGCTGCCGACGATGGCGCGGTGCAGCATCACCGGGTGCGCGCGGCCGCTGGTTTCCGTCACGTACTCGGCGCCCAGGCGCTCGGCCATGTTGAAGTCCACCTGCATCGTGCCGCACTGCCACTGGCGGCCGATGGCGTCGCGCAGCGTGTACTCGATCTTCGGTCCGTAGAAGGCGCCGTCGCCGGGCGCGATGACGAAGTCCACACCGGAGCGGCGCAGCGCCTCCATCAGCGCGCCCTCGGCCTTGTCCCACAGTTCGTCGGAACCGATGCGGTGCTCGGGCCGCGTGGCGACCTTGTAGAGGATGTCCTCGAAGCCGAAGTCCTGGTAGACCTTGAGCAGTTGGCCCGTGTAGGCCACGCATTCGTCGAGGATCTGATCCTCCGTGCAGAAGACGTGGCCGTCGTCCTGCGTGAAGCCGCGCACACGCATGATGCCGTGCAGCCCGCCCGAGGGCTCGTTGCGGTGGCACTGGCCGAATTCGCCGTAGCGGATCGGCAGGTCGCGGTAGCTGCGCAGGTCGCTCTTGAAGATCGTGATGTGGCCGGGGCAGTTCATCGGCTTGAGCGCGTAATCGCGCTTTTCCGACTCCGTGACGAACATGTTGTCGCGGTAGTTCTGCCAGTGGCCCGTCTTCTCCCACAGGCTTTTGTCGAGGATCTGCGGCCCCTTGACCTCCTGGTAGCCGGTGTCGCGGTAGACCTGCCGCATGTACTGCTCCACCGCCTGCCAGATGGCCCAGCCCTTGGGGTGCCAGAACACCAGGCCCGGCGCGACCTCGTCGATGTGGAACAGGTCCAGCTCCTTGCCCAGCTTGCGGTGGTCGCGCTTCTCGGCCTCCTCGATGCGCTGGATGTAGGCGTCGAGCTGCTTCTTGTCGGCCCAGGCCGTGCCGTAGATGCGCTGGAGCTGCTCGTTCTTCGCGTCGCCGCGCCAGTAGGCGCCCGCCAGCTTCGTCAGCTTGAAGACCTTCAGGAAGCGCGTGTTGGGCACGTGCGGGCCGCGGCACATGTCCACGTATTCCTGGTGGTAGTACAGGCCCATCGCCTTCTCGTCGGGCATGTCTTCGACCAAGCGCAGCTTGTAGTCCTCGCCGCGCGACCTGAAGACCTCGATCACCTCGGCGCGCGGCGTCATCTTCTTGATCACGTCGTAGTCCTGCGCGATCAGTTCGCGCATGCGCTGCTCGATGGCCGCCATGTCCTCGGGCGTGAACGGGCGCTCGTAGGCGATGTCGTAGTAGAAGCCCTCCTCGATCACCGGGCCGATCACCATCTTGGCCGTCGGGTAGAGCTGCTTGACGGCGTGGCCCACCAGGTGGGCCGTGGAGTGGCGGATGATCTCCAGCCCTTCCTCGTCGCGGGGCGTGATGATCTGCAGCTTCGCGTCGTGCTCGATGCGGTCGCTGGCATCGACCAGCCGGCCGTCGACCTTGCCGGCCACCGTCATCTTGGCCAGGCCGGGGCCGATGGCCTGCGCCACCTCGGCCACCGTCACCGGGCCGGGGAATTCGCGGCGCGAGTTGTCGGGAAGCGTGATCTGGATCATGAGGAAGACTCTTTCGCGAAAAGGCAAGACAAACAAAAAGCGCGGCCGGGGCCGCGCTTTGCTTGGGGTTCTGGCGGCTGGACGCGTCCAGCCCACCTGCGCTACCGGCCCGTGGGGTGCTCGAAACCTTCGGTGGTAGTTCGCGGTGTCATAACCAGAATGCCTTTCTCGTCCTTGTTGGGAGATGAAGAAAGCGGATTCTACCTGCGCAAAAAAGCCCGGCACGTGGCCGGGCTCAAGGTGACAGCAGGCGATTCCCGAATCAGTGGAACTGTTCTTCCTCGGTCGAACCGGTCAGCGCCTTGACGCTGGACGAGCCGCCCTGGATCACGGTGGTCACGTCGTCGAAGTAGCCGGCGCCGACTTCCTGCTGGTGCGACACGAAGGTGTAGCCCTGCTCGCGCGCCGCGAATTCCGGCTCCTGGATCATCTCCACGTAGTGCTTCATGCCTTCGCCGCGGGCGTAGGCGTGGGCGAACTTGAAGGTGTTGTACCAGTTGCTGTGGATGCCGGCCAGCGTGATGAACTGGTACTTGTACCCCAGCGCGGACAGCTCGTCCTGGAACTTGGCGATGGTCGCGTCGTCCAGGTTCTTCTTCCAGTTGAACGAGGGCGAGCAGTTGTACGACAGCAGCTTGCCGGGCGAGGCAGCATGCACGGCCTGGGCGAACTCGCGGGCGAAGCCCAGGTCGGGCGTGCCGGTCTCGCACCACACCAGGTCGGCATAGGGCGCGTAGGCGACGCCGCGGCTGATGGCCTGCTCCAGGCCGTTCTTCACGCGGTAGAAGCCTTCCTGCGTGCGCTCGCCGGTCAGGAAGGGCTTGTCGTTGGCATCGTGGTCGGAGGTGATCAGGTTCGCCGCCTCGGCATCGGTGCGGGCCAGCACGATGGTGGACACGCCCATCACGTCGGCAGCGAAGCGCGCCGCGATCAGCTTCTCGATGGCTTCCTGCGTGGGCACCAGCACCTTGCCGCCCATGTGGCCGCACTTCTTCACGGCCGCCAGTTGGTCCTCGAAGTGCACTCCCGCGGCACCCGCGGCGATCATGTTCTTCATCAGTTCGAAGGCGTTGAGCACGCCGCCGAAGCCGGCTTCGGCATCGGCCACGATGGGCAGAAAGTAGTCGATGAACTCCTTGTCGCCCGGGTTCACGCCGCGGCCCCACTGGATCTCGTCGGCGCGCTTGAAGGTGTTGTTGATGCGGCGGACCATGGTCGGCACCGAGTCGTAGGCGTACAGCGACTGGTCGGGGTACATGGTCTCGGACGTGTTGCCGTCGGCGGCCACCTGCCAGCCCGACAGGTACACGGCCTCCAGGCCTGCCTTGGCCTGCTGCATGGCCTGGCCGGCGGTGATTGCGCCGAAGGCGTTCACGTAGCCCTTCTTGGCGCCGCCGTTGATCTTCTCCCACAGCTTCTCGGCGCCGCGCTTGGCCAGCGTGTACTCGATCGGCACCGAGCCGCGCAGGCGCACCACGTCGGCGGCGCTGTAGCCGCGCTTGAGGCCCTTCCAGCGCGGGTTGCTCGCCCAATCCTTTTCGAGCGCGGCGATCTGTTGTTCGCGGCTGAGTTGTTCGGTGATGGTCTGGGGCATGGTCACTCCTGAAGTGGTGGTTCTGGGAACGGTTCCGGCCTTTGCGCCGTTGGAGTGACTTTATCGCAGCGTCAAACTCTTATGTCTTATAGAAGACATGAATTTTCTCATTTATCTACAACCACTTAACTCATAAATTTCTCAATGTAGAATTATTTTTCTTGCATTGAGAAATTTTGCGGCGACGCAGCACGATCATTTTCCGCGATGAGAAATGACTTTCTTCTTCATGGGAACGGTGTCGACGCAAGCTCGGAATGCCTGGAATCCACGCCTCCCGGGGCAGCCGCTCCAGGGGGCGCGGATGGCCTCAGAGGTCCTCGATCACCAGCCGGCGATAGCGTTGCGCGATGGAGGGCGCGGTGTCCTTCAGCACGGAGGCGAGACGATCCCGGTCCTCGTCGCTGCGCGTGCGCACCAGCAGGCCGACATGGCCCTGCCGGGCGAGTTCGGTGAAGGCCCGCACCGTCGCCGCGTCGGTTCCCGCGGACGGCAGCGGGTCGTCGGCCTCGGCCACGGTGGGGCTGATCTGCTCAAGCACGGCACGGGCCGGCACGAAGTACACGGCGTCGCCCGTGAAGCCCGCATGGACCAGCGCATCGGCCGCAGCACGGGCCTGCGTCTCGTCGGGATACATGACCATCGAGTGGCCGGTGGGATAGAAGGCACCGCCGATGGGGGAAAGCATCTGTGGGGTGAGCGCGAAAGGTTGCATGGCATCGCTCCTCGGCCCGTCCGGCAGGCCGTGCCCCCAGCCTATGAAGGTCGCTGGTCGCTTGCTGTAGGAGGAGCGCGGCAGCCTGCGCACGCCGATCGCCACGCCGTGAAGCAGGGGCGAAAGACTTCCCGGCGTGGCTCCGGAAGAAGAAAACCCCGCCAGTGCGAACACTGACGGGGTTGTCTGGCGGAGACGGAGGGATTCGAACCCTCGATGAGGCTCTACACCCCATACTCCCTTAGCAGGGGAGCACCTTCGGCCACTCGGTCACGTCTCCAGAAGGTCGAGCCGGCGATTATGCCATGCCGGCATCCGCCTCAAGCGGCGGGTTGGTCCAGATCGAAGGCCTTGTGCAGTGCACGCACGGCCAGTTCCATGTACTTCTCGTCGATCACGACGGAGGTCTTGATCTCGCTGGTGGAGATCATCTGGATGTTGATGCCCTCCTCGCTCAGCACGCGGAACATCTTGCTCGCCACGCCGACGTGGCTGCGCATGCCGATGCCGACGATGCTGACCTTGCAGATCTTGGTGTCACCCACGATCTCGCTGGCGCCCAGGCTCGGCAGCACCTTGGTCTTGAGCAGTTCGACGGTGCGCGCGTACTCGTTGCGGGTGACGGTGAAGCTGAAGTCGGTCTTCCCGTCCTTCGAGAGGTTCTGGATGATGACGTCCACCTCGATGTTGGCATCGGCCACTGCACCCAGGATGTGATACGCGATGCCCGGCTTGTCGGGCACGCCGAGCACCGAGATCTTGGCCTCGTCGCGGCTGAACGCGATGCCGGAGACAACGGCTTGTTCCATGGTTTCGTCTTCCTCGAAAGTGATCAGGGTGCCCGACTTGGCTTCCTCGTTGATGTCGATGTCCCAGGGCGTGAAGCTGGACAGCACGCGCAGCGGCACCTTGTACTTGCCGGCGAACTCCACCGAGCGGATCTGCAGCACCTTGGAGCCCAGGCTGGCCATCTCCAGCATCTCCTCGAAGCTGACCTTCGAGAGCCGGCGCGCATCGGGCTCGACGCGCGGGTCGGTGGTGTAGACGCCGTCCACGTCGGTGTAGATCAGGCACTCGTCGGCCTTCAGCGCGGCGGCGATGGCCACGGCCGAGGTGTCGCTGCCGCCGCGGCCCAGCGTGGTGATGTTGCCTTCGTCGTCCACGCCCTGGAAGCCGGTGATCACGACCACGCGGCCTTCGGTGAGGTCGGCGCGCACGCGGGCGTCGTCGATGCTCTCGATGCGGGCCTTGGTGTAGCTGGAATCGGTGCGCACGCCGACCTGCCAGCCGGTGTAGCTCACCGCCTCCATGCCCTCGGACTGCAGCGCGATGGCCAGCAGCGCCGACGAGGCCTGCTCGCCGGTGGCGGCGAGCATGTCCAGCTCGCGTCGGTAGTCGTCATTCGGCTGGCTGGGGGCCAGTTCCTTGGCCAGGCCCAGGAGCCGGTTGGTCTCGCCGCTCATGGCGCTGGGGACGATCACCATCTGGTGACCGGCGCGCGCCCATTTGGCGACGCGCTTGGCGACGTTGCGGATGCGCTCGGTCGAGCCCATCGACGTGCCGCCGTACTTGTGAACGATCAATGCCATGGGGGTGGAATGCGAAGAAGGGAACGTCCTTGCACAGCGGGTGCGGCGGGGTGCCGCGCGGTGCGCCGATGTCAGCGCGATGCCTTCGGCAAGGGCGGGCAATTGTACCAACGCAGCACCTCGCCATCGCGCTGCACGGCGCCGCGGCCGGCCTTCAGGTGGATGCGGTGGCCGCGGGTGCGGCAGGCTTCGATCTGGTCCAGCAGCGCCTCCATCTGCACGGCGCTGGGCCGCGCCGCGTCGCCCTGTCCGGCCAGCCAGTGGCGCAGCAGGTTGGCGCGGCGCGCGCGGGACAACTGCCGCAGCGCCGCGATGCGCGGCGGGTCGCCGGCGGCAGCCAAGTCGCCGGCCGCGACCTCGGCCAGCAGCTGCTGCGCCTGGGCCGCGTGCGCCGCGCTGCGCGCGAAGGTGGCGTGGACGGGACCGAAGGCGCGCTCCAATGCGGGCAGCACCTCGGCGCGGATGCGGTTGCGGGTGTAGCGCGCGTCGCCGTTGCTGGGATCTTCGATCCAGGACAGCTTCTGCGCGCGCAGCCAGTCCCGGATCTGCGCGGCCGTCACGTCCAGCAACGGCCGGTGGAAGACCATGCCGCCGCGCACCATGCGCGCCGGCATCGCGGCCAGGCCCGGCAGGCCGGCCCCGCGCGACAGCGCGAGCAGCAGCGTCTCCACCTGGTCGTCTGCATGGTGCGCGAGCGCCACGCAGCGCACCGGCGCCGGCAGGGACGGCTCGGGCCGCAACGCACCGAAGACCGCGTAGCGCGCCTGCCGCGCGGCGTCCTCGGGGCTGTCTCCCGGCGCCGCGCGCGCATCCACGCGATGCACCTGCAGCGACACGCCCAGTTGGCGGCACAGGTCGGCGCAGTGGTGCTCGAAATCGTCCGCCGCCGCCTGCAGGCCGTGGTGCACGTGCACCGCCAGCACCTGCCCAGGCCAGCGCCGTGCGCAGGCGACGAGCAAGGCGGTCGAATCCGCCCCGCCGCTGAAGCCCACGGCCAGCGGCAGTTCGGGCGCGAAGCGCGCCATGGCATCGTCGAAAACGGCGCTCATGGGGGTGCTCCGGGGAACTTCATCGGCGGCGGCACGCATCCAAGCATCCGTCGATTGTGGAGCCGCGCGGCGCTTGTGATCTGCGCGATGCACCCCACTTCAGCCTCGTCTCTCTCTCAACCCGGAGTACGCCGCCATGTGGAAGCTCGGTCGCCTGTGGATGCTGATGCGCAAGGAGCTTGCGCTGGTGTGGGCCATGCTGCGCGACCCGCGCGCCCCCGCTGCCGCCAAGCTCACGGCGCTGGCAGCCGTGCTCTACGTGCTCAGCCCGGTGGACCTCGTGTCGGATCTGATCCCTGTGCTCGGCTGGCTGGACGACGGCGTGGTCGCCCTGCTGCTGCTGAAGCTGGCCACGCGCTTCCTGCCGGCCGACCTGCATGCGGCGCTGCGCGCGCAGGTCGAGCAGCGCGCGGCGGCGACGGCCCGCCGGTGAATCCGCTGCCCTACTTGCCGCTGTCGCGCGTGTCGGCGAAGCGGCCGTAGCTCTGCAGCCGCTCGTAGCGGCGGTCCAGCAACTCGCGCGGCTTGAGGTCGGCGACCTGGCGCAGCGCGTCGTTGAGCGCACGCTTGAGGAACGCCGCCATCTGCCGGTGGTCGCGGTGCGCGCCGCCCACCGGCTCGTTGACGATCTTGTCGACCAGGCCCAGCGCCTTCAGGCGGTGCGCCGTGATGCCCAGCGCGTCGGCCGCGTCCTGCGCGCGCTCGGCGGTCTTCCAGAGGATCGAGGCGCAGCCCTCGGGGCTGATCACCGAATACACCGAGTACTGGAGCATCAGCACCTGGTCGGCCACCGAGATCGCCAGCGCACCGCCGGAGCCGCCCTCACCGATGATGGTGGTGATGATCGGCACCTCGAGCTGCGCCATCTCGTAGATGTTGCGGCCGATGGCCTCGGACTGGCCGCGCTCCTCGGCATCGATGCCGGGGTAGGCGCCGGGCGTGTCGACGAAGGTGAAGACCGGGAGGTGGAACTTCTCGGCCGTCTTCATCAGGCGCAGTGCCTTGCGGTAGCCCTCGGGCTTGCTCATGCCGAAGTTGCGCAGCGTGCGCTCCTTCGTGTCGCGCCCCTTCTGGTGGCCCAGCACCACGCAGGGGGTGCCGTTGAAGCGCGCCAGGCCGCCGACGATGGACTGGTCGTCCGAGAAATGGCGGTCGCCGTGCAGCTCGACGAAGTCGGTGAACAGCTCGTGCACGTAGTCGAGCGTGTAGGGCCGTTCGGGGTGGCGGGCGATCTTGGTGATCTGCCAGGGAGAGAGATCGCTGTAGATCTCCTTGGTGAGCTGCTGGCTCTTCTTGCCGAGCTGGTCGATCTCTTCGGAGATGTCGACCGCCGATTCGCTCTGGACGTAGCGCAGTTCTTCGATCTTGCCTTCGAGCTCCGCGATGGGCTGCTCGAAGTCGAGGAAGGTTCGTTTCGCCAACGTGTTCTCCGGTTGTGTCTCAAGAAAACGCCGGGCCGCCCCAAGTTTTCTTGTTCCCTTCAGGGGGCGGGCCGGGCACAGCCCGGCCTGGGGGCGCTCAATACGCCACTGGGAGCGGCTCGAGCGACCGCCAAATATACCAAGTGGCCACGCTGCAGAAGGGGGCCCAGGCCACCGCCACCTCGCGCGCATCGCTGCGGCTGACGGGGTCGCCCGAGAAGTAGTTGGTGCTGATGCCGTTGATCAGGCCGATGTCGTCCAGCGGCAGCACGTTCGGCCGCAGCAGGTGAAAGATCAGGAACATCTCGGCCGTCCAGCGGCCGATGCCGCGGATGGCGACCAGTTCCTCGATGATCAGCTCGTCGGCCATGTCCTTCCAGGCGTCCACGTGCACCGCGCCGGAATCGAAGTGCAGCGCCAGGTCGACGAGGTACTCCACCTTGCGCGCCGACAGGCCGGCGGCGCGCATGTCGTCGACCTTGAGCTTGAGCACGCTGGCCGGCGTGAGCTTGCGCGGCAGCTTCTCGAAGCGCTCCCACACCGACTGCGCGGCCTTCACCGAGATCTGCTGGCCCACGATGCTGCGCGCCAGCGTGGTGAAGGCGTCGCCGCGCGACTGCAGCCGCGCGTCGCCGAAGCGCGGGATCAGCCGGCGCATCACGCGGTCCTTCTTCACCAGGTGCTTGCACGCCTCCTCCCAGTAGTCGGGCGTGACGAAGGCGATCTCGTTGTTGCTCTTGCGGCTGGCGGGCATGGCGGCGATGCGGTTATGTCTTACTGGGCCGCGGCCCAGGTGGTCCCTTCGGGGCCGTCCTTGAGCACGATGCCCTGCGCCAGCAGTTCGGCGCGGATGCGGTCGGCCTCGGCGAAGTTCTTCGCGGCCTTGGCCGCGGCGCGTTCGGCGATGCGGGCCTGGATGCTGGCCTCGTCCAGCGCGGCGCCGGCGCGCAGGAAGGCCTTCGGATCGCCCTGCAGCAGGCCCAGCGTGCCGGCCAGCGCCTTGAGCAGCCCGGCGGCCTCGGCGGAGCGCGTGCGGTTGACCTCGCCGGCCAGCTCGAACAGCACCGCCACCGCCTCGGGGGTGCCGAAGTCCTCGTCCATCGCGGCCTTGAAGCGCGCGGCGTGCGGCCCGCTCCAGTCGATGGCGACCTCGGCCGGCGGCACGGCATCGAGCGCCGTGTACAGGCGCCTGAGCGATGCCCGCGCATCGTCCAGGTGCACGTCGCTGTAGTTCAGGTCGCTGCGGTAGTGCGCGCGCACGACGAAGAAGCGCAGCGTCTCGGGGTCGTACTTGGCCAGCACCTCGCGGATGGTGAAGAAGTTGCCCAGCGACTTCGACATCTTCTCGTTGTCGATGTTGATGAAGCCGTTGTGCATCCAGGTCATCGCGAACGGCTTGCCAGTGGCACCCTCGCTCTGCGCGATCTCGTTCTCGTGGTGCGGGAACTGCAGGTCGGCGCCGCCGCCGTGGATGTCGAAGGTGTCGCCCAGCAGTTCGCAGGCCATGGCCGAGCACTCGATGTGCCAGCCCGGACGGCCGACGCCGAAGGGGCTGTCCCACTTGGCCTCGTCGGGCTCCTCCGGCTTGGCGCGCTTCCACAGCACCGGGTCCAGCGGGTCCTGCTTGCCCTCGGCCACCGCCACACGGTTGCCGGCATGCAGTTCGTCCAGCGACTTGCCCGAGAGCTTGCCGTAGCCCGGGAAGCGGCGCACCGCGTAGTTCATGTCGCCGTCGCTGGAGCGATAGGCCAGGCCCTTGCCCTCCAGCGTACCGATCATCGACAGCATCTGCGGGATGTAGTCGGTGGCACGCGGGTCGTGCGTCGGCCGCTCCACGCCCAGGACGTCGGTGTCCTCGTACATCGCATCGATCATGCGCGTGGTCAGCGAGCGCAGCGTCTCGCCGTTCTCCACCGCGCGGCGGATGATCCTGTCGTCGATGTCGGTGATGTTGCGCACGTAGGTGACGCGGTAGCCGCTCGCGCGCAGCCAGCGCTGCACCACGTCGAAGGCGATCATCGAGCGTGCATGGCCCACGTGGCAGTGGTCGTACACCGTGATGCCGCACACGTACATGCGTACGTGGCCCGCCTCGAGCGGCGAAAACTCTTCCGTGGCACGCGTGAGCGTGTTGTAGATGCGCAGGGTCATGGGGACGCGAGGGGGCCGGAGATGCGCTGCCGCCGGGAGACAAGAAAACAGGCAGCGCGGCGCCCGGCAGGGGGCGTATTGTGCAGCGGCCACAGCCCCGTGGGGAAAGGGCTTGCGAGGCGCCGCAGCTAGAATCGAACGAGTATAAACGGCCGCTCTGCGACACCCGGCGGCGCATGACCAAGCTGCGCCGTCCCGACCGCACCGCCCTTGTCGAGGCTTCATGAAGCACGCCGCCTTTCTCCCCTCCTTCCGTCTCCCGTTGCGCATGCCGGCCCCGCTGCTGCATGCGCTGTGCGCAGCCGCCGTGCTGTTGGCCGCCGGCGCCGCGCGCGCCGACGACTATGCCGACGTGAACGCCCTGCTGCGCTCCGGCCAGTCCGCCGAGGCGCTGGCCAAGGCCGATGCGTACATCCGCACCAACCCGCGCGATCCGCAGATGCGCTTCCTGCGCGGCGTGATCCTGAGCGAACAGGGCAAGACGGCCGACGCGCAGGCCGCCTTCACGCAGCTCACGCAGGACTACCCCGAACTGCCCGAGCCCTACAACAACCTGGCTGCCATCTACGCCGCGCAGGGCCAGTACGGCAAGGCGCGCGATGCGCTGGAGTCGGCCCTGCGCCTGAACCCGCACTACGCCACCGCGCACGAGAACCTGGGCGACGTGTACGCCCGCCTGGCGGCGCAGCAGTACGCCAAGGCGCAGCAGTACGCCTCGACCAGCGCCAGCGTCGCACCCAAGCTGGCCCTGGTGCGGCAGGTGTTCGACAAGCCCGCCGAGCCGGAGGGCAAGCGCTGATGCAACGTCGCTCCCTTCCCCGCCGCGCCGCCCTCGCCGCCCTGCTGGGCGCGGCCCTCGCCCACGCGCCGGCCTTCGCCCAGGCGGTCGCGCCGCGCGTGAAGCTGGCCACCTCCGCCGGCGACATCACGCTCGAACTCGACGCCGCCAAGGCGCCGAAGACCGTCGCCAACTTCCTGCAGTACGTCAAGGACGGGCACTACGACGGCACGGTGTTCCACCGCGTCATCGACGGCTTCATGATCCAGGGCGGCGGCTTCACGGCCGACCTGCAGCAGAAGCGCACGCGCGCGCCCATCCCGCTGGAAGCATCGAACGGCCTGCGCAACGACCGCGGCACCATCGCCATGGCACGCACCGGCGACCCGAACTCCGCCACCGCCCAGTTCTTCATCAACGTGAAGAACAACGACATGCTCAACGCGCCGAATCCCGACGGCCACGGCTACACGGTGTTCGGCAAGGTGGTCTCGGGCATGGACGTGGTGGACAAGATCCGCGCCGTGCGCACCGGCGTGCAGGGCGGCATGCGCGACGTGCCGCTGGAGCCGGTGCTCATCCGCTCCGCCACCCTCGTCAAGTAAACCGCACCCCCATCACTTCAGGAGCCTCTCATGAGCAACCCGCAAGTCGAACTCAGCATCAAGGGCCACGGCCCGATCGTCCTCGAACTCGATGCCGAGAAGGCGCCCAAGTCGGTCGAGAACTTCCTCGGCTACGTCCAGCGCGGCCACTACGACGGCACCGTCTTCCACCGCGTCATCGACGGCTTCATGATCCAGGGCGGCGGCTTCGAGCCCGGCATGAAGCAGAAGCCCACGGCCGCCGAGATCACCAACGAGGCCAACAACGGCCTGAAGAACGACAAGTACACCGTCGCCATGGCGCGCACCAGCGCACCGCACTCGGCGACGGCGCAGTTCTTCATCAACGTGGCCGACAACGGCTTCCTCAACCACACCGCACCCACGGCGCAGGGCTGGGGCTACGCGGTGTTCGGCAAGGTGGTCAAGGGCACCGAGATCGTCGACGCGCTGCGCAAGGTCAAGACCGGCCGCAAGGGCTTCCACGACGACGTGCCGGTCGAGGACGTGGTGATCGAGAAGGCCACGGTCGTCTCCGAGTAGGTCGGAGCGTCCGCCGCCTGCATGATGGACGAAGCCGCCTTCGCCGAACTGCAGGCGCCCGCCGGCTGGCGCGTGGTCGATCTCGTCTCCGACCTGCACCTGCAGGCCTCGGACAGCGCCACGCTCGCGCTGTGGGAACGCTACCTCGCCGACACGCCGGCGGACGCGCTCTTCATCCTGGGCGACCTGTTCGAGGTCTGGGTCGGCGACGATGCGGCCAATGAGCCCGGCAGCTTCGAGTCGCACTGCGCCGGCGTGCTGGCTGCCGCCGCACGGCAGCGCCCCATCTTCTTCCTGCACGGCAACCGCGACTTCCTCGTCGGCCCCGGCTTCGCCGCGCGCGCCGGCCTCACGCTGCTGGCCGAACCCACCGTTCTGGCCTTCGCGGGTCGGCGCTGGCTGCTCAGCCACGGCGACCTGCTATGTCTGGAAGACACCGACTACCTCGCCTTCCGCGCACAGGTGCGCTCGCCCGGCTGGCAGTCGGCCTTCCTGGCCCGGCCGCTGGCCGAGCGCCGGACGGTGGCGCGGCAGATCCGCACGCAGTCGGAAGCGCGCAAGGCCGATCCGCGCGCCGTCTGGGCCGACGTGGATGCCGGGGCCGCGCGCGACTGGCTGCGCCGTGCGGATGCGCCGGTCCTGATCCACGGCCACACGCACCGCCCCGCCGAGCACGACCTGGGCGACGGCCAGGCGCGCTGGGTGCTCAGCGACTGGGACGCCGCCGCGCAGCCTCCGCGCGCCGAAGTGCTGCGGCTGACCGCCGACGGGCCGCAGCGCATGGCATTGAGCGCGAGCACCTGACGGACCGATGCTGCGCTGGCTGCGCGGCCTGCGGGCCGCTCCCGAGATCCCCGAAGCCGCCTGGCAGGCCACGCTGGCGGCCTACCCCTTCCTCGCCGCACGGCCGGCGCAGGACGTCGCGCGGCTGCGCGGCCTGAGCGCCCGCTTCCTGCAGGACAAGGAGTTCAACGGCGCGCTCGGCTTCGAGATCACCGACGCCGTGGCGCTGGCCATCGCCGCGCAGGCGGTGCTGCCGGTGCTGCACCTGCCCGGCGGCCTGGCCTGGTACGACGACTTCGTCGGCATCGTGGTCGTGCCTTCGGAGGTGAGCACGCGCCGCGTGGCGGTGGACGAGGCCGGCGTGGTGCACGAGTACGACGAGGCCATCATCGGCGAGGCGCGCGAGCACGGGCCGGTGATGCTCTCGTGGCCGCACGTGCAGGAAGGCGGCAATGCCGAGGCGGCCGGCCCGATCCTCAACGTCGTGATCCACGAGTTCGCGCACAAGATCGACATGCGCGACGGCCTGGTGGACGGCTGCCCGCCCCTGCCGGCCGGCTTCGCCGGCACGCGCACGGCGCGTGAGGCGCGCGCCGCCTGGATGGCGGCGATGGCGCCGGCCTACGACGCCTTCCGCGAACAGGCCGTCGTGGCCGAGCGCTTCGGCGGCGAGCCGCCCTGGCTGGACGGCTATGCCGCCTCGTCGATGGCCGAGTTCTTCGCCGTCGCTTGCGAGGCCTACTTCGTGGACCGCGCACGCTTCGGCCGCGAGATGGGCACGCTGGCGCCGCTGTTCGACGCCTTCTTCAGGCCCGGCCGCTGAAGCGCCCGGGCCGGGCGCGGCGCGCCTCAGCCCTTGCGCAGCAGCGTGCGCAGCGCGCTCTGCAGGCGGCGCGCGCTGGCGGCGTCGTGCGCGCTGGCCAGCACCCTGCCGGCGTCCTGGGCCCAGGTCTCGGCCGGGCCCGGCTCGTTGCGGCGGGTCAGCAACTTCAGTTGCAGTGCCCGGCGCGCCTCCAGTTGCTCGGCCGGCGTCGGCACGTCGGCCGCCATCTCCAGCCGCAGCAGCGCCTCGCCCGCATCGCCGCCGCCGGGCGCTGATGCCAGGGCCTGCGCCCACTGGTTGCGCACGGACGAGGACACGCCCCGCCCCAGGTCCTGCGCGCTGGGCAGGGCTTCGGCGCTGCGCTGCTCCCAGGCACCGACCAGTTGCGTCAGCACCTCGCCGTGCGCCTGGGCCGCCAGCTTGCGCAGCGCGGCCTGCGCGTGCTCCATGGCTTCGCGCTGGGCGCGGAAGGCGGCATCGCCCAGGCGCGGGCCGCGCGGCTCGCGCGCGGGGCGGTCGCCGAAACGGCCGCCGGCACGGTCGCCCGGCCCGGATGCGCCGAACCGCCCGCCGCGGTCGCCGCCGCGTCCCGGCGCCGCGCCGCGCGCGTCGCGGCGGTCACCGGGCCGGCCGGCGGCGCGGCCCGCCGGCAGGGCCGGCTGGCGGGCGCCCGGGCGGTCGTCGCCGCGCACGGCGACCACCGGCTTGGGGGCAGCCTTGGGTGCGGGCGCAGGCGCGGCGGCCTCGCCGGAGGCATCCGCTTCGCCGGCGTCGGCGGCAGCCGGCGGCGACGCCTCTTCGCCCTGCGGCGCGGCCGCATCGGCAGCCGGCGTCGTGCCCTCGCCCGCGGCTGCGGGCGGCGCGGCTTCCTGGGCCGGCGCAGCCGGCAGTTCCCCGCGCAGCGCCGCCTCCAGTTGCGCCAGCGCGGCGCGGATCTTCTGCGCATCGCCGGCGGCGTTGGCGGCCTCCACGGCCTTGGAGGCTTCCAGCACGGCGCGGTCGTGTTCGCTCATGGCCGCGGCGGCGCGCTCGCGTTCGGCGCTCTTGCGCTGGAAGGCCTCGTCGATGGGTTTGCGGAAGGCATCCCACAGCTTCTGTTCCTGCCGGCGCTCCAGCGGCACCGCCTGCGCCTCGGCCTGCCAACGCTGCTGCAGCGTCTTGACGGCGTCGATGCGCAACTGCGGCGAAGCACCCAGTTCGGTGGCTTCGGCGATGAGCTGCTGGCGGCGCTCGACGCTGGCCTTCTGCGCCGCCTCCAGCGGCGCGCGGGCGGCTGCCATCGCCTCGTTCCATTTCGGCTGCAGTTCGGCGAACACCTTCTCGCTGACGTGGCCGGCATCGCGCCAGCGGTCGGCGAACTGGTGCAGGCCGCGGTTGAGCGCCTTGAGGTCGTCGCCGGCGTGGGCGGCGGCCCAGTCGGCCAGTTCCTGGATCAGTTTCTCGCGCTGGCCACGGTGCTCGGCCGCGTCGGCGCGCACCTTCTCCAGCCAGGCCTCGACCACCTTGTGGGCCTGGTTGCAGGCCTCGTCGAAGCGCTTCCACAGCGCGTGGTTGGGCGCGCCGCCCTGGTCGACCTGCTTCCACTGCTCGCGCAGGGCACGCAGCTGTTCCTGCATCTTGCGCCCGCCCAGGGCCTGGCCCTCGGGGCGGTTGAGCAGGCTCTCGGCCTTGGCGACCAGGTCTTCGCGCACCTTGTCGGCGCTCCAGCGCTGCCAGCCCTCCAGTTCGCCGGCGGCCACCAGCGCGGCATGCACGCGGGCTTCGAGCGCATTGCCGACCAACTTGCCGTGGTCCTTGAGCACCGCGCGCAGCGCCGCGGCGGCGCCCTGGCTGGTCTTGCCCTGGCCCTCGGCGGTGGCCTGCTCCAGCTTCGCCAGCGCGGCCTGCACGGCCTCCTCGGCCGCAGCGCGGGCAGCAGGATCGACCTTGGGCGCCGGCGGCGCCTTGGCCGGCGCGGCCGCGGTGCCCTCTGGCGGCAGGCCGCGGGCGGCGCGCAGTTCGTCGGCCCAGACGGGCACGGGCGGCAGCGGCGCCTCGGCGTCCGCCGCGGCGGCGACGGTCTGCGCCAGCGCGGCATGGAAGGCGTCGGACACCACCTGCAGCTGCGAACGCGAGCTGTCCAGCTGCGAGGCGTAGCGCGCGTCCAGGCTGCCCCAGTTGGCGTCCTGCGCCATCTCGTCGGCCTGGGCGGTCCAGGCGGCCACGTCGGCGCGCAGGGCCTCCTCGGCGGCCTGCGCGTCGTGCCAGGGCTTGGTGGACAGCACCTCGAAGCGCTGCGCCAGCAGCAGCGCCGCCTCGCGGTGCACCTGGGCGCGGTGCTGCAGGTCCTCGACGCCCTTGACACGCTCGGCCAGGCGCGTGCGCAGGCCGGCCAGCGGCTCGCGCGACAGCGGCGCGCCGGCCTTGGCCGCATCGCGCTGCCAGGCCATCGCGTCGGCGATGTTCAGGCGCGGCTGGGCCAGCAGCGCCTCGGCCTTGGCCGACCACTCGGCGGCGATGGCCTCCTGGCCCTTGGCGCGCTTGATCTCGTCCAGCCGCTCGCGCAGGGCGCGCGCGGCGCCCTTGTCGCGGCCGCTCAATTCCTTGAACGCCTCCTGCATCAGCTCCGGCGCCGGGTCGGTCGCCAGCCAGTCGCGGATGCGCTGGGCCCGCTCGCCGGAAGTGGGCGCGGTGAACGCGCCGCCGGTGAGCTGGTCGAGGGTGGAAAGGTCGTGTTTGCTGGCGTGGGTCACTGCGCGCGGAAGGGAAAAGGTCGTTGGACAGACGCCGAAGGGCCCAAAGGCCCCTCAAGCGCAGGCGCCGGCAAAGCCGGCGCGAGCCGCACATTGTCGCCCAGGAGCATGGCATCGGAAACCCGAAGCGCCCCGCCCCTTGCCCGCGCCGGGGCGCCGGGCTACTTCATATCGAGTTTGAGCTCGGCGCCGGGCTTCCAGTCCTTGCCGCCCGCCTTGGTCTGCACCGCGCCGAGGAACAGGCGCTCCGAGGGGAGCTTGTGCTCGACCAGGTAGTCGCGCACCGCCGCGCCGCGCGCCACGGCCAGCTCGCGCACCGCCTGCTCGTCCACCTCGATGCTGGCCAGCAGCAGTTTTTCCATCTCCTCGGTCGGCAGCTTCCTGGCCATGCCGATCATGTTGCGCGGCTTGGTGATGTCGGCACGCTTGTAGACGGCTTCCAGCAGCTCGGGGTACTCGGCATCGGTCACCGGGCCGATCTTCGCGGGGTCTTCCTTGTTGCGCAGCGCGGCGCGGCGCTTCTCGCCCATCGCCATCTGGCGCAGGCGCTGGCGCTTGGCCGCCTCGCGCTCCTTCTCGAAGTCGGACTGGCCGACCACCGTCAGGCGCAGCGCCGGCCGGTCGGTCAGCGCCTTGGCCACCTTGTCCAGCGCCTGCCTGGCGGCGTCGTCCAACTCGGCGCTGCCGGGCGCGAAGGCGATCGTGCTGGCGTCGCCCCCGCCGCCGCCCAGCCCGCCGGTCAGCAGGCTGAAGGGCGCCGTCACGGCCTTGGTGATCAGGTTGAGCACCGCCTTCCAGATCAGCGGGCCGACGCGGAACTGCGGGTCGTTGATCGAGCCGGACAGCGGCAGGTCCACGTCGATCACGCCGTTGCGGTCGGCCAGCAGCGCCACCGCCAGCCGCACCGGCAGGCTGGCCGGCGCACCCTCGACGGCATCGCCGAACTCCAGCTGGTTGAGCACCAGGTTGTTGGTGGCGGTCAGGCGGCCGTCGGGCGCGACCTTGTAGTTCACGTCCAGGCTGAGCTTGCCGCGCTCGATGCCGTGGCCGGCATAGCGCACCGAGTACGGCGACAGCGGGGGCAGGTCCAGGTCGCGCATCTTGGCCGTGATGTCCAGCTCCAGCGGCTTGGCCAGCGGGTTGAGCTTGCCCATGATCTCCAGTTCGGCCGTCTGCTGCGCCTTGCCGCGCAGCTCCAGGTCGGCGAGCTGGGTCTGCCCGTCCTTGGGCTGCGATGCGAAGGCGCTGAGCTTGCCGGTGAGCTGGCTCAGGTCGGCCGAATAGTTGGGCTTGATGAAGAGGTCGGTGAAATCCACCGTGCCGTTGACGACGCTCACCGGGCCGAAGTGGATGACCGGCGCCATCGGATCGGGCGCCGCCGGCGCGGCTGCGGCCTGCGGCGCGGCCGCCGCGGTCGACTCGCTGCCCACGGCCTCCTCCGCGGAGACGGTGCGTCCGCCGGCATCCGCGGGCGCCGGCTCGTTGGTGGTGACGGTCGCCCCGCCGGCGGCGCGGCGCGCAGTCGGGTCGGGCCTGGCGGCATCGGCGGCCGCACTCTCTTCGGCGCCCTTCTTCGTCAGGCTCTGCAGGTTCAGGCGGCCGCTCTCCTCCACGATGATGCGGGCGAAGACGTCGGTGAGCGTGGTCTCGCGCACGTCCACCTTGAGCGGCACGCCCGGCTCCATCGCCACCTGCAGGCCGCGCAGGTCGAGCGCCTTCCAGCTCAGCAGGCGCCGGTTGCCGTCGCCGAAGCTGCCCTTGCGCGTGAGGGTGGCGCTGTCGGCGCGGAAATCGTCGATCGCCGTGTCGCCCGCCACCCTGAGGCGGATGCCGTCCTTGGCCTGGGCGAAGCGCAGCGTGCCCCGGTAGTTGGCATACGAGCGGCGGATGTCCACGTTCAGCGCATCGCCAAAGTAGGCCTTGAAGGCATGCGCCGGGATCGACGCCGCTTCCAGCCGGCCCTCGACCGCGAGCGGCTCCAGCACCAGCTTGCCCTTGAAGTCGAAGCGCCCCGGCTCGATGCGGCGGGTGGCGCCGATGCGCCCGGACAGTTCCACCGGCGACGCGGTGGCGGTGCCCGGCGCGATCTGCCCCGCCTTCAGCCGCAGGGCGCTGATCTCCACAGCCACGGGGGCCTCGGCATCGGCCTTGTCGGCATAGGTGACGTCGCCACCGTCCACCGCCAGCGTCGCGATGCTGAGCTTCCAGGGCGAGGCCTGCGCAGCCTCCTCGGCGGCGGGCGTCTTCGGCGCCGCCACCTGGGCCGGCGCGCCGCTGCCCGGCGCCTTCATCCAGCGCTCGAACATCCAGCGCTTCTGCTCGTCGCGCTCGACGCGGATCTTGGGCTTGGCCGCCGTGAGGCTGCCGATGGCGACGGTGCGCCCGGCCAGGTCCACCTGCGCATCGGCCACCTCGAAGCGCCCCACGCTGGCCAGCGCCGTCTTGCCTTGCGTCATCGCCAGCCCGTCGAGCGCGAGGCGCCGCGCGTTCACCTTCAGGTTCGGGGCGGCCCAGTCCACGTCGATCTGGCCGCTGAGCTTGCCGTCCACCGACGGCTCCAGCGCCTGCGCCAGGTAGGGTGCGGCCACCGTCAGCGGCAGGGACTCCAGCTCGGTCTTCACCTGCGCCGCCTTGTCCGTGCCCTCGCCCTGGAACCTGAACGGCGCCTCCCCCACGTTCAGCGAGCCGTGCCAGCGCGCCGGCTTGTCCATCGGCCAGACGATGCCCTCGGCCTCGACCTGCAACTGCGTCAGGTCGACGGCAGCCGCCGGCACCGTCGTCTCGTCGCGCCAGCCGATGCGCCCGTCCTGCAACGTGACCTTGTCCACCTGCACCTTCCACGCCGGCGCGGCATCGGCGGCCGGCGCCTTGTCGGCGGGCGGCGCCGGTTCGGCAGGCACCGTGGCGACCTTGCGCTCCTCGCCCGTGCGGGCGTCGGTCGCCAGCAGGTTGAGCTGCCCCTGCGCGTCGCGCGCCACCGTGAGCTGCGGGCCGGCCAAGGCCACGCTGTCCAGGTGCACGACGCCCTCCAGCGGCCGCACGTCGGCCAGGCCCAGCTTGAACGAGGCGAGGTCCAGCAGGTCGCGGCCGGCGCGGTCGGCCAGCTTGATCCCCTGCGCCTCGATGCCGCCGCTGATGCGCAGCGACGAGGCCTCGGTCCGCTCGAAATCGAATTTCAGGTCGGCGCCCAGCTTGCCCGCCAGCAGCTTCACCGGCAGGCCGCCCGGCACGTAGCCCAGGTAGGGCGCCAGGTCCAGGTCGGTGAAGTGCAGTTGCGCGTCCGTCTTGCGGTTGTCGGCAAAGGGCGTCGAGTGGGCCGACGAGTCGAAGCGGCTGCCGTTGAGCGCGAAGGCCAGCTTCGGCTCGACCTTCACCTCGCGCTTGGACGGCAGGCTGCTGACGAAGGGCACCATCAGCTCGAAGTCGCGCAGTTCGTGCTTGCGCTGCACCGGCTGATCGTCGAAGTCCACCGATCCGCCGGTGATGGCGATGTTGTAGACCGCGAAGCGCGCCGGCTCGCCCGGCGGCTTCGGCGGGCCGGCCGTCAGCCGCGCCAGCACGTCGTCGAAGTCGTACTTGCCGTCCGCCAGGCGCGCCGCCCGGATCGTCGGCCCCTCGACGCTGACCGCGTCGATCACCGGCGCCAGGCGCAGCAGCGACTGCAGCTCCGCGTCTGCATAGAGGCGCCGCACCTCGACCTGGGCCGGCCCCTCGCCCGCGCCGGCGATGCGCAGGTCCTCGATGGCGACCTCCAGCGACCAGGGCTTGAAGTCCACCTTGCCGATCGTGACCTGCCGGCCGAGCTGCTCGCTGGCGATCTTCTGGATCTGGCTCTTGGCGATCGGCGGGACGGCCAGCCACAGCAGCAGCCACAGCAACAGGAGGACGGCCAACGCGACGACTCCACGCCGCACCCATTTGTTCTGCTTCAGTGACGCTGCATTCATGGCGCCCCGAGTGTGCATCAAGCCTCGCAGGCGCCCGGCGCAAAAAGAGAAAGCCCGGTGACCGATTGCTCGATCACCGGGCTTGACGGCCGGCCCAAGGCCTATGCCATCTTGCGCTCGGGCGGAAGTTGATCGTTCCACCCGCGCGGTGGCAAGGGATTGCCACCAAGAGGCCGCGGCACCGGGTCGCTGGACGGGAGGAAAGGCTCCCGCAGACCGCGATGCCTTGGCAGGCGCCTGACTCTTCAGGCGGCCTCAGATTAGGCGCGAGCGCGAGCGACCGCAAGTCCTTTTCTCAATCGGGCGACGCGCCGCGATTGGCGGTCTTTCAACAACCCATTTAGCATATCGAATCAAATCCTCATAATTGACCGTGTATTTAGCCACTTTTAAAATCCCGCCTGCTCCTCCGTCGAGGACGCCCTGACGCCGCCGGATTTCTCGCCGGCGAGACCGGAGGACCACACACTTTCACCGCGCCTCGTGTGGCACCGGAAGCTGCCAATCCACGCGATTCGATGTCGCACGACGCGCCGGCCCCACGCCCGCACGACGATCGCTCGAAGCCTCGCACAGAAAGGAAGAGCGAATGAACAACGTATTGCGCAGCGGTGCGCAATCACTGCAGACCTTCGTGAGCGACATCGCCGAAGGTTTCTTCGAGGTGGTGCACAACGGCTTCGCCCTGATCGGCCTGGCCATCGTGTTCGTGATGGTCGCGCTCATGGCCCGGCCCGACCTGCAACTGGCCGGCGAACAACGCCTGATGGCCTGGCTGGAATCGCGCAAGCCGGCGCCGGAAGCGACCGACCTGCAGCCCAACGCGATCGAGCGCACCACCGCGGCCCACCCCGACGAACTGCCCCGCCAGCAGGCGGCCGTGGCCTACTGGCTCAGCCGCAAGTACCGGGTGGCCGTCGAGCCGCTGAGCGTGCTGGTGGCCGAGGCCTACGAGATCGGGCGCAAGACCAAGCTCGATCCGACCCTCATCCTGGCCATCATGGCCGTCGAGTCCAGCTTCAACCCGTTCGCGCAGAGCCACGTCGGCGCCCAGGGCCTGATGCAGGTCATGACGCGCGTGCACGGCGACAAGTACGAGAGCGCCGGCGGCGTACTCACGGCCTTCGACCCGATCACCAACATGCGGGTGGGCGTCAAGGTGCTGCAGGAATGCATCGCGCGCGCCGGCTCGGTCGAGGCCGGGCTGCGCTACTACGTGGGCGCCGCCAACCTGCCGGACGACGGCGGCTACGCCGCCAAGGTGCTGGCCGAGCACGGCCGGCTGGCCCAGGTGGCGGCGGGCCGCGCCGTTCCCACACTGCCGCCGGCACCCCGCGCGCAGCCGGTGCCGGTGGTGGCGCCTGTCGTCAAGCCCGAGGCGGACGATCAGAAAGTGGCCCTGCTGGCCGGCTCCTGAGCGGCACCGCTCAGTTACACTTCCACGCGTGCGCGACTGGCGATAGGCGAGGCGCAGCCCGCCCTCCGGGGGGCCGCCCGCTGACGTGGATGACCACTGGGAAGCGCACCGCCCGCCATGCGGGCGATCAGCCGTTCGCCTGGGCAGTCCTTGCCCGGTTCGTGCAAGGACCCTCCTCACCAAAGGACTGCCATGTATCAACGCAACATCCTGGTCGAACAGACCGATCCTGAGCTGTGGGCCGCCATCCAGGCCGAGAACAAGCGCCAGGAAGAGCACATCGAGCTGATTGCCAGCGAGAACTACGCCTCGCCCGCCGTCATGGCCGCGCAGGGCTCGCAGCTCACCAACAAGTACGCCGAGGGCTATCCCGGCAAGCGCTACTACGGCGGTTGCGAGTACGTCGACGTGGCCGAGCAACTGGCCATCGACCGCGTCAAGCAGCTCTTCGGCGCCGAGGCAGCGAACGTGCAGGCCCACTGCGGCGCCTCGGCCAACGAGGCCGTCATGCTGGCCTTCCTCAAGCCCGGCGACACCATCATGGGCATGAGCCTGGCCGAAGGCGGCCACCTGACCCACGGCATGCCGCTGAACATGAGCGGCAAGTGGTTCAACGTCGTCAGCTACGGCCTGGACGCCAACGAAGTGCTCGACTACGAAGAGATGGAGCGCAAGGCCCACGAGCACCGCCCCAAGCTCATCATCGCGGGCGCCTCCGCCTACTCGCTGCACATCGACTTCGAGCGCTTCGCCAAGGTGGCGCGCGACATCGGCGCCATCTTCATGGTCGACATGGCGCACTACGCCGGCCTGATCGCCGCGGGCGTGTATCCCAACCCCGTGCCGCACGCCGACGTGGTGACCTCCACCACCCACAAGAGCCTGCGCGGCCCGCGCGGCGGCATCATCCTGATGAAGTCGCAGCACGAGAAGGCGATCAACAGCGCCATCTTCCCCGGCCTGCAGGGCGGCCCGCTGATGCATGTGATCGCCGCCAAGGCGGTGGCCTTCAAGGAGGCGCTGACGCCCGAGTTCAAGACTTACCAGCAGCAGGTGGCGAAGAACGCGCAGATCGTCGCCGAGACGCTGACGGCCCGCGGCCTGCGCATCGTCAGCGGCGGCACGCAGAGCCACGTGATGCTGGTCGACCTGCGCGCCAAGGGCATCACCGGCAAGGAAGCCGAGGCGGTGCTGGGCAGCGCGCACATGACCATCAACAAGAACGCGATCCCCAAGGACCCGGAAAAGCCGATGGTCACCAGCGGCGTGCGTGTCGGCACCCCGGCGATGACCACGCGCGGCTTCAAGGACGAGGAAGCGCGCGCCACCGCCCACCTGATCGCCGACGTGCTGGACAACCCGCGCGACGCGGCCAACATCGAGGCGGTGCGCGCCAAGGTTCACGCCCTGACCAGCCGCTTCCCGGTCTACCGCTGACCGGCGTCCGAGGCCGCCCGTGAAGTGCCCCTTTTGCGGCCACCCGGAGTCGCAGGTCGTCGAGACCCGCGTCTCCGAGGACGGGGACTTCGTGCGCCGCCGCCGCCAGTGCGGCAGCTGCGACAAGCGATTCACCACCTACGAACGCCCGGACGTCGCGTTCCCGGTGGTGGTCAAGCGCGACGGCAGCCGGGAGGAATTCGACACCCGGAAGGTGCGCGCCTCGATGCGGCTGGCGCTGCGCAAGCGCCCGGTCGGCGTGGCCCGGATCGACGAGGCCCTGCTGCGGATCGAGCAGAAGCTGCTGTCCAGCGGCCTGCGCGAGATCGATTCGCACAAGGTGGGCGAACTGGTGATGCAGGAACTCAAGGGCCTGGATGCCGTCGCCTACGTGCGCTTCGCCTCCGTCTACAAGAGCTTCGAGGACGTGGACGCCTTTCGCAAGCTGTTGAAGGACATTTGAGCGCTTTGGCGTTTAAAAATGTCAATCTCAACGGCACAATTGTGGAATCTCGGTTAACTCACACAAAACCGAACCACTCGTCGGCCGCATGAAGCCGCCGATCGAATAACACTTTCTTGCTCTTTTTTCAGTTCATAGCATGCCGCTTGGCATGAATGAACACCTGCGCCGCGCTCCGGCGAATCCCCCCGGTTCCCCTTCCCGCTCCCGTGGCTTCACGCTCGTCGAGGCCATGGTGGTGATCGCGATCCTGGCTGTCCTCGCAGCCATCGCGGCGCCGAGCTTCCAACGGGTCGTCCAGCGCTACCAGGTGCGCCACGCCATGGGCGACTTCACGGCAGCGCTGTATCTCGCCCGCTCCGAGGCCATCAAGCGCGGCGGCCGCGTGACGATGGCGAAGGCGGCCGCCGCCGGATGCACCGCAGCCGGCGCCAAGGAATGGCACTGCGGCTGGAACGTCTTCGTCGACGCCAACGAAAACGGCGCCCTCGATGACGGCGAAGAGCTTCTGCAGGCATCCGGCCTGCCCCGAGGCGCCTTCGTCTGCGTGAACACCGGCGTCAGCCTCAAGTTCAGCGGCTGGGGCGACCTCGTCGGCCCGACCAGCACCACTGTCCGCATGCGCCCCTTCGACGACTCGGACGACGTCCTCGGCCTGGGTCTGGCGACGGCCATGTCTGCGGCCGGGCGCCTCAAGACCGACCCGGCGGGTCCGGGAGAGGTCAAGGAATGCACGTGAACACCATCCGCCACACCCGCGCCCGCCGCCAGCAAGGCCTGACCCTCCTCGAATCCTTGGTCGCCATCGTCGTCCTCGCACTGGGCGTGCTCGGCATGCTCGGCGTGCAAATGCGCACGCTGGCCGAAACGCAGACCGGCGTGCGCCGCGCGCAGGCCGTGCGCCTGATCGAAGACCTGTCCGAGCGCATCAAGTCCAACCCGCGGGGGCTGGACCAGTTGGAAGACTACGTCGCCGACTGGGACGCCACCGTTGCCGCCGCAACCGACTGCACCAGCGCAGCCTGCACGCCCGCCCAACTCGCGGCCTGGGACCTCAAGGCCTGGCGCGACAGCGTGGCCGAGACGCTGCCGCTCGGCCAGGCGGCCACCTTCGCCTCCTCCGACACCGACGAGGACGGCGCCCGCCGCCTGCTGGGCGTGATGGTCGGCTGGCGCGTCAACGAGCGCGAGACGGACGCCGACAGCACTGACTACACGAAGCACTTCTCCGTCGGCACCACCACGCAGACCTGCCCCCAGGGCCTGATCTGCCACCTCGTCTACATCCAGCCATGAGCCGCTCCTCCTCCCGACGCCAGGCCGGCGTCTCGCTCGTCGAACTGCTGGTGGGCATCGCCATCGGCCTGCTGGTCGTCCTCGCCGCGGTGGGCACCCTGATCGTCTCGCGCGGCGCCACCCGCACCACCGCCGACGTCAGCGCGCTGCAGCAACAGGCCTCGTACGCCCTGCGGATCATCGGCCTGCAGCTGCGCCAGGCCGGCTCGCTGGAACTCCAGCCGACCGCCGGAGCCACCGCCATGACTTTCGGCGACTTCGCCGGCACCGTCATCAGCGGCTCGGACGGCTCGGGCACCGGGCCGGACATCCTCACCGTCAGCAGCCAGCCCTCACTGACGCTGGAGGCGGGCCAGCGCGACTGCATCGGCGACACCAGCACCACCGCGGTCAGCAGCAGGTTCACGCTCAACGACAAAGGCGAACTGACCTGCAAGGGGGCCACCAGTCTGATGCCGCAACCCGTCATCGCCAACGTGGCCGACTTCCAGGTCGCCTACCGCGTCAACACCGGCACCACCGACGCCCCCAAAATCCGCACCTACACCGCGACCGACATGAACGCGGTCCCGGCCCGCTGGGCGCGGGTTTCGGCCATCGAGATCTGCCTCGACCTGATCGGCGAAGAAGCCGTGCCCGACACGGGCGCCACCTACGCCGACTGCCAGGGAGCGACCCCGGCACGCGGCACGCGCACCCACCTGGTGTTCCGCAACGTCTTCGCCGTGCGCCGCCAACCCTTCTTCGAGGTCGCGCTGTGAACATGGCCCCCCTGCCCTCTTCTTCCTCCTCCTCCCGCCAGCGCGGCGTCTCGCTGTTCGTCGTGCTCGTGATGGTGCTGCTGACCACCCTGCTGGTGCTGTGGGGCTCGCGCACTGCGCTGTTCAACGAAATGATCGTCGGCAACGACAGCGACTACCAGCGCGCGCTGGAAGCGGCACAGGCCATGGTGCGCGACGCCGAGTTCGACATCATGGGCACGAGCCCCGACGGCACGCCGTGCGCGACCATCCACGACAACTGCCGCCCTTCGAGCGCCCTGCAGGCCAACCAGGACGTGGCTGGCGGAAAGATCTACTTCCCTCCCCCCAACGACGTCGGCGAACTCGAATTCCTCCAGAGCGCCTTCGCCAGCCTCACCCCCAAATGCAAGGCGGGCATCTGCGTCCAGCCCGTCGGCGGCGACAGCCCCACCGCCAGCGCCTTCTGGCTGCACGAGGACGATTTCGATGCGATGAAGGCGGTTGCCGCCACCTACGGCCTGTACACGGGTGCCAAGTCCGGCGACGCCGGCGGCGAACACAACCCGCTGCTCGCCACCGGCGATGCCGACGCCATCAAGGCCTGGTACTGGGTTGAACCCATCCGCTACCAGAAGGACCCGCTGTCCATCACCTCCGGCGAACTCGCGCCCACAGGTGGCGAGGTCGATGCCAACCCCGTCGGCGTCGTCTACCGCATCACCGCCGTGGCCGACGGCCTCAAGCGCGGCACGCGCGCCGTGATCCAGACCGTCTTCGTGCGAAAGGAACTCGCCGGCTGACGGAAAGCGCTCATGCACGTCCCAGGGAGAAAAGAATGAAGAAGCAACGACGCATCCATCCTGCATCCTCGCTGCGCCGGCGCCCCGCCGCGCTCGCCGCAGCTGCCGCCTTGGGCCTGCCCGCCGCGGTGCTGGCCGCGCCGCTGGCGCTGAGCACGGCACCAGCGGGGACGGGCTACAAGCCGCCCGCGCCGAACGTCATCATTTCCGTTGACGACTCCGGGAGCATGGGCGACAGCGGCATGGCCACCCTGCGTGCTGCCCTGCAAGACACCTTTTCGCCGGCAAATGTGCCGGATGGGACGATCCGGCTTGGATGGCAGTCCATGACCGGGTGCTTCACGATCCCGAGCGGGGGAGACTGTGCAAACCAAAATGGCATCCGCGTACTGGACTCCACGCAGCGCACGCGCTTCATGACCTGGGTCGACACACTTCGCCCCCAAGGGACGACGCCATCTCACCGCATGCTGTTCAATGCCGGACAGTACTATCGACAGCCTCCAAGCGTTGACAGCCCGTGGGCGAGCATTCCGGGGCAACGCCAAGAGCCGATGCTGAGTTGCAGGCGTGCGTACACGGTCTTCATGACCGACGGCGGATGGAACAGCACCGGCGGATGGGGGAACAGCAACACCAGCGCCGCCAACGCCATCGGCAATGCCGATGGGACCAGCCGAACACTGGGCGACGGGTCGACGCTCTACGATACAGGCAGCGACCAGACACGAATCTACAGAGACTCCTTCGGTTCGACCAATCTACCGACACTCGCGGATCTGGCCTTTCATTTCTGGGCCACCGATCTCCAGCCCGGACTGAACAACGACGTATCGCCCAAGAAGGTAATCGACGACGTTCGGACAGTGACCGTTGGATCGAGCAGCGTTGCACTCCAGCCCAAATGGAACCCTCGCAACAATCCTGCCACCTGGCAGCACATGACCACCTACACCGTCGGTTTCAATGCTGCTGCGAACTGGAACGGGACTGTGGCCCGCCCGCTGTTCGGCACGGACACATGGACTGGAAGTTCTTACGATGAACTGGTCCTGGGGCTTCAGCTCTGGACTGATCCCATCAACACACCCAATCAGGCGGAGACGCGCCGAATGCCGGAGTTGTGGCACATGGCGCTCAACAGCCGGGGGAAATTCATTCCCGCGCCCACAGCTGCCGACCTGGCCCCCGCATTCAGAGAAATCCTCGACCACATCGTCAGAGACGACACCAAGCCCGTGACCTCTCTGGCCGTCGGTTCGCACAGCACGCGTGTGGCCGGCTCGGCCTTCGCGGCAAGCTACGACGGCAGCAACTGGACGGGAGGCGTCACCGCTCATGCCATCGCCGCAGGCACCGGCCAAGTCAGCAGCACCGGCGCCTGGGGCACCGTACCGGCCAACGGCTCGCAGCCCGCCAAGCCGAAGTCGACGGCAACGATCATGGACGAGACCTCCTTCTCGCCCACCGATCGCGTGGTGCTTTCCGCCAGCACCACCGTCGCGACCGGCGGCACGACCGCAACCACGCAGGGCATTTCCTGGACATGGAGCCAGTTGAGCGCAGCGCAGCAGGCCGAACTCAACCTCGCCACGCCCGGCGCAACCCCCGATGCCCTCGGCGAGCAGCGCGTGGCCTACATCCGCGGCGACCACAGCCAGGAACAGAACCAGACGCCTGCCGGGCCCTTCCGCACGCGCGCCTCGCGGCATGGCGACATCGTCAACTCCGACGTGTGGTTCACGGCCGGCAAGCCCGATGCGGGCTACACGACCAACGACTACGCCACCTTCGCCGCCAACAACGCCACCCGCCGGCCGATGATCTACGTCGGAGCCAACGACGGCATGCTGCACGGCTTCGACGCCCGGCTGGACACCACCAACGGCGGCAAGGAACTGATCGCCTACATCCCGGAGGGGCTGAATGCGGCTCTGCCCGAACTGTCGCGACCGGGCTACGCGCACCGCTACTACGTCGACGGCTCGCCCTTCACGGCCGACGCCTACATCGGCGGCGCATGGAAGACCTACCTGGCGGGCTTTCCCGGCCTGGGCGGCCGCGGCTACTTCGTGCTGGACGTGACCGATCCGGGGAACTTCTCGGCCGCCAACGCGGCCAGCCTGGTGGTGCTCGACAAGACGGCCGCCGCCACGCTGGACGAGGACGTGGGCCACATCACCGGCAGGCCGGTGACGAACCAGGTGACGCCCTCGCGCGCCACGCAGGTCGCACGCATGAACAACGGGCGCTGGGCCCTGGTGATGGGCAACGGCTACAACAGCGCGAGCGAGAAGGCGGTGCTGCTGGTCCAGTACCTCGACGGCGACAAGGAACTGCTCAAGCTCACCGCCGACAACACGGCCGGCGGCGGCAACGGCCTGGCGCCGCCGCAACTCGTCGACCTCAACGGCGACCGCATTCCGGACGTGGCCTATGCAGGCGACCTCAAGGGCCGGCTGTGGAAGTTCGACCTGAGCCATGCCAGCGCGGCGAACTGGTCCGTGGCCTTCGGCGGCAACCCGTTGTTCACCGCGAAGGACGCCAGCGGCGCGGCGCAGCCGATCACCACGGCGCCCGCCTGGCTGCTCCACCCCAATGGCGGCCTGATGCTGACCTTCGGCACGGGCCGCGAGTTGACCAGCGGCGACCGCACCGACACGCAGAGGCAGACGCTGTATGGCGTGTGGGACAGCACCAAGTACACCTTCGGCACCACCACCAATACGGCGACGAGCTCGACCACCATTTCGTTCGCGGACGGCAACAATGCCGTCGCCGGCCGCTCGGCGCTGGTGCAGCAGAGCGTCAGCGCCGGCTCCACGGCCACCACGGCGGGCAACGAGACCAAGCTGTGGACGGTGTCCTCCAATCCGGTGCCCTACAGCGGCACGGATGCGAAGAAGGGGTGGTACCTCGACCTGCCCGAAACGGCCGAGCGCTCGCTCGACACCGCCAGTTGGCTGTCCGGCCGCCTGTTCACCTTCCCGACGAAGGTGCCCGCAACGGGGAACCAGAACCCCGACGAAGAGACCTGCACCCCGCCCGTGAGCAACGGGAAGAACTTCCTGACCACGATCAACGTCCTGAACGGAGCAGCGCCCAGCTATGCGGTGTATGCGTACGCCAGCGCACCGTCCACGGGCAATCCGTCGCGGGCGGAAGACCCCAGCGGAGGGGCATCGACGGCGATCAAGAAGGGCGGCGAGGACGGCGGGAGCAAGTGCATCGCCGGCCCCGGTGTCCGCTGCGACGACCTCAAGGCCGGCGCCTTCACCAGCCTGCGGGCCACCTGGAGGCAGGCGCGATGAAGCCGCGCCACGCCCGTGCTCGCGCCCGCGGCTTCACCCTGATCGAAGTGATGATCGTGGTCGCGGTGGTCGCCATCCTGGCCGCCATCGCCCTGCCGAGCTACCAGGAGTACGTGCGCCGCGGCCACCGGGCCGAGGCGCGCGCCGGGCTGATGCAGGCCGCGCAGTGGCTGGAGCGGGTGGCCACCGCCACCGGCCTGTACCTGACGGACGCCACGGAATTTCCCGGCGAACTGACGAAGGTGAACGGCCAGCGCTACACCATCAGCTACGCCGTCGGCGACGACGGCGCGAGCTACAAGCTGACCGCCACGCCCACCGGCGCCCAGGCCGGCGACAAGTGCGGCAGCTACACGCTGACGCAGGCCGGCGCGCGCGAGGTGGAGGGCGCCACCGCCAGCAAGGACGAGTGCTGGAGCCGATAGCAGGCGGACAGCGCTTCCATGAATGGCTGGAAGAGGGGTGGGCCCAAGAGACTTTTGATGGACCGGCCCGAACCGGTGGCCGCGTAGATCCGCGTGCGGAGGCATTCCGCGCCGGCGCCACGCTCTGCCGCATGACCGAACGCGCGCCGCACCTGGACCGGCTGGTTCGGCTGATTCCACTCGTCGTTCTGCTCGCGCCCCATGGCGCCCATCAGTCGCGCAATCTCACTGACTGGCGTTGACCCAGTTCTCCACTCCAAGGGCAGGTATGCGCGCGAATTCCGACACGTTGTTGGTGACCAGTACCAAGCCTTCGCTGCGTGCATGGCCGGCGATGTGCAGATCATTCACACCAACAGGCCGGCCCTGCTTCTCCAGGGCTGCGCGAATGGCACCGTAGTGCTGGGCAGCCTTGGGTCCGTAGGGCAGCACATCGAGACGGCTGCAGAAGTCCTCGATGGCGGACAGGTTCTCGCTGACACGGCTGCTTTTCTCCGCGCCATGCAGAAGCTCGGCCAGGGTGATGGACGAGATCGCCATGCGGCCCGCATTGGCATTGAAGACGGACAGAACCTCGATGGGGCGCCGCTTCAGGACGTAGATGACGATGTTGGTGTCCAGCAGGTAGCGCAGCATCAGAGCGCGTCTCGCTCCGACTGGTGCTGGCTGGCGCGGTCGGCCATGAAGTCGTCGCTGACGGCAGGGCCTTCCAGGAAAAAGCTGTCCCAGGACTGACCGAGCGGCGCGATGATGCGTTCATTGCCTCTGGCGCGCACTGCCACCTTGCGAACGCCTTCGGGCAAGCGCACATCCACAGGGAGCCGCACGGCCTGGGTGCGGTTGTTGATGAAAACAGTGCCAATGGACATGCGACGCTCCCCGGGAAAAATGTATATCGCAATGGTATATGGCGCGGCGCGCGGCGTCAAATTCGCAGAAGTTTGGCGCGGCCCACGGGTCGGCCGGCCCGGGCGGGCGGCCGCGTGGAGCCGCATGCGAGGGCGTTTCGCGCCGGCGCTATGCTGCGCCGCATGATCGAACGCGCGCTGCACCTGGCCCGGCTGGCCCTGCCCGACACCCCTCCGAACCCCGCCGTCGGCTGCGTCCTCGTCGACGCGGGCGGCGAGGTGATCGGCGAAGGGCGGACCCAGGCCGTGGGCGGGCCGCACGCGGAGATCATGGCCCTGCGCGACGCCCAGGCGCGCGGCCGCTCGACCGTCGGGGCCACCGCCTACGTCACCCTGGAACCCTGCGCCCACCACGGCCGCACCGGGCCCTGCTGCGAAGCGTTGGCCGCCGCCGGCATCGCCCGGGTGGTCGCCTCGCTGGAAGACCCGAACCCCCAGGTCGCCGGACAGGGCTTCGCCCGGCTGCGGGCGGCGGGGGTCGAGGTGGCCGTCGGCCCCGGCGCCACCGCGGCGCGGGAGATCACCATCGGCTTCCTCAGCCGCATGGCGCGCGGCCTGCCCTGGGTGCGCATGAAGGCGGCCGCCTCGCTGGACGGCCGCACGGCCCTGCCCGACGGCACCAGCCAGTGGATCACCGGCGAGGCGGCGCGCGCCGACGGCCATGCCTGGCGCGCCCGCGCCGGCGCGCTGCTCACCGGCGTGGGCACGGTGCTGGAGGACGACCCGCGCCTGGACGTGCGCCACCCGGGCGCCACGCGCCAGCCGCCCCTGGTGGTGGTGGACAGCCGGCTGCAGACGCCGCCCGGCGCCCGCATCTTCGAGGCGCAGCGTCCGGTCTGGATCTATGCGGCCGCCGATGACGCCGCCCGCGCCGCACCGCTGCAGGCGCGCGGCGCCACGGTCAGCGTGCTGCCCAATGCCCGCGGCAAGGTCGACCTGGCCGCGCTGATGGCGGACCTGGCGCGCCGCGAGGTCAACGAACTGCACGTCGAGGCCGGCCACAAGCTCAACGGCTCGCTGCTGCGCGAGGGGCTGGTGGACGAGCTGCTGCTGTACCTGGCGCCCAAGCTGCTCGGCGAGGGGATGGGCGTGGCGGAACGGCCCTTCGCCGGCGCCGCGCTGGCGGGGCTGGACGCCGCGCCGGCGTTCGAATTCCACGGCGTGGAACGGATCGGGCCCGACCTGCGCCTGGTGGCACGCATCCCGGGCCGCGACGCGTTCTGATACGGAAGCGCGTTCGACAATATCAACCGTTCACGCTGAGCTTTGTCGAAGCGCGGCGCGGGGCTTCGACAAGCTCAGCCTGAACGGTTCTTGTCGATTGACGCAAATGCTTGTGAGCCCCAGAGCCGGCGGTCCGCCGTTGCCTCGTGAAACCGCCTCCGGGTTCTCCCGGACGCTTCTCTGCGAAAATCGCCGGCTTATGTTCACCGGCATCATCACCGGCGTGGGGCGCATCGCCGCCGTCCACGACCTCGGCTCCTCCTCCGCCCACGGCAAGCGCCTGGCCATTTCCGCACCGGCGGGCTACCTGGACGATGTCGGCCTGGGCGACAGCATCGCCCTCAACGGCGCGTGCATGACGGTCACCGGCCTCGACCCCGCTGCCGGCCGGTTCACCATCGACATCTCCGCCGAATCGCTCGACAAGACGGCCGGGCTCGACCAGGCGGGCACCGCGCTCAACCTGGAGAAGGCCCTGCGCCCGCAGGACCGCCTGGGCGGCCACATCGTCTCGGGCCACGTGGACGGCATCGGCAGCGTCAGCCGCTTCGCGCCGCACGGCGAGAGCTGGGAGTTGCGCATCCTCGCCCCCGCCGCGCTGGCCCGCTTCCTCGCCTACAAGGGCTCGATCACGGTCAACGGCGTGAGCCTCACCGTCAACACCGTGGCCGACCAGGCCGACGGCTGCGAGATCAGCATCAACCTCATCCCCCACACCGTCGAGCACACTGCGCTGGGCCAGCTCCAGGCCGGCAGCCGCGTCAACCTCGAGGTGGACACCGTCGCCCGCTACGTGGAGCGCATGCTCCTGGCGGGCGTCGTGCCCGGCCGGGCGGCCTGAATTGCACACACCGACCACATGAACGCATCCGTCACCGCCCTGGGCGCCGCAAGGGCCCTCGAACCGGCGCCCATCTCCAGCGTCGAAGAGATCGTCGAGGAGTTGCGCGCCGGCCGCATGGTCATCCTCGTGGACGAGGAGGACCGCGAGAACGAGGGCGACATCGTCATCGCCGCCGACCACATCACGCCACAGGCAATCAACTTCATGGCCCGCCATGCGCGCGGCCTGATCTGCCTGACGCTCTCGCGCGAGATGTGCGAGCGCCTGAACCTGCCGCCGATGGTGGCGCGCAACGGCGCCAAGCACTCGACCGCCTTCACCGTCTCGATCGAGGCGGCCGAGGGCGTGACCACCGGCATCTCGGCCGCCGACCGCGCGCGCACGGTGCAGGCCGCCGTGGCGCCCGACGCCCAGGCCAGCGACCTGGTGCAGCCCGGCCACATCTTCCCGCTGCAGGCGGTGGACGGCGGCGTGCTGGTGCGCGCCGGCCACACCGAGGCCGGCTGCGACCTGGCCGCCATGGCCGGCTGCTCGCCCGCCTCCGTGATCTGCGAGGTGATGAACGAGGACGGCACCATGGCCCGGCTGCCCGACCTGCAGCGCTTCGCCGCCGAGCACGGGCTGAAGATCGGCACCATCGCGGCCCTGATCGAGCACCGCAGCCACACCGAGACGCTGGTGCAGCGCGTGGGCAGGCGCGAGATCCGCACCGCGCACGGCGAGTTCACCCTGTACGCCTTCAAGGATTCGCCCAGCGGCGGCGTGCACCTGGCGCTGGTGCGCGGCACCTGGGGCGCCGACGAGGTGGTGCCCGTGCGCGTGCACGAGCCGCTGTCGGTGCTGGACGCGCTGGAGCTGGAGCGCCCCATGCACTCCTGGAGCCTGGACGCCGCCCTGGCCCACATCGCCGCCGAAGGCCGCGGCGTGGCCGTGCTGCTCAATTGCGGCGAGAGCGCCGCCGAGCTGCTGGCGCAGTTCGAGGGCACCGCCCGCCCCGCCCAGGCGCCCGAACGCGGCCGCATGGACCTGCGCAGCTACGGCGTGGGCGCCCAGATCCTGCGCGAATGCGGCGCGCACCGGATGAAACTCATGGGCACGCCCCGGCGCATGCCCAGCATGGCGGCGGGCTTCGGCCTGGAGATCGCCGGCTATATAGAAAAGAAGGACTAGAAGAGCATGCTTCACGCCAACAAGGGCGCGGCCGGGCCGCTGGACGGGCGCGGCCTGCGCATCGGCATCGTGCAGGCCCGCTTCAACGAGGACATCACCAACGCGCTGGCCGAGGCCTGCCTGGCCGAGCTGCACCGGCTCGGCGTGGCCGACGACGCCATCGACCACCGCACCGTGCCCGGCGCGCTGGAAGTGCCGGTCGCCCTGCAGGCCCTGGCCGCGCGCGGCGGCTACGACGCGCTGATCGCGCTGGGCTGCATCATCCGCGGCGAGACCTATCACTTCGAGCTGGTGGCTAACGAGTCCGGCGCCGGCGTCAGCCGCGTGGCGCTCGACCACCGCCTGCCCGTCGCCAACGCCATCCTCACCACGGAGAACGTGGAGCAGGCCGTCGCCCGGCAGACCGACAAGGGCCGCGACGCGGCGCAGGTGGCGGTGGAGATGGCCACGCTGCTCGGCTCGGTGCGGAGCGCGGCCCGATGAGCGCCGCCCGGCCGCTCCGAAGGCGCTCGCGCCCGCAGTCCGAAGGACGGAGGGCTGTCAAATGAGCGACGCCGCCCCCTCCCACGCGCCGCGCAAGGCAGCGAGCAAGTCCGGCCGCACCCGCGCGCGCGAGTTCGCGCTGCAGGCGCTCTACCAGCACCTGGTCGGGCGCAACCCGGCCACCGACATCGACGTCTTCACGCGCGACCTGTCGGGCTTCCACAAGGCCGATTCGGCGCACTACGACGCGCTGCTGCACGGCTCGATCGCGGAAGGCGCCGAGCTGGATGCGCTGATCGTCCCGCTGCTGGACCGCAAGCTGGAGGAGATCTCCCCCATCGAGCACGCGGTGATGTGGATCGGCGCCTACGAGTTCCGCCACTGCCCGGACGTGCCGTGGCGCGTGGTCATCAACGAGTGCATCGAGCTGGCCAAGAGCTTCGGCGGCACCGACGGTCACAAATACGTCAACGCCGTGCTCAACGGACTGGCGCCCACGCTGCGGGCGGTGGAAGTGGAGGCCGACCGCGCCACCGGAAAGGCCAGGCCCTGATGCGCATCGCCACCCGCGCCGAGCGCATCGAGCCCTTCTACGTGATGGAGGTGGCCAAGGCCGCCTCCGCCCTCGCCCGCGAGGTGGCCGACAGCGAGCGGCCGATGATCTTCCTGAACATCGGCGAGCCCGACTTCACCGCCCCGCCGCTGGTGCAGGAGGCCGCCATGCGCGCGGTGCGCGCCGGCGCCACCCAGTACACCCAGGCCACGGGCCTGCCGCGGCTGCGCGAGCGCATCAGCGGCTGGTATGCCGAGCGCTTCGGCCTCGACGTGCCAGCGCGCCGCATCGTCGTCACGGCCGGCGCCTCTGCGGCCTTGCAGCTCGCCTGCCTGGCGCTGATCGAGGCCGGCGACGAGGTGCTGATGCCGGACCCGAGCTACCCGTGCAACCGCCACTTCGTCAGCGCCGCCGAGGGGCGCGCGGTGATGATTCCCTCGACCGCCGAGGAGCGCTTCCAGCTCAGCGCGGCCAAGGTGGAGGACGCGTGGACCGAGCGCACCCGCGGCGTGCTGCTGGCCTCGCCTTCCAACCCGACCGGCACCTCCATCGCGCCCGACGAGCTGCGGCGCATCCATTCCGTGGTGCAGCAACGCGGCGGCCTCACGCTGATCGACGAGATCTACCTGGGCCTTTCCTACGACGACGCCTTCGGCCAGAGCGCGCTGGCGATCGACGACCAGGTCATCAGCATCAATAGCTTCAGCAAGTACTTCAACATGACCGGCTGGCGCCTGGGCTGGCTGGTGGTGCCCGAGGCGCTGGTGCCGGTGGTCGAGCGCCTGGCGCAGAACCTCTTCATCTGCGCCAGCGCCGTGTCGCAGTACGCCGCCCTGGCCTGCTTCGAGCCGGAGAGCATCGCCGAGTACGAGCGCCGCCGCGGCGAGTTCCGCGCCCGGCGCGACTGGTTCATCCCGCAGCTGCAGGCGCTGGGCCTGCCGGTGCCGGTGGTGCCCGACGGCGCCTTCTACGCCTGGGCCGACTGCACGGCATTCGCCCGCCGGCTGGACGTGACGGCCGCCGACACGAGCTGGGACTTCGCCTTCGAGCTGATGCGCCGCGCCCACATCGCCGTCACGCCGGGCCGCGACTTCGGCACGGCCGACACCGCGCGCTTCGTGCGCTTCTCCACCGCCAGCTCGATGGCGCACCTGGAAGAGGCGGTGCAGCGCCTCAAGGCACTGGGATGAGCTTCCGGCTCCCCATCCGCGTCTACTGGGAAGACACCGATGCCGGCGGCATCGTGTTCTACGCCAACTACCTGAAGTTCATGGAGCGGGCGCGCACCGAATGGCTGCGCAGCCTGGGCGTGGAGCAGCGCGCGCTGCGCGAGCGCACCGGCGGCATGTTCGTGGTGAGCGAGACGCAGCTCAAGTACCACCGCCCGGCCCGGCTCGACGACGAACTGCTGGTCAGCGCCGAGCTGCGCCAGATCGGCCCCGCTTCCGCCGTCATCGCACAGCAGGTGTGCATGAAGGCCGACCCCGCCGTGGTGCTGTGCGAGGGCAGCATCCGCATCGGCTGGGTGGACGGCGAGCGCATGCGCCCGGCGCGCATGCCCGCCGAACTGACGGGAACCCTCGAACCCCATTTGCGCTCCCTACCTGCGGCGGCCCCGCGCAGCCCGATCCGGGCGGCGGCCGCCGCGGGTGCCTAGAGACCCAACCCAATGAACCAAGACTTCTCGATCATCACCCTCATCCTCCACGCCAGCTTCGTGGTGCAGCTGGTCATGCTGCTGCTGGTCGTGGTGTCGGTGGCCAGCTGGGCCGCGATCATCCGCAAGTACTTCGCCCTGCGCCGCATGCGCGCGCTCAACGACGAGTTCGAGCGCGACTTCTGGTCGGGCACCAGCCTGAACGAGCTGTTCGCCTCGGCCGCGCAGAACGCCAAGTTCGCCGGGCCGATGGAGCGCATCTTCGCCTCCGGCATGCGCGAGTACCAGAAGCTGCGCGAGCGCCACATCCACGACGCCGACACGCTGCTCGAAGGCGCCCGCCGCGCCATGCGGGCCAGCTTCCAGCGCGAGCTGGACGCGGCCGAGTCGAACCTGTCCTTCCTGGCCACCGTCGGCTCCGTCAGTCCCTACGTGGGCCTGTTCGGCACGGTGTGGGGGATCATGCACGCCTTCACCGGCCTGGCCAGCATGACGCAGGTGACGCTGGCCACCGTGGCGCCCGGCATCGCCGAGGCGCTGGTGGCCACCGCCATCGGCCTGTTCGCCGCCATCCCGGCGGTGGTGGGCTACAACCGCTTCGCGCGCGAGATCGACAAGGTCGCCATCGCGCTGGAGACCTTCATCGAGGAGTTCTCCAACATCCTGCAGCGCAACCTCTCGGCCGGCAACCCGCAGCAGACGCGCGCCGCCAACATCGCCGCCTCCGGCCACTGAACCCAGCCAGGACACGCCCATGCCCGCCGTCGCCTCCCGCGGCCGAGGACGCCGCACCATCAACGAGATCAACATGGTCCCGTTCATCGACGTGATGCTGGTGCTGCTGATCATCTTCATGGTCACCGCGCCGCTCATCACGCCCAGCGTGATCAACCTGCCCAGCGTGGACCGCGCCAACAAGCAGCCCGACAAGCCGCTGGAGATCACCGTCGACAAGGACGAGGTCGTCCACTTCAAGAAGGACCCGGCCACCGGCTCGGCCGGCCTGGAGATCCCGATGAGCCAGATCGGCAAGGCCGTGAAGGACGCGCAGGGCGGCGACGACCAGCGCCCGGTGGTCATCAGCGCCGACAAGAACGTGAAGTACGAGACCGTGGTCAAGACCATGAACGAGCTCAAGCGCGCCGGCATCGAGCGCGTGGGCCTGTCCGTGCAGACCACCCCTGGCCGCTGACGACGGAGGCGACCGGTTTGCAATCGATGCGCATGTCGCTGCCCCACGAGGGCCCGGAGTTCACCCCGCCGCCGCAGCGCGGCACGGGGCGCGCGCTGCTGCTGGCGCTGATCGCCCACGCGCTGCTGATCGCCGCGCTGACCTGGGGCGTGCGCTGGAAGCGCGACGGCGACGACGACGCCATCGAGGCCGAGATCTGGTCGTCCACCACGCAGCAGGCAGCGCAGCGCACGGCCGTGGCGCCGTCTCCGCCGCCCGCCCCGGCGCCGCGGCCCGCACCGCCGCCGCCCCCTCCTCCGCCCCCCCCGCCCGAGGCCGTGAAGCCGCCGCCCGCCCCGCCGCCGCCGAAGGAGCCGGACATCGCCCTGGAGCGCGAGCGCAAGCTGCGCGAGGAACAGGCCCAGCGCGAACGCGAGCGCCAGCAGCAGCAGGAAAGGCGCCGCCAGGAAGCCGAGCGCAAGGCCGCCCAGGAGAAGAAGGAGGCCGAGGAGCGCAGGCGCGAGGAAGAAGCCGAGCGCCAGAAGGAAAAGGAACAGCAGCGCCTGGCCGAGCAGAAGAAGCGCGAGCAGGCCGAGAAGGCGGCCGCGGCCAAGGCCGCAGCGGAGAAAAAGGCTGCTGCCGAGCGCGCTGCCGCCGCCGAGAAGGCGCGCCAGGACAACATCCGCCGCATGCTGGGGCAGGCCAACGGCGCGGCCAGCGGGCAGGCCGAGGCCAACAGCGGGCCGCGCTCGGGCCAGGGCGCGGGCAGCGGCGGCGTGTCGGCCGGCTACCTGGGCCGCGTGGCGGCGCTGATCAAGCGCAACACGGTGTTCGACCCCAACTCGATCAGCGGCAACCCCGAGGCGCTGATCGAGATCCAGACGGCGCCGGACGGCACCATCGTCGGCACGCCCCGGCTGGTCAAGTCCAGCGGCAACAAGGCCTGGGACGAGGCCGCGCTGCGCGCCGTGCAGCGCACCGAGGTGATGCCGCGCGACACCGACGGCCGCGTGCCCTCGCCCTTCCCGCAGATCGTGATGCGGCCGAAGAACTGAAAGGAAGCATGCCATGCAGTTGAAGCCCCTCGGCCGTTCCGGCCTGCAGGTCTCTCCCCTCGCCTTCGGCGGCAACGTGTTCGGCTGGACGGTGGACGAGGCCGCCTCCTTCCGCCTGCTCGATGCCTGGCTGGACGCCGGCTTCAACTTCATCGACACCGCCGACGTGTACTCGAGCTGGGTGCCGGGCCATGCGGGCGGCGAGTCGGAAACGATCATCGGCAAGTGGCTGCGCGCCAGCGGCAAGCGCGACCGCGTCGTGCTGGCCACCAAGGTGGGCAAGCCGATGGGCGAAGGCAGGAAGGGCCTGAGCCCGCGCTACATCCGCGAGGCGGTGGAGGCCTCGCTCAAGCGCCTGCAGACCGACCGCATCGACCTGTACCAGTCGCACGACGACGACGCCGACACGCCGCTGGAAGAGACGCTGGGCGCCTTCGCCGACCTGATCCGCGCCGGCAAGGTGCGCGCCATCGGCGCATCGAACCACACGGCGCCGCGCCTGGCCGAGGCGCTGGACGTGGCCGAGCGCCTGGGCCTGCCGCGCTACGAGTCGCTGCAGCCGCTGTACAACCTGTACGACCGCGCGGTGTACGAGGAGGCGCTGGAGCCGCTGTGCGTGCAGCGCAACGTGGGCGTCATCAACTTCTATGCGCTGGCGGCGGGCTTCCTCACGGGCAAGTACCGCAGCGAGGCCGATGCCGCCAAGAGCGCGCGCGGCAAGAGCACGACGGCCAAGTACCTGAACCCGCGCGGCCTGCGCATCCTGGCGGCGCTGGACGAGGCCGCCGCGGCCCACGACGGCGCAACGCCGGCGCAGGTCGCGCTGGCATGGCAGATCGCGCGCCCGTCGATCACCGCGCCCATCGCCAGCGCCACCTCGCTGGCGCAACTGGACGAACTGCGCCAAGCCGCCGAACTGCGGCTCGATGCCGCGACCCTCGCGCGGCTGGACGCGGCCAGCGCCGAGGCGGCGCCTACGGCGCCTCCCGCAGCAGCATGAGCGCGAACAGCTCGCTGCGGAAGTGGATGCCCAGCCGGCCGAAGGCACGGTTGCGGTAAGTCTTCACCGTCGGCAGCGCCAGCCCCAGGTCGGCGGCAATGCCTTCCTGCGTCATGCCGCGCAGCAGGCGCAGGCAGACCTCGGCCTCGCGCACCGTCAGCGCGGGGCAGCGCGCCAGCAGGCGCCCGTGCAGGTCCGCCGCATCGGCCTCGGGCGATGCGCCGCGCTGCGTCATCGCCACGTGCTTGCGCGCCAGCGCCATGAGCAGCCGGCCCGCGCTGCCGAAGTCGGCCAGGTGCGCGTCGCCCAGCGGCCGCTGGTGCTGGTGGCGGTAGAAGTTGACGGCGAACAGCGAGCCGTCGCCGGCCGGCTCGTCCTCCACCACCGAGACGCGCTCGACCACGCCGTGCGCCTCGTACACCTTGGCGCGGTGCTCGGGCGGCACCTCGCGCGCGGTGATGTGGCACACGCGCAGGCTGGGCAGGCGCTCGTCGCGCAGCGTGCGGTCGGCGCGGATCGGACCCGACAGGTAGGCGTGCCAGCAGTCGCGGGTGGTGTCGGGCAGGTGCCGGCTGCCGCTGACGAAGATCGCCGGCCGCGGGCCGGTGCGGTAGACGGAGAAGGAGCCCACCGGCAGCGCCTCGCCCAGGGCATCGAGCAGGCGAGTGCCGAAGTCCGTCTCGCCCAGGGCCGGCACCACCTGCGGCATGCGCTCGGCCAGCAGCGCCGGGGCGCCGGCAGGGTCGGGGGTCCAGGTACGCATGGGAGGGAAAGGGAACGAGGGACTGGGGAAAGTCCGTCATCTTCCAGGATGACCGCCCTCGCGCGCCAGCGGACTTACGCTAGCCGCATGAACCACGACACCGATCCGCTGCGCATGCCCGCCCTCGCCCGCTTTGCCGACGTGTCCGTCGACGTCGGCGAGCCGCTGGTGCTGGGCCAGGGCGCGCAGGGGCTGCGCCGGGTGGTGCCCATCCTCGGCGGCCGCGCCGAGGGCGAAGGCTGGCGCGCGCGGGTGCTGCCGGGCGGCGCGGACTTCCAGCGCATCGCCAGCGACACCGCCTCCGAGCTGGACGCACGCTACGGCCTGGAGACCGATGCCGGCGAGCTGATCTACGTGCGCAACCACGCCATCCGCACCGCGCCGCCCGAGGCCATGCAGCGCCTGCTGCGCGGCGAGCCGGTGGACCCGGCGCAGATCTACTTCCGCTGCAGCCCGCGCTTCGAGACGACGTCGAAGGCGCTGCACTGGATCACCGAGCGGCTGTTCATCGGCGTCGGCGTGCGCCATCCGGCCCAGGTGGTGATGCGCTTCTTCGCCGTGCAGTAGCCCGTTCCCTCGTTCCTTCAGGAGACATCCCATGACGACCGCCCCTGCCGCGGGCGCGCAGCGCCGCGCCCTCGTCCTCGCCGCCACGGCCTGCGCCACCTTCGCGCTGGCCAGCCCGGCCGCCGCGCAGGACGCGGCGTCCTACCCCAGCCGCCCGGTGCGCGTCATCGTGGGCTTCGCGGCCGGCACGGGGCCCGACATCGTGGCCCGGCTGCTGGCGCAGAAGCTCTCGGAGGGCTGGAACAACCAGGCCGTGGTCGTCGACAACAAGGCCGGTGCAAGCGGGCTGATCGCCGCCTCCGAAGCCGCCCGCGCGCAGCCCGACGGCTACACGCTGCTGCTGGCCGAGACCGGCATGCTCAGCATCGCGCCCAGCACCTACAGCAAGCTGGCTTACGACCCCGCCCGGGATTTCGTCCCGGTGTCGCAGGTCGTGACCTCGGACTTCGTGCTGGTGTCCAGCCCGCAGAAAGTGCCGGCCCGCACCTTCAAGGCCTTCGTGGACTGGACGCGCGAGCGCAAGAGCCTGTTCATGGGCACCTTCGGCGCCGGCACGCTGGGGCATTTCGGCGCGTACCGGCTGGGCGACACGGTCGGCCTGCAGCCCGAGGCGGTGCACTACCGCTCCACCGGCGACGCGCTCGCCGGCATCATCGGCGGCGACGTGGCCGGTGCCTTCGCCAGCGTCGGCCTGTCGGCGCCCAACGTCAAGGCCGGCAAGCTCACCGGGCTGGCCAGCACCGGCGAGCAGCGTTCTCCGATGCTGCCGGACGTGCCGACCTTCAAGGAACTGGGCTACCCGAACCTGCAGTTCAGCGCCTGGTTCGGCATCGTCGCTCCGGCCAAGACGCCGCCGGAGATCGTGGCGAAGCTCAACGCCAGCATCGTGCGGGCCATGCAGTCGCCCGACGGTCAGAAGAAGATGGAGGACGCCGGCTTTCGCGCCACCGGCACCAGCACGCAGGCCTTCGCCGGCATCATCGCCAGCGACACGGCCACCTGGGGCAAGGTGGTCAAGGCGACCGGCTTCAAGGCGGACTGAGCGATGCGTGGCACCCTCGCCGCCGCCGCCGCCGCCACGCTGATGGCCGGTTGCGCCCAACCTGGAGACGCCGGCCCCGGCAGCGGGACGGCAGCAGCCCCCGTCGGCTGTGCGCAGTTGGCGGGCATGGCCGTGGCGAACACACGCCTCACGCTGGCCGAGGCTGTGCCCGCCGGCAGCATCGCGCTCACCGGCATCCAGCCTGGCGCACCGGGCAGCACCGCCCGCGTGCCGGCGCACTGCCACGTGCAAGGCAGGATCGCCGAGCGCACGGGCATCGACGGCAAGCCCTACGCCATCGGCTTCGACCTGCGGCTGCCCGCCGAATGGAACGGCCGCTTCTTCTTCCAGGGCGGCGGCGGCACCGACGGCGTGCTGCGCGACGCGATCGGCGTGCTCACCGGCGGCGGCAACACCGGCAACGCGCTGCTGCAGGGCTACGCCGTGGTCTTCACCGACACCGGCCACCTCAACGAACCCGGCCCCAACGGGCCCTATCAGTTCGGGCTGGACCCGCAGGCACGCGCCGACAACGGCTACAACGCGATGGCGCAAACGGCCCGCGCCGCCAAGCAGCTCATCGCGGCGCACTACGGCCAGGCGCCCCGGCGCTCGTACTTCGTGGGCTGCTCCAACGGCGGGCGGCAGGCGATGATGATGACGCAGCGCTACCCCGACATGTTCGACGGCGTGATCGCCTCCGCGCCGGCGTACCGCGTGCCGCTGGCCTCGGTGCAGGCGGTGTACGACACGCAGCTCTACGCCCGCGCCGCGACCGAGCAGGCGCCGCCCGCCGCCGCCGGGCGGCCGGTGCTGGCGAAGGCCTTCTCGCCGGCGGACATGCAACTGCTCACCCGCGCCGTGCTGGCGCGCTGCGACGCGCTGGACGGCCTGAAGGACGGCATCGTCGACAACTGGCCCGCCTGCCGCTTCGATCCCGCCGAGCTGCGCTGCCGGGGCGCGAAGACCGCCGCCTGCCTGGGCCCCGCGCAGGTGGAGGCGCTGCAGAAGTCTTTTGCCGGCGTGAAGGACGCGCAGGGCCGGGTGATCTACTCGGACTGGGCCTTCGACGCCGGGCTGCACTCGCGCGAATGGACGCGCTGGAAGTTCGGCGACGCGCAGCAGGGCGAGGCCAACGCGCGCAACCTCACGCTGATGACCGGCGCCCTGGCGATGTTCTTCACGACGCCGCCGACGGTCACCACCGACTTCTGGGCCTACGCCATGGGCTTCGACCCGGCGCGCGACGCGGCGAAGGTCCACGCCACCGGCGGCCCCTTCCGCGAATCGGCGATGCAGATGGTGGCCGCCGAGTCGCCGGACGTCGACGCCTACGTGCGGCGCGGGGGCAAGCTGCTGTTCTTCCACGGCGTGAGCGATCCGGTGTTCTCGGTGAAGGACACGGTGCGCTACCTGGACCGGCTGCGCGCACGCTACGGCGAGCGCACCGACGGCATCGCGCGGCTGTTCACGGTGCCGAACATGGCGCACTGCAGCGGCGGCCCGGCCACCGACCAGTACGACGGGCTCTCCGCCCTGGTGAAGTGGGTCGAGCAAGGCGAGGCGCCCACGCGCATCGTGGCGCGCGCGCGGCCCGAGAACCCCGAGGTGGCCTGGCCCGGACGCACCCGCCCGCTGTGCGCCTGGCCGGCCCAGCCGCGCCACGACGGCCGGGGCAGCATCGAGGACGCGGCGAGCTTCAGCTGCCGCTGAGGCCGCTGCCGGACGGGCGCGAAAACGTTACAGTCAAGAACCAGTTCGGCGCGGCACGGCCGCGCCGCGCCGCCCGTTCCACCGCCTTTCAGGAGACCCCCATGCAACTGCCTGCCCGCTATGACCACGTCGGCAGCTTCCTGCGCCCGAAGTACCTGCTCGATGCCCGCGAACAGAAGGCCCGGGGCGAGATCGGCGCCGAGCAGCTGCGCGAGGTGGAGGACCGGGCCATCACCGAGATCGTGAAGTTCCAGGAGGACGTGGGCCTCAAGAGCATCACCGACGGCGAGTTCCGCCGCACCTACTTCCACATCGACTTCCTGGAGCAGCTCGGCGGCGTGAAGACGGACATCCCCGTCACCATCCGCAAGCCCGACGGCACCGAGGAACTGGCGCCGCCCGTCATGCGCGTCATCGACAAGGTGCGCCACGCGAAGAACATCCAGCTCGCGGACTTCGAATACCTCAAGAGCCAGGTGTCGGCCGGCCGCACGCCCAAGGTGACGATCCCCTCGCCCACCATGCTGCACTTCCGCGGCGGGCGCGCCGGCATCAGCAAGGAGGCGTACCCCGAGCTGGAACCCGACTTCTACGACGACGTGGCCAAGGCCTATGGCGACGAGCTGCGCTCGCTCGCCGCCGCCGGCTGCACCTACGTGCAGATGGACGACACCAACCTCGCCTACCTGTGCGACGAGAAGATGCGCGAGGCCGCCCGCCAGCGCGGCGACGACCCCAACGAGCTGCCGCACCGCTACGCGAAGTTCATCAACAAGGTCGTGGCGCAGAAGCCGCCGGGCATGCTGCTGGCGATGCACCTGTGCCGCGGCAACTTCAAGAGCACGCACGCCGCCGCCGGCAACTACGAGCCGGTGGCCGAGGCGCTGCTCAAGGAGATGGACCTGGACGCCTACTTCATGGAGTACGACGACGCGCGCTCCGGCGACTTCAAGCCGCTGCGCTTCCTGCCCAAGGGCAAGACCGTCGTGCTGGGCCTGGTGACCACCAAGTTCGGCGACATGGAGGACAAGGGCGCGCTCAAGCGCCGCATCGACGAAGCCGCCAAGTACGCGCCGCTGGAGCAACTGGCGCTGTCGCCGCAGTGCGGCTTCTCCAGCACCGTGCACGGCAACAACATCGCGGTGGAGGCGCAGCGCGCGAAGCTGCGCCTGGTGATCGAGACGGCGCGCGAGGTTTGGGGGGACTGAAGCCCCTCAGCGCCGCCGGGCGTGGTTGGCCAGCAGCAGCAGCACGCCGGCCAGCACCACGCCCACCGCCGCCCACTCGAAGGGCGTGACCACCTCGCCGGCCAGCCCCACGCCCAGCAGCATGGCGATGACGGGATTCACGAAGGTGTAGCTGGCCGCCAGCCCGGACGGCGCCCGCGCCAGCAGCACCATGTAGGCGTTGAAGGCGACCAGCGAGCCGAACACCACCAGGTAGAGCCACGCCGCGGCCGCGTCGGCGCGCGGCGGCCAGGCCATGCGCTCGCCGCTGGCGGCGGCCAGCAGCATCAGTACCACGCCGCCGCACAGCATCTCGCTGGCGAAGCCCATCGCGCCGGGCGCCAGCGGCAGGCTGCGCTGGCTGAGCACGCTGCCCAGCGACCAGCAGGCGCAGGCGATGCAGATGGCCGCCAGCCCCGCCGGCGAGGCCTGGAAGCCGCGGCCCTGCGTCAGCAGCAGCACGCCGCCCAGGCCGACCGCGATGCCCGCTCCTTCCAGCCACGAGGGCCGCACGCCCCACAATGAATTGAGCAGCGCGATCATCAGCGGCACCACCGCGATGAAGGCCACCACCAGGCCGGAGCCGACCGACTGCTCGGCATGCCCCACGCCGCCCATGCCGCCGCCCAGCATCAGGCCGCCGACCGCCAGCGCATGCAGCCACTGCCGCCGGCTCGGCCAGGGCGCGCCGCGCCAGCGCATCCACGCGGCCAGCAGCGCGCCGGCGACGAGGAAGCGCGAGCCCATCTGCAGGAAGGGCGGGAAGCTCACCAGCGCCACCTTGATGGCCAGGTAGGTCGAGCCCCACACCAGCCAGGTGGCGGCCAGGCACAGCCACAGCAGCGGCGGCAGGCCGAAGGCCGGGGAACCCGGCGGGCGCAGGGGTGCGGCGGAGGAAGACATGCTTCGCATGGTATGAAAGCGATGGCCGTTCATCCATGCATGATTCAAGGCATCGGCGCTAGGCTGAATCGACATTCAATCTGTCAGCCAAGCCAGACTTGCGGCCAGGCAGAGGAAGGCCATGAAGTGGGTGGCCTTGCGGTCGTAACGCGTGGCGATGCGTCGGAACTGCTTGAG
>Ga0164243_10000851_pt1 | contig 53312 bp, 48 predicted proteins | sample OricompcompostOP_FD_108781 | JGI IMG/M metagenome (GOLD analysis project Ga0164243, IMG submission 108781) | Organic Plus compost microbial communities from Emeryville, California, USA - Original compost - Organic plus compost (OP) | ecosystem: Engineered > Solid waste > Mixed feedstock >... | reverse complement strand
GGCGCGTAATTGCCGTGCCACGCGACGACATCGAGCGGCGAATGCGGCAGTTCGGTCCTGAAGAGTTCGCCGCCCCATTTGACGTAGAGCGTGCATTGCTCCTCGACATCCTCATAAGCCGCGACGGGCGTCAGGAAGTCGCGCGGATTGGCGAGGCAATTGGCGCCGATCGGCCCACGATCCGGCAGCGTGAAGCCGCCGCCATAATTCTCGCAGACGTAAGCGCGCGCCGGACCATCGACGAGTTCGACACGGAAGATCACGCCGCGCGGGATGACGCAGATTTCGCCAGGCGCAATCTCGATCAATCCGAATTCGGTGCGGAAGCGCAGAGCGCCCTGTTGCGCGACGATCAGCAATTCGCCGTCCGCGTTGAAGAAGTGCTCGCGCACCATGGACTCAGTGACCAGCAGCACATGTGCGGCCATGCCGCTCATGGATTCACAATCACCGGCGACGGTGATGGTGTGCAGACCGGTGACGAAAGTAAGATTTTTCTTCGGAATCGGCACCGGACTCCAGCGCAATTGTCCGAGCGGCAGATCGCTGTCGTCGCGCTCCGGCGCGGTCCGAATGAAGCCGCGATCGATTTTCTGGAAGCGCCCGGTGTGCCGGACGGTCGGGCGGATGCGGTACAGCCATGATCGCTGATTGCTCGCCTGCGGCGCCGTGAAGGGCGACCCGCTCAACTGCTCCGCATAGAGCCCGTAATTGATCTTCTGCGGCGAGTTGCGCCCGATCGGGAGCGCGCCGGGCAGCGCCTCCGTCTCAAAAGAGTTGCCGAAGCCGGACATGTACTCGGCGGCATCGACCAGCGGCTCGGTACGGATCTTGTCAGTAACGGCTGCGGGAGAAGCCTGCCGCTTGACCCGCGGTGCAGTGTCGACATGGGCCATGATCAGTCCTCCCTCTTTTGTGTTATTGGCAGATTCAAGATAGTTACATTTGCAACCATTGTCAATTCGCTTGCCGTAGCAGCGCTATCTGCCTTGAATCGAACAAATAAACCGGCCATATGATCCCGCAACGGAGTCGGCTGTCCTGCCGCTCGCGGGCCGCGTGAACGAAAACCGATCTGTCGATCCGGCTTTCGGCCCGCTTTCAAATCCACCTCTTCGCCGGCAGCCCTGACCACGCGGGATGTCCTTTGAACCCCCGCGTTTCGTCCGGTCCCATTGGGCCGGATGCACGTGCTGCATGAAAGATTACATCGTTTGACCGCTTTTCTTGACCTTGGATTGGCCGAGCCGATCACCCGCGCCCTGACTGAAGAGCGCTACGAGACGCCGACGCCGATCCAGGCGCAAACCATTCCACAGGTCCTCGCCGGCCGTGACGTTATCGGCATCGCCCAGACCGGGACGGGCAAGACCGCTGCCTTCGCCCTTCCGATCCTCAACCATCTCGCCAACAATCGCCGTCGCCCGGAGCGCAAGAGCTTCCGCGTTCTGGTGCTAAGTCCGACCCGCGAATTGTCCGGCCAGATCGTCGACAGCTTCAAGACCTATGGCCGCCATATGCGCAATAGCGTCGGCCTCGCCATCGGCGGCGTCCCGATCGGCCGTCAGATCCGCGCCGCGTCGCATGGCTTCGACATTCTCGTTGCGACGCCGGGCCGCCTGCTCGACCTCGTGAAGGAAAAGGCCATCACGCTCGAACAGGTGGAGGTTTTTGTCCTCGACGAAGCCGACCGCATGCTCGACATGGGCTTCATCCATGACATCCGCCGCATCGTCGGCCAGCTGCCGCAGAAGCGGCAGACGCTGTTCTTCTCCGCCACCATGCCGCCGCCGATCGAAGAGCTCGGCCGCATGATGCTGAGCAATCCGGCGCGTGTTGCGGTGACACCGCAGGCTTCGACCGCAGAGCGTGTCACCCAAAGCGTCGTGCTGATCGAAAAGGCCGGCAAGCCGGATTTGCTCGCCGATATCCTTCGCAACGAGCCGATCGACCGCGCCATCGTCTTCACCCGCACCAAGCACGGCGCCGACAAGGTCGTGCGTCAGCTCGGCCAGAAGGGTCTCGACGCCGAAGCGATCCACGGCAACAAGTCGCAGAACCAGCGCGAGCGCGCCCTCGCCGCCTTCCGCGACGGCCGCATCAAGACATTGATCGCGACCGACATCGCCGCGCGCGGCATCGATGTCGACGGCATCACGCATGTCATCAACTACGACCTGCCGAACATGCCGGACAGCTATGTGCACCGCATCGGCCGCACGGCACGGGCGGGCGCCGATGGCGTGGCGATCTCGTTCTGCGACAATGACGAGCGCGCCTATCTGCGTGACATCGAAAAGACAATCCGCATGAAGCTGCCAGCAACCGACAAGCGCGCCAGCAAACCGGCCGAACGCCAAACGGCCGAAGGCCAGTCCGCTTCGGAAGCGCGCGGCGGGTTTCGTCCCGACGGCAAGCCACGCAACCGCGCGGGTCAGCGCCGCCGCCGCAGGGAACGTGAAGCGCAAGGGATTCTGGACGCAGCTCCGAGGGCACAACACCATACGCCGAGGCCGCACGACCAGGGCGCGCGTGACCAAAGCCACCATTACCGGGGCCCCCGCGATCAGGCCTCCCGCAGCCAAGCCTCCCATCACCAGGCGTCCCGCGGTCCCGGCAAGCCATACACAGGCAAATCGCGACGCAATGGCGGAACCCGCCCCGGTGATATATCTTCCGCCGGACTCATGCGGGGCCGTAGATCCGATCGCCGTGGACAACGGCCGAACGCGCCCGCCCCGCGCTGAAACAAATTCGCAGAAGGACTTCTGAATGTCGAAAGAAGAGATGCTCGAGTTCGACGGCACGGTGACGGAAGTGCTGCCGGACGGAAATTTCCGGGTGAAGCTCGACAATGACCACGAGATCCTCGCCTACACCGCCGGCAAGATGCGCAAATTCCGCATCCGCACCGGCGTCGGCGATCGCGTGATTGTGGAAATGTCGCCCTACGATCTTTCCCGCGGCCGCATCAGCTTCCGCCACCGCGGCAACGCGATGGCCGCGCCGCCGACCCGCCGCCAGACCTTCGTGCGCAAGCGCTAAGATCACGCGACCGCACGATCGTGCGTGTGCGTGATCTCACCGACTTACATGCAGGTCTAGCGATTCGACTGACTTGCACCGTTGCTCCACTCCATAGCCCCTAAAGGCTCGTGCGACTGGCGCTCGAACAGCCGGCGATAATGTCCCGACGGCACGCGTAACAGCGCGGCATGGGTGCCTTGCTCGACAATACGGCCCTCCTCGAAAACCAGGATCCGGTCGAGCGCCTTCACGGTGGATAGACGATGCGCGATGACGATGGCCGTGCGGCCTTCCATCAGTCGCACCATCGCCTCCTGAATTGCCGCCTCCGATTCCGAATCCAGGCTTGAGGTCGCCTCGTCAAGGATCAGGACCGGAGCGTTCGCCAGGAACGCGCGCGCCAGCGCCACGCGCTGACGCTCACCGCCCGAAAGCTTGACGCCCCGTTCGCCAACGAGAGTCGCGTACCCCTTCGGCAAACGCCCGATAAAGCCGTCGGCATTGGCTAGGCGCGCCGCATGCCGGATCTCCGCCATTGAAGCGCCGGGACGCGCATAGGCAATGTTCTCGGCCAGCGAACGATGAAACAGTACCGGCTCCTGCTGGACGATTGCGATCTGAGCACGCAGCGACGCTTGCGTCGCGTGGGACACGTCCTGTCCATCGATCAATATCCGGCCATGGTTTACGTCATAGAGACGCTGGATCAGCTTCACAAAGGTGGTCTTGCCGGACCCCGAATGGCCGACCAGGCCGACCCGTTCGCCCGCTCCGATCGTCATGGACAGATCGCGATATAGCGGCGAGGCGTGTCCCTGATAGTGGAACGTGACATTCTCGAAACGCACTTCTCCGGCGGTGATCTTTAGAGGGATCGCGTCCGGCTTGTCAGCAACGCCAAACGGTTCGGCATGAAGCGCAACCAACTCCTCCATTTCGTTCACGGAACGCTGGAGCTGATTGATATGCATGCCGATGTCGCGCAAATAGCCGTGCACGACGAAATAGGTCGTCATGACATAGGCAACCTCGCCCGGCGTCGCGCGACCATGCCACCAGAGCCATAGGCCTACGCCGGTGACGCCGGTCCGGATGATGAGCAGAATCACAAGCTGTCCGCTGCCGCTCCAGGTGTGGCGCAGCCACGTCCGTCGCGTTCGGCTACGCCATCTGTCGATGACACGCTCCAGCCGCGCGTCCTCCCGCGTCTCTGCACCGAATGCCTTAACCACGGCATTGCAGCCGAGCGCGTCCGCCAGCGTTCCGCCGACGCGCGTGTCCCATGCATTCGAACGTTGCGCGGCCGGCGCGATATAGTTGATCGAGAGCGCAACGGTGATCGCAACATAGATCACGACACCCACGGCGACGAACAAACCGAGCACCGGCCAGTGCAACCCGAGCATGATCATCGTGCCCAACAGCACGACGAATGACGGCCATAGCGCCAGCAGCAATGTATCGTTGAGATTGTCCAGCGCCCACATCCCGCGGGTGATCTTGCGCACGACAGAGCCTGCGAAGCTGTTGGCATGCCAATCCGACGAGAAACGCTGGATGCGCCGGAAACCATCCTGTGCAACATTGGACATCATGCCGAGTGTCAGCGGCACGACCGTCCACCATGCGAGATGGCGCAGCACCACCATCACGGCACCGAGCCCCGCCATGGCAGCAAAAGCCGTCAGTGCAGCATGCAGCGCCGCGTTGCGATCCGCACCGGCGTGAGCCAGCGCATCAACCAGTCGTCCCGCAAACAACGGCAGCACGACATCGGCCAGCGTCGCGGCTGTAATGGCGCCTACGATGGCGAGAACGAGATGAAATCTCCGCCGCCAATGGCGGAACGAGAAAAGAAGAACGGCACGGAACGCGTCCGTGCGCCTTATATGGCGTTGTGTTGTCATCGATATGCGCGGCGCGCCAGAACGCGCCTCGTCCAAGGCGAACGCAAATCACGCCCGGCCTGGCGGGCATGAGCGATCGAGATTGTGGGAACAGGGGCGAAGCCGGCCGCGACCGTCAGGTCATGCGGGCAGACTCCGGATCGGCCGACCTAACGGGCGATCCGACGGAGGGTGAAATGCGTGCTTGTCATGCGATCTCCCCGCCCTTTGAGTTCAACTTCGACCCGACCTAACAAGCGACGATGCGCGCCGCAACAAAAATTTTGCCGCAGAACCGCGTTGTGATCTCAAAGGACGAGACTTGCGAACGCACAAGTAGCGGGAGTCTTCGGTGCAAAGCACACTATCCGACCACCGCCGGCAACGTAATGAATCCGCGAAAGCGCGCGCGGGGCGAGCGTAATGGCTCGCCATCCAGCCGATAATTCGGGAAGCGTTTCAGAAAGCGCTCCAGTGCAATGCGGCCTTCGAGCCGCGCGACGTTCATGCCGGCGCAGACATGAATGCCGCTGGCAAAGGCCAAATGCTTGTTGGGATTGCGGCTGACGTCGAAGCGGTCGGGATCGGGGAAATATTTCGGATCGCGATTGGCTGCGCCGATGGCGATGGTGATCAGCGTGCCTTCCGGCATTTTGACACCGCCCAGTTCGGTATCGATCAGAACACGCCGATTGCCAAGCTGGTTCGAGCTTTCGAAACGCAGCACTTCCTCCACCGCCGTTTTCATGAGACCCGGATCGTCCAGCAGCCTCCGCTTCTGGTCGGGCCATTGCTGCAGCAGATGCAGCGCATTGCCGATCAGATTGGTTGTCGTCTCATGGCCGGCATTGAGAATGAAGATGCAGTTCTGCAGCAATTCGATTTCGGTGAGCTTGCGGCCCTCATGCTCACCATGGATCAGACGTGTCAGCACGTCCTTCTCGGGATCGCCCGGATTGCGGCGGCGGTCATCGGTCAAAATTTTCAGATAGGCGAGAAAGTCGCGCACGGCGTCATTGCCGGCCCTGGTCTGCTCATCCGTCAGCACCGGTTCGAGCGCACCGAGAATCGCAAGCGACCAGCCGCGCAGGGGATCGCGCTCATCATGCGGAATTCCGAGCAGATTCCCGATGATTTCGACTGGAATCGCAGAGGCAAAATCCTCGATTAGGTCGACTTTCCCTTTTTTTTCCAGCCGCTCCAAAAGCCGATCGACCAGTTCGATCAGCCCGCCTTCCATCTCGGCAATGGCGCGCGGCGACAGCGCGCCGGAAATGGCGCGGCGCACATGTGTGTGCAGCGGCGGATCGTTGAAAACGAGGCTTGTGGTGTGATGTTCGAACAGAAGCGAGTCACCGTATTTCGGCTTGAACTCGACCTTCTTGTCGGACGAATAGGTTCTGGCATCCTTGTAGAGCGTTTCGCAGTCGTCGTAGCGCGTCAGGAAATAGCTTCCGTCCGGCATGCGATGCACGGGATCGTACTCGCGCAGCGCATGATACCAAGGATACGGATTATCGATGAAATCCGGGGGAAGACGTTTCAGATCGAAAGAGCGGGCCGCCTGCGCTGCCTCCTTCGCATTGGCAAATCTGGACATTTCGGCTCCCATGCTTTTTGGGCGGATTAGCACCCCAAGCCGCCATCGCTTGTCAACCAGTGGTTTCGGACGGCCCATTCGGCCCGCCGTTGCACCGGCGGGAAAGTTACGCCATGGTCCCGACCGCCAAGACCAGGAATGATAAAAGCGCAAGATGGCGACGCAAACCAAAGGGCGGGCCAGCACCGATACAAGTGAGCCACGGCGATCGAATCGCGATGCGCCGCTGCGCCTAGAAGACTTCCTACCCTATCAGCTGAATGTGGCGGCGAGCCTCGTTTCGCAGGCCCTGTCGCGCCTCTATGCCGAGCGATACGGAATTGGCGTACCGGAATGGCGCGTGCTGGTCACCCTTGGCGAATTCGAGACCATGACCGGCAAGGCGGTAGGCGAACATACCCATATGCACAAGACCAAGGTGTCACGGGCGGTCGCACTGCTGGAGAAGAACAAGCTCCTGACCCGACGCGTCAATCGTTCGGATCTGCGCGAATCCTTCCTGTCGCTGACGCCGGAAGGCCGGGCCATATACGACGAGCTCGCGCCCGGCGCAGTCGCATTTGCGCGCGAGTTGATCGAGGCCATCGATCCGGCCGACCGCGATGCCTTCGCCCGTGCACTGCAGCAATTGATCCGGCGGTCCAAGCCACTTGCCGCCGAGGCCGGAATTCCGGACAGCTAACGTTTCAACGAAGCCAGCCAACGCATTGCAGGATCGACAGAACGGCTCTGGACAAGGCCGCTGCAAATGCGTTTTGTTCGCCGCAAATCAGCAGCGGCCGCCGCGCCCATCGCTTCCCGGAGGATACGTGAAACTCTACGGCTATTTCCGCTCGTCAGCCGCCTATCGCGTTCGCATTGCGCTCAACCTGAAAGACTTGCCCTACGAGATGATTCCGGTCCATCTCACCCGGGACGGCGGCAAGCACAAGACCCCGGAATATCGTGCGATCAATCCGCAGATGCGTGTGCCCACGCTGGAATTGTCGAACGGCGACCGGATTCTGCAGTCGCTTGCGATTATCGAATATCTCGACGAAGTTTTCCCGGAACCGGCTTTGCTGCCTGTGGATGCGATCGACCGTGCTCATGTGCGCGCCGTCTCGCAGATCATCGCCGCCGACATCCACCCGCTGAACAATCTTGTCACGTTGAACTATTTGAAAAAGCTTGGTCACGATCAGGCCGCGGTCGATGAATGGTACAGGTCCTGGGTCCTGGCCGGTTTCGAAGCGATCGAACCGCTGCTGAAGCCCGGCCCCTATGCATTTGGCAACCGTGTGACGCTGGCCGATATCTGTCTCGTGCCGCAGATTTTCAATGCCCGCCGCTTCAAGACACCGCTCGATGCATTTCCGAAAATCCTCGCCGTCGAAGCCGCCTGCGCGAAGATTGCAGCCTTCGACAAGGCCCGCCCGGAAAATCAACCCGACGCCGAATAGCGATCGACGCCTTCAAAATACGGCGATCGCAAGAGAGCAGCCCGTGCAGATAGAAAACATAATCCGTGTCGTCCTGTGGATGACCGGCACACTGCTCTCCTTCTCGGCCATGGCGGTCTCGATTCGCCTGCTCAGCGACAAGCTGACGGTATTCGAAGTCTTGACCGTTCGCAGTTTTGGCGCGCTCGTCATCCTGTTCGCCTTGCTCGCTGCGCAGCCTGCACTGCGCTCACAGTTGAAGACCAAACGGTTGCCGATGCACTTCTTCCGCTCGGCAACCCATTTCGCCGGTCAGTTCTGCTGGGCCATGAGCCTGACGCTTTTGCCTTTCGCCATGGTGTTCGCGCTCGAATTCACTCTACCGGTATGGGCGCTAGCACTTTCGATCCTTGTGCTGGGCGAACGGCTGACAACCGGCCGCATCGTCGTCATCGTCTTGGGTTTGATCGGGTGTCTCGTGATTCTACGGCCCGGCATCCAAGCCTTTCAACCGGCAGCTCTGTTGGTGCTCGCCTGTTCGTTCTTCTATGCGGTGTTCAACGTCTACACCAAGAAAATGACGGACACCGAGACGACCTTCGGGATCGTCTTCTGGATGAATCTCCTGCAATTTCCAATGGGCCTCGCCGGCAGTGACCCTCTATTCGTTGTGCGGCTCGATGCCTGGCAATTCATACCGCTCGCCTGTGTCGGCATTTCCGGTCTGTTCGCGCATTACTGCATTGCCAACGCCTTCCGTTACGGCGATGCGAGCGTGGTGATCCCGCTCGACTTCCTCCGCGTACCGCTGATCGCCGTGGTCGGCTGGATGTTCTTCAACGAAAGCGTCGATGCGCTTGTTTTTGTCGGCGCAGGGATCATTCTCGCGGGCATTCTGTGGAATTTGTCTATCGAGGCCAGAACTGGTCGCCAAAATATCGACCTGCCGGAAGACGAAGGCATCCCCGAACCGCGCAAATAACCAATCCTGCCAAGGCCTTCGTGGAATGATTTCAAATCTGTGATTGATTGTGAAAGTTTGCTTGAGGCTTAACCGTTTGATAACCATCCCGGCGCCTCATTCGAAGGGCAGTGAGGGCGCATTCAGCGGGAACCCAATGAAAAGCATGGCCCGATCTATCGGCTTCAGAGTTTCGTCGCTTGGCGGTCTATTGCTGGCTTGCGGCCTCGTCAGTGCCTCGGCACAGCAATTCCCTCAGTCCGGGCGCGATCAAGTCTGCCAAAGGCTTGAGGGCCAGCTCGCCGCGATTGATCGGTCCGGTGGAGATCCCGGCCGCGCCGATCAGATTCGCCGGCTTGAGGAGATGGCCGGCCGCCAACAGGCGGAACTCGACCGTGCCACCATGCAATCGCGCCGCCTGGGTTGCGACGCCTCCGGCTTCTTCCAGCTTTTCGGCGGCGGCGGCCGCTCCGACCAATGCGGGCCGCTGAACAACCAGATTCAGCAGATGCGCTCTAATCTGGCGCGCAGCCAGGGCGATCTCCAGCGTCTCCAGGGCACCGGCGGAGGGTTTGAACGCGATAACCAGCGCCGCGCCGTGCTGACGGCTCTCGCGCAGAATGACTGCGGACAGCAATACCGGTCACAGGCTGCCGCAGCCAGTGCGGGTGGCCCGCGCAACTTCTTCGAGCAATTGTTTGGCGGGCCAGGCTCGATTGTCGCTCCGGAACCGGACCCGAATGCCGGCGGTGGCGGAGGAGGATACCGAACCGTGTGCGTGCGCACCTGCGACGGTTATTTCTTCCCGATCTCGTTCTCAACCTCGCCCGACCGTTTTCACGACGACGAGATGACGTGCCAGCGCATGTGCCCTGCTGCGGAGGCGGTGCTCTATTCGCATCGTAATCCGGGCGAAGACATGCGGCAGGCTGTCTCGACCGGCGGCCGCCTCTACACCGAGTTGCCGAACGCTTTCAAATACAAGACCGAATTCAATGCCGCCTGCGCTTGTAAGGCGGCGAATGAAAGCTGGGCCAATGCCGTAAAGGACGATCCGTCGCAGCCACAGGATCGCGGCGACATCATCGTTACCGAAGAGCGGGCCCGGCAGATGTCGGTCCCGCGCGATGCCAAAGGCCGACCGCTGTTGCTCCCCGCCCAGAAGGCCGGGCAGAAAGGTCCTGCCCCGGCTGCTGGGGACGGAGCTCCGGCCGCGGCGGAAGCGCCTGCTCCCGAACCTGCGGGTGAGAAGAAGCCGATCCGGACCGTCGGACCGAAATTCCTTCAGACGCAGTAGTCCATTTTCTTCGTTCACTCCCGCGTAAGCTGGAATCCAGGACCCGGGTCCCCGCTTGCGCGGGGACGAACGGGCACGATTGCTAATCGTCGTCTAAAAGTCGAACGCTTCCGACCGTGCCGTGACAGCGTTGACGATCGTCGTATCGGGCTTCGGCAATGGCGTGCCGGGATCGCGGAATTTGTTGGTGATCGGATAGCGCCGGTCACGACCGAAACCACGTAGCGTTATTTTCACGCCCGGCGCCGCCTGTCGCCGCTTGTATTCGGCGAGATTGAGCATCCGGTCGACGCGCGTGACGATCACGGGATCGAAGCCAGCGGCAACAATATCGGCGATCGGCAGTTCCTGCTCCACCAAGCGCTCGAGGATCTGGTCCAACGTGTCGTAGGGCGGCAGCGAATCCTGATCCTTCTGGTTTTCACGCAATTCCGCCGTCGGCGGCTTGGTGATGACATTCTGCGGAATGACCACGCCGTCGGGCCCGAGCGCACCCTCCGGCTTCCAACAATTGCGCAGCTCGCTCAGGCGGAAGACTTCGGTCTTGTAAAGATCCTTGATCGGATTGAAGCCGCCATTCATATCACCATAGAGCGTGGCGTAACCGGTCGACATTTCCGACTTGTTGCCGGTCGTCATCACCATCGAACCGAACTTGTTCGACAGTGCCATCAGAATTGTGCCGCGCGCACGCGCCTGCAGGTTTTCTTCAGTGACATCGCGCTTCAGGCCTTCGAATACCGGCGCCAGCGCCTGCTCAAGCCCTTTCACCGCGCTTTCGATCGGTACGATGTCGTAGCGAATGCCAAGCGCCGAAGCGACAGCAGCCGCATCGGCAAAGGATTCCTCGGAGGTGAACTTGTAGGGCAGCATGACCGCGCGCACGCGATCAGGGCCGAGTGCATCAACGCCGATCGCCGCAACAAGCGCGGAATCGATACCGCCCGACAATCCGAGGACAACACCGGGAAAACCATTCTTGTTGACATAATCCCGCAAGCCGAGAACGCAGGCGGCGTAGTCGTTCTTGTCCCGTGGATCGAGCGTGGCCATCGGTCCGCTCTCGCAACGCCAGCCGTCAGCCTCGCGCACCCAATGCGTCGTCACAACGCATTCCTCGAAGGCCGGCAACTGCACAGCGAAAGATGCATCCGCGTTCAGCACGAAGGATGCACCTTCAAAAACGAGTTCGTCCTGTCCCCCAACCTGATTGGTGTAGAGCAGCGGCAAACGTGTTTCCGTAATGCGCGCAACCGACACGCTAAGCCGCTGATCGACCACACCGCGGCGATAAGGCGAACCGTTCGGAACCAAAAGGATTTCGCCGCCCGTCTCGGCGATGCATTCAGCCGGCTCCGGCCCCCAGATGTCTTCGCAGATCGGAATGCCGATGCGCACGCCGCGGAAATTCACCGGCCCCGGCATCGGCCCGACGGAGAAAACACGCTTCTCATCGAACACACCGTAATTCGGCAGATCGACCTTGAAGCGCAGAGCCGCGATCCGTCCGCCATCGAGAAGCGCCACAGCGTTGTAGAGCTTGCCATTCTCCGCCCAAGGCGTGCCGACCAGCATAGCCGGACCGCCCTGCCCGGTCTCGCGCGCGAGCTCCTCGATGGCCGCACGGCAGGCCGCCTGGAAGGCAGGCTTGAGCACAAGATCTTCCGGCGGGTAGCCGGCGATGAACAATTCCGGAAACACGATCAGGTCGGCGTCGGCCGCCTGCGCGCGGGTGGCGCGCACTTTGGCGGCATTGCCGGCAACATCGCCGACAACCGGATTGAGCTGGGCAATGGCGATGGCGAGGCGATCGACGGGACGAGTGTTCATAGGAGTTATCTAGCGCGGCGCCGCCGTTGGCCGCAATGTGCGGTCAAAGCCACAGGGCTGCAATGCGTTCCCAGAGAGCGACGAGCCAGACGAAGCCGGCGAGCAGCAGGGTCAGACCGACCGCGGCCGAGCCCATATCCTTGACCTTGCCGATGATCGGATCATGGTCGAGCGTCACACGATCGGCCAGCTTCTCGATCGCCGTGTTGAGCAATTCCACGATCATGATGGCGACCACGACGCCGATCAGCGCAACGCGCGTCCACAGGTCGCTCGCAATGACGAGCGCCAGCGGCACGGCCAGCGCAAAGGCAATCAGCTCCTGCCGGAAGGCGGCCTCGCTGGACGCCGCAGCGCGCAAACCATTGAGTGTGTTGAGCGTGGCTCGCAGGATACGTTGCAAAAGAGAAGCGTCCCGTCGGAAGCAAACGATGATGGCGCGACTAAATCAGAAAATCTGTCCTGTTTCAGCTTTCGCGATCGCAGCCATGCTTTGCACGACCGCGATCGCAATTGCCGTGTGGCCTCTGTTTTTCCCGGCCACGACTGCCTCCCTGGCAATCTTGGGTACGACCGGTTTCTTGTGTCCCTTGATCGCACCGTATGTGCGTAAGATTTGAACCAAAATGTTTTCGATTTATTGCCATGCGCGGTCTGCCGAATCTGCGCACTCGACGCAGCGTTAACGGGCGGAAAATTTGCAGGACGTGCTCGGCTGCTGAGGATCGGAAAAGACCGAAAAACAGGGCTTTTCGCGCAGCAAGATTCTGTTGAGCATAGATATGCACAGGGTCATTCCGGGTCGTGTTGAAATCGTAAACCCGGAATGACATGTCAGAGAAAGGCTAAAGCCCCGCAACCTGCGGCAGCGGCTTCGCCTTGGTCTCGCGTTCCTTCTTCAGCAATTCGGCAACCAGGAATGCCATATCGATCGATTGTTCGGCATTCAGGCGCGGATCGCAGAAGGTGTGATAACGGTCGTTGAGATCCGAATCCGAAATTGCACGCGCGCCACCGGTGCATTCGGTGACATTCTGACCAGTCATTTCGAGATGCACGCCGCCGGCATAAGTGCCTTCCGCCGTGTGCACGGCAAAGAAGTCCTTCACCTCCGACAGGATGCGATCGAATGGCCGCGTCTTGTAGCCCGAGACCGATGTGATCGTGTTGCCATGCATCGGATCGCACGACCACACCACCTGACGGCCTTCGCGCTTCACCGCACGAACCAGTGCCGGCAGATGCTCGGCGACCTTCTCGTTACCAAAGCGGCCGATCAGCGTCAGCCGGCCGGGCTCATTGTCGGGATTCAGAATGTCGATCAGCTTCAGCAGATCGTCGGCCTTCAAGGACGGACCGCATTTCAGACCGATCGGATTCTTGATGCCGCGGCAATATTCCACATGCGCATGATCCGTCTGTCGCGTGCGGTCGCCGATCCAGACCATGTGACCGGATGTGCAATACCAGTCGCCGCTGGTCGAATCGATGCGCGTCATCGCCTCTTCGAAGCCGAGCAGCAACGCTTCGTGGCTCGTATAGAGATCAGTCGTGCGCAGCTCCGGATGGCTTTCCAGATCAAGCCCGCAGGCGCGCATGAAGCCGAGCGCTTCCGAGATGCGATCCGCGAGTTCGGCATAGCGTCGCGCCTGCGGCGAGTCCTTCACGAAGCCAAGCATCCATTGATGCACGGTCGCGAGATTGGCGTAGCCACCATGCGCAAACGCGCGCAGCAGGTTCAGCGTCGCCGCCGATTGACGATAGGCTTCGATCTGACGGCGCGGATCGGGGATGCGCGCTTCCGGCGTGAATTCATTGCCGTTGATGATGTCGCCGCGATAGCTCGGTAATTCGACATCGCCCTTCTTCTCGGTCGGCGAGGACCTCGGCTTGGCGAACTGACCGGCGATTCGGCCGATCTTCACCACCGGCGAGCCGCCGGCAAAAGTCAGCACCACCGCCATCTGCAGGAAGACGCGGAAGAAGTCGCGGATGTTGTTGGGGCCGTGCTCGGCGAAGCTTTCGGCGCAGTCGCCGCCCTGAAGCAGGAAAGCCTCGCCGGCGCAGACACGCGCGAGCTGCTTCTTCAGGTGGCGGGCTTCACCTGCAAAAACCAGCGGCGGAAAGCTCGCAAGCTGCTTTTCCACCGCGGCCAGGGCCGCCTTGTCCGGATAGTCCGGAACCTGCACGATCGGCTTTCCACGCCAGCCATCGGGCGTCCAGCGTTCAGGCATTTTAGCTACTCCTGCGGCCATGAGCCTGGCGGCCGCACTCCAGTGGGCGGCGTTATAGCGGGACTTGGGGTGTCTGGCCACGGTTGAGAAGTGCCCGGCGGGGCCCCGGAGGCCGGGTTACCGATTGCCGAGATAGCGGTAGAGCACGTCGTCCCACCACGAGCTCTGGACCGACTTCAGGATCGCGATATTCAGCGGTTTTCGCAGCGGGCTGCCCTGCGGCAGAGCGAAAGCGTAGTGCTGCGGGTCGAAACTCACGTCCAGAAGCTGGATGGTGAAACGAAAATCCTGGTTCACGATCCAGGCCAGCAAGGGCCGGTCATAGACGAAGGCATCGATCTCGCCGCGCCGCAACGCCTCCAGCCCTTCCTTCGCATTCGGATAGGCGCGGTAATGGACCCTGATCCGGTTCAGCACCTCCTCGGTCGAGGAACTGGCCACCATGCCGACGCGCACCTTGGACAGGTCAGTGACGCTCTGCACGCTACCCTGCAACTGGCGGATCGTCAGCGCCGAGGTGATGCCCGCCGTGAACACGGCGATGGCGATGATCGATCCGACCATCCAGAGCATCGCGACAAAACGGCCCGGCATGGTGCGTGGCCCGGCGTGACCGATGCCGCGCTGGGTCATCGCCACCGTGGTCCACCACACGCTCGAGCTCAGGCCCTTGGCGATGGTGCCTCCGAATTCCTCGTTGTGGCGGCGCTCGAAGAACCAGACGACGAGACCGACCAGCAAGGCAAGACCGATGAGCGCGAAGACAGCTTGCAGGAAGCTGAACGAAGTCAGCGCCCGGATCACCGGCGTCCAGCTCGCAATGCCGCCGGCCGCAACGGCAATGCCAAGACCCGTGGCATAGAAGGGTGCAGTGAAATCCATCGTCTCTTCGCGCGCGGCGGTCACTGTCACGGCCGCGACGGCTACGTCGAATTTCTTGTTCGCGACGCCATCGACCAATCCCTGGACGGTCTCTTCCTCAACGAAACGATAGCGCAGATTTTTTTCGTCAGCGATGCGGCGCCAAAGATCGATGCTGATGCCGCTCCATTGCCCATCCGACGATTTTATCGCAAACGGCGCTGCCTCTTTGGTGCCGACAATCAGTCGGCGTTCCGAGACATCATCACGAGTGTCGGATTTTTCCGTCTGTGCGAAAACGCTGTCCAGCAGCGCTACGCACGTCACAGCCCACAACAGTCCGCGAATGACGCGATGAAAAAAGCAATGTCCCCCAACCATCATCGAAACAGCACCCGTCCTCTCGCTGGCCGCCTCCACGGCCTTGGAGCCCACGGGGAAACTAACATGCCTGTCGGGTCACGGAATAGCGGCGCGGGAATGCCTATTCCGCAGCGGCTTCCCGCACATAGGTGGCTGCCTTAGTCCGCATCGTTACCAATTCTTCGGCAGCAGTGGGGTGAACGGCCATGACAGTATCGAAATCCGCCTTGGTGGCGCGCATCTTGATGGCAATACCAACGACTTGAATGAGCTCGCCGGCATCCGGTCCAACGATGTGGCAGCCCAGCACGCGATCGGTTTCGCCATCGACAACGAGCTTGAAGAAAGACCGCGTGTTGCGCGCAGCCAGCGTCGCCTTCATCGGCCGGAAGCTGGTCTTGTAGATATCGACGCGCGCATAGTCGCGCCGCGCCTCAGCTTCTGTGAGACCGATGACACCGACTTCGGGCTCTGAGAACACTGCGGTTGGAATATCGGTGTGATCGACGGCGATCGACTTTCCGCCGAACACCGTGTCGGCAAAGGCATGCCCTTCGCGAATCGCGACCGGTGTCAGCGCCACGCGATCGGTGACATCGCCCACAGCGTAGATATGTGGCACCGATGTCTGCGAAAACTTGTTCACCTCAATCGCGCCCTTGGCATTGACTCGCACGCCGACCTTGTCGAGACCGATGCCCGACACATTGGGACGGCGGCCGGTCGCGAACATCACCTGATCGACCACCTGAGATTCATGGTCCGATAACGACACGCACAGGCCCCGATCGACTTTCTCCACGGCATCGACGATCTGCTTGGTGATGATCTTAATGCCGCGCCGCTCCATCTCGATACGCAGGTGCTCGCGCACATCGTCGTCAAAGCCGCGCAGGATGTTGTCGCCACGATAAACCAGCGTCACCTCGGATCCGAGGCCTCGGAAAATGCCAGCGAACTCCACGGCGATATAACCGCCGCCCTGAATCAGAACGCGCTTTGGCAATGCCTTCAGATGGAAGGCTTCGTTCGATGAAATAACATGCTCGAGGCCGGCGATATCGGCGCCCAGATCGGGCCAGCCGCCGGTCGCGATCAGGATATATTTGGCGCGGATGACCTTGCCGGATGCGACCAGACGCACGCGATGCGCATCCTCGATCACGGCGCGGCTGCGGACGATCTCGACGCCCGAACGCTCCATATTAGCAACATAGGCTGCCTCGAGACGATCAATCTCGCGGTCCTTGTTCGCGATCAGCGTCGCCCAGTCGAATTTGGGCTCACCGAGCGTCCAGCCGTAGCCCGCTGCGTCCTCGAATTCCTCGGCGAAGCGCGACGCATAGACGAGCAGCTTCTTCGGCACGCAGCCGCGGATCACGCAAGTGCCGCCGACGCGATATTCCTCCGCCACCATCACCTTTGCGCCATACCCAGCGGCAATGCGCGATGCACGCACGCCGCCGGAGCCGGCACCAATGACGAATAGATCGACGTCGAAATCACTCATGGGGGGACAATGCGGTTAGAGGTTGTGGCCCTTTTTCTTCATCTCGGCACGGAAGCGGACAAGCACTTCCTCATTCAGCTTCACGGCCCAGTCCTGCGCCGTCGACATCGAGCGGTCGACGAAACCCACTTCCTCAGTGAGAATTTTCTTGCCGAGCGGCGACTTGTAGAAGGCGAGTGTGTCCTTCAATTCCTGCTCGGTGAAACGTTCCGCATAAATCTTGACGATATCGGCCTTCAGCGACGCGAGCCGGGGCGCATATTCCTTGCGCAAATTGCCGGCGACTTCGTTGAGATCCTTGAACAGGTTCGGATTCATCTGCAATAGCGTGGTCTTCGACTGTTCGACAACACCGGGAACGAGCGGTTCGAAAATCGTCATCGATCCCTTGATGTCGAGAATCTCGCCGGCCAATGCAATGGCATTCTGCGAAGGTTGCTGCGCCTGTGCGGCCTTCATCGGCACGGTCAGCGCAAGGACAGCGAGGCCTGCGCAAACCAGGCGGGACAGCGTTGCAGCGCGCATGAACAAAACTCCTATTGATCGGATCATCATGATTATTCGATCACGCGAACGCCAGCCGCTCCGGCGACAATAGCGGTCCGTGCAAGCCCCAAAAACAAACCATGCTCCACGACCCCCGGGATCGCAGCAAGCCGCTCAGCCAGCGCCTTCGGATCGGGAATGCGGCCGAGCGCCGCGTCGAGAATGAAGTGGCCGCCATCCGTGACGAAAGCAAGGCCGGCATTGCCGGTCCGCAGCTTCAGAGCCGATGGCAATGCAAGGCTCTCCAGCACAGCAGCAATGGCGTTGCGCGTGGCGGCCAGCCCGAACGGCACGATTTCGATGGGCAGCGGAAACGCGCCAAGTGACGCGACGCATTTGGAGTCGTCGGCGATGACGATCATGTGCTCGGAGGCAGCCGCTACGATCTTTTCGCGCAGCAAGGCGCCGCCCCCGCCTTTGATGAGAGAAAGACCGGGCCCAATCTCGTCAGCCCCGTCAACGGTAACATGCAGATGTGGCGCGTCATCCAACGTCGTCACCGGCACGCCCCAGCGTTCCGCATCCGCCTGCGTCGCCTCGGATGTCGGCACGCCGACGACATCAAGGCCGGCACGAACACGCTCGCCCAGCAATTCGACAAAATGGCGTGCGGTCGACCCTGTGCCAAGACCAAGACGCATGCCTGGTTGCACCCAGTCGAGGGCGCGGGCAGCAGCCTGGCGTTTCAGATCATCGGATGTCATGGCAGGTATGGCGTGGGGGTCGCAGGAAATTTGGAAATTGTCTAGCCCCGATTGGGATCAGAGCCTAGCCCTGAGCGTGGAAAGACCACTCTTGCCTTCCGCACCGGCGCGCTTTAGCCCCAACTCCATGACCGGCCGCACAATGTCAAATCCCATCGTCGTGTTCGATCTGGACGGTACGCTCATCGATACGGCGCCAGACCTGATCGAGACCCTCAACCTGGTTCTGACGCTGGAAAACATTCCGCCTGTCCCCTTTGAGAGGGCACGGGCGATGATTGGCGGCGGCGTCCGGCCGCTCATCGAAGAAGCGCTGATCGCGCAACAGCGGCATCTGGGCGAGGCCGCCGTCGATGCGCTCTTTGCGCAATATATCCGGCACTACCAGGAGCACATCGCCGATCGTTCGCGGCCCTATCCCGGTTGCGAAGACGCGCTTGAAGTCCTTGACGCACAGGGTTTCACGCTCGCGGTCTGCACCAATAAATACGAATCGTTATCGGTCCGCCTACTCGATGCGCTCGGCCTCACCGAACGCTTCGACGCGATCTGCGGGCAGGATACGTTTCCAATGAAAAAACCTGATCCGGAGATGCTGATCCGCACGATCCGTCAGGCCGGCGGGGATGTGACACGCGCCGTCATGGTCGGCGATTCCAACACCGATGTTCAAACCGCACGCCGTGCCGGAATTCCCATCATCGGCGTGGATTTTGGCTATACAGACGTTCCGATGGCAGAATTGGCTCCGGATCACCTGATCAGCCATTTTGATCAATTGCCGGCCTTGGTGGCAGAACTTCTTCCACAACCAGCGGTGTGAATTAACCATAATCGGCGCAAATCGCCTCACATTTGATGCGATTGTGGGCTTCCGCATAGTCCCATGAAATGATAGCCGCACGCGGCGGGGGACCGGAATTCGCCCGGTTGCACGCAGGACGGCTGGCCCGTAAAGTTCCGACAACAGGGTCGGGGCATGACGGGGGCCCCCCAGCGATGGATTAAGACCCATGAGTAGAGTTTTAGCTTTTGTGATCTGCGGGGTGGCGCTCGCCGGCTGTACGGCCTCCGGCGACCTGATGAAGACGGCAACGCCAACTGTTCCGCTGCAATTCGAATCGGAACCGGCAGGCGCCGAGGTCAAGACCTCCGGCGGCCAGACTTGCCGCACGCCCTGCGCACTGGCGGTGCCAGCCGCCGACATGCAGGTCACCTACAGCCTGAATGGCTATCAGCCACAGACGGTGGCTGTGAAACTGATTCCGCCGGAAGATATCCGGGGCAACGATGACTCGGGTGTGACCATGACCCAGCCCCGCTTCGATCCAAGCCCTGTCATGGCCGAACTGGTCAAGGCCGCGCCGACACGTCGCCCGGCCAAGAAGCCTAAGGTTGCAAAGAAGCCAGCTCCCGCTCCTGCAGTCGCCGAGCAGCCTGAGCCCGGTGATGGCGGTGGCGCGCCTGCTTCGTCATCGACCAGCGGTTTCAATCCTCCGCCACAGAGCACTGGCGGCTTCTCGCCGCCGCCACAGCAGCGCGCGGCTCCGCCGGCCGGCGGCGGCTGGCCTGCACCGCGATAACAGCGATCTGTTACACAAGCGCGCCTCGGCACGCTTGACACTTCTCGGAAGCCACTTAAAAGCGGCGGCTTCGGGCGCGTAGCTCAGCGGGAGAGCACTCCCTTCACACGGGAGGGGTCACAGGTTCAATCCCTGTCGCGCCCACCATTAAAGCGCAACCGACACAGTCTGTTTTCCGGCGATGCAGTCCCGCGCAACGCAGACTCGGGACTAACGACCCCAGCCCGCCCCCGCCTGAAATCTCACATAACCGCTGACCTTCACGCAGGTCGAAGAGCCCTCGAGCTTCACATATCCTTCGCCATATTCGGAACAGGGCTTGGCTTGGCTCTTGGTGCTCGCCTGCCCTTTCGTGTCTGCTGGCTTCTTCGCCGACTTGCCATTCGGCTCAGCGGCAAAAGATACCGCCGGCAAAACGGCGATGACGGTGGCAAGGACAATCTGTTTCATCAGCTCTTGTACCGTGTTTTGACACTCATTCCAAAGCGATGGCGAGAAAGTATTCGAACTCAAGGTCATCCACCTCATCGATTCAAATTGAATCATCCCGAAGGCAGTTTCCCAACACTCCCTCTCTATCGTGCCTTCGAAACATGAAGAGCGTGGGACTGATGCGTGTATGTGACAATCTGCCGATCGGGGCTGGCGCCGTCCTCGCAGCTTTCATCACTGCAGCCACCGCGCAGGACCGGCCCAGTTACGACGGTTTCAATGAAGGACGTTTCCTGCGCTTTCTCAATGCGCATGAGGACGAGATCGATGCCGTGCCGCGCGTTGGTCTCTCCTTCGGCGATCGCACGCTCCGCGCCGTCATCGATTCCGGATCGACCGGCATCGTGGTTGCCGCAAGCTATATCCCGAATTTCGATCAGCTTGAAGCGATCGGCGAAGGCAAGCTGACCTATACGAGCTCAGGCCGCGTCATGCGTGGCCAATGGGTCATCACACGATTGGCGCTGGTCGGCCAACGCGGTGCTCGCATCGAAACCGAGCCGATGCCTGTGCTCGCGGTCACTCATGTCGATTGCCTCGAAACAGCGCGCAACTGCACGCCGACTTCCTCACCGCGCAACATTGCCATGGTCGGCATCGGCTTTGGGCGCGAAGGCGACCAGCAGAGCCAAAGCACGCCGGACAAGAACCCGCTGCTGCGGATCGCCGCTGGCGATGGCCAGCGGCGGCGCGGCTATGTCCTCACCCGCGAAGGCGTCCATGTCGGCCTGACGGGTGAGAACACACGTGGCGATTTCAAATTTGTGAAGCTTGAGCGACGCCCTGACGGACGCGATTGGGCGGGCATTCCAGCCTGCATCTCACTAAACGGACAAACTCCGCCTGCCTGCGGCGCCATGCTGGTGGATACCGGCGTTTCGGCCATGTTCATGACCGTATCGCCAGAGCAAACGGGCGGCATGGAGCGGACTTTGCCGGATGGCACGCAAGTCTCCGTCCGCGTCGGCACGGCCGACAATTCGTCTGAACTGTATCGTTTCACGGTCGGTAACGATTCGCCGCTGGCGCCAGAAGGCATTCATCTGCGCGTGTCGCCGACCCGTGCCTTCGTCAACACCAGCTATCACCTGCTGAATGGCTTCGACCTGCTCTACGACGCCGATGGCGGCTATGCGGCCTTCCGTCATCGCCGCTAGCGAAAGCGTGACGAAGGGTACGGTTGCGGCACATGGGGAATCTATGAACTATCGGGCAGATTTTGTTTCATGAACCGCGTGTTACGAATTTTTTGGAACTGCATGGGGTTGAGGAAATGCGGACGACATTTCGTTGGATTGCTCTGACTGCAATCGCAGTCGCCATGGTTTCGACGGCTCAAGCCAATAATGGTTTCGATCCCGAAGGCCGCTATACCGGTGGAGCTCCCATCGGCGGCATGTTCGGAATGTACGGGGCCTCTCCCGTTGCACGCGCGGTTGTCAGCTATCCGAGCAGGGAGAGGCCTGGCACCATCATCATCAACACGCGTGAGCGGCGGCTGTACCTGATCCAGGGAAATGGCACGGCCATCCGCTACGGCATTGGCGTCGGTCGGGATGGCTTCACCTGGGCCGGCGTGAAAACGGTGACCGCAAAGAAAGAATGGCCGAGCTGGACGCCACCGGCTCAGATGCTGAAGCGTCGCCCGGACCTGCCACGTTTTATGCCCGGCGGTCCCGATAACCCGCTCGGCGCCCGCGCCATGTATCTTGGCTCGACGCTCTACCGCATCCACGGTTCCAACGAGCCGGAGACGATCGGACAGGCGGTGTCGTCAGGCTGCTTCCGCCTGACCAACCAGGACGTGATCGATCTGTACAGCCGCGTCTCGGTGGGCGCCAAAGTGATCGTCCAGCAGTAACGGCATGACCTCCTCCTGCGGGCCGCAACGTCGTGCGGCCGCAGGCACCGTTTGGTCCTTAATGCGTCCTGTCGGCGGGATCGCGCGATAATCCCTTGGTAGCAAGTTCGTCGAGATAATCCTGCCAGTATTGCGCGTGGTTGCGGCCAAGCTCGGCGAAATAATCCCAGCTATAGATGCCCGTGGAATGCAGGTCGTCGAAGGTCAGCCGCACGGCGTAATTGCCGATCGGCTGGATCTCGATGATCATAACACTGCGCTTGCCGGGAACGGTTTTCCGCTCCTCCGGGGAATGCCCCTGCACCTCAGCGCTCGGGCTTTTGACGCGCAGATATTCTGCCGCAAGCTCATAACGCTCGCCATTATCGAAAGCGGCTGTCAGCGTCCGGCCATCCTTGCTGAGACGGATTTCGGTCGGCCATGGGCGGTTTGAGGTGTCGGAACTCATGAAAGCGCGGCAACTCCCTGTTGTCCCCTGATAACTCCGTCGAAGGTCCTATGCCATTCTGTTTGCATGGCTTCACACACAGCTTTTGCGGACCGCCCGGAAACCTTATATGGAGGGTGGGAATGCAACCATGAATGCTGCACCGCAACCTATTCAACTCGCAAACAGCACGCGGGCTCCGCTGGTGGACCCGTTTGCGCGGACGATTTCCTACCTGCGCGTCTCTGTGACTGACCGCTGCGATTTCCGCTGCGTATACTGCATGTCCGAGGACATGGCATTCCTGCCCAAGGCGGACCTCCTGAGCCTCGAAGAGCTGGATCGCGTCTGCAGCGCCTTCATTTCCCGCGGCGTCCGCAAGCTGCGGCTCACAGGCGGCGAACCGCTGGTCCGGCGCGGCATTATGACCCTGTTCGGGTCGCTGTCCCGGCACCTGCAATCAGGCGCGCTTGAGGAGCTGACCATCACAACCAATGGTTCCCAGCTCGCAAAGTATGCCGCCGAGCTGAAAGGGCATGGTGTCGCGCGTATCAATGTTTCGCTCGATACGCTCGACCCGGATAAATTCCGGGCCATTACGCGTTGGGGTGATCTTTCGCGTGTCATGGCCGGCATCGATGCCGCACAGGCGGCCGGATTGAAGATCAAGATCAACGCCGTCGCGCTCAAAGGCGTCAACGAAGACGAAATCCCGCAGCTGATCGACTGGGCCCATGGCCGCGGCATGGATCTCACGCTAATCGAGGTGATGCCGCTTGGGGATGTCGGCGAAACGCGGCTGGATCAGTATCTGCCGCTGTCGATGGTGCGCAGTCGTTTGTCTGAACGCTATACGTTGAACGATATCGACTACATGACCGGCGGGCCGGCGCGCTATGTGCGCGTCGCCGAAACCGGCGGCCGGCTCGGCTTCATCACGCCGATGACCCACAATTTTTGCGAATCCTGCAATCGCGTCCGGCTGACCTGCACAGGCACGTTGTTCATGTGCCTTGGTCAGGAGGATGCCGCCGATCTGCGTGGACCGTTGCGCGCATCGGAATCCGACGACCTCCTGCATGCCGCGATCGAAGGTGCTATTGCCCGCAAGCCAAAGGGGCATGACTTCATCATCGATCGCCGTCACAAACGCCCTGCTCTTCCCCGCCACATGAGCGTCACCGGCGGCTGATCCGCCGGACCACAACGGAATCCCACCTTTGACACCATCCGCCGCCAATCGCCGCGGGATGCTCGCCCTGTCGTTCGGCATGGCGCTCTATACGGTCAACGACACCTGCGTAAAGCTGGTGGGGCGTGAATTGCCCTTCGGCGAAATCATCTTTCTGCGCGGTATCCTGTCGGTCTTGCTGCTGGCCGGAGCGCTGATCTTTACCGGGCAGTGGCGTCGCGTGACGCGCAGCGCCAGCGCACCGGTGCTATGGCGCTCCTTTTTTGACGCACTCGGCACCATCATGTTCGTCGCAGCGCTGGTCCGCATGAATTTTGCGGAGCTCGTTGCTGTGGTCTTGACATCGCCGCTGCTCCTGACCGCTCTCGCCGCCATAACTCTTGGCGACAAGGTCGGCTGGCGGCGCTGGATAGCTATCTGCGTGGGATTGCTTGGCACCGTATTCATCGTCAAACCGAGCCCGCAGGCCTTTGATGTCTGGGCACTCGTAGCATTGTCCGCGGCATTCTTTTCCGCCGGTCGCGACCTTGCGACACGGCATATTTCAAAGGACATTCCGACGCTGGTCGTCAGCCTCTATGGTGCAATCGCCATAATGCTGGCTGGCGCGTCGCTCGGGTTGTTTGAAAACTGGGCCTGGCCAACGCCATCACAGTGGCTCGGGATTGCGGTGGCCGCAATCTTTCTTGGCATCGGCACCTATTTCACAGTGCTCGCATTCCGCGAAGTCGACATCCCGACAGTCGCGCCGTTCCGCTACACGCTCCTCTTTTGGAGCGCCCTGAGCGGCTACCTCATCTTTCGCGAGGTTCCAGACCGCTGGGCCTTTGTCGGCGCCGCCCTGATCGCGTTTGGCGGCCTCTATACGCTGCACCGCGAAGGTGTTCGCCGCCGGGAAATTTCAGCGCGCGCTATCCCGCCGACCTGACCGCCTAACTTCCCATTGACGTCTGCCTTGCTGTTCGGATTAGGTGAGCCTACCGGCGGGCGGGCCGGGCAACAAAAGCGCGCTCAGCGCCTCGGCCAAGGGGAAGTCTAAAACGTGCAAGCATTGCTCGCAATGAGCCGGGCCATCGACGCGATCAATTCCCGGCTTGGCAAATGGGTCTCCTGGCTTGTCCTCATTGTCGTGATCGTTTCGGCTGGAAACGCGACTGTGCGCAAGCTGTTGGACACGTCGTCGAATGCCTGGCTCGAGCTGCAATGGGTGATGTTCAGCATCATATTCCTGATTTGCTCACCCTGGACACTGATGTCGAACGAACATATCCGCATCGACATCATCAACAGCATGTTCTCGAAGACAACGCGCAACGTGATCGACATCATCGGCCACGTCTTCTTCCTGCTGCCGCTGACCATCATCATGATCGTCACCGGCTGGCCGTTCTTCAAAGCCTCCTATTCGATCAACGAGCAATCTCTTAATGCCGGCGGCCTACCACAATGGCCGGCCAAGTCACTGATCGTGCTCGGCTTCACGCTGCTGTTCTTTCAGGCCATTTCCGAACTTATCAAGCGCGTGGCGGTGATGCGCGGCCTAATCCCCGAACCTTACGACCTTTCGTTGAACTCGGCTGAAGCCGAAGCCGAGCGCCTGCTGGCGGACGTCAAAACCGATAACTGACGATTGTCGCACAGGCTGGAGCGATCATGACTCAACTTCTGATCCACTACATGGCGCCGATCATGTTCGCGTCGCTGGTGGTCTTTCTCTTGCTTGGATACCCGGTCGCGTTCTCGCTCGCTGCCAATGGTTTGCTGTTCGGTCTAATTGGCATCGAGCTTGGCTTGTTCAGGCCCGATTTCCTGCAGGCCCTTCCCGAACGTGTCTTCGGCGTAATGAACAATGACACGCTACTGGCGATCCCCTTCTTCACCTTTATGGGGCTGATCCTCGAACGATCCGGAATGGCGGAGGATTTGCTTGATACGATCGGCCAGCTCTTCGGCACCATCCGCGGCGGCCTTGCTTATGCGGTGATCTTCGTTGGCGCCCTGCTCGCCGCCACCACCGGTGTGGTCGCGGCGTCGGTGATATCGATGGGCCTGATCGCGCTCCCAATCATGCTCCGTTATGGCTACGACCGCCGCGTCGCCAGCGGCGTCATCGCCGCGTCCGGCACATTGGCGCAGATCATTCCGCCATCACTCGTGCTGATCGTGATGGCCGATCAGCTCGGCCGCTCGGTTGGCGATATGTACGCGGGCGCCTTCATTCCTGGCCTCGTGCTGTCTGGAATTTACGCCGGTTACATTTTCCTGATCACGATGCTGCGGCCTGCAGCAGTTCCCGGCCTCCCGGCCGAAGCCCTGACCTACAAGGAACCCAACGGACGCCGTGGGGTGCTCTCGTTGTATGTCGTTGTTCTCATCTCCTCTATCGCCGCCTACCTTTATATGAGAACGACAAAGGTCAGCGCTGGACCGGATTTTGTCGTCCTCACTATGTCGATTGCCATCGCGATTGCATTTGCCCTGGCGATCCTGAACCGCTTCACGCGATTGAACCTGCTCTCGCTTCTGGCCGAGCAGGTTATCTTCGTGATGGTGCCGCCGCTGGCGCTGATCTTTCTCGTCCTGGGCACCATCTTCATCGGCGTCGCAACACCAACAGAGGGCGGCGCCATGGGCGCGGTAGGCGCCTTGCTGCTGGCCCTTATGAAACGTCGTTTGACGGTGGACCTTACCCGTCAGGCTGTAGAATCGACAGCGAAGCTGTCTGCGTTCGTTGTGTTCATCCTCATCGGTGCCCGCGTCTTTTCGCTCACGTTCTACGGCGTCGATGGCCACCGCTGGGTCGAGGAGTTGCTGCTCGGCCTGCCCGGCGGACAGATTGGTTTCCTCATTTTCGTCAACCTCTTCATTTTCGTACTGGCCTTCTTTCTTGATTTCTTCGAGATCGCATTCATCGTCATTCCGCTGCTCGCGCCGGCCGCGGATCGGCTCGGTATCGACCTGATCTGGTTCGGCGTCATGCTTGGCGTGAACATGCAAACATCGTTCATGCACCCGCCATTCGGCTTTGCCCTGTTCTATCTGCGCTCGGTCGCACCGCGCGATTTCTACATCGACCGCATCACCAAAAAGCGTATGCCGCCTGTTACGACCGGCGAAATCTATTGGGGGGCCGTTCCGTTCGTGATCATCCAAGGTATCATGGTCGGCCTGGTGATCGCCTTCCCGGCAATGGTGATGCACTACAAGAGCGCTGCCCCCAAGATCGACCCGGCGAAGGTCGAGGAGCAACTCAGGAACCTCCCGGGTTTTGACGCGCCGCCGGGACTCGACTTCGACAAACCGCCCGAGATCAAATAGCCAAGGAATGAGCAAAGAAAAAACCCCGGCGATCCGGCCGGGGTTTTTCTGTCTCTGTTTATCGGCGAGACTATCAGGAGCGCGTCCGGGCGCGGATCATAAAGCTGTCGAACGCGTATTCGGCGACCTGCCACCACAGATATTCATCGCTGCGGAAAGCGACGATGTTGTCATAGATTTTCTTGAATTCCGGGTTGCTGGCGGAGATTTCCGCATAGACTTCGTTCGAGGCCTTGAAGCAGGCATCCATGATCGGCTGCGGGAAAGGACGCAGCAACGCGCCCGAAGCAACGAGGCGCTTCACGGCCCCCGGATTGTCATTGTCGTACTTGGCCGTCATCGACAGGTTGGCCGTGTCGGATGCCGATCGCAGGATCTGCTGATAGGTCTTCGGCAGCGCATTCCACTTGTCGATATTGATGAAGTTGTGGATCACAGTGCCGCCTTCCCACCAACCCGGATAATAGTAATAAGGCGCGACTTTCTGGAAACCGAGCTTCTCGTCATCATACGGACCGACCCATTCGGCCGCGTCGATCGTGCCCTTTTCAAGCGCCGGATAGATGTCGCCACCGGCAAGCTGCTGCGGTACCACTCCGAGCTTCTGCAGCACGCGGCCGGCGATCCCAGCAATGCGGAATTTCAGACCCTGCAGGTCCGCGACGTCCTTGATCTCCTTACGGAACCAGCCACCCATCTGGCAGGTCGTGTTGCCCGCCGGGAGCGCGATGAACTTGAACTTCGCGTAAAAGTCATCGAGCAGCTTGGTGCCACCATGCTGATACATCCACGAATTCTGCATGCGCGTATTCAGGCCAAAGGGAATGGCGCTACCCAGCGCAAAGGTCGGATCCTTGCCCACATAATAGTACGAAGCGGTCTGACACATCTCGACCGTGCCATTGGTGACGGCATCCGCCGCCGCAAGTCCAGGCACGAGTTCCCCCGCCGCGAAGGGCTGGATCTGGAATTTGTTGTCTGTCGCTTCGGCCACGGCCTTGCAGAACGTCTCGGCGCCGCCCCACAGCGTATCGAGCGACTTCGGGAAGCTCGATGTCAGCCGCCATTTGATGTCCGGGCTGGACTGCGCGATCGCCGGCCTGGCGATGGCGGCTGCCGCGGCGCCCGCTCCTACGGTAGCGATAAACTGACGGCGTTTCATGCTTTCCTCTCCGTTGGCATTTTTCATGACCCGGTCGAATCCGGCCGATGCTCTCAACCCGCGCGGAACATGATCCGACGACCCGGCCGAAGCAAGCCCCGCCTGTCACAAATCAAGGTGGCAGCGTCAATGCCAAATTAGCTTAAGCCGCAGGTCCGTGGATCGCCCCGTTTTGGCGGGCCCATCGTGATTATTGGAGGCTGGAGACGGCCAATTTTGCACCCGACGCCGCGGCCAACAGGTCAGCTTCGCCGACCTTGGACTTGGCCGGGCGCTTGATGCCCGGATAGGCCTGCCCAGCCAGTGTCAGCGCCTGCTGGAGTGCCTTTTCCTTCTTGGGGTCGATCTTGCGTAACCAGGGCAGCACCGTCTTGGCCTGATCACGGGCAGCAATCGCAAAGCCAAGACCATCGAGATAAGCCTCGAGGTTTGAATCCTTTTGTACAACGCTGAATTGCGCCGCAGCGCGATCGATCAATTCCGCAACCACATGCGCCTTGACCGCTTGTGCCGACGCTGACGACTTGGGCGCCACCTTTTCCGCAGCAGCCAGTGCGGCCAAGACATCATTCACCTTGCGCTTGACCTCGGCTGGAGACTTTTTCTCGTTCGCTGCACTGACGGCAGCTTCGAGCTTCTTTCCGAGATCGGTGACGCCGAGCTTTTTGAAGACGTCTTCCATCTCGAAATAGACTTCGGACAGACCGTGCGCGAACATCTGCGCGCCCGCCTCTTGCTCCTTGCCCTCATAGGCCGCAAGTCCGGCATGGTAATGCGCCGCAATCACCTGAAGGGCGACGCCATATTCCACGGGATCCTTCGCAGCATTCTCAACATTGATGCCGGCTTCGCCGCCCTCACCACCTTCTCCGCCCTCGCCGCCTTCACCACCGGCCCCGGTCGTCAAAGCCTGCGCGAAATGCTGCCGGTAAGCCACGCCACCTTTGGCCATCTGGCCGGGCAGTCCTGCGGCTGACGTCATCGAAGCGTCATTCTGCGCGGCTGTCGACAATGTCGATGCCGGAAGCTGCGATGCGCCGCTGCCGGCCAGAATGAAGGCGCCAACGCCAACCCAGATCTTGCGGCTTTTCTTCATGGCAGTTCCCAAAGTTGGAAGCGCAGGAGCGCGGAGAAAACGTGCGCGGCATATCGAATGGGCCCACTCCGTCACCCATAAAGCGGACAGAAGCTGCCGCCAACAGCTACGTTTTTGAACTGTTCCAAAACATGACATGCAATTTGCGAAGCTTCTTGTTTTCGGGCACCAAGCGATTATGCAGATCGTGATTGGCGAGATCCTCAAAGCAGACGACCTTGCCTCCGTGCGCAAGGCGCTGGCAAACGTCCGTTTCATTGACGGCAAGGAGACGGCCGGATTCGCCGCGCGCCGCGTGAAGAACAATCAGCAGGCCGATGCGACCGACCGCTCGCTCGATCCGACACGCGCGCTGGTGGCCAAACGCATCATGAACAACGATCTGTTCCGGATGGCGGTTCGGCCGAAGCAGCTTAGCGGCTTGCTGTTCTCTCGCTACGACCCGGGCATGCAATATGGCGTGCATGTTGACGACGCCTTGATGCAAGGCATGCGCACCGATGTCGCCTTCACACTCTTCCTGGACGATCCGTCCGATTATGACGGCGGCGAGCTTGTGATCGAGACACCGGGCGGCGACGATGAAATCAAGCTGCCCGCAGGATCAATGATCGCCTATCCGGCGACGACCCTGCATCGCGTGGCGCAGGTGACCCGCGGCAATCGTCATGTGGTCGCCGGCTGGGCCCGCAGCTTCGTACGCGATGCCGCACAACGCGAATTGCTGTTTGACCTCGATACAGCACGGCGCACCATCTTCTCGCGCGACGGCAAGAGCGCCGAATTCGATCTCATCTCGAAATCGCTCGCCAACCTGATGCGGATGTGGGCGGACGATTAGGGCCAGCAGGGCAGATGGCTAATAGATGCCGTGAGCGGAAAAATCTAGGGCACCTCGTTTGGAACTGACTGAAAATTGATGGGCAATTTTCAACTTGAGCGCGTTGAGCCACTTGCCCGTTTCTTCGAATGGCCGGGCCGCCAAGCGCTTGTGCTGAACCGATCGAACTATAGCCCGCTGCCGAAGCGCGCCATGATGACAATCATCGCCACCTGCATGATGCCCTGGCTCGCGACCACGCGGACATAGGTCTTCATCCAGCGGCCGACCTTCTCGCCGTCGGGCTGTGTCTTCTGCATCTCCATGAAGACCATGATGTTGATCGGCGTGAGAATGCCGAGGCCCTGCACCGTCAGCACGGCGAGAATCGCGAGCGCCGCTGCGACCCAGTAGAATTCGGGATAGCCGAGGTCGAGATAGCCCATGCGCTGCGCGAGATAATATCCCGCCGTGCCGGTGACGATGGCAAGCGTCGGCATCAGCACCATCGTGCGCGGAATCAGCGCGCTGATCATGACGCGCCGCATATCGAGCGGCAGCCGCCGCATGATCGGGCCGAGGATGAATCCGAGAAACAGATCGATGCCGGTCCACAGCACACCGAACATGATGTGCACCCAGGTCAGAAACCACAGGCTCGGGCCGAGGATGGCCACGAACATCGCAGCGAAAGCGCCGGCCGCCATGATGAAATAAGCCGGCCGCAGCGCGAGTTTCGCAGGCGGCGGGGCGGCTGCGACTTCGGCCATGGTGCCTTAAGCCTCGATGACGATCTTCGGTGCCGCGCGGCCTGTGCCAGGCGCCGAGAGCGAGTCGCGAACCCGCTCGGCGATCGCCCGATAAACCTTGGCGTGCGGTCCATCCGGCTGGGTCGCCACCACCGGCAGGCCGGCGTCCGAGGTCTCGCGGATGGTCATATCGAGCGGCACTTCGCCGAGGAATGGCACGTTGAGGCGCTCTGCCTCGTGCCGCGCGCCACCGTGACCGAAGATGTCGGAACGTGTGCCGCACTCCGGGCATAAGAAGTAGCTCATGTTTTCTATGACGCCGAGGATCGGCACGTTTACGCGCCTAAACATGGCAATGCCGCGGCGCGCATCGATCAAAGCGAGGTCCTGCGGCGTCGAGACGATGATTGAACCGGCCAGCGGAACCTGTTGTGCCATCGTCAGTTGCGCGTCGCCGGTACCGGGTGGCATGTCGACCACCATGACATCGAGATCGCCCCATTCCACTTCGCGCAGCATCTGCGTCAGCGCCGACATCACCATCGGACCCCGCCAGATCATCGGCGTCTCTTCCTCGATCAGGAAGCCGATCGACATGACGTTCAGGCCGTAGCGATTGATGGGCTTCAGGCGCTTGCCGCCGATGGTTTCCGGCTTTTCGCGGATCGCCAGGAGCTTCGGCAACGACGGGCCATAGATATCGGCATCGAGCACGCCGACCTTCAGTCCGAGATCACGCAAGGCCAATGCAAGATTGATCGCCGTCGTGGATTTGCCGACGCCGCCCTTGCCCGACGCGACGGCAATAATGGACTTCACGCCTGGCACTCCGGCTGGCCCCTGTTGTTGGCCATGCGCATGTCCGTGGCCATGAGCCTGCGCCGGCCGCGCAGCCGGAGCGGGCGCCGCCTGACCGCCTGAGCGCTCGGCCGTCAGAGCGATCATTGCCGAAACAACACCCGGCACCGATCGCACCGCGTCCTCGACCTGCTTGCGAACGGGCTCCCAGGCCTTCACAGCGCCGGCATCGACACTGATCGAGAAGAACACCTTGCCGTCGCTGATAACGATATCGGACACCGCACCGGTCTCGGTGACCTTGCGCCCATCGGGGGTCACAACGGACGCAAGACGTTCGAGAATCTGGTCTTTTGTAGGGGACACGCGCATTCCTCCCCGCTCGGCGAGCGGACATGAGAGCTTCTTTAAAACATTAGATAGGGCGGGTTGACGGGCGCACACAAGCCGTCACATTGGCCGCGGTTCAAAAGACTTCGTTTCAGGACATGGCCGCCCTGTGAGCGGCCTCACGGGAGGATTTCGATGGCGAAGGTGGCGTTTCTCGGTCTGGGCGTGATGGGTTATCCGATGGCGGGGCATTTGAAGACCAAGGGCGGCCACGACGTCACCGTCTACAATCGCACCGCAGCAAAGTCGGACAAATGGGTCGCGCAATTCGGCGGCAAGAGCGCGCCGACTCCCAGACAGGCGGCCGAAGGACAGGACTTCGTCATGTGCTGCGTCGGCAACGACGACGACCTTCGTCAGGTTACGCTCGGCGCCGATGGCGCCTTTTCCGGCATGACGAAAGGCGCCCTCTTCGTCGATCACACGACCGCTTCGGCCGAGATTGCCCGCGAGCTTTACAAAGCTGGCAAGGAGCGCGGTGTTGACGTGATCGATGCGCCGGTATCCGGCGGTCAGGCCGGCGCTGAGAATGGCGTGCTGACGGTCATGTGCGGCGGTGATGCGGATGTTTTCGCACGCGCCGAACCGGTGATCGCGGCCTATGCGCGCGCCTGCAATCTCCTTGGCTCACCGGGTGCGGGGCAGCTCGCGAAGATGGTCAACCAGATCTGCATCGCCGGTGTCGTGCAGGGCCTGTCGGAAGGCCTGCACTTCGCCAAGAAAGCCGGGCTCGACATCGAGAAGCTGATCGCCACAATTTCCAAAGGCGCGGCACAATCGTGGCAGATGGAAAACCGCTACAAGACCATGACCGACGGAAAGTTCGACTTTGGCTTCGCGGTCGACTGGATGCGCAAGGATCTCGGCATCTGTCTGTCGGAAGCGCGGCGCAACGGCGCGCATCTGCCGGTCACCGCCCTCGTCGATCAGTTCTATTCGGAAGTGCAATCGATGGGCGGCAAGCGTTGGGATACATCGAGCCTGATCGCGCTGCTCGAGCGCAAGTAATCGAAACCAGCACCTGAAATGCGAAGGGCCGGCTCACGCCGGCCTTTCTTTTTCAACAGCGGTCTTGTTAGCGGCGACCGCCAAACACGCCGCCGCGATCGCCAACGAAGCGAGCACCACCGCCGCCGTTGCCGGCGAAGCGGTTGCCGCCACCATTCGCGACACGCAGCTGGAAGGACGGACGCTGTTGGAACACCGGGCGCTGCTGCTGGATCACCGGACGACCTGCATCCGGATTGATGCCCTGATTGCCGATTTGCGGCCGTTTGACGATCTGCGGCCGGCCGACATTCGGGTTGATGCCTTGATTGCCGATCTGCCGACGATTGATGATCGGGCGACCGGCATTCGGGTTGATACCTCCGTTCTGCGGAAGACCAGCGACTTGTCCCGGCCGGCCCGTGCCGTTGATACCGGTATTGCCATTCGGGAACGGGATCACAGGACGACCGGAATTATTGGCATTCGGGCCGCCGGAACCGTTGATACCGGTGTTGCCATTCGGGAACGGAATCACACCGCCGGAATTGCCGGCATTCGGGCGGCCAGCGCCGTTGATGCCCGTATTACCATTCGGGAATGGGATCACAGGACGACGGGAGTTGTTGGCGTTCGGCTGGCCGGAACCATTGATGCCGGTGTTGCCATTCGGAAACAGGCGGTTGCCATTCTGAGCATTCTGCGGAAAGCCGATGACGGGCCGGTCACCATTGCCACGCGGGAATTCGATCACCGGGCGGTTGTTGCCGAGATTGCCGATCTTGATTCCGCCTTTGCCAAACCGGCCATCACCGAAGCGGCCTTCGCCACGCTGCGGAAACGAGATGTTGACGAGGCGCGGATGCTCCTGAAGACGGCGGGCCGCGCGGAAGAGATCACTATCGGCGAAGCGGGACGCAAAGGCCGCGTAGGCATCGGGCGAGTTGCGGTGGGTCACGTTCTGCCAGGCGACCATCTGCTGGCGGCGCGAGAGCAAGCGGCGGATGCGATCACACAACGGATCGGTCGGGTAGAGCCGAACGAACTCTTCGTAATACTCGACCGAGTCTTCCGCGATCACCGCTTCATAAGCCACACGAACCGGCTGTACTCCAAGGTCGGCGAGCGCCAGCTTCACCGGAAACTGCGGAGCCGGAGCAGCACCGCCGCCATTCACCGCATTGGTGAAGAAGACGAAATCGCTGGTGAGCGAGGAGCTTTCCCATGGCGTCTGCTTGCTGTCGGTGGATTCGTGCACAAGCACACGAATTTTCTTGAAGACCTGCTCAATAGGCATGTTTGGTTGCTTCACCGTACGCAGGAAGGCCGCAGCATAGGGGCTGTGACGGCCGGCGCCATCGAAAGCTTCGGTGCCAGGCGCCGTCGAATAAGCAACAATTGAACCGGCCGGCGCGTCGACGATCGCAAGCCCTTTCCCTCCGGCGTCGCCAGACACTGCGAATGGATTATTGCGGCAAGCATCGAGGATCACGATGCGCATCTTGCTCGGAACCGCTTCGAGCGCGCCCATGACGTCGGCGAGCTTCACACCGCTCTCGACGAGATCGGCTTCGCTTTCGAATTTTGCATCGACCGGGACGAGATAGTTCTCGCCATCGACCTGCAAGCCGTGGCCGGCGTAATAGACCATCGCGACTGTGTTGGGCCCCTTCTCATTGATGCGGGCGGCGAATTCCTCGACGGTTTGCTTCATGACATCGCGATTGAGATCGAAGGCCATCACGACCTCGAAACCGGCCGTATTCAGCAGTTGCGAAATTGCTTGCGCGTCATTGGCCGGGTTATTGAGCGGCTTGTTGTTCGCGTAATTCGCGTTGCCGATCACCAGCGCGATACGGTTTTCGCTGGTGGCGGCAGTGAGGGCAGGCGCACCATTTTGCAATGCAGCAGTGCGGACTTGGGCGTTGGCCACGCCGGTCCAGAGGACGGCTGTCGCGGCGGCAGCGACGAATGAAGCAAACCCCTTCCGAAACATGATGCCCTCCATAGGCAAAGCCCTTTTGCCTTGAAGGTTGGTCGCGGCCCGTGGCGACCAGGTTCATGGTGGGGAGATCGATGCTACGAGCCGTGATCAGATCAAAATCTTGTCGGCCATTGCCGATAACATGTCCGGATATCAGTGATATCAATCGGTTAGACAGATCAGCGGATGCAATACCTCCTGAGATCGACCGGCTCAACGGGGACTTTGAGGCCTTTTCCCCAGAGAAAAGCCGGGACGCGACGCGCGTATGTGGGTGGCCCTGTCATACAGTTTCACCGGGCAATCCCCTTTACCTGCAGTTTTAAGGAACTCATTAAGGTTGCCCTTAGGTTTTTGGGCGAGTTTAGCCACAATTCTTCAGGAATGGGCGAATGACGACCAGCACCGCGAGCGACCAGCGCGAGGAGGCTGCCGCCAAGCGGCGCCGCGTTGCCACGCAGCGCGTTCGCGACGCCCGTGACCGGTTGACCTCAACCACCGGCACACGTCCGGCCTTCGATTATGAATTGATGCGCATGTTTGCGCAGAACCGGCTGTCTGCGTCACTGGTCGTGCTGCTGCTGGTGATCACCGTCGGATTTCTGTCAGGTCTGTGGACCGGTCCTACGACGGCCGCGATCTGGACGGTCAGCGTCCTCATCATCCATGCCCTAATCGTCACGAAATGCCGTCAGTTCCTCGCGACGCCGGAAGCTGAGGTCAATATCAAATCTTGGAGGCTGCGTTTCGTGACGCTCGACCTCCTCTTCGGTCTCGCCTGGATGTTCAATCTGGTGCAGCCGATCGGTGTGGTCGAGGGCACCGGCACTTTCATGCTGTTCGTGATGCTGCTGGTCGTCGCAGTATCGAGCATGCTGGCGTTCAGCGTTCCGATCGCAGTCTTTGCTGCGACCTTGCCGGTAACATGCTCTGTTGCTCTGAATTTCGCGCTCAAAGGCAGTCTGCAAGAATACATTCTTGCTGCGATGGCCGTCACCGCCGAAGGCTATTTTCTGTTGCTCGCGCATCGTCTGTATTCGTCGGCTTTGCAAACATTGCAGGCTCGCGCGGAAAAGGACATGCTGATTGGCGAACTTGAGCAGGCCAAGATCATCTCCGACGAGGCACGCCATCGCGCCGAAGCAGCCAACATTTCCAAGTCGCGCTTCCTTGCGCAGATGAGCCACGAGCTACGCACGCCGCTGAATGCGATTCTCGGCTTCTCCGAGGTGATGAAGAACGAGATTTTCGGCGCCCACACTGTGTCGGCTTACAAAGACTATTCCAACGACATCCACGATTCCGGTCAGCACCTCCTCGGCCTGATCAACGAGATCCTCGATCTGTCGCGCATCGAGGCCGGCCGTTACGAACTGAATGAGGAAGCTGTGTCGCTCGTCGGCGTAGTGGAGGATTGCCATCACCTCGTGAAACTTCGCGCCAAAAACCGGCTGATCACGATCCATGAGAATTTCGAACCCGACCTGCCGCGCGTATGGGCGGACGAACGCGCCCTGCGCCAGATTGCACTCAACCTCCTCTCGAACGCGATCAAGTTCACGCCACAGGGCGGCGAGATCTGGGTGAAGGTCGGCTGGACCGCATCGGGCGGTCAGTATTTCAGCGTCAAGGATACCGGTCCCGGCATTCCCGAAGACGAGATCCCGGTCGTCCTCGCCTCCTTCGGTCAAGGATCGAACGCAATCAAATCGGCAGAACAAGGTGCGGGGCTCGGACTGCCCATCGCCAAGAGCCTTGTCGATCTGCATGGCGGCACCTTCACGCTGAAGTCCAAGCTGCGTGTCGGTACCGAAGTCATCATCGCGTTACCGCCAGAGCGCGTCATGGCAGCCTTGGCGCCACTCTCCGAACCCTCGCCGACCCTGCAGCCGAAAGAGCCGGCGCAGCTCCGCGACGAACGCAGTGGCCGCCGCAACGTTTCGATGGCTGGCCGTAACGCCTAGAAGACCTAGAATACATTGTCTTTTGCGGACCTGTGCCTATGGTGTGTCGACGGGCGAGCCAACCGGGACATGGCATCCATCGAAACTCCCTGCCAAAAAATTTGCGTCATGGAACCAGGCTCTAAGCTGTGCCGGGGCTGCGGTCGTACGATCGAGGAGATTGCCGGCTGGGGCGCAATGTCAGACAGCGAACGCCGCCGCATCATGGCATTGTTGCCGGATCGAATCGCCGCAGCGGACAAAGCGACGCATGACGGCACAGCGTGAGGATTGAGCACTTGCGTAACCGGATGCTTTGGCTCCTGTTGGCTGGTCTGGGGCTGTCGCTGCTGATCCTGTTCGTACGTCACGAACAAGGAACGATCGGCAGCCTGACAACCAGCGACTTCGCCTCGCTGACCGTCAAGATCGCATTTCTGGTGTTTCTCGGCGGCAGTATGCTGGTGATTTTCCGCGAGCGGTTTGCAAAAGCTTTGCAGGCGGCGCTGTTCTGGGTGGTGCTGGGGTTGGTCTTGGCGCTGGGCTACACATATCGATTTGAATTGTTCACCGTCTATGACCGGTTGATGGCCGAGCTCGTACCGGGACGTGCGGCAACAAGCGGACGCGTTGTCGAGATTGCGCGCGGGCGTGTCGGTGAATTCAATGTGACGACGCATGTGAATGGAGGCACCATTCCGATGGTGCTCGATACCGGCGCAACCGCGGTCGTGCTCACTCAGGAGGCAGCAAAGGCCGCAGGACTGCCGCTCGAAATTCTGAACTACAATGTGACGGTCGAGACGGCAAACGGCCGGACGAGAGCAGCCTCCGTGACACTGGATCGTATCGGTGTCGGTGGGTTGATCGAGCGTGCCGTCCCCGCCCTCATCGCACAACCCGGACAATTACGAACGAGCCTGCTTGGCATGAGCTTTCTGAATCGTTTGGAGAGCTGGGAAGTCCGCGGCGATAAACTGATCATGCGGGGCTATCCATGATCGGGGAACGCCGGTTCAGAGCAAGCTCACGATAAAGCGTATTCCCACTAGGAGCAGGAAAACGCCAAAAGCGATTTCGAGTTTGCGCCGCGACAGCCGGTGCGCAATGGCTGCGCCATAGGGAGCGACAAAGGCGCTGACCGGACTCATCAGCACAAAGCCGATCAAGGACACATACCCGAGCGACAATGGCGGCATCAAAGACTGATGTGGCAAGCCAGCAACCATATAGCCGATTGTCCCGACCACCGAGATGACGATGCCGATGCCAGCCGATATGCCGACGGCGGCATGAATGGGCTGGCCGTACAGTGTCATGATGACGGTCGCAACCGCGCCGCCGCCGACACCCATGAGCGATGCATAAAGGCCGATAAAGAGGCCATAGCTCCACATCAGCGGTCCGTCAGGCAATTTATCGCCAAGCCGCCATGTCGCCTTGGCAAACAGGAATTTGGCGCTGAGCAGCAGTGCCATGACCACAAAAGCGCTTTTGAACATTGATGCGGGCGCAACGGCCGCCAACAATCCCCCAACAATCACGCCAAGAATGATCGGAAACGTCCAGGTCTTGAGGATACCGGTTGGCAAATTACCCCGCTCCCGATGCGCGGCAAAGGAGCGGAGCGCGGTCGGAATGATGATCGCAAGTGAGGTGCCGACGCACAACTGAATGCGGATGTCGTCGGCAACGCCCATCGCACGGAATATCTCGTAGAGAACCGGCACGATGATCGCGCCACCGCCAACGCCGAACAAGCCAGCGAGCAAACCGGTTAACACACCGCCACAGACAATTGCGGCGGCCAGCAAAGCCAGCTCGGCAGCCGGTATGCCAAACATTGCTTATCTCCGAACAGCCGCCCTGGATGGGCGTCACGCAGCGGTGTGCGCCATCGGCGCAGGCGTGTCCATCACAAGGTCCATCGCCTCGCGCAGAACACCTATGCCTGCGCCAGGCTTCACGGCATGGATCGCAATATGGCGGCGGAACGCCCGTGCGCCTGGGACGGCGTGAAACAGCCCAAGGATGTGGCGCGTCATGGCATGCAGGCGCGAACCCTCGGCGAGTTCGCGTTCGACGTAAGGGAAGAACGCCTCCAATGCCTGTTTGAGGTCAACGAAAGGAGCCTCCGAGCCAAACAGCATCGGATCGACTGCCAAGAGTCGCCATGGCTCCTGGTAAGCAGTCCGGCCCATCATCACACCGTCGACGAACTGAAGATGTTCACGCGCGGCCTCGACCGAAGCGACACCACCATTGATGGAAATCGTCAGGTCAGGATGCGCTTTTTTCAAGCGATAGACGCGATCGTAATTCAGCGGCGGGATGTCCCGGTTTTCCTTCGGCGACAGACCGGCAAGCCATGCCTTGCGAGCGTGCACGATCAAGCCATCGACACCGGCGGACTTGACCGCTCGCGTCAGCGTTTCAAGCGCCTCTTCGGGATCCTGCTCGTCGATTCCGATACGGCACTTCACGGTCACCGGAATGCTGACAACGGCCTTCATCGCCGATACGCATTCACCGACCAACGCAGGCTCCGCCATCAGGCAGGCGCCGAAACGGCCTTCCTGCACGCGGTCCGACGGGCAACCGACATTGAGGTTGATCTCGTCATAGCCGAAATCCTCGGCGATCCGGGCGCTCGTAGCGAGATCGGCTGGATTTGAGCCGCCAAGCTGTAGCCCCACCGGGTGCTCCGCCGGATCGAACCGGAGCAACCGCTGGCGGTCACCATGCAGGATCGCCCCTGTGGTGATCATCTCGGTATAGAGCAGCGCATGCCGCGTCAGCAGACGATGGAAAAACCGACAGCGCCTGTCAGTCCAGTCCATCATAGGCGCCACGGAGAAACGATTTGCTTTGTCCTTCAATGCCTTGCGCTATCCTTTCAGTGGGCTAGATCGTGAACCTGTGCGCTCCAAACGCGCTCACATTGCACGCAGGTCCCCACCCCCAGCGCCGTTATGTGGCCGAGACCTTCCGCCGACGCAAGGACGACCTCTCGGTCCTATCGACGCGAAGCGGATGAAGCCCTCATCTCAGTTAGGCTCACCCCTGTTCCTTCCGGTCGTCGTGCCCTCTGGTTGTGCCAGGAGCTCAGATCGTCAGCCGGCGCCGCGGCCGAGGAGATGCGCCGCCGAACGCCAGGCATGATGCGCGATCCGGTCGAGACGTCGAACGGCGTCGATCCGCGCGAGGGCATCTACGGCAGTCAGCTTTCCCGGTGCGACAGAGGCAAGGGTCGCGGCGCGGTGGTCCCGCTGCAGCGCGTCGAGCTCCCTCGCTGCGCCTTCCGCCTCAGCGAGGGCCGCCTGGAAGCCGGGCTACCAGCGTCCGCAATAGCATCAAACACGTTAATGGAACTCAATGCCCGGTCGCAATGCGTGCAATCGTTGCCGGGTCTTCGGGCGCCTGTTGTCCGCGCCAGACGATGTGCATATCCGGACGAACAAGCAAAAGATCGAATTCGTAGACCTCTCGCGCGATGCGATCGGGAATCTCCAGGACCGAAACTGGCGCATTGAGGGCCTTGAAGGCCGCCTCAAGACCACCCGCATCGGCGCGGGTGCGTCCAAGCTTCAGGATTGTATATCCTTCGCCGACAAGATCCTGGACCGGCCGGCCGTCATCGAGCCAGACATTGGGAAGCCGAGCACCGGGCCAGGTCGTCGGCTCATATTCTCGGAAGAGCTGTTCCGGTCCGCCTGGAATGTCACAGATCACCGGCGAGTTGATGTAGCGATAGCCAAGCTCCGCCCCGATCATCTCGTTCGATTTGCGCTGCTCGACATCGGCGGTGCGGACAAGGATGTCGCGCGCCTTTTGCCCTTCCGGCGTATCATCGCTGATTTCAGGGCGCCATAGCGAGCGCCATCTGCGCCGGCCGATCGATGCATAGCGCGATGCGCCCACATTGCGATCGCCGACTTGCCGGCGCTCGAACTCGTACGATGGCAGCAGATTGGGACCACCCCACCCGCGCAGTGTTGCCGCGAGCTTCCACGACAGATCGATGGCATCACCAACACCGGAGTTCATCCCAAGACCGCCGGTCGGAATGACGAGATGCGCAGCATCGCCGGCGATAAAAACACGATTCTCGAAATAGCGATCGGCCAGCAGAAGATTTTGCCGCCACGGATTGCAGGACAGCATCTCGTATTTGACCGGGACGCCAACGACCTTCTCGAACTGCGCCTTCATGCCTTCGTCGCTATCGACGACGGCGTGCAAGGTCCAGTGCTTGGTCGAATCCTGCATGATCAGGAACGAAGCCTGATTGTCAGCGACGTGATAATGCCGCCCCTTCCCAGGACCATTGCCAAAAGGCAGCCGGTCGAACAATTCATCGCAGCGATATAGCGCCTGACGCAATTGCAGCAAGTTGCCTTCACCACGCAGCTTGATGTCCAGTTCCTTGCGAACCGGACTGGCGCCGCCGTCGCAACCGACGAGATACGACGCGCGGATTGTCCTTGTCCCCCCACCTGTGTCTCGCACTGTTGCGGTCACGCCTTCCGCATCCTGCTGCAGCGATAAAAACTCGCAGCCGAAAGTAACAGTTACGCCCGGTATTTCTTCGGCAACACTCTTGAGCAAGGGCTCAAGCGTATATTGCGAAATCAATTGATAAGCTTCGAGCGGTGAGCTTCCGTCATTGGTGGCGCGATTGTCCGCAAGCGCTTGCTGCACCGACGGATAGGACAGCCGAAGCAACGGCGGCAGATTCATCGCGAGGATGATGTAGACATCCATCGGCACATCGGGGCGCAAACCGGCCGCACGGATCTTCTGCGACAGGCCCATACGCCGAAATATTTCCATGGAGCGCGCATTGATCCGCTCCATCTTCGGCAGGAAAGCAGGCTGCTCTTTCTGTTCGATCAGAGTGCAGCGAATGCCGCGCCGGCCGAGGTCGATCGCCAGAGTCAATCCGGTTGGGCCGCCGCCAACGATCAGAACCTCGGTCGTCATCATTATCAGGCCGCCGAGGGCTTCAGGCCGAACAACTTCTCAGCGTTACGGAAGTTGATCTTCTCGCGCTTCTCAAGCGGCATATCGATCGATTCCAGTACCTTGATCGTGTCACGGATATAGCCTGGGCCTCTCTCCGGATCGAACGGGCAATCGGATGCGAAGAGCACGCGATCGGTGTCATAGAACTCAAGGCCGCAAACTGTTGCAGGACGTGAGCCAAACACGGCGGTGTCGGCATAGAAGTCCTTGAAATAATCGAACGGACGCTTCTTCAGGTTCTTGAGCAGCGGGCCATAATCTTCGTCAGACGTGCGCTTGCCCAACTGATCCCAGCCAGGACCAACGCGGCCTTCAAAGAACGGCACCATCGCGCCGAGATGATGCGCCAACACCTTGAGATTGGGCAACTTGTCGATCAGGCCTGAGAACACCAGACGCGCCATCGCCGCGCTCGTCTCGTAAGGCCAACCAAAGGTCCACCAGATTTCATAGAGCGACTTCGACTCGGTCTTGTAGTCCGGCATGTCGGATCCGCGCGACGGATGCAGCATGACCGGCCGGCCATACTTCTCTGCGATCGCAAAGACCGGGAAGAATTCCGGCGCATCCAGCGGCTTGCCGTTGATGTTCGTGTGGATCTGCAAACCACACGCGTTGAGATCGCGGAAGGCGCGCTCGGCTTCCTTGGCTGCCTCTTCCGGTGCATTCATCGGCAGCGATGCGAGGAAGCCGATAAACTGGTCCGGGTAGCGCTTGACGAGATCGGCCTGGCCGTCATTGCCAAGTTTGGCAAATTCCGTGCTCTGTTCGGGCGTGCCCAGCGCTTCCAGCGGCGGCATGCCGAGCGAAATCACCTGCGTGTAATTTTCGAAGCGATCCACCAACTTCAGGCGCTCGTCCAGATCGTAAATTGCCGGTATCCCGCGCATGCGCTTGCCGATGTCGCGCGCGGCGCCTTCAGCGCTCAGCATCGCGTCCCAAAGCTTTTGCGGGAAGAAGTGGTTGAAGGCGTCGATATAGCGCATGGGATTCTCACACGGGCTTGGATTTTCAGCGCGTGAAAAGGCGCTGAACGCTGTACATTCCGGATCGAAGACAAATCCTATAATATGGGATTTGTCAATGAAGGCGATTTTCAGCGCAATCGACCGCCGACCATCGATTGCGAGATGATCCGCGCGGAGAAAGACACCCGGTCAGAAATCATGGCCAGGCGCGCCGGGTCGATGTGCTTGTCCGGAATACTCAGGCTGATGCTGCCCAGAATGGTCTTGGCACCATCAAAGATCGGTGCGGCAACACCGGTGATGCCGGGTGTCACCTGCCCTGCCGTCGAATGCCACCCGCGCTGCCGCATCTCTTTCAGCGCCGCCCGCACCTCGGACAGCGTTGTTCCCAATTTTGCAACGGCAAACTCTTTTGCATGCTCTTCATACAATCGCTGCAGATGCTGCGGCGACATGTAGGCGAGAATGATGCGCGAGGCGGCGCCAGAGAATAGAGGAAGCGGCTTTCCCCGTTCGTAAGTGCTTTGAATCGCGACGGCCGGACTGGCCACCTGGTGCACGCAAAGCACTTTGTCGCGATAACGCCGACATAACAGCGCGATACCGGGAATCTCAGAAACCAGTTCCGTCATCACCGGAGCACTGATGACGATTAGCGGATCATGTCGACGGATTTCATAGTCCAGTTCGACGATACGAGGCCCGAGGACATATCCTGTCTCCGGCAAGGATGTCAGCAGCTCGGCATCGGAAAGAACCTTGAGATAGCGGTATAGTGTCGAGCGAGTGTAGCCGAAGCGTTCATGCATCTGCTCGACAGTCCAGCAATGAGCGCCGCTATTGAACAGGTCGAGAAGCCCGATCATGCGTTCAAGGCTGCTCTCCGGCACGACTACGGACGCCTTGCGCGACGACGGTTTGGGCTGAGAACGCACCTTCTTGGCTGACATGACGTTTGATTAGATCCGTAATGTGAGGCGGTTTACCGCTCTATACGGGTAACAAAGCCGAAGTCCAAATAGGCGAAGTCGGCGGAACTCGCTTTTGGTCGGCAATCGGCTGTTTCGACGAAGTGCGAAACAACGCCGGCGTCACCGTCCATCCGCCCGCGGAACGATGATATCGTCTGGTCTTTGGCCTGACGCTACAAGTAGGCGCTGATCCCGGTCGCGCTTCCGCTGCTCAACCCGCTCTGAACCGACAGAAGGCTGTTATAGCCGCGAACCAAACGATCCATGACCTGTTCGGTCACACCGAGAGCCGATTTTTCTTCCGCGCTCATCGACGCATATTGCTTGATCATAGCGAGGCTACCCGCACTCGGATCGCTGCCATTTGCGGAATTGATCGCGCTCAAAAGGTTCAGGCGATTGCGCTGGTTCAGTTCGACTTTGGCAGCGCGAGCCTCCTCGATCGAGAAGGCTGCATCCTGATTGAGCGAGATCGTTGCCAGCATCCGATTATCGAACTTCGAAAAATTGACCTGCTGTCCAAATTTGCGGCGTGCGTCGAAAACAAGTTCAGTGCCTTTATCGCCAGCAGCTTTGATCTGATCATCCAGCAAGGCACGCGCCCGCGCAGCAATGCTGCCGCTATTTACGCCCGAGGACGGCGAATCCGTCTCGCTTGTCTTGTTGAGCAACGCCCGAACAGGATCGTCGCTGTTGCCCGTATCCGGCGCCTTGCCAAAGCGTGCGGCTGCCGCACCTTCCACCAGTGCCTTGTGTTGCGCCTGCCATAAGGCCGTGTTGCGCTCGTCCGTAGCGGCTTCATCCATATAGGCAAGCGCCGCATCATACAGACTGGCATAATCGCCACTATGCCGCGCGATTACGACATGATGGGCCATGGCATCGTCGAAGCGCCCCTGCAAGACCGATTGCGCGGCTTTGATCTCGTCGTTCGAAAACAGCTTTTGCGCGTTGGACGCTATTGCCGACAGGGTCGCGCGGCTCTGGCTGGAGAAATCGACGGCGACTTCGCCATCCAGGATGGCGGAGGAAATTCCGAGCTCCTCATACTGCTGATCGAACCAGGTCCGCGCGTTGGTGGCGAGCGTTTCAAGCGGCACCGCATCAGGTTTCGCCGATTGCGACGTCTGCGCCAGATAGGCTTTGGCCTCGTCCGACAGGCTGATGATCGTCGATGGAGATGACGACGTTTTCTTCTTGTCGTCCTCAGCGAGGATTTGAACAAGGCTCGGAGCTGCTGGAACGCTGTACCCCCGGCGCGCCGAGCTAAAAAGGGAAGTGAGATTGGTTCCGATGGCTGTCGACACGAGTGCCCCCTCTCGTCGTTACCAAATTGTTAGCAAGGGGTGTGCCATTGCGGGACAGGATGAAAACCTTTGAATTTCAATGAAAATTAAGGACTTGGCATCTTTGCGACCCGGCAATTTTTGCCGGGCGATGTGAAAACTGTGCCGGTCTCGCCAGACGCGCGCTGACCAACCGCCATCACGGAAAGACATCTTCAGTGTGTCAAAACCCGTTTGCAATGTTCTTGTTTTGTTCTATAGTAAAGGACGAGACCAAAACTCCTAGCCGCGAATGCCGCCCTGCGATGCCAAAACCGTTCCTCAAAGCCGCGAAGAGACCCTTCGGGAGCTTCGCCGCATGCTGGCAAGCGCGAACGGAACTGCGGCAGAAGCCGCCGCGCACCCCTTCGGCCTCGCCGCGCTCGATGCGCATTTCCCGCAAGGCGGTTTGCCCCTTGGGGCACTCCACGAGATTGCGCCTCACACCCCGTCTGATGCCGCAGCCGCCTTTGGATTTACAACCGCATTGCTTGGCCGGATGGCGGAGGTCCATCGCACACAGGGACCTGTGCTCATCGTCACTGGTCCAAATGGCGTCCATCAGCAAGGCCTTCCTTACGGACATGGCCTGCACCGCCTCGGCCTCGATCCGGCACGCGTGCTTCTTGTTACGACAAAGGACGACAAAGAAACGCAGTGGGCTTTGGAAGAGGCCCTACGTTCCGCCCGGCCCGCCGCCGTCGCAGGCGTGATCGAGCGTCTGGAATTTCGCACGAGCCAACGGCTGCAACTCGCCGCTGAAAATGCCGGACGGCCTTTGCTGCTGCTTCGTCCTTCAGGAATTGCAGGAACAAGCGTTGCGATGACGCGCTGGCGCATTGGCGCCGCTGCGGCTGCACGCGATCGTTTTGGCTTCATCACACACTGGCGATGGAGAGTGACGCTCGAACGATGCCGCAACGGACGTCCGGGCGAATGGTTGGTGGAGTTCGATCATGCGTATCGTTTCGGTCTGGCTGCCGCGATGGCCGATCCTGCGCTTCCTCACAGCGCAAATGCGCGAGCCTTCCGACGCGCCGGTTGATCCGGCAAGGCCATTCGTTCTGTCCGCTGAAGCATCCGGCGGCCCACGCATTGCTGCGCTGAATATACCGGCTGAAAAATATGGCCTTGCAAAAGGCGATCCTTTGGCCGATGCGCGCGCCAAGGCGGAAGGCCTGCAAGTCGCCGTTCATGACCCGGTCGCCGATGATGCCGCCTTGCGGCACCTGACACTGTGGGCGACGCGCTACACGCCGTCAGTATCACCATGGAGCGATGACAATGGCGCGGATGGATTCTTTCTCGACATCACCGGCGCAGCGCATCTGTTCGGTGGCGAGGAAAAACTGCTCGCTGATTTGTCGCACCGGCTGGACGGCTTCGGATTGCGAGCACGATTGGCCATCGCCGATACCCCCGGCGCGGCCTGGGCCTTGTCGCGCTATCATCCGCTGCACGCCGTCATCATGCCCAGCGGGCAAATGACGGATGCGCTCGCATCCCTGCCCATCGAGGCTTTGCGGCTTTCGCCCGATACACGCACGACATTGCGGCGGCTTGGCTTCAAGCGTATAGGCGCGCTGATCGACAAGCCTCGCGCGCCTTTCGCTGCACGTTTCGAGACGGAATTGCTGACGCGGCTCGATCAGGCGCTGGGTCGTGCCGCCGAGCCGCTTCCTTTTATCGTTTCCCCTCCCGTCTATCATAGCACACGCTATCTGCTCGAACCGATCTGGACGCAAGATGCAGTCCTCGCCGTTGCGACGCGTTTGATGAAGGATCTTGTCCATCCGCTCGTCCGTGATGGCGTCGGCGCACGCGCGTTGCGTCTTTCGCTCTATCGCGTCGATGGCGACGTATCGGTCGTCGATATAGGCCTGACGCTGCCAACGCGCGATCCCTCGCACGTCGCCCGCCTCCTCAATCTGAAGCTCGAGCAACACACGCACAACATCGATGCCGGTTTCGGCTTTGAAAGCCTCGGCCTCGCCGTAACAGCGGCCGAGTCCATGCATGAACAACAATCCGAATTCGCCTCTGTCATCAATGGTTCGTATGAAGCGGAACGTCGCGCCCAGCTGATCGACCATCTGCAGCAGCGTCTGGGCCCGGACAGCGTGCAGCAGATCATGCCGCTCGAAAGCCATTGCCCGGAACGGGCCGAACTGGCCTACCCGGCGACACCTCTCACAGAGACGTGGCCCACGCCGGATGAAGGCCGGCAGCGTCCGCTGCTGCTGCTACCCAATGCCGAACCGGCCCTGGTCACCGCCGCAGTGCCGGACGGACCACCGCAACGCTTTCGCTGGCGCGGCATCCTGCGGGATGTCCTTTATTCGCAGGGGCCGGAACGGATCGCCGGCGAATGGTGGCACAGCAGCGATTTCCAGCCGACACGCGATTATTACGTCGTTGAAGACAAGGTCGGTCACCGCTTCTGGCTTTATCGGGAGGGATTATACGAACGTGAAACGACGGATGCGCGCTGGTTCGTGCATGGACTGTTCGCGTGAGGAATGTCGCGGATGGTTGCGTATGCCGAGCTCGCCGTTACCACCAATTTCTCGTTCCTGCGCGGCGCATCGCACCCGCAGGAGATGGTGATCGTTGCCGATGCGCTTGGCCTCGCCGCCATTGGCATTGCCGACCGCAACAGCTTTGCCGGCGTCGTTCGCGCGTATGATCAATGGAAAAAAATAAGAAACGAGAAGCAAGGACCTTTACAACCCGGGCAAGAACTCAAAACCGTCAAGCTGCTCGTCGGCACCCGGCTGGTGACCATTGATGGCTTTGAGGTCCTGACATATCCGAAGGATCGCACGGCCTATGGCGAACTCTGCAAGCTGATTACAAAGGGAAACCACCTTCTCGACGGGAAAAAAGCAGAATGCCTTCTGACCTTTGAAGACATCCTGTCCGTCAGTGACGGACAGATTTTTATCGTTCTTCCGCCGGACGATCTCTCGTCGCTCTTCGAACAAAGACTTGAAGCTTTGGCAGACGCTGCACGTGGGCGGGCCTATCTCGCAGGTTCGCATCTTTATCGCGGCGACGACGTCCGCCGTTTAGGCCTTTTGAATGAACTCGGTCAGCGAACCGGCGCACCGCTCGTCGCCATCAATGACGTGCATTATCATGGTCCGGAACGCCGCGCGCTGGCTGATGTCGTCACCTGCATCCGTGAGAAATGCACTATTCACGAGGCCGGTTTCCATCTCGACGCCAATGCGGAGCGGCACCTGAAATCGCCCCGTGACATGGCACGGCTGTTTCGACTTCACCCGGAAGCCATCGCACGCACGATCGACATCGCCAATGCCTGCCAATTCACGCTCGATGATCTCAAGAATGAATATCCTGACGAGCCGGTGCCGCCGGGAAAAACACCGCAGCAGCATCTCGAAGATCTGACATGGGCCGGCGCGCAACGGCGCTATCCCAAAGACTATTATCCAGAAGGCGTACCGGCGAAGGTTCAAAAGATTATTCGTGAGGAATTGGCGCTGATCCAGAAGATGGACTATGCGCGCTATTTTATCACTGTGCACGACGTCGTTGCCTTCGCGAGAAGCAAAAAAATTCTTTGCCAAGGGCGCGGCTCAGCAGCCAACAGCGCAGTTTGTTATTGTCTGGAGATCACCGAAATCAATCCCGAAACAAGCGACCTCCTGTTCGCTCGCTTCATTTCTGAAAATCGCGGCGAACCGCCGGATATCGATGTCGATTTCGAGCACGACCGGCGCGAAGAGGTGATGCAATATGTTTACGGACGCTATGGGCGGGAGCGCGCGGCGATCTGTGCCACCGTCATTCATTATCGCTCTCGTCGCGCCATCCGCGAGGTCGGCAAGGCGCTCGGCCTGACGCCGGACATCACGGCCGCCCTGTCGAAAACCGTCTGGGGCAGCCATGCCGATGGCCTGCCCGACAAGCACATCCGGCAGGCCGGCCTCGATCCCTCCAATCGCGCGCTGATGCAGGCGGTGTTTCTGGCGCGCGAATTGATCGGCTTTCCCCGCCATCTTTCGCAGCATGTCGGCGGCTTTATCCTGACGCGCGGACGGCTCGACGAAACCGTGCCGATCGGCAATGGCGCAATGAAGGATCGCACCTTCATCGAATGGGACAAGGACGACATCGATGTCCTCGGCCTCATGAAGGTCGATGTGCTCGCACTCGGCATGCTGAGCTGCCTGCGGCGCGGTCTCGATCTGATGAAAGACCACTACGGTACAGATTATACACTCGCCACATTGCCGAAGGACGATCATCCCAGCAGCAAGCCGGTTTACGACATGCTGTCGAAAGCGGATTCCGTCGGCGTGTTTCAGGTCGAAAGCCGCGCGCAGATGTCGATGCTGCCGCGCCTCAAACCGCAGAGATTTTATGATCTCGTTATCGAAGTCGCGATCGTGCGGCCAGGCCCGATCCAGGGCGACATGGTGCACCCCTATCTGCGACGGCGCGATGGGATCGAGCCTGAATATTATCCCTCGCCCTCTCCCAAATACGGACCAGCCAATGAGCTGGAAGAAGTCCTTAAACGAACGAAAGGCGTGCCGCTCTTCCAGGAACAGGCGATGCAGATCGCCATCACCGCGGCGGAATTCACGCCAGACGAAGCCGATGGCCTGCGGCGGGCCATGGCAACCTTCCGCCATAACGGCAACGTCCATCTTTTTCGCGACAAATTCATCAAGCGGATGACCGAACGCGGCTACGACCCCACATTCGTTGAAAGCTGCTTCGGCCAAATCGAGGGCTTCGGTGAATATGGCTTTCCCGAAAGTCATGCCGCCAGTTTCGCACTGCTGGTTTACGCTTCGGCCTGGATCAAGTGCCATCACCCCGAAGTCTTTTGCGCCGCTATTCTTAACAGCCAGCCGATGGGGTTCTATCAACCGGCACAGCTTGTCCGCGACGCACGCGAACATGGGGTCGAGGTTAAGGAAGTTGATGTCAATTACAGCCAATGGGACTGCACGCTGGAACCGGCCTCCGGTGGCGGCGATCGCCTCGCCGTACGTCTCGGCTTCCGGCAAATTCAGGGGCTCAATAAAGAGGAGCTAGAAAAGCTCATCGACGCGCGAGGCAATGGCTTTGCCAGTGTCGAGCGGCTCGCAGCTGTCGCCGGAGTCTCCCGCTTCACTATCGAACGTCTTGCCGCGGCCGATGCCTTCCGTTCGCTCGATCTTGATCGCCGGGCCGCGTTGTGGGCCGCGCGGCGGCTCGACACCATCGGCATTCGCAAGCCGATGGAACGCAAGGCCCACAAGAAGGATACGACCTCGCCGCTTCCGCTTCTGGCGCCGCATATGAGTGAGGAACTATTCCCTGAGCCCCAGATCTCGCTGCCTCTGATGCAACTCTCCGAGCATGTCGCAGAAGATTATGTCGCCACCGGCCTTTCACTGAAGGCACACCCGATCAGTTTCTTCCGTGAGCGGCTCCATCGCATCGGCACCATCACCACGGCCGAGCATCGCAGAGAAAGCCTGCCGCAAAACAAGCGCATCACTGTTGCGGGCCTTGTTTTGATCCGGCAGATGCCGGGCACCGCCAAAGGCGTCGTGTTCCTGACGATCGAGGACGAAACCGGCATCGCCAACATCATCGTCTGGCGGAAGGTGTTCGAAAAACACCGCCATGTGGTCATGAACTCGAAGTTCCTGGCCGTAACTGGCCGCCTGCAACGCGCCGGGCTTGTCATTCATGTCGTAGCCGAGGATTTCCGCGATCTCAGCAAGCACCTAGGAGAACTCAAGGACGCAGAAACATCCCTGGTTGCCACGCCTTCGGCCAGTCCGCCTTCCCCCGATCTCTCACTGCTTAAGAGCCGGGATTTTCATTGAGGCCACCCATGCAACTCAATCTCACATGCGAACGCGAACCCATACTGCTCAAGACCCGTCATGAGCTTGTTGGCCTCTTTGGGACTCAGCGCGATGAGCGGCGTCATGAACCCACACCGCAATGGGTGAAGGCCGTGATCAGCTCCACGCACGTATGACGCCATCTCGGACGGAGCGTTTGCGCGACTGGAATGCCTGTCATCATGGGATCTGTTGGCGCACATGGAAGCCACAGACATCATGCCGATCATTCACGATGACCTTGGCGCAAAACAAGGTCATCCACCTTGCCAAATCGACCCGGATCATTAAACGCCGGCGCGGCACAGTAGAACTGGATTTCCTCGCAGACTGGCCAACGCAAGCAGCATTCGACTGGCTTAACGCCCTGCCCGGCACCGGCCCCAAGATAGCCTCCGTCACCCTCAATTTCAGCACGCTTCGCCGGCCTGTCTTTGCCATCGACACCCATGTCCTGCGCGTATTATGGCGACTGGGTCTCGTGCCTGACAGACACAACTTCAAACGCGGCTATATGTCCCTGTCACACCTCATCCCCAATCACTGGGACGCAGATGATCTCTACGAATTGCACTGGCTAATGAAATATCTCGGTCAGGGAATATGCACGCACAGCCAACCCCTGTGTGACCGCTGCCCTCTGGTATCCCTCTGCCCGACAGCCGGCCGCCTGAACGCATAAGATATTAGTCCAGCATCGCCGCGAAAGCGGGCGTCATCCGTTCCTGTAGGCCAGTTGCGTCTCGCGTGATGAAGCGCGCGGCGATGTCACGTGCCGCCGCAAAATCATATCCTTCGTCCAACTCCAGCACTGTCAGCGCCGTCGCCAGGGCATCCGCTTTCATGCAGGAGCGATCGAACACGGTGACGGAAGCCAACCGATCGGAGACCGGCCAACCCGTGCCTGGATCGAGCGTATGCGACAACCGGCGATTACCATCCTTGATGTGCCGCCGCACGTCGCCCGATGTCGCGACCGACAGCCCATGCAATGCGACGATTGTATCATCGGCTGCGCCATCGGCCCCTTCCAACGCCACCCACCAGGGCGAACCGTCAGGTTTTAGGCCGCTGCCACGCAGTTCGCCACCAATCTCGACGAGATAATCGGTGATGGCGCGTTTCGACAATGCCTCGGAAACAAGATCGACCGCAAATCCCTTGGCAATCGATGACAAATCGAGCCGCACGCCGCTCGGCTGCAATGCCAGCTGTCGTTCATGATCGAGCCGAATGCTCCGCCACCCACTCTGCAGCCGCGCAGCGTCAATAGCTGCTCGGTCTGGCACATCGTCGCGGCGGCCGGCGGACCCAAAGCCCCATAATTCAGACAGTGCGCCAATCGTCGGATCATAGGCGCCCTCGGTCTCGCGCGAGAGATCGAGCGCGTATCGAAGCACGGAAAAGAATTCGCCCGGCAGTTCATGCCATGTGCCGGGAGCCGCGCGATTGAAACGACTGATGTCGGAATTTGGCTCCCACTGGCTCATCTGCGCAATGACAAGAGCCAAGGCATTTTCGACGATGTGTAGAATGTGCTGGTCCGCCATTGCCGTGACAGCCTTGACCGACCACGACGTCCCCATCGTTTCGCCCTCGAGCGAGACGATGGGCGCCGCTCGCGGGACAAGCGGCGCAATATCAGGCACATGCAGCGGGACAAGAACGCGCCGCATCAGAAAGCAATTAGCGAATTACGGCAGCACTTCCAGCGTTGCCGTATAACCGGCGCGGCGCAGCTTCACTTCTTTGGCCGGCGCTTTTTCGTCGCGCACATTCGCTTCCATCCAGTACATGCCCGGCTCAGGCCACTTCACCGTGAACTTGCCGTCGGCATCGGTTGTCAGCGTCATCTCACCAAGCTTGTCGCGATAGCGATTGCCGCCGGGAATAACGGAGACCTTGAGATTGGCGGCTGGCTTGCCATCCAGCATCATCTGGAAAGTCGCATCCGATCCGACATTCAGGTCGTTCGGATGCGTTACCGGCGACAACTCAAGGCCCGAGCCGGTGATTTTCAATGTCTCTTTGGTTGGCTTGCCGGCGGTCACAAAGACCTCCATGCGGTTTTGCAGGAATGAGGCCTGCAAACCGTCCGCATTCTG
>Ga0164243_10000850_pt1 | contig 53332 bp, 47 predicted proteins | sample OricompcompostOP_FD_108781 | JGI IMG/M metagenome (GOLD analysis project Ga0164243, IMG submission 108781) | Organic Plus compost microbial communities from Emeryville, California, USA - Original compost - Organic plus compost (OP) | ecosystem: Engineered > Solid waste > Mixed feedstock >... | reverse complement strand
ACGCCCTGGTGGCGGGGGCCAAAGCGGCGTCGCCACGGCTGGCGGCGCTGGTCATCGCCGGGGTCGCCGAGCTGGACAACGCGGCCATGACCGAGGTGTTGGCCGGGCGGGTCAGCCTGAAGTCTGCGGCGGCGCTGGTGGCTGCCGAGTTCTTCTCGACCTGTGGGCACGACCCGCTCCTGTCCAATGCGGACGCGCACAAGGCCGCGATCGCCTCGCTGGCAGGTTGGCTCGACCAACTCGATGCCCTCCAGCTCAAGCCCTATGTCGGTGGCTATTACTGGGGTTGCGGAGACGGAGGAATCTCGATCGAGATCAACAGTGATCTGTCCGGTGAACTCGCCTGGACTACCTTTAAGGAAGGCACCATGGAGTCCAAGGTGGAGCGGCTCAAGACCCGCCTGATCCTGAAGAAGGGACGGCCGGTGCTACGCGTCGAGGGTGTCATCCAGCGTGGCTACGGAACGCCGACGAAGGTCGGCACCGAATATCCGGTCCGGCTTGTCGACGGCGGCAAGGCACTGCTCTTCGACGATGACCCTATGGCGCTGCCTCGCCCCGAGTATGCGGGTGAGGACCAGTACGGCTGCTGATGTCATCCCTGTGCGTCGAGTCCGTCCACACGCGACGGACTCGACGTCGGGGAGGCGCCCGGTCAGTCTCCGGAGAAGCCCCAGAAGTAGAGCTCGGTGGGGTTTCCGTACTCGTCGTGCAGGACCGCGCACCGGCCCACCCACCAGCGGTTGGCGAGGCCGTCGATGGCCTGGACGTGCTCGCGTGTCAGGACCTCGGTTCCCGCCGCCGCGCGTGCCTCGGCAGCGGTGACCGGCAGGACGGCGCCGTCGTACGGCTCCTCGCCTTCGGCCAGGACGTGCTCCATGTCGAGGATGGAGTGGGTGCCGCACTCCTGGACCAGTTCGTCCGCCAACAGGTCGTCCATCCGGGTGGGACGATCGGGGTAGGCGCTCGCCGGTCCGAACTCGCCCTTCACCGCCCACCAGTAGTCGCCCTGCTCGAAGACGCTCTGGCGCAGCTGCCGCAGCGCGGCGTTGACGTCGGGCTGGTAGGGCACGAAGTAGCTCCAGCTCGATGCACCCATGACGAACCTCCGGTGGGTCGACGGCAGGCACGACCGTACCAGCCATCGACGTCGGACGCGGTCCCGATGCGCATGTGGGTCCCAGGCGAGTCGCGACGTCCGGTGCTCGCCCACGGTGCGTGGCCGCCCGTCTGTCTGTCCACTGTGGTCAATTGAGCTGCCCGAGCCGCGGCGGGACAGCGACCGGGAAGCGGGTCCCGCGAACTCGCCAGCCGTCGAGCATATCCATGTATCAATGATGATGTACGGTGTTCGGCATGGGACCTGTGGAGTTGATCCTGCTCGGCCGGACGCTGATGAAGCTGGGGGAGCAGGCCCTGCCGGCGTCGAGTGCGCCGCCCGGTGGTGAGCGGAACATCGCCATCGTCATGGCCGACATCTCCGGGCATGCCCGGACCACGGTCAGCGAGGTCTCCCGGCGCACGGGGCTGCCGCAGAGCGCGGTCTCCACGGCCGTCGCCCGGCTTCGCGAGGCGGGATCGGTGCTGGCGCAGACCGACCCCGCCGACCGCCGCCGGCAGTTGTTGCGGCGCAACCCGAAACTCGGTCGCAGACGCCGTACGGCGGCCACGGCCAGCATCGCGCCGGTGGTCGCGGCGGCCATGGATGATCACGAGCCGGCCGACCTCGCCGAGGTGCTGGCCGCCCTGGAGACGCTGGGTCACTGGCTCAGCCCGGAGGCGATCGCCCGACTGCGGGGCGATGTCGACGGCTGACCGGCGCTCGGCTAAGGTGGCGCCACCAAAGACCCGAAAGATAGCAATGACACAGCACGAGATCACCCGTCCGACGGATCTGCTCGACCGTCGTGGCCGGGTGCGGGAACCCGGCTGGGCGCGCCGGATGCATTACCGCTACGACCGCGCGGGCGTACGCGCGAACCCCTTCGCCCTGAAGGAGTGGGACTTCTACCAGTTGCGCCAGGGCGACTGGATCGTGCAGCTGACGATCGGCCACGTCTCCTACGCCGGCTCGGTGTCGGCGATCGCCTTCAACCTGCGGACGGGGCAGCGCGCCGGCTTCAACCACCTGTCGGCGCTCCCGCTCCGGCGTTGGCCGATGGAGACGAGCCCCGACACCGACTCCGTGCTGGCCCGCGCCGGCCGTGGCTGGTCGGCCGAGTTCACCACCACCTCGGCGGGCCAGCGTCACCTGGTGGCCCGGGACGAGCGCAGCCGTACGGACATCGACATCACGCTCGCCGCGGACCCCGCTGACGACCGGATGGTCATCGCCACCCCGTTCCAGCGCGCCACCCGCTTCTACCTCAACCACAAGCAGAACTTCTGGGGTGGTTCGGGACGCGTCGTCCTCGGCGACGTCGCGTTCGACCTCGACGCCACGACCACGGCGACGCTCGACTGGGGGCGCGGAGTCTGGCCCTACCGGCAGCGGTGGTACTGGGGCAACGGCACGGCGTTCGTCGACGGTCACCGGTTCGGCTTCAACATCGGTTGGGGTTTCGGCGACACCTCCCGGGCGACCGAGAACATGGTGTTCGTCGACGGCACCGCGGTGAAGCTGGGCGAGGTGCACCTCGACCACGACCCGGCCGACTACCTCGCGCCGTGGCGGTTCAGCTCCGGCGGTGACTTCGAGGTCACCATGACCCCGTTGTACGACAACGTCACCGGGACCCGCATCCCGCCCGTCGTCGACACCAGTTGCCACCAGGTGTGGGGGACCTGGAACGGAACCGTACGCACCCCCGAGGGCGGACGGCTCGTCATCGAGGACGTCATCGCCTTCTGTGAATACGCTGTCAACCGGTGGTGAGCCGTGCGGCACGGCGGCCTGAGCCCGGCGCGTCCGTGATGAGGTCACAGCCGCGGATCTTCAGCTTTACCGCCACGGTTGCTACTGTGCAGCCGGCATTTTCGGCGGCGCGCACCACAGGGCGAGGGATCGCATGAGCAACGGACGCATCACTCGCGGCATCCGCAATCGTTTCGGCATCGCCGACTTCGGCCTGGCCACGCTAACGGCGGCGATGCAGTTCTATCTGTTGTTCTACTACACCGATGTCGTGGGCATCAGCCCGGGGATCGCCGGGTCGGCCATGCTCGTGGGCAAGCTGACCTGGGACATGGTGAACAACCTCTTCGTCGGCTACCTCTCCGACCGCACGCGCAGCCGCTGGGGACGCCGCCGGCCCTACCTGCTGTTCGGAGCCGTACCGCTGGGACTGTCGTTCTGGTTGTTGTTCTCCCTGCCGTCCGGGCTCACCGGGGCGACTGCGTTCCTCGCCGTGCTGGGCTCGTTCATCCTGTTCGACACCGCGCTCACCTTCGTCTCGACGACCTACTCGGCCATGACGGCCGAACTCACCACCGACTACGGCGAGCGCACCAGGCTCAGCACCACACGCATGGTCTACAGCGCGATCGGCTACATCTTCGGCGCGGCGGTGACGACCGCGCTCGCGGCGGCCTTCGGCTCGGCACTCGGTGACGACATGCCGCGCGCCTGGAGCCTGGTCGGCCTCGTGTTCGGCGCGCTCACCGCCGTCACGGTCCTCGTCACCGGTCTCACGGTGACGATCGAGCCCGCCGTCCAGCCGACGCCACAGTCGATGCCGCCCATCAGGTCGGTGCTGAGCACGTTCCGCAACCGGCCGTTCGCGCTGTTCATGGTGATCCAGCTGTTCATCGGTACGGGTTTCACTCTCGTCACGACGATGCTGCCCTACTTCGCCAAGTACCAGGTGCAGATGGCCGACCAGACCCCGCTCATCATGCTCGCGATGCTGGCCGTGCTCGTCGCCTTCCTCGTGCCCTGCGGCATCCTCGCCGACCGGATCGGCAAGGCGAAGACCTACGCCGCGGGCATCACGCTCGCCTCGCTGGCGCTGCTGTCCGGCTTCTTCCTGCCGCACGCGGCAACCTGGGTCATCTTCGCCATCGCGGTGATCTGCGGCATCGGGTTCTCCGCGCAATGGGTCGGGCCGCACAGCATGATGCCCGACGTCATCGAGTACGACGAACTCATGACCGGCGAGCGGCGCGAGGGTGTCTACTATGGACTGTGGGCCGCCTCGGGCAAGCTGACCAGCGCGATCGGTGTGTGGCTGTGCGGTCTGGGCCTGTCCTGGTCGGGCTACGTGGAGAACGCCGAGCAGACGTCGACGGCGCTGCTGGGCATCCGGCTCCTGTTCACCGTCATCCCGGTCGCGCTCCTGCTCGTCGCGGCGGTCCTGCTCGCGCGCTACCCGGTCACCAAGCAGAGCCACGCCGAGGTGCTGGAGCAGATCCAACAGCGCCGCCAGGCTGCCGCCGTACCCGTCGAACCGCGCGTGTAGTCAGGTCAACCACCGCCGGGTCACTGCCCGGCGGTGGTTGACGCATCCATCAGGCCGTTCGCGCGGGGACCGGTTGGGGTGCCGTTGCCCGGCCACGCGCCCGTTCCACGGTCAGCACGATCGCGGCGAGGGCGGCGGTGAACCCGGCCGCGGACCACATCAACAGGTGGTTGTCGCCGACGATGCCCGTGTAGGAGTAGGTGGCGTCGCACGCGGCGTGGCAGAGCGCGAGCACGGGAAGGCTGGCCCCGGTCACGCGGTAGAGCCAGGTGAGCAGTGCGGTGGTGGCGATGGCGAAGAGCGCGAACGCGGGGTAGGACTGTCCGGCCAGGCCACTTGTGGGGACGAAGAACATCGGCAGGTGCCAGAGTGCCCACACCACGCCCAGGAGGATGCTGGCGACCCCGGGACCGAACCGTTCCAGCAACCGGGGCAGGGCGAAGCCTCGCCACGCCAACTCCTCGGTGAGCAGGAACAGGCCGGTGCCGTAGCCCAGGTAGATCAGGGCGGGGACCAGCGGCATGGTCTGGCCGAGCGCGACCGGGGTGCGCAGGACCGCACCGGTGAGCAGCGCCATCGCGGCGATGCCGACCGGAAGCAGCAGCGCGACGGCGTACCACCGGGGGCTGGTCCTGAAGCGCAGGAGTTGGCGTCCCAGTTCCCGCAGTGCGCCGCGGCCGCTCAGGGCCGCGACGAGCACCGTGGCGGGCAGCAGGGTCCACAGCGCCACGCCCTGGGGCAGCCGGAAGGACAGCAGGCCGTGCTGCTGGGCGATCGCGGATCCCCAGACGGACCAGGGCAGCGCGAACGCGGTGACGAGGAGGACAACGAGTTGCGTGGTGCGGGAGCGGATCATGTGAGCGGGGCTCCTCTCGGGCGGTCTGTCGCGTGGATGAGGGCGGGGTCGGACGTCAGCGCAGCGCGGGGGCCGGTTGGATGCGCGCCGCCTGGATGGCGGTGACCACCGAGCGGGCCAGCACCATCGCGAGCGCCATCAGCACGAAGGCGGCGGTCCAGGCATCCGCACCGGTGATCTGGTGGGTCATCGAGAAGCGACCGATCTGCGCGGGGAACCAGTGCGTCGCGCCGTACGCGAACAGCATCCGGCCACCGATCACCGCGACCCAGACCGACGCGAACGCGAGGCCGGCGTAGGCCGTCACACCGCCCTGACCGTCGGGGCGCAGGCGCACCAACAGTGCGACCGCGATGCCGAGCAGCACACCGACGGCGGTGCCGGCGGCTTCAAGGCCCAGATCGTTGCCGGCCGTCGGAAGGCCGCGCAGGTAGACCGCTCCCACGGCGACCACGACCGCGACCGGCATGAGCAGCCGGCCCCGGCTCAGCGGCCGGGCGCCGAGGTTGGCGACCAGGATCCAGGCGAGCAGACCGATGTTGAGCAGGTAATCGCTGGCGGACATGTGTTCTCCCGATTGGGGTTGTCGTGAAGCTGTCGAGGACGCGGAGAACGCTAGGGGCCGCCACCGGTCGCTCACGTCAACGCACGGGTGGAACCGGGTCGGCCGCGGCATCTACCCGTGGGTGGAGGGCCGGGTAGTGGCCTCTGCCCTAGGGTGGAGGCGGTCGATCCGGCGCCTGGCTAGGGTCTGGGTGGTACCCGGCCCGCGGGTGCCGGGCAGCGGAGGAGACGGATGCGGCAAACCCACGCCCAGGACGCTCACTGGCCGAGGCGTTGGCTGATCCCCCTCGGAGTCGTCAGCCTGGCGGTGGTCGCGGCCGGAGTGATCCAGGCCACGCCCAGCTTCGCCGCGGTGGCTCTGTTGACGGTCGGCGGGCTGGGCTGGTTGTACGCCCTGCGGCCGGCCTCGACCAACCCGTACCTGTTGGGGTTGGGCCTGGCCGTGGTCGGCCTGACCGGCGCGGCGTTGGAACTCATCCAGCACGGGGGATCGGGATTCGTGTTGTGCTACATGGCGGCGACGGGCCTCGCGCTGCGGCTGCCGCGGCGCCCCGCTCTGCTCGTGACGGCACTGGTGATCGCCGTCGCGGCCTACGCCGAGGCGGCGACGTCCGACAATCCCGCCGCGGCGGCGATCCAGATCGCGGTGGGCGTGGCGTTCCTGTTCACCGCGGCGATCTACGCGGCGAGCAATCGCGAGGGCCGAGCGATGGCCGAGACGCTGCTGGCGCAGGAGGAGGCGGCGAGGGCCGCCCGGGAGGAGACGGCGGTGCTCGCGGAGCGCGCCCGGCTCGCCCGGGAGCTGCACGACGTCCTCGCGCATACCCTGTCGGGTCTTGCCCTGCACCTGGAAGGCGCCCGGCTCATGGCCACCTCGACGGGAGCCGATCCGCGGCTGTGCGATCAGGTGGCGGCGGCGCAACGGCTGGCTCGTGATGGCATGGTCAACGCCAAGCGGGCCGTGTCGGCGCTGCGTGGCGACGCGCTGCCGGGGCCGGCGGCGCTGCCCGAGCTGATCGCGGAGATGACTGCGACCACGGGTGTTCCGGTCGATTTCACGGTGGTGGGCGAAGCCCGTCGGCTGGTGCCCGAGTCGGGCCTGGCGGTCTATCGGACCGTCCAGGAGGCGCTCACCAACACCGCCAAGTACGCCGGGCGCGGTGCGCGGGCATGGGTGCGGCTCACCTACCAGGCCGACACCGTCGAGGTCGAGATTGTCGACAATGGCCGCTCCGCCGGCGCGGCCGGTGCCGAGGTGCCGGACGTGTCTTCGAGCGGGTACGGGCTGGCAGGCATTCGCGAGCGAGCCGCGTTGCTCGGTGGCCGAGCGACGAGCGGTCCGACGCCCGAGGGATTCCGCGTCGCCATCACCCTGCCCGCGCCTCCCGCCGCCGGCACCCCGCAGATCCCTGGTGAGGAGCGCACGTCATGACGGAACGACCCATCCGGGTCTTGGTGGCCGACGACCAGAAGGTCGTCCGCGACGGGCTGTCCCTGCTGCTCGGACTGTTGGACGGGGTCGAGGTCGTCGGAACCGCTATCGATGGACCGGACGCGGTGCGGCAGGCCGCCGATTGCCAACCGGACATCGTCCTGATGGACCTCGCCATGCCCGGCTTCGACGGGGTGGAGGCGACTCGACGGATCGGTGCCGCCCAGCCAGAGGTACGGGTCATCGTTCTGACGACATACAGCGATGACAGCTGGATCTTCGCCGCGTTGCATGCCGGAGCGCGCGGATACCTGACCAAGGACGCCGGGGCGGACGAGATCAGCCGCGCGCTTCGCAGCGTGGCCGATGGCGACGCTCAACTGGACCCCCGCGTCCAGCGCCGGTTGTTGGAAGCTCTGGCGGCTGGGGCCGCGCCGGCTGCGCAGCCAACCCCGAAGGTCCCGGTGGCACCAGACCTCACCGCGCGCGAACTCGACGTGCTCCGGGAGGTCGCGGCTGGGCTGTCCAACGCGGAGATCGCCGCGGCGCTCTATGTCTCGGAAGGGACCGTCAAGACGCACATCAATCATCTGCTCGCCAAGACCGGGATGCGTGATCGTGCTCAGCTCGTCGGTTACGCCTTCCGTACGGGTCTGGCCACCTGAGGGTCGGCCCTCGCCGGCGGTGTGACGGTTTCGGCTGGCCATGGCGTGCGAAACCGTCACGCGCAACCGCCGGCGCAACGGGTGTGACGGATAGGACCAGTGATGGCCTGCATCGGCGTCACACGATGGCGCTTGCCGGGTCCGGGTTCGCGGCCTATGGTTGCCGTCATGTCGTCAACCCTCGGCGTCCGTCGTCCGGCCGCCCGCTGCGCGGGCTGGGCCGGCTCTCGCCGTGCGTGGTTGGCGCGTGCCGGCCGACCCGGCACTCGTGCGTACCGGTTCGGGCCGCCCTAGCCTCGGCACACCCACGAGGCCACCGATCGGGCGGAGCGCAGGCTCCGCCCGCTTTTTTGTTTATCCACGCCATTTCCAGGAAGGACCACACGATGACCATCATCGACACGGTCGATCACGACGACTGGCTCGCGCAGATCCGGGTGCGACTGCTGCAGACCCAGCAGACCCACCGTCACGAACTGGACACCCTGACCGCCACGGCTCCCGACCCCGCCGACGCCGCCACCCACGCCGCGTTCGTCGCCCGAACGAAGCAGGCCATCAGCGACGCCGCCGCCGCGCTCGAACGCATCGACAGCAACAACTACGGCCGCTGCGAGGTCTGCGGCGCCGTGATCCCGCGCGAACGACTGGAGGCTCTCCCGCACGCTCGCACGTGCGTTGCCTGCCCGCGACCGGCGTGAGCGCCCCTTCGCGCCGCTCCCGCCACCGTCCCTTATGGACTGCTCTGGCGAACCTCGATCGGAGACCCGCCGCCGTCCGCCGCCCCGGCCCGGTCGGTGAGCACCCGCGACACCAGCGTGGTGAGCAGACCGGGCAGCGCCGCGCCACGCCCGCGCGCGTCGCCCAGCAGGACGAGCGCGACCAACGTCCCGCCGGGAAGACGGGCGACGGCCCGGTCCTCGTCAAGCCACGCCTCGTCCCCCACGCCCGGCAGCGGGGTAGCCCGCGCCGGGCGTTGGGCGAGGCCCGCCACGCGGGTCGCCACGCGCGACAACGTGCCGCCGAGTACCTGGATCATCAGCACCGGCTTGCCGTCCGGGCCGGCGAACTGGGCCAGCATCCCGATCGGCATCGGGATGGCGGTGGCGGCGAGGCCCAGTGCCTGGGTCACCTCCGCCGAGGTGAGCAGGTCGGTGGCCCGGCTGTTCGTCGCGGTCGCGGCGCGGGACGTGTCCACTTTCGGCTCGGCACCGTCGCGGTGCCCTGGCGTGCCCCGCTCGACGACGGTGATGGTGTCGACGCGTCGCGACCACCGGCGCGCGGTGAGGCGCACCGTGTCGCCGGTGTCGCAGCTTCCGTGCAGGCTCGCCGGCATGGCCCAGGCGGTGGTGCGCTCACCTGTACCGTCGTCGACGGCGAGGTGGTAGACCAGCGGCGTCGGTGGGGAGTCCTCCCCGCCCGACGTCGACTGCCACAGCGCGATCCACAGCACCTGACCGGTCACCGTCACGGGCGACAGGCGATCGTGGATCAGGCGGGCGGCGGAGGAGAAGCCGTACCCGATCAGGACCAGGCCCGCGCCGAAACCCGCCGGCGCCACCAGGTCGGCGGCCGTGCCCAGCGCTTCCGGCAGGATTGGTGACACGTCACCGACGAACGGACGCCACCAGCGGACCAGCAGCCAGCCCGCGCCGAGGGCGAGCAGGGCGCGGAACGCGAGCGCCGGGGCCGTCCGGCCGTACCAGGGCCGCCAGCGCGGATAGCGCACCCGCACGCGGTGCCACACCCCGCCGTACGACGACCATGGTCGCCGCTGGTCACCCAGGCCGAGGTCGATGACCGCGCTGGCCGTGCGGGTCGTGCCGAGCGCGGCGCCGTAGGGCAGGTAACGGTCCCACACCGCGACCGCGGCCGGCGGCAGGTCGGCGAACGCCTCGTGGCCGCGCAGCCAGTCCCGCACTCCCAGCCAGGCAGCCGCCGCCTCCCGCCCCGCGGCGGTGTCCCGGTCCGGCAGCGGCCGGGCGGCGATCAGGAACAGCGTCAGGAAGCACAGGAAGCCGCCGGCCAGCGCCGCCCCCGACGGGTCGTCGTCACCGCCGCGCACGGCCAGGCGGTAGGCCATCACCGCGACCGGCAACGCCGCCAGCGCGGCCGCCAGCACCAGCGCGACCACGATCGGCCGGCCGAACCGCCGCTGTGACAACCCACGGGCCCGGGCGTCGGCGACCACCTCGGCGCGGATCCGTTTCCACCACGCCTTGGCCCTGGCCGGGTCGCGGAACGTGAGCGCGGTCAACGGCACCACGCCGCCGACGGCGAGCCCGGCCACCCGGTCGAAGACCCGTTGTTCGTACGGGTTCAACCCGGTCGGCCGTTCGTCGAGGACGTGGATGGTGGTCTGCCTCGGATCGTCGGCCGGCTGGCGGAACTCGAGGATCCGCCGGGCCGCGAGGTCGAGCAACGTCGATTCGACGGCGTCGACCGTGACCCGCCAGCCGTTGACGAACAGGCTCACCACCGCCGGCGGCTCCGGGCCCAGCTCCAGCGAGGCCGGCGCGGGCGTGACCGCGTGGGGTCGGGTGGCCAGCAGCACCCCGCCATAGCAGGCGAGCCACGCGGCGACGGGAATCGCGCCCAGCGCGACGTCGGGGAACCAGGACGGCATGCCAGCGGACTCCGATCAGAACCGGACCTGGACGTTGCCGCGTCCGTCGTCGGGGGCCAGGAAGAACTCGCGTGCCCGGAAGCCCGCCGGCCCCGCGACGAGGTTCGCCGGAATGCTCTGGATGGCCGTGTTGTAGGTCTGCACCGCGCTGTTGTAGAACTGCCGCGCGTAGGCGATCTTGTCCTCGGTGTTGGCCAGTTCCGACTGCAGGCGGGCGAAGTTCTCGTTCGCCTTGAGGTTCGGGTACGCCTCGGCGAGCGCGACGAGCCGGCCGAGGGTCTGGGTCAGCGCGTTCTCCGTCTCGGCGCGCCCCGCCGGCCCGGTGCGTCCGGCCGCCACGGCCGCGTCGCGGGCGCTGATCACCGCGTCGAGGGTGGTCTTCTCGTGCGCCGCGTAGCCCTTCACCGTCTCCACCAGGTTCGGGATGAGGTCGTGGCGGCGCTGCAACTGCACGTCGATCTGGGCGAACGAGGCATCGACCTGGTTGCGCAGCCGGACCAGCCGGTTGTACAGCACCACCACCCCGACCAGGAGGAGCACGAGCAGCAGGCAGAGACAACCACCGAGGGCGACGACCGAGGGGCTGAGGCGGGTCATGGCGACACCGTACGGCCGCCGACCGTGACGAACCAGTCCGGCGCGGTCGTCGCGCGACAGCAGAGGGAAACACCCGATTCATCGCCGGGTCGCCGGCCCTAATATGGCTGCGGACCGAGTGGATGCGACGGAGGACGGTGATGATGCGCCGCTTGTTGATGACACCCCTGATCCTGCTGCTCTTCGCGGCACCGGCGGCTTGTGGCGCCGACACGCTGGCCGACGGCGTGGACGACATCGTGGTGGGTGGCGACGCCGGGACCACGGTGCCCGAGTGCCCGCTGACGGCGGAGCAGGCCAGTGCGTTGACCGGGCGGACGTTGACCGACAGCGGCGGTTGCAGCTTCGGCGACGGGATCGCGCTGCTCACCATCACCACCGCGTCCGAGTCGGCCGCCCTCATGACGTACGACTACCAGCGGCGCACGGCCACCGAGACCTACCGGACGGTCGTCGACGTCGAGCGTGACGGCACGGGCTTCGTCGCCGTGAAGGACATCGAGGCGCAGCTGGTGCTGATCCGGCGCGACGGCGCCTACACCGTGGTGATGAGCAGCTTCGGGCTCGACGCCGAGCAGTACCAGCGGACCCTGTACCGCATCGTCGACGCGATCCTGGCCTGAGGAGGCACCCGTGCGTCACACCCTCCTGCGCTGCGCGTCGGCGTTGACCGGCGTGGTCCTGGCCGGCGCGGCCCTGGTCGGCTGTGGTTCCCAGGACTCGCCAGCACCCAGCTCCCTGCCCACCGCCGCGGTCACCGACGACGCGAGCCAACCCACCGTCGCGGCGCCGGCGGCCGAGCCCGACCCGTGCCTGCTGCTGCCCAAGGCCGAGGCCGAAGCGCTGGCCGGCACACCGCTGGAGGACGCGGTGCCCTCGCCCCACGCGTGCAGCTACACCGGACCGGTGAGTGGGCCCGTCGCCCAGGTCGAGGTGTACGTGGGCGACGGCGCGAAGAAGATGCTGGACATCGACCGGGACACGCTGGCGCACCCCTTCACCGAGGTGCCCGGCGTCGGCGAGGAGGCCCTGGCGGAGGACGGCGTCATCTTCTTCCGCAAGGGCGGTGTGTGGGTCGCGATCCGGCTCGTGCGGCTCAACGACCCGGCGGAGAACGTCGAGCCGCTGATCACCGCCGCGCGAAGCGCGGCTGGCCGGATGTGAGCCGCGCGCGCCGCGGCTGGCCGGATGTGAGCGGTACCCCGATGGCCCGTACGGGCGGCAGCCGGAGGAACGTCAGCCGTACGGGCACGAGGACCAGCCGTACGGCGGTCGCCGCCGCGCTCGCGGTCCTGCTCGCGCTGGCGGGCTGCGGCTCGCGCGGGCGCGGTGACTCCCCGGCCGGCCGGTGGTCGGAGGCCGACCTGCGCTACGGCGCGGCCCCGGCCGACGACCTCGGCGTCACGCTCCAGCCCGACGTGGTCATCGTGCGCGGTGGCGGGAACGCGATCCGGTCCGTCTCCGCGGACGGGCTGACCTGGCGCATCGACGCGCACGCTCCGGGCGCGGGTGACCTCGCACCGGGCAAGGTGATGTTCGTGACCGAACGTGCCGTCGGTCGCGTGCTCGACCTCGCACCCGACGGCGACGACCTGCTCGTGACGATCGGCCCGGTGGACCTGGTCGAGGTGATCCGGGACGGCACGCTCGCGGGCAGCGACGTCACGCTTGAGGATCCGATCGTGTACGCCGCCGGCGACCCCTTCTGGGCTGAGGAGCCGTCCGCCAGCTCCGGGACGAGCCAGTCCGTCGGGCTCGTGTCCGGCCGGTACGGGTCGGCCGGCCGGGCAAGCTCGGCCAGCGGTGCGGTCTCGGCCGGCGGTGCGGTCTCGGCCCAAGCTGCCGGCGCGCCGCAGCCGGAGCCGCAACGGGGTGGTACCGCCACCAGCCGGGTGCGGGGCTACTCGGTCTACACGACCTGCTGCGTCCCCGGTGTCGGCGCCCGGTTCAGCTACGACGACGGCGGGGTGCGCCTCGTCGGCACGGTCACGCTCACCACGAGCAGGCCCACCGCCAGCTTCCACGTGGCCATCGGCGGCGGTACGGTCACGCGCGCCGAACTGGAGATCGGTGGTGGATTCGGGATCAAGGTGGACTTCGAGGCCGCCATCTCCGACGGGGTCAACCACGCCAAGGAGTTCCAGATTCCGGCCGATGTGTCGTTCCCGATCGGGCAGCTCGCCGGCATCCCCATCTCGTTCACGGTGAGCCAGACCCTGACCGTGCAGACCGCATTCGGCGCGAAACTGGGCAGCATCAAGGGATCCGGGGAGTTCACGCTGGCGGGGGCGCTCGGCTTCGGCTACGTCAACGGCCAGGTGGGACCCCGGGTCACCCAGAACTTCAGCCGGGTGAGCAGTCTGATCAACTCGCTGACCGGGGTGCCGGTCGGCGTCATGGGACTGGTGATCCGGCACGGGGTGCGGTTCACCGTGGGCATCGGCGCGCTGCTGTTCAAGGCTGGCGTCTACTTTGGACTGTCCACCTCGTATGGTGCGACGCTCGGGTCCGCGCTGGGCGCGCCGCTGGCCCAGTGCCGCGGCGTCGCGCTCGGCGTCCACGCCCGGTACGGGGTCGGCTACACGATCCTGGAACCGGTCGTCACGGTCATCAACAAGTTCCTCAGCCTGCTCCGGCCGATCCGGGCACTCAACATCAAACCCATCAATCCCTCCGGCGGCATCAGCTGGACGGCACCGATCTACACCGCCGAGGAGGTCATCCCGGACGTCCAGCTCTGTGGGCACGCGCCGAAGTGACGGCGCCGGCCGTGTCATGATCATGGCGTGGAGTCGGTGGCGTGGGGTGCGACACGCGGTGCCCCGGGCCGCGACGCCGTGCTGCACCAGGCCGCCCGAGCGCTCGGCCGCGGGGCGGCGGTGGTGTTCGAGGGCCCGCTCGGCATCGGCAAGACGGCGACCTGGCGGGCACTGGTCGACCACCTCGGTGCCCAGGGCTGGCGGGTGCTCTGTGCCACGCCCACCGAGGCGGAGGCGCAGTTGCCGTTCCTCGCGCTCGCCGACCTCCTGCGCCCGCTGGCCGGTGGGCTGGCCGCGCTGCCGGCGCCGCAACGCGTCGCCGCCGAGGCGGTCCTCACCGCCGACTCGGCCGAGGTCGTCGACGAGCGGGCCATCGTCGTGGCCACCCGGGCCCTGCTGGAGGCGGCGGCCGCCGAGGCTCCGGGTCGGCTGCTGGTCGCGATCGATGACGTCGCCTGGCTCGATTCGTCGAGCGCCCGGGTGCTCCAGCTCGCGCTGCGCCGGCTGACGCCCAGCCCCGCGGTCCTGCTGACCGTACGGACGGACCCGAGCGCGGGGGCGGCGGCGCTGCCGGCGCCGCTCGGCCTCGACACCGCACCCACCCGGGGCCCGGTCACCACGATCACTCTCGGCCCGCTCGGCGTCGGCGCGCTGCACCAGATCATCCGGGCGCGGCTGGGACGGACGATCAGCCGCCCGTTGCTGGCCCGGATCGCGCGGGAGGCGGGCGGCAACCCGCTGATGGCGATCGAGCTGGCCCGGGCGGTGCTGCGCCGGCCGCACCCGCCCAGTCCCACCGAGGACCTCCCGGTCGTGACGTCGCTGTCCGCGTTGCTGGACGACTCGGTGGCCCGCCTGCCCGTGGCGACCCGGGAAGCGGTCCGCCTGGCCGCGCTGCTGGCGGTGCCGACGCCCGCCGAACTGGTCGCCGCCGGCGTCGACCTCGAGTCGCTCGACGCCGCCGAGGAGGCCGGTCTGCTCACGGTCACGCCCACCGCCGTGACGTTCGCCCATCCCTTCTACGCCACGGCGGTGCGGCAGAGCATCCCGGTGGGGCAGCGGCGGCGCCTGCACCGCACGCTGGCCGACGCGGTGCGTGACCCGGACGAACGCGCACTCCAGCTGGCCCGGTGCACGGTCGGCCCCGATCCCGAGGTCGCGGCCGAACTGGCGCAGGCCGCGCAGCGGCTACGCGCCCGGGGTGCGCCCGATGCCGCGGCCGCCCTGCTCGATCAGGCCGCCGCGCTCGCCCCGCCGGAGCACGCGGAACGCGACCGGTGGCGGCTGCGGGCGCTGCGGTATCGCTTCGACAGCGGCGACTACGTGGCGGCGAGCGCCGCCGCCACCGCGCTGGCCGACGAGCTGACCGGTGAACCGCGGGTCGAGGCGCTGTTGCTCTCGGCGATGCTGCGGTGGGTCGTCGACGACCTGGCGGGGGCGGTGGCGGTGGCGGAGCAGGCGCTCACCGAGGCGCCCGCCGGCAGCGCCCTCGCCGGACGGCTGCACGCGCACCTGAGCGTCTTCCACGACACGCCGGCCGAGGCCCGCCGGCACGCGCAGGCGGCGATCGGCCTGCTCACGGCCGACGACCCCGAGGACCGTGACCAGCTCATCGGTGCCTACCTGCAGCTCTTCTTCAACGACCTGCGCGTCGGCGACCCGCCGCGGGTCGAGCTGCTCGACCGCGCCCTGGCGCTGGAGGGCGGCGAGCCGTCCCGGCTCGCGGGCACGGTCCCGGCCGTGTGGTGGAAGGGCATCGACGACCACGACCGCGCCAGGGATCGACTGATGCAGATGTATGCCCGGGCGCACGCGGCTGGCGACGAACCGCTGCAGCACGAGGTGCTCACCCACCTCGGCGAGACCGAGCTGCTGGCCGGCCGGTACGACGCCGCCGCGGCCCACGTCGCGGCCGCCCGCGCCCTCGGTGAGCAACTGGGCAGTGGACTGGTCGGCGAGACCTGGCTCGCCGCGATGCTCGACGCGCACCGGGGAGCGCTGGAGCCGGCCCAGCAGGTCGCGCGGGAGGGGCTGCGGCGGGCCGAGGAGCAGGACGACCCGTGGTGCCGGCGCATCCACCTGCAACTCGGTGGTTTCGTCGCGCTGTCCGCCGGTCGGATGGGCGACGCCGCGGCCGCCTACGGTCAGCTCGTCGCGGCGCAGGCCGAATCCGGCCTCGTCGAGTCGATCGCGCTGCGCTTCGAGCCGGACTGGATCGAGGCCTGCGTCGGTGCCGGCGACCTCGACACCGCGCACGCGGCGCTGGCCCGGCTCTCCGAGCGGCACGCCCGGCTGGCGCGCCCGTGGACCACCCTGGGCCTGGCCCGCAGTCGCGTGCTGCTGGCCAGCGCCACCGGCGCCGACCCGTCGTCGGACCTGGCCGAGCTGGCGCAGGCACGCGAACGCGTACCGGCGGGTGTGCTCCCGCTGGAACGTGCCCGGTGCCTGCTGATCGCCGGGCTGGCCCATCGACGTGCCCGGCGCAAACGGGAGGCGCAGCTCGCGTTCGAGGCCGCCGCCGCCGAGTTCGAGGCGATCGGCGCGCTCGCGTTCGCGGCCCGGGCCCGCGCGGAGCTGCGTCGTGTCGGCGTGCGCACCGCCCGGACCGTCGAACTGTCCCCGACCGAACAGCGCGTGGCCAAGCTCGCCGCGACCGGCCAGACCAACCGGGCGATCGCGGACGAGCTGTTCATCAGTCCGAAGACGGTCGAGGCCAACCTCAGCCGGATCTACCGCAAGCTGGGCGTCGCCAACCGAGCCCAGCTCGGCGCGGCCCTGTCCGCGCGGCGTTGACCCGGCACGCGGATCAGCGGGTGGCGAGTGCCTTGCCCGCGGCCGTGGCCGCGTCGTAGGCGGTCGCCTTCATCGCGGCGGCGAGCTCGGTGAACTCGTCGAGGGCCGGGTTGACGCCGACCAGGGTGAACTCGCGCTCGACGACGGTGAGTTCGGCGCCCCAGAGGTCGGCGAGGATGCGCCGCAGGTAGTCGGTGTTGTGGTCCCAGCCCTCGCGCGGGGTGCCCTTGCCGTAGGCGCCACCCCGCGTGGTCACCAGGACCACCGGCTTGCCGTCGAGCAGCTTCTCGGCCCGACTGCCGCCGGTGATGGCCAGATCGATCCAGGTCTTCACGTGCTGGGAAACGCCGAAGTTGTACAGCGGCAGGGCGAGCACGGCGGCGTCGGCAGCGCGTAACTCGGCGGCCAGCGTCCCGGCCAGGGCGAGCGCGGCGCGTTGCGCGTCGGTGCGCTGCTCGTCGGGCGTGTGGATGCCGGCGATGGCGTTGGCCCAGGCGTCGGCCGGCAGCGGGTCGGCGGCGAGGTGCCGGCGGACGACCGGGCGCTCGGGGTGGGCGGCGGTCCACTCGGCCAGGACGAGATCGGCCAGTTCGCTGCTGGCGGACCGCGGTCCCTGGATGCTGGCGTCGACGCGAAGCAGGGTCATGGCGAGCTCCTCACCGAGGTGCGGGTTGAATGTTCAACCGAGAGCATCGCACGTCGGAGTTGAACGTTCAAGCAGAACGGCCGTCTACACTCGTCGAGTGACCGAGGACACCCCGTGGCTCTCCGGCGAGGAGCACGCCGCCTGGGTGAGCCTGACCGCCCTCCTCGTGGCGCTGCCGCAGGCCATCGACCGGCAACTGCGGCGTGACTCGGGTCTGAACTTCTTCGAGTACTCGGTCCTGTCCGGCCTCTCCCAGACCCCGGGACGGGCGCTGCAACTGACCACGCTGGCCCATCTGGCGGCCGGGTCGCTGTCGCGCATCTCGCACGCCGTCTCCCGACTGGAGCAGCAGGGCTGGGTGCAGCGCCGCGCGTGCGGCGGGACGCGGGGCGTCGAGGCGGTGCTCACCGAGGCCGGCTTCGCCAAGCTGGTCGAGGCGGCCCCGGCCCACGTCCGCGAGGCTCGGCGCCTGGTCGTCGACGTGCTCAGCCCCGCCGAGCGCGAGCAGTTGACGGCCATCTGCGGCAAGCTCGTCCGCGCGGCGTCCCCCGACACCGCGTGCCTGCTGGAGCGGACACTGACGCAGGCGCCCTCCTGACCCGCCGTCGACCCGATCCGGCCGGCGCGGAGGCGGCGCCGGCCCTGGGGGGAGTGGGGTGGAGCAGGTTGCCCGCGATGCCCCGAGACCGGGACGGTAGGTTGTCGACCATGAAGCAGGTAGTCACCACCCTCGTCGACGACCTCGACGGCGGCCCGGCGGATGGCACGGTCCGCGTCGGCCTCGACGGTGTCGAGGTCGAGTTGGACCTCAGCGCCCGCAACGAGCAGACGCTGCGCACGTCGCTCGAGCCCTTCCTGCAGGGGGCCCGCCGGGCGTCCCGGACGGTGAGCAGAGGCACGGTGGCGCATCGACCGGGCGCCAACCGGGACCGCAACCAGGCGATCCGGGCCTGGGCGCTGGAGAACGGCGTGCAGCTTCCCGAGCGCGGGCGCATCGCGGGCGCGGTCATCGAGGCGTACGAGGCCGGCGACGCGGCCGCGCTCTACGCGGCGACGGGCGTGGAGCCGGAGCCGGCGGCGCCGACCAAGGGGCGCAAGAAGCCGCCCGCGGCGCAGTTCCGGACTGGCTGACCAACGGGCGTCCGCCTGCGGGGGCGTGTTCCCGCGCGGGTCCACGGCACAAAGACGCCCGGCAGGCCTTGAGGCCTGCCGGGCGTCGACTCGCTGCGCCGCGACGGAACGCGGTCGGGGCCATCCGATGCGCGGGCGGCCCCGTGGGCTGGACGGGTCCAGCCTCAACTGCCTTGGTTGCCGGCCTGGCGTGCCCGGTCGGCGGCCTGCTGCGCGGTCTCCGGCATGCCGCTGCTGCTCTGGGAGACCTGCTGACGGGCCTGGTCCCGGCTCTGTCCGCCCATCGACTCCGGCGCCTTCATGTCGCCGTACTGGCGGCCCCGGCTCGCGGCGTTCTGGGCGTTCTCCGGCCAGCGCTGGTTGCTCTGCTGCTGGTAGGCGCTCCGCGCGCCCGCGGACTGCGCGCCCTGGCCCATCGCGGCCTGCTGACGGCCACCCATCCCGTACGCGCTGCCGTACTCCTCCATCGGCGAGCGACCCCGCGACGAGGCGATGGCCCAGATCGCGAAGACGTCGATCGCGATGATGAGCAGCGACCAGAACGGCTGGAACGGGATGAAGAAGAAGTTCGCCAGCGCCGACAGGCCCAGGATGGCGATCGCCAGCACTCTCGCCATTCTCGAACCGGTCAGCAGGGTCAGACCGGTGGCCACCAGGATCACGCCCGCGATCAGGTGCGTCCACGACCACCCCGTCACGTTGAAGTGGTACGGGTAGGTGGACACGACGTTGGCCGTGTTGAAGTAGTCCCGGTTCACGAACCCGGCGATACCGGTGATGATGTGGAACAGGCCGCTGAGGAACAGCAGCGCGGCACCGGTAATGAGACCGCCCTCGATCCAGCCCTGCCGACTGCTGTTGGCGGATCCCATCCCCCCCGTGGCCGTGCGTGCCGCACCGGCCCCTTGTCTGGTGTTGCTGGTCGTCATTTTCGGCCCCCCTCGGACGAGGTCCAGCGGATTACCGCCTGTGTCGAGCGGTTCACCGGCAAGCGTGCCTCGCACGCCCGGATGGGGGGCCGGAACCGCCAAATGCGTTCGCCCCGGCCGGCGCACAAATGGCGCAGACCGGGGCGAAGGCAACCAGCCAGCTACAAATCACCACGGCGACCGGTCGGGCGGTCGGCGGGGGAGTGGGGGCGTCAGCCGACGGCGGCCGGCTGGCCCCAGGCCGTCTTCATGGCATGCTCCACCAGGGCGATGAGCGCCTCCTTGGCCGACTCCCGCCGCCGCGCGTCGCACATGATCACCGGCACGCCCGGGTCCAGGTTGAGCGCCAGCTGGACCTCGGCGATGTCGTACTGGCGGGTGCCCTCGAAGCAGTTGACCGCCACGATGAACGGAAGGTTGCGCCGCTCGAAGTAGTCCACCGACGGGAAGCAATCGGCCAGGCGCCGGGTGTCGGCCAGCACGATGGCCCCGATGGCCCCCAGCGACAGTTCGTCCCAGACGAACAGGAACCGGTCCTGGCCGGGGGTTCCGAACAGGTACAGCACCAGGTCGTGGTTGAGCGTGATCCGCCCGAAGTCCATGGCCACGGTGGTCGTGGTCTTCGACTCCACCCCCGAAGTGTCGTCGATGCCCACGCTCTCGTCGGTGAGGTACTCCTCCGTGAGCAGCGGCTGAATCTCGCTCACCGCACCGACCAGTGTGGTCTTGCCGACGCCGAAGCCGCCCGCGACCAGGATCTTCAGGGCGACCGGAAGCGCGTCGTCTGCGCCCGAGTCAGAGGGACCGTAGGCCATCGAGTACCGCCTTGAATACGCGCTCATTGGGAAGTTGGGCCGCCGGAGCGGGATTGCGGGTGCGGATGTATCCGCGGTCGAGCAGGTCGCCGAGCAGCACCCGGACGATGCCGGTCGGCCGGTCGAGCCGGGTGGCGATCTCGGCCACCGAGATCGGGCTCTGGCAGAGGCGGACGATGGTCGCCAGCTCCGGTTGCAGCCCGCTGTCGAGTTCGGCCGGCGTGCGCGCGGCCATGATCAGGGTGATCAGGTCGAACTCGCCCCGCCGGGGCCGGGTCCGACCGGAGGTCATCGCATAGTGACGAACGATGGGGCCGGCTTCCTCGTCGACCCACGTTTCCGAAGTCTCCGGTTCGGTCATCGTCTTCCCCCCTTCACTGCCGCGTGCTCGGCGAACCGCCGGTGGGTTCGCGTCGCGAGCCGGCGACGCCGGGACGCGACAGGTCGCGAGTCAGGGTCGCCGAGTGATCCAGCCGGCCGGTCAGCCCTCGGTGGGCGTCGCCGACCGGGCCGGCGTGGACAGGTACTGGCCCACCCGGGCCACCACCATCTCCATCTCGTAGGCGATGAGTCCGACGTCCGCGTCCTCCGTGGCCAGGACGGCGATGCAGGCGCCGCTGCCGCCAGCCGTCACGAAGAGGAAACCGGACTCCATCTCGATGATGGTCTGCCGAACCGTTCCCCGCCCGAACCGGCGACCGGCGCCGCGCGCCAGACCGTGCAAGCCGGCGGCGACCGCGGACAGCGCCTCGGCGTCCTCCCGGCTCAGCCCGGACGACTTGGCGATGAGGATGCCGTCGTGCGAGAGCACCACGGCCTGGTGAACGTGGGCTACCCGGTCGACCAGGTCGTTCACCAGCCAGCTGATATCGACCGTCGCACTTGCTCGCTGCACCACTTGGGGTCAGCCTCCCTCTTCTGTCTTGCGCATCTCAGGCGTGGACGTCGTCCACGGCGGGGCCTGATGTTGCCCGTAGTCGTGCTCCGCGGCCGTCGTGGAGCCCGGCGTCCGCGGCGGGGAGTCCGCGGCGGCGGTCCATGGTTGTGCTGGTGTCGTGCGCTCCGGCCCGGGCGGGGCGCTGTCCGGGGTGGACGGTGTCCACTGTGGAGTCAAACGAGCCGTGGCTTCGCTGCCCGCCGGGCCAGCACCGCTGGCGTCGGCCGGTGCGGCACCGGTCGGGCTCGTCGGCGCGGTCTCGGCGCCGGCCTCGCCGGTGATCCGGGCGGCGTCGCTGCGGCCGCGCAGGGTTCCGGAGCGGAAGGAGGCCAACTTGCTGCGGGCCGCGTCCGGGTCCCGTTCGTCGCCGCCGGGCCGACCGGCCGCAGGCGCGCCGGCGCTGCCGGGTGCGGGAAGCGCCACGGTGGGCGAGTCGCGATCGGCCTGGGCCCGGTCGCCGCCGCGTTGCCGCCAGGGCAGACCCGACGGGGTCAACTTGGGCTGGCTGGGTGCGGGGCGCCTGGCCGTCTCCTCGCCGGCCGCGGGCGCGACGTCCCCCGCCTCGCCGATCCCGGCCGGCCCGACGGTCGTGGCAGCCCGGGCGTCGGCGGTCGAGGCCCGCGCGCCGTTGGTGCTCGCGGTGGTTGGCGTCGCGCCGTTGCGGGACCGCCCGGCGACGTCGACCGCGACCGCGGCGGCCGTGCCGGCGGGGCGCGGCCGATCGGCGTCGGTCTGCAGCCGGTGCCGACCACCACCGGCCAGTTGCGCCGGCCGGTAGCTGTCCAGCTGCGTCGGGTCGACCCGGGTGCTGTCGGTGCCCTCCTCGGCCATGATCGAGCCGGGCAGCAGCACCACCGCGGTGGTGCCGCCGTACGGGGACTCGGTCAGCCGCACTCGGATGCCGTGGCGCTTGGCCAGGGTGCCGACCACGTAGAGACCCAGGCGGGCGGTGCTGGTGAGCCGGAACTCGGGCGGGTCACGCAACTGCTCGTTGGCGGCGGCCAACTCCTCCGGGCTCATGCCCAGGCCACGGTCCTCGATCTCGATGGCGAAGCCGTACCCCACGACCGAGCCGCCCACCCGGACGGTCGTCTGCGGCGGGGAGAACGAGACCGCGTTCTCGATGAGCTCGGCCAGCAGGTGGATGACGTCGCCGACGGCCCGGCCCAGCAGCGAGGCGTTGCCGGTGGGCAACACCGTGACCCGGGTGTAGTCCTCGACCTCGGCGAGTGCGCCGCGCAGCACGTCGACCATCGGCACCGGCTTGCGCCAGGCCCGGCCGGCCGTCGCGCCGGAGAGCACGATCAGGTTCTCCGCGTTGCGGCGCATGCGCGTGGCGAGGTGGTCGATGCGGAACAGCTCGGCGAGTTCCTCGGCGTCGGTGGTGCGCCGCTCCATGGCGTCCAGCAGCCCCAACTGGCGGTGCAGCAGGGCCTGGCTGCGCCGGGCCAGGCTCAGGAAGACGTCGCGGATGCTGCGGCGCAGTTCGGCCTGCTCGACGGCGACCCGGATGGCCGTCTCCTGGACCTGGTTGAACGCCTGGCCCACCTGCCCGATCTCGTCGCGGCCGAAGTCCAAGGGTGGTGCTTCCTGCGCGACGTCGACCTGTTCACCCTGTTGCAGTCGCTCGACGACCCGCGGCAGTCGGTAGGAGGCGAGGTCGCGGGCGGCGTTGCGGAGCCGTTCGAGCTGGCGGACCAGGTTCCGGGCGGTGGTGATCGAGATGACGATGGAGGCGATGACGGCGGCCAGACCGAGCAGACCGGCGAGCACGAGACGCACGATGGTGCCGATCGCGGCCGGTTCGGCGGTCTTGAGCGCGGACTCCGTGGCCTTCAGCTCGAACTCGCGCAGGCTGCTGTCCATCGGGTCGATGACGTTGCGCCACGCGCCCTGCGTGACGCCCACGCCGTCGGTAGCCGACATCACGGCCTCTTCGAGCGCTTCCATCTGGATGTACTGCGAACCGGAGCGCATCGCGATGAGCGCGGTCTTGGCGTCGCCGCCCAGATCTGCCTGGGCCTCGGTGTGCAGGAAGCGCCGCATGCCGACATAGCGGCCGAACTCGGCGCGCATGGGGCCGGTCATCGTGCCGGTGGTGAGCGCGCCGGAGATCAGCGCATCCTCACGCCGGAGGACCTCACGCGCGTAGACGACGTCGACCACCGCGCGTGCCTGCGAGGCGACCTCCAGGTCGTCGAACCGGGCCAGGGAGCGGTTGGTCAGGAACGCGGAATCGATGATCTTGTTGAACGGGGCGACCGTGGACAGGACGTCGTTCAGGCGCTGGTCCACCAGGATGCGGACGTCGCCGATAGTGCCGAGCTGCACCCGCAGGCCCGCCAGGCTCTGCTTCGTGCCGTCCGAGGCGGCCCAGTCGACGGCGTCGGAACTGGACCGACGCAGCAACTCGGCGATCGTCCGGTCGGTCTCGGCCCGCGCCAGTTCCAGCTGCGAGGGCGCGGTCGGATCGCCGGCCACCCGTAACACCGACAGACGTCGCTCGTTGTCCAGGGCCTGGACCATGTCGTCGAGAGGTAGGCCGATGTCGTCGAAGGTGACGTTGACCCACAGCAGGTTCAGCCCTTCGCGGACCGTCACGTAGGCGGCGAACGCCCACAACGCGACGAGGGAGAGGAGCAGCGCGGCTACCTTGCTGCGCACATGGGTGTTGCGGGATCTCATCTCACCAGTCCCAACCTCTTGACGGATGCCGGATCCCGGAAAGATCGGCGCGCCACGGTGCACGGCAGGGCACACTTCGGCGCCCAGCCGAGTGGCTCAACCCACCAGCGCCATGGAGCCTAACCGATGTCGCCGGAGCGCGAAACACGGGCCGGCCGGTGGTCCAGAGGCGTCATTTACCCGAAATGCTGGGGTACTCCGGCGTTCAGAGAACGGCGCGGGGCGTCCCTGTCCAGCCGGTGGTGGACTTGTTCGGCGTGGCGTTCGCAACTCGCCGCCGGTGGCATGCCGCCACCTGCTGCGCGATGCCGCCCGACACTGTCGACTGTGGACGGTGTGGTCTCAGGTCCTGGGACGAGGCGATGTTCGGGCCGGGCCGGGTCGCGGCCCGAGAGGGCGACTGACTATCGTCGTTCCGGTCGGCGCTCGGAATGCCGTGGTTGTGAAGCCTCGGTCGTTCGTCGGAGAGGTGCATAGGTGCGAACCACCACACGGGCGGGGACCTCCGCCGTGCCGACGAACCCGCCGACGCCGACGCCGACCCGCCCGCAGGCGGGACCGGGTGTAGCGACGACAGTCGTCGATGACTGCGAGTGCACTGTGGACGCGGCCCGGCTGCTGGCCAGGGTGGCAATCCGTCCATTAGGGACCATATCTGCATCTGTCTACGAGACGTCTCGTCTCGTCGCGTCCGCCCCTTGGCTGCCCGGCCATCGAGCACGTGTGGTGTTCCTGCTGGAGCAGCAGCGCGGTGACGGTGGTTGGGGCGGACCCGAGGCCTACGCGCTGGTGCCGAGCCTGAGCGCGACCGAGGCGTTGCTGCGGGTGCTGCTCGACCAGGGCACGGCACGTCCTCGCCTGCCCGCCGAGATCCTCGGTCGGGTCACCCGCGCGGTCGACCGTGGCCTGGCGTTCGTGCACGGTCTGCTCGGTTCGCTGCGTTTGGCGGATCTGCCCGACACGCCCGCGATCGAGGTGATCGTGCCGTTCCTCGTCGCCCGGCTGCAGGACCACCTCGACCAGCTGGCGCGGGCGTCGCGGCGGCGCGACGGCGAGCCGAGTGACGACATCGCCGGCCTCGACCGGTGGCGGGCGCGGGTGCGCCTGCCCCTGCCGCGTGGCATCAACCACACCCTCCTGCGGGGCGTGCGGGCCCTGCTGGGCAGCGGCGAGACGGCGCCGCTGAAGGTGCTGCACAGTCTTGAGGTGGCCGACGAGCTGGCCGTCGGGGTGCGGGGTGTGCCCCGCACCAGCCTGGGTACGGTCGGTGCCTCCCCGGCCGCCACCGTCGCCTGGCTCGGCGGCCCGCCCGCCCAGGGCAACGCGTCCCTGCGTTACCTGCGCTCGGCCATGGCGCCCTTCGGTGGGCCGGTGCCCAGTGTGCTGCCGATGGGAGCGTTCGAGCGGGCCTGGGTCGTGAACAGCCTCGCCCTCGCCGGGATCGCGTTCACCGCGCCGCGCGGCCTCGTCACGCGGATGAGCGTCGACCTGGGGTCGCGGGGTGTCTCGGGCGGCGCGGGGCTGCCGCCGGACGCCGACACGACGTCGGCGACGCTGACCGCCCTGCGTCACCTGGGGGTCACCGTTCGCGACGGGCTCTTGCGGGCCTTCGACGAGAAGACCCACTTCTGCACCTGGCACGGCGAACGGACCGCCTCGCCGACCACCAACGCGCACGTGCTCACCGCCCTCGCGCTGCACGCAGGTCGACGATCGTCCTGGCGCACGGACGCCATGCGGCGCGTGGGGGACTGGCTGTGTGAGCACCAGGTGGACGGCTGCTGGGACGACAAGTGGCACGCGTCGCCGTACTACGCGACCGCGTGTGTGGTGGCCGGCCTGCGGGATGCCGCCGCCGCGGGCCAGCCGGGCCGGGGCGCGGCGGCGATCGACCGGGCGACCGCGTGGGTGCTGGCCGGCCAGCGGCGCAACGGCTCCTGGGGACGGTTCGCCGGTACGGCCGAGGAGACCGCGTACGCGCTGCAGATCCTGCTCTACCGGTCGACTCCCGACCGGCGCGTGCGTCAGGCCGCCGCGCGCGGTTACCGGTTCCTGCTGGCCGCGGCCGACGTCGAACCGATGCCGCTGTGGCACGACAAGGATCTCTACGTCCCGGCGCACGTGGTGCGTGCCGCGGTGGTGGGCGCACGGCATCTCGCGCACGCCGCGGGACTGGCCGTGCCCCCGGCCGGCCCGCCGGCCCTGGTGCGGGCGCGGGCGGCGTCTGGTTGATATGTCAATCAGGCGGCGGGGACGAGTCCGTGCAGGGAGTCGACGACGGTGACCTGCCCGGGCAGTGACAACTGGCGGTAACGGCGGGCCCGGTCCACCAGCAGGCACCGCAACCCGCACGCGGCGGCGAACGCGGCGTCCGACCAGGGGTCGTCGCCGATCATCACGGTGGTGGCCGGGTCGAGGTCGGGCAGCGACTCGCGGACCGCGTCGAACATGCTGGGATCGGGCTTGGGGCGCAGGGTCTCCCGCATCGCCGGGGTGAGGATGCCGGCCACGTGTTCGGTGATGCCCAACTGCGCCGCCAACCCGGGACTGCGGTTGTTGTTCGAGACGACGAATGCGCGGATTCCGCGTTCCCGTAACGATTGCAGGAACGGCAGCGTGTCGTCGAAAGTCGTGCAGGTGTAATTGAAGCGGAAACCGGTCGCGAGATCGGCCCGCATCTGTGCCGGCCAGTCCATCCCGGCGAGGAGTTCGGAGAGTACGCGATCGTCGTCGAAGTGGGCCGCCGCCAGCTCCTGTGCCGCGATGAGCGCCGCGTTCAGTCGATCCTTCTCCGGCGCCACCCCGTGGCGCGCCATCACTTCGGGAAGAAACGTCTCGATGCCCCAGGTCAGCGGGCCGATCGCCAGGGTGTCGTCGAAATCGAGCAGGACCGTCTCGACTCCGGCCAACTCGGGCACCGCCGCGGTTCGGTTCCGTCGGAACAACCGCTGAAAGGGTAGGGCCGGCACCTCAAGATCTTCGCCGTCGCGTTCTGAGCCTGTCAAGGTTCGCCACGCCACATCCGCATTTCCGGAAAGCCCGGTAACGTATCGACTTCCGTCGACGATATCCGTGTTGTTTCCCGGTCCCGCACCCGCGCGCCGGTAACCTCGTCGCGTGACCCGCGCCCCCCGCCCCACCCGCACGCCCTCGCTGGCGACGCGGTTCGGCCGGGATCCGGCGGGGGTGGTCCTCGCGCTGCTCGCCGAGGCCGGCACCCCGCTGAGCAAGCGGGAGATCGGGGCCCGGCTGGCGGCGGGCGGGGTCGACCCGGCCAGGTTCGAACGCGCCTGGCGCACGGTGCAGGAGCGGGTGCGCTTCGACGACCACGTCATCTACGACCGGCAGCGCTACCGGTGGACCGAGCAGCCCCGCGAGATCCCGCTGGAGGAGCAGCTGTTCCGGCTGACCCGCACGCCGGACGCCTCCACCTCCCGCAAGGTCATGGCCCTGTTGCGCGAGGCGATGGAGGCCGCCGCGGCGAGCCCGGCGGAACTGGCGCGGGCGCGCGAACGGGCCGCCGAGGCGGAGGCCCGCATCGCCGAACTGCAGCGGCGTCTGGACGAACTCGCCGCCGCCGCGAACCGGCCCGACCCCGGTCCGGCGGCACCCGCACCGGCGGAGCCGGCCGCCGTACGGGAACAGGCCGCAGCCGGAGGGGCGGAGTCGGCCGCCGCACCGCAGCCACCAGCCGTACGGCAGGCGCAGGCCGAGCCTGGGCACGCGCCCGCGCCGGACGCCGCGGCCGACGCGGACGCCCACGCGCAGTACGAGCGGGCCGAACGCCGGCGCCTGGCGCGCGAGCGGCAGGCGCGCATCGAGGCGATGTCCACGGTGGCCGAGCTGGCCGGCGAGGTCGAGGAGCTGACCGCCAAGCGGGCCGCGCCCGAGGTGCTGCTCGAACACACCCGGGCCCTGACCAGCGGGCGCGGCCTGGAGGCGATCGCCGTCGCGGGTCAGGTGGTGCCGTTCACGGAGGAGCACCACGAGCCGGTCGGCACCTGGCCCGACGAGGGCGAGCCGGTAACTGTCATACGTCCCGGGTATCTGTGGCATGCGCCGGGTGAGGCGGTGCTGATCAGCAAGGCGCTGGTCACGCGGGCGAAGGCGAGCCCGCAGGGTGGAGCAGGGAGCGGAGCATGATCGATCGCGCCGTGGGCGTGGACTTCGGCACCTCGACGTCACTGGTCGCCGACCGCGAGGATGCCGCGCGGGCCGAGGTCGTGCCGCTGGGCATGCAGCAGGGCCGCTACGTGCCGTCGGTCGCCGCGCTGCGCGACGGGCGGCTGGTCTTCGGCGAGCGGGCCGAGGGGCGCCCCGACGGAGTGATCCGTTCCATCAAGCGGGGCATCACCCAGAACCTGAGCACGGTCACCGTGCCGACCGCGCAGGGGCCGGTCCAGGTGGCGGTGGACGACGTGGTGCTCGGCCTGCTCGGCGAGATCATGTCCCGGGCCCGGGGCAAGCACCTGCCGCTGGAGAAGGAGCCGGTGGTGCGCCTGGGTTGCCCCGCGCTCTGGACCGGCGAGCAGCGGCGGCGCCTGCTCAACCTGGCCCGGCAGGCCGGGCTGCCGGTGGACCACTCGACGTTGGTCGACGAGCCGGTGGCCGCCGGGGTCGCCTGGCTCTCGCACAGCTACCTGGCCCGTCGCGAGTCGCCGCAGGGCCGGGTGCTGGTCTTCGACATGGGCGGTGGCACGCTGGACATCGCGGTGCTCGACGTGGTCGGCGGGCCGCGCCCCGACGTGCGGGTGCTCGCCTCGCTCGGCGTGCCCGAGGCCGGTGACGACCTGGACCGCACGCTCGCCGCCGAGCTGGAGGCCGAACTCGCCGGTCGGGGCTTCGTGATCGCCGACCTGCCCGACGCCGCCGAGCTGCGCTTCGAGCTGCTGCACCAGGCGCGGCTGGCCAAGGTACGGCTGTCGCTCGCCACGACCTCGACCATCCCGCTCGACGCCGGCCGGTTCGGCGGCGAGACCACGGTGACCCTGACCCGGGCCCGGCTGGAGGAGCTGTTCGAGCCGCAGCTGTCCCGGGCGGAGCAACTGCTCTGGGCCGCGCTGCGGGCCGCCCGGCTGACCGAGGACCTCGATCCCGCCGGCCGCGGGCCGGTCTCGGTGACCCCCGAGTCGCTGCGCCGCCTGGGACCGGCCGACCTGGCCGCGGACGTGCGCTACGTGGTGCTCGCCGGTGGCATGAGCCAGATCCCGGTCGTGGCGCGGCGACTGGCCGAGCTGCTGCCCAAGGCCGAGGTGCACGAGCGGGTGGGCGACTTCCAGCCCGACGAGCTGGTGGTCGCCGGGTTGGCCGACACCGCCGGCTACGACCGCATCAACCTGCACCGGCCCGCGTTCGACTTCGTGCTGGACGTCGACGGCGTGCAGCGGGTGCTCTACGAGGCGTACACGCCGCTCTACAACCCGGCGCAGCTCGCCCTCGGCGCCACCTTCCTCGGCCACGAGTGGCGGGGCAACTATCCGCTGCTGCCCCGGCACGGCACGGGCGTGCTGCGGGTCGTCTCGCCCGGCGGTGACCCGGTGCGGCTCGCGGTGGACGAGGAGGAGATGGACGGGCTGTCCGTGGCGTTCGGCTCCCGCGGCCTCACGTTCAAGATCTACTGTGGGGGTCAGGTGCTGGTCGAGGACGGCAAGGGCCGCCGGCATCAGCTGCGGGTCGCCCACTGGCCGGTGGTGCGCGGGGCCGGCCAGGGCATGCGGCTGGAACTCACCCGGCTGCAGGGCGCCTCGGACCCCGTCGTCGCCTGGTACTACAACGACGTCGAACGGCACAACTGGCGCGACGACGTGGTGACCCGCGACACGGGCACCGACGAGCCGTACTACCTGGCCGAGTTCGACCTCGACGACCACTGACCCCTGATCGCGTTGATCTAGGGCTTGGCGGGGTGAGTGGATCTCCAACCACCATGCCAAGCCCTAGATCGTTTGCGGGATCCCCCTATTTGGCGGCTTCGTAGAGGACGTCGGGCTTGACCGCGCCGACGAGCACCCGGCCGTCGTCGGTGACCAGCACGTTGACCAGTCGGGTGCTCAGCAACGAGCCGCTGCCCCAGTCACCGCTCTTGCGCGGCAGGAGCGCGAGCAGGGCCGTCACGCCGCTGCGTGAGCGCGCCTGTTCCGGCAGCGGCGCGATGAGCACCGTGCTCCACCCGCTGCCGACCGTGGTGACACCCGAGCGGTCGCCGGGGGTCCGGCCGGCGTCGCCCGGGGTGTGCTCGGGCCGGTGGGACGGGTCGCCGGCGATCGCGGGGAGGTCGTCGGCGGAGGCCTCGACGACCGTGGCGCCCGGCGGCGGGTTGAAGGTGAACTGGCTGGCGTCGGGCCGGGTGAAGCTCACCTCGGTGAAGCCCGCCTCGATCACCGGCCCACCGCCGTCGCGGGCGTCGATCGCGACCCGCAGCGGGAAGTGCTCCGTCGAGTCGACGGCGATGCGGATCGCGCCGATCAGCGTGGCGGGGTCCTTCGGACGCACCACCAGTTCGTCCGCGGCCCGACCGGCGACGGTGGTCTGGCCGGTGCTGATGTCGCTGGACTGGCCGAGGAAGGTCAGTGCCAGCCGGGCCAGCCCGCCGGGGTTGAACGCGTCGGCCGCGAGCGTCGGCAGCGCGCTGGGCAGCCCCGTCGGCGTGCCGGGCTCGGTGCCGCCCAGGGCGGGCAACTGGCCCAGGATGCCGGGTAGCCCACCGAGACCGCCGGCCGGCAGGGTGGCGTGCGTGGCCGTGTTCGTCTTGCTGTTCCACAGCCACAGTTGAGTGCCGTCGGTGATGATGTCCGACTCGCCCGACGTGCCGAGGAGGGCCACCCGTGCCTGGTGCGGGTGGGCGTACCAGACCCGCAGCGTGTGCGAGCCGGCGGCGAGCGAACTCAGCTCGGCGCTGCCCGCGGTCCCGATGGGCAGGGGCGGCAGGCCCAGGTCGACCCGGACCACGACCGTGCCGGCCAGCCCGTCGGTCTGCGCGGTCAGGACATCGGTGAGCAGGTCCTCAGCGCTGCGGGGCGCCGGTCGCGGATCGGCGGCCTGGGTGATGGCACCGATGGCGACCCCGCCCCCGATGACGGCGAGGGCGGCGGCGGTAGGAACGAGCCAGCGACGGATGGCTGGCGGGACGGCGACTGCCATGGGAACACCTCCGCGAACCATCCTGCCCGGGCCGCGCTGTGTCTGCGCTGAGCCCTGCTCGTGACCCCTTGCCGGTGACGTCCCCTGCTGTGCGCGCGCTGAGCGGGCGGGCGCGCCGACGGTGCGGCTGGCCCGGCGACGTGTCAGTCTTTTCTGGTGCGCGTACTGGTGGTCGAAGACGAGGCGCGGTTGGCGACCGCCCTGCAGCGGGGCCTGCAGGCGGAAGGGTTCGCCGTGGACATCGCCGCCGACGGGCCGACCGGGCTCGACCAGGCCCGGCACGGCGACTACGATGCGATGATTCTCGATGTCATGCTGCCCGGGCTGTCCGGTTATCGGGTGGTGCGGGCGCTGCGGGCGGAGGGGCACTGGCTGCCGGTGCTCATGCTCTCCGCCAAGGACGGCGAGCACGACCAGGCCGATGGCCTGGACTGCGGCGCCGACGACTACCTCACCAAGCCGTTCTCGTACGTGGTCCTGCTCGCCCGGCTGCGCGCGTTGCTGCGTCGGGGCGCCCCGGAACGGCCCACCGTTCTGTCGGTGGGCGACCTGGAGCTGGACCCGGCCAGCCGCCGGGTCACCGTGGCCGGGTCGGAGGTCGCGCTCACCACCCGCGAGTACGGGTTGCTGCAGTACCTGATGCGCCGGGCCGGCCACGTCGTCTCCAAGACCGAGCTGCTGGACCACGTGTGGGACGCGAGCGAGGAGACGGCACCCAACGCGGTGGAGGTCTACGTCGGTTACCTGCGGCGCAAGCTCGGCCGCGACGTGGTGGAGACGGTGCGCGGGGCCGGCTACCGGCTGGTCCCGGCGGGCGCCTAGCCGTGTCCCGGTATCGTGACGCCGCCCCATGAATCGTGACGGTTGTCGATGAAGCAGTGGTGGCGGCGGCGGTCGCTGCGGGCCCGTCTCATGATCATCGGGGTCACCGGCCTCTGCGTGGGTTTCCTGGCCGGCGGGGTGGCGCTCGTGGTGGCGCTGCGGATCGTGCTGCTGCGCGAGGTGGACGCGGACGCCATCGCCACCGCCAGGCAGGTCGCGGTGCTCGTCGACCAGGGCCCGCTGCCGCAGCCGCTGCCGGTCGCCGAGGGCGGCTGGATCCAGGTCGTCGACGCGCAGGGCCGGGTGCGTGGCGCCTCGGCCGACGCCGACCTCCTGGTGCCGCTGCTGACCGGCCCGGAGCTGGAGCGGGTGCGGGCCGGTGAGCGACTCACGCTGCATGGCGACAACGAGCGGCTGCCCGTCCACCGTGGACCGATCCGTGTGGTGGGGCAGGTCGCCGGTCCGTCCGAGGACCCGCAGACGGTGGTCGTCGCCTGGCCGCTGACCGACGTCCTGCGCGGGCAGAACCTGCTGCGCACCCATTTGTCGGTGCTCTTCCCGCTGCTCGTGTTGGGCGCGGCCCTGATCGCCTGGCGGGTCCTGGGCGCCGCGCTGCGACCGGTCGAGGCGCTGCGTCAGGGCGCGGAGGAGATCACCGGCAGCGGTGGGGCGGCCCGGCTGCCCGTCCCGGAGGTGCGCGACGAGATCCACGCGCTCGCGGTCACGCTCAACGGGATGCTGGACCGGCTGGAGGCGGGCCGGGCCCGGCAACGGGAGTTCGTCGCCGACGCCGCGCACGAACTGCGTTCGCCCCTGACCAACATGCGAGCCCAGCTCGAGGTCGCCCAGCATCTGGGCGACCGGGCCGACTGGCCGGCCGTCGCCACCGACCTGCTCGCCGACACCACCCGGTTGTCCCGACTCGTGGACGACCTGCTGCTGCTCGCGCGCGCCGACGCGGCCCCGCGCCCGTTGCCGACCGAACCGGTGGACCTCGCCGCGATCGCCCGCGAGGTGGCGCAGCGGTCCGGACCGACCGTCACGGTCCGCGACGACGGTCCCGTGTGGACGGTGGGGGACGAGGGCGAGCTGCGCCGCGTCGTGGTCAACCTGGTCGAGAACGCCGTACGGCATGCCCGCACCGGCGTCGAGCTGGCCGCCGCCGTCGACGGCGACCGGACGGTGCTGACCGTGACCGACGACGGGCCTGGCATCCGGCTGGCCGACCGTGCCCGGGTCTTCGATCGATTTACCCGCCTGGATTCGTCACGGACCTCCGACACCGGCGGCGCGGGGCTGGGCCTGGCGATCGTCCGGGAGCTGGTGCGCCGTCATCACGGCTCGGTGACCCTGCACGACGCGGTCGCCGACGCGGTGCCACCACAGACCCCGGGACTGCGCGTCGAGGTCCGACTCCCCGCCGCGCCCGCCCTCGACGCCGCGGGCTGATCCGGCCGCGTGCCGCGCCTGGCTGACCCGGCCGGCCCGCGACGACCGGCGTCGGCGTTCGGATGGTAAGAACGATCAATGACGACGCCTGCCACGAGCTCGACGGCCGAGGACGAGGTGGTGCGGATCTGCTCGGAACTGATCCGCATCGACAGCACCAACACGGGCGACAACGCCACCAGCGCCGGCGAACGGGCAGCGGCCGAGTACGTGGCCGCGCAGCTCGCCGAGGTGGGGTTGGAGCCGGTCATCCGGGAGAGCGCCCCCGGGCGTACCAGCGTCGTCGCCCGCTTCCCGGCCGAGCCGGCGGGGCGTGACCGCGACGCGCTGCTGGTGCACGCCCACCTCGACGTGGTGCCGGCCGATCCGAGCGAGTGGAGCGTGCACCCGTTCTCCGGTGAGGTCCGCGACGGCTACGTGTGGGGTCGCGGCGCGGTCGACATGAAGGACGTCGACGCCATGCTTCTGGCGACCGTACGGGCCATGCGGCGGGAGGGTCGGGCACCTGCGCGGGACCTGGTGCTCGCGTTCGTGGCCGACGAGGAGGCGGGCGGCGCCTACGGTGCGCAGTACCTGGTGGAGAACGAGCCCGACCTCTTCGCGGGCTGCACCGAGGCGATCGGCGAGGTCGGCGGGTTCTCGTTCACCGTCGCCGAGGACACCCGGCTCTACCTCATCGAGACGGCCGAGAAGGGCCTGAACTGGCTGCGCCTGCACGCCAAGGGCCGGCCCGGGCACGGTTCGATGGTGCACGACGACAACGCCGTCACCGCCCTGGCGGAGGCCGTGGCCCGGGTGGGTCGGCACCGTTTCCCGCTGGTCCTGACCGAGCCGGCCCGCGTGTTCCTGGAAGAGGTCAGCGCGGCGCTGGGCTTCCCGTTCGACCCCGACCACCCGGAGCAGGCGCTGGCCAAGCTCGGCGCGATCGCCCCGATGATCGGCTCGACGCTGCGTAACACCGTCAACCCGACCCGGCTCGCCGCCGGCTACAAGGACAACGTCATCCCCAGCCGGGCCAGCGCCACCCTCGACTGCCGGACCATCCCGGGGCACCACGAGAGTTTCCTGGAGGAGCTGCGCGCGGTCATCGGCCCCGATCTGGAGATCGAGATCATCGAGCGGCTGCCGCCGATCCAGACCAGCTTCGACGGCCCGCTGGTCGAGGCGATGACCGCGGCCCTGAAGGCCGAGGACCCCGGCGCCCACGCCGTGCCGTACATGCTCTCCGGCGGTACGGATGCGAAGGCCTTCTCGACGCTGGGGATCCGGTGTTTCGGGTTTGCCCCGTTGCGTCTGCCGCCCGACCTGAACTTCTCCGCGTTGTTCCATGGCATTGACGAGCGTGTGCCGGTCGAGGGACTACAGTTCGGCGTGCGCGTGCTTGATCGACTTTTCGCCACGTGCTGACCTGCTGACGCGAGGAGAGGGTTGTCGATGTCGGACCGTGTGGCCGAACTTGAGGCGGCGCTGGACCGGGTGGCCACGGCGGCCAGGGCCCACCTGGCCGCGATCCGGGCAGCCGACGGGGCGACCGACGACGACGGCGTGTGGTCGGCCTACGTGGCGCTCAACAACGCCACGGTGGACTACGACGAACTGCTGCACGCGACCTACGGCGAGGTCACCCCGTGGGAGCTGACCCGCATCACCGAAGAGGGGGACGACGACCTGCTGACCTCGACCCTCGTCTCGGTGCCGCTCGACGGTGGCGGCGACGACCCGCACCCGCTGGTGGTCTCGGTGCGGCAGCGGCGCGACTACCGGGTGCCGAGCGTGGCCGCGTTGCTGCGGGCGGCCCAGGAGAGCCGGCCGCCGCTGGACGGTGACGAGGCGGAGGAGCCGATCAGTACGGTCGCGGACGCCGTGATCGAGCTGCTGCAGGCCGGGGACGGGTCGTTGGCGATGCTCGACCTGCCGGAGCTGGAGCCGCTCGACGGGGTGGTCGTGGTGGCCGAGGTGGAGGCGCCGCTGCGGGGTGACGTCTTCGAGGACGAGCCGGAGTCGGCGGCCGATGCGCCCTTCCGGTTGCGTGAGTCCGACCGGGTCGTGGGTCGCCTGCACGAGGCCGCGCTGTCCGACGACGAAGAGTAACCGCGCCAACCCTCTCAGTCTTAGTTCTGTGGGAGGTTTCCGGTAGACAGGCGCGGTGTCATTGGCTTGTGACAAAGCCTCTCGTCCGGACCCTCCCCCAGCGGTTGCGGGTGCTCCTCGCAGCCCTTGTCGTCCTCGTCGTCGGACTCGGCACTGCTGCCTGCGTCGACGCTCCAGTTACGCCGCCGCCGACGACCTCCGTGCCCACGGCCGAGGCGGGGGTCACCTTCGTCCGTGGCGTCTGCGTCGACCCGACGGCGAGCACCCCCAGCTTCTTCAGCGACGGCGTCATGGCGCAGCTCGCCAAGGATGTCGAGAACTGGGCACCGCCAGCCCCGGCGAAGCCGCCGACGCAGTCTCCGCCGCAGGCCGGTCTCGCGCTGGTCGTGCGGGTCGTCTCCACCAACTCGGCCGGCTTCGAGAACAACCTGAGCTTGGTGGTCAGGATCCCGGCGGTGCCGTCGCTGTGGGCTCCGCCCGAGCCGACCGCCAGCAACTACACCGAACTCAACGCGGCCCACCTCGCGCAGCAGCGCCTGGTGCAGCGCCTGCGTGAGGAAGCGGCGCAGAAGGCCAGGGATGGCGCCCAGGCGCTGCGCGAGTTCACCTTGGTGCGCAGCTACTCGGCGGTGACCGCCTGCGCGTCGGTGCTGGCCGTGATGGTGCAGGGACTGTCCGCGGAGATCTCCGGTCCCCAGGACACCTCGTTCCTCATCGCCAGCGATCTCGCGGACACCCAGGACCGGCAGCTCGCCGGCGACTTCGGCCAGCACCCCGTGGTTCTGCTGCAGCCGTGCCCGAGCGGCAGCCTGGCGACCTGCCAGCGGCTGGCCGATACGTTCACGGCCGGCCTGAAGCGGCTGGGCGCAGGCGACGTCAGCGTTGTTCGGGGCGAACTGGCTGAGTCCACGGTCCACGGCTGGCTGGCGACGCAGCCATGACCCAGACCCAGCTGATCGTCTTCGTGGTCGTCGTCGTCCTGCTCGCCAGTGCGGCGACCGGGGTGGGCACGACGATGCTGCGCCACCAGGCGCAGGTGAGAAGGAAGGCTGCGGCCGCCCGGCGGGCGCAGACCGAGGCCGTGGAGGCCGCGCAGCAGGCGGAGCAGCGGCGCCGACGCCAGTTCCAGGACCGGCCGCAGGACCCGATCTACGTCAGCTATCTGCACTTCCTCGCCGACGAGGCCGAACCCCTCAACGCCCAGATCGAGGCCGTCACCCTGGAGGAAGCGCGGGCGCGCGAGGCCGCTCGGCAGGCCCACGCGAGGGCGTCGCAGGCGCAGCGGTACAGCGCCGCGCGGCGTCTCGTGCTGCCGTTCCTGGCCGTGTTCTGGTTGATCCTGTTCGGCCTGCAGGTCCTGCTCGATATCCAGATCATGCACGGCCTGTTCCCGGACAACCCGATCATCGCGTATGTCCTGGCGACTTCGGCGGCGATCATGTTGACCGGCGGCGCACTGTGGTGGACGTTGATGCTCGGCGGTCACGACAGTGCTCAGGAGGCCGCCCCTCCCCCCGAGCAGGCCCAGGCCGCCATCGAGGGTCAGGTGCTGTCGGGCTCGACGGTGGTGGCGGTGCCGAGCCGGCGACGGCAGCGGCGCCGACGGCTCTACATCGCGATCTGGGGCGGCGCGCTCCTGCTCCTCCTCGTCGGGGCGCTGGTGAGCATCTCGCCGTTCCGTTCGCGCGGGTCCAATGTCGGCGCGGACGTGCTGGCAAAGACCAAGGTGCTGGAGAACACGCGCGAGCAGTTCGAGCAGGGCAACGTGACCGAGGCGGCGGTGGCGATCGCCCAGGCCGACCTGGACGCGGCCGTGGGTCGGCTCGAACGGGCCGAGAACATCGACCGACTCTATGCCGCACTCGTGCCGACTGTGGAGATCGTCTTGTCGTTCCCGGCCGTGTCGGCGGGCAACCTGGTCCTGCTGCTTGTGGCGGCTCGGCGTGGGCGACGGCTTGACGCACGAGCCGCGGGGTACGAGACGCGCGCGGCGCGGCTGCGGTCGGACCTGCGCCAGGCCAGTGATCGTTGGCAGGCCCGCATGGCGGCCGAGCTGCTGCTGCACGACGTGCCCGTGGAGCGGCTGGGTGAGGCGCTGAAGCGCATCAACGGGCCGGCCACCGGGCTGCCAGCGGCCGACTCAGGTTCGCCTCCCGCGGCAACCGGCCCGGCAGACAGCCCGCCCCTGGCCAGTCAACACGGGGCCGAACCCCCGGTCGAACCGACCGTCGCGCCCCAGGCAACGACAGATGCACCGGTGGCTTCTGTCGCTCGACGCGATCCGTGGAACACCGAGGCGTAGAGGAGACGAGGATGAGTAGCTACAACGCCGCCCAGGTCCGGTTCAACGCGTGTGTGCGGGCAGTGGCTTCGCTGGTTCCGGACCTGGAAGCGAGCGCCGGGCGAGTGCGGGCGGCGGTGCTGCGCGACGTGGCGCGCCACGTGCCCAACGCCAGGACGGTCGAGCAGCTCGACCGGCTCTGGCAGATCGTGGTGGAGCAGGTGCCCTCCCAGGACAGGCTGCTGGGCACCCTGGCGCCGCGGGAGTGGCAGCAGGCTGAGCAGTTGCGGGACCAGGCGCGGATCGGCACGACCGCCCAGCGTGACCGGTGCGTCGAACTCGCCTCCGGCCACTTGCGCGACGCACTGGAGCGCAGCGCCGCTGCGCTGGGGCAGCAGGAGCGTCGGCTGGTCGCCGCGATCGCGGAGCGGGCCGCGACGAACCTGGGATACTCCGTCATCCGCCGCGACGGAACCGACGTGACGGGCATCGAAGCCCGTCGTGGTCATGAGGTGATCGCGATCAAGGTGGCCGACGAGGGCCGGCTGGAGCTCGACCACGCCGGCCTGACCGACCGTACGTGTGTGGACCGTCAGGCGGCGTTGGAGCACGAGATGGCCCGGCTGGGTGCCGACATCCAGACCGTCAGCGGCGAACAGCACGGGTCCGTCCAGGGCGGTGTCCTCATCGCGCGGGCAGCCCGCCGGCGTCAGCCGACGTTGGCGGACGGGATCGTCGCCGACCACGAAGCGCCGAGCATCTATGAGCGGCGTTCCCGTGCCGAGACGCAGCCGCGGCGGGTGACGTCGTGATCAGCATGACCGAGCCTGAGATGGGCAGCGAGCAGCCGCATGCGCGGCTCGACGGCGCGCTGCGCACGCAGCCCAACGGCGAGCTGCGCCGGAGCCTGGCGATGGAGGAGAAGCTCGACGAGGCATGGCGCAGCGGCTGCTGCGCCGTCCTCGACGGCCCGGGCGTCAACGACATGTTGATCACGGGCACGGGCGCCTCCCGGCGCATCCTCTGGTATCTGGGAGGCTGGGCCGCGACCAAGGAACTGACCACGCTGGTCTATTCGTTGGGTGGCGGCGTGCGCCAGATCGCGCGCCCGGACGAGCCCCGACTCGACCTACCGGCGCGGTTGACGCAGGTCCAGGAGACCCCGCCGACCCATGTCGTGGAGGAGGTGGTCCGGTTCGTCCGGGGCCAGCAGCGCCGGGTCTTGTTCGTCATCGACTACATCGAGGGGATGCTGCCCAGCAACGGCCCGGGCCTGCTCGACCTCGGCGCGGCCCGCATGATCGAGCAGCTCGCCGAGCTGGCGACCAACCTCGACTGGCTCGACGACGGCCATCGTACGGCGTTGATCTGCCGTACGGGTGGCGTGGAGCCTCGCCTGCTCACCCAACCGGGCTTTCTCGGCATCACCGTCGGTCTGCCCGACGAGACCGAGCGCGCGTTGTACCTGCGGCAGATGGTGGGCAACACGCGCCGCCCGCTGTACCTCGCCCCGCAGCTGGACCAGGCACGGGCCGCACGGCTGTCGGGCGGGCTGCTGCTGGATGACCTGAGCCGGTTGCGGAACAACGCGAGCGCGGACCAGCCGGTGTCGGCGGAGCACATCGTAGCGGCCAAGACCACCGTCCTGCGCCGGCTGGCCGGCAGCACCTTGGAGATCCTGTCGGAGCGCCTGTCGATGGAGCACGATGTCGCTGGCGTGCCGCAGCTGCGGCTGTTGCTGCGCGAGGCGCGGATGACCGGCGACACCTCCTTGCGGATCATCCTGGCGGGACCGCCCGGCAACGGGAAGACCCGGGCGTTCACGGCACTCGCCGCGGAGCTGGGCGTGCCCGCGGTCCGGCTGGCCCAGATTCGCGCCCCGTATGTCGGCCAAGCCGAGGACAACATGGACCGCGCGTTGCACGCGATCACCGTGATGGCGCCGTGTGCCCTGCTCATCGACGAGGCCGACGAGGCCGGGCTCGGTCATCGCGCGGCGAGCGCGGGCGAAGCATCGGAGGTCACGGCGAACCTGCGCGCCAAGCTCTTCGGCTGGTTGGGGGACACCGGAGACCGGCTGGGCATCACCGTCGTCGGAACGACCAATCGCCCCGACCGTCTCGATCCCGCCAGCCTGTCGCGGTTCAAGCTCTTGCCGGTGCTGCACCCGACGGCGGCGGAGGCGGCGGAGATCATGGCGATTCAGGCCAAGCGGGAAGGGCGAGCGGTCGACGTGGCCGCGGTAGCCGCTGAGTTGCGCCGCTACGGGGCGGTGCTCTCGGGGCGTGTGGCCGTCGATCTGGTCGGGCGGGCGAGTGTCTACGCGGCACGGGAGAACCGCCGGAACCTGACCGACGTGGACGTGCGCCAGGCGTTGGCCGATCTGATGTCCACCGTCAGCCAGGCTGACGAGCAGCAGGCGCTCCTGGCCATCGCCCACACGACGTGGAAGCCGCACCTGCCGTGGCGAGCCGCGCGCGAGCTCGGGTTGCCGGTCCAGGTGCCGCCCTATGTCGGTGCCCTGCTCGACGCGACCGGCGAGCTGGACCTGATGCGACTGCACGAGCGGCTGGCCGAGCTGGAAAAATATGTACATCGATGAATTTGAGCGACCGGACGACGACTGGCTGCGCAGTGTCTCGGAGGCGCTGGAGCACTGGCAGCGGATCGCGTCCGGGCACAGCCCGACGAGTTCGATCACCGGTGGTGGCGCGATCGAGGTGGCCGAGGCGGCCTTCAGTGCCCTGCACGGTGGCCGTCCCACGCTCATGATGCCTTCGGCGACCTTCGCCCTGCGCATCGCGCTGCTGAGCCTGGCCGTACGTCCCGGTGACGACGTGCTGGTGCCGGCGATCGACTGGACGGCCACGCGGGCGGCGGTGCTCAGCATCGGCGCCCGGCCGGTCCCGGTCGCGGTGGACCCGCGGACCCTGACCATGGACCCGGGCGCGGCTCGGCAGGTCCGCACCCCGATGACCACCGCCGCCGTCGTCTGTCATCTGCACGGCGTGCCGGCTGACGTCGACGGGATTCGCGACGCGCTGCCCGGGGTGTCGGTGATCGAGGACTGTGCGCAGGCGCTGGGCGGGCTGGTCGGCTCGGCCCCGGTCGGCACACTGGCACACGCCGCGGTCTTCAGCCTCGGCCCGGGCAAGCCTATCGACGCGGGCGAGGGCGGCCTGCTGGTGCTCAGCGACGGATGGTTGTACCGCCGTGCCGTGAAGCTGGCCTGCCATCCGGTCCGGCAGGTGCTGGCCGGCATCGCCACGCCCAGGGCGACCAGCTTCTCCGTGCGCCCGCATCCGCTCGCGGCGGTGCTCGCCCTGCAGCGGCTGCATGTCTGGGACCCGGACCAGGCCCGCCAGCAGGCGAGGGCGATCGCGGAGGAGTTGTCGGACCACCCCGACCTCGAACCGCTCACGCCGGACGGGGACCGGACGATGGCCGGCCCCGGCGTGCCGGTGCTGCGTCGCGAAGGGGTCGGCGATCCGCGGCCGCCGGCCGGCCTTCTCGTCGCCGCGAGTGGGGCGCGGCCCCTTCCGGGTGTGCGGGACGCCCGGACTCTCGACCTCGCCTCCCGGGTCGCCGTGGCGTGGCGGCGGCCGCCCCGCGCCCACCTCATCCCGCCGTCGGGCGACGCGTGCTGAGGTGACACGCGCGGATGGCCCGCCGGCCACGCCGGCGGGCCATGGACGGGGACGGGGCGGCCTACTCCCAGTTGGTCCCGTCGCCAGAAGTATCGACAGTCATAGCGGTATCCTTCGTCGAGTTGGACGCAGCGGTAGAAGCATCGACAAAAGTCGATGAAGACGGCGGTGAGACATGTCTGAGCAGGCGGCCCGGCGCTGGGCCGGTATGGCGTCGCGATCGCCCGGCGCGAACGGGTCGTACGCACCAGTTCGCTGGCAGGAAAGCTTTCTGTATCCCTGACCCTAATCTGTCTCGGGTCATGATGTCAATGCGACGTAAATGGTCGTCTGGACCTCAGGCGTGCAGTGGTGGCCGTTGGCGCAGTGCGCGGTCGTCCGCGGGCAGGTCGAGGAGCCGGTCCAACTCCGCCGCCTGGCGCAGCGCCGCGCGCGCCTCGTCGCTGCCGGCCGGATAGGCCGCGCTCAGCTCGATCAGCGTCGTCATCTGCTGGAAGGTCTGCTCCGCGCTCTCGAAGCATCGTGCCGCGTGTCGCAACTCCTCGATGCGTCCAGCTGCCGCGCCCTGGGCCTGCCGGACCCGGGCCAGGGCGAGGTGCGCGCGTCCCTCGACGATCGCGTCGCCGCCGATCAGCGCGATGTCGATGGCGGTCGTGAGCATCGTCTCGGCTGGTCCCAGATCCTGTCGGGCCAACGCCACCTCGCCGAGTCCGTGCAGCGCGAAGGCCCGCACCAGCGTGACCGCGTCGCCGGGTGTCGCCATGGCGTCGAACTGGACCTGCGCGGAGTCGGGGTCGCCGGCCAGGAGGAGGGCGTGACCGAGCCAGTACCGGTTCTGGGCGATCGCCCGGGGCGACTGCAGGCGTTGGGCTTCGGCGAGGGTCTCCGTGAGGATCGCGACGGCCTCGTCGGGACTGCCCTGGTCGAGGCACACCTGACCGATCAGGCGCTGGGCCTGCCATGCGCCGAGCGGGTCGTGGCTGTCCTCGTAGTGCTGGCGGGCCTCCAGGAAGAGCCGTCGGGGTTCGACGACGTGCCCGGTGCGGCGCAACGCGTTGCCGAGGGTACGCAGCCCCATCGCCAGGCCGCGCGGCTCGGCGCAGTCGCGCAGGACGTCGACGGCACGGCGCAGGGCGGGCAGTACCGCCGTCGAGCGGGCACGGGGGTTGGCGACGAGCGCCGGCTGCGCGAGGGAGACCAGGATCAGGGCCTCGCCGCGTCGGTCGCCGGCCGCTTGGCAGGCCGCCAGGGCGATCCGGTGGGTCTCGTACCAGTCATCGTGACGTCCGTCGATGGTGTAAAACTCGTGCGCGGACAGCGCGAGGTCCCAGGCCAGCTCGGTGAGGCCCAGGGACGCGCAGTGCGCGACAGCCGCCCGCAGGTTCGCCGCCTCGGCCCGGAACCACCCGAGCGGGTCGTGCCGTGCCTCCGCGAGCAGGTCGTCGGGCAGCGGCCAGTCGGGCAGGTCGGCGTGCGCCACCTCGAAGTCCCCGCCGTGCAGCGCGCCGTGCGCCGCTCGGGTCAGCGTCAGCAACGCTCGATAGACGCGGGCCGGGACATCCGGGTCGGGCTCGGCCTGCCGGGCCGCCCAGGCCGCGAACTGTTTGGTCGGGGCGAGCATCCGGTAGCGGCCACGGGAGTCGGCGACGAGCACGCTGCTGGCGAGGAGCCGGGACAACGACCCGTACGGGTCCGCCTCGGCGTGGTCGAGCACGGCGAACGCCGTCCACGGTCCGATCGTGCGCAGGGCGACCCGCCCCAGGGCGAAGAACAGCGCCTGGGCGTCGGCGTCGAGGTGTTCCAGGCTGGCCCGGATGCTGCGGGCCAGGCTCTTGTCGCCCGCCTCGAACGCCTCCGGGCCCGCCTGGACGAGCCGCTGCGTGAACTCTCTCATGGGCCGGGCGCGCTCCTGCACCCGCAGTGCCGCGACCACGTCGATCGCCAGCGGCAGACCGTCGCACAGTTCGACCAGCTGCTCGACGTGGGCGATGTCGGACTCCGGCGAGGCCGCCGGCGGCAGGTGCGCGAGGCGCTGAAAGAGATGTACTGCCTGGGCCGAGGTCAGCCGTCGTAGTTCGATGACGGTCGGCGGGACACCGGGCAGCAGGATCTCGTGGTTGCTGGTGACGATCACCGCGCAGCCCGGCTCGCCCGGGATGACGTCGCGAACCTGGTCGGCATGGCGGGCGTCGTCCAGCAGGATGAGCACCTGGCGACCCGACAGCGCGGTGCGCAGGGCCTTGGCCCGCGTGGACCGATCGGGCGGCACGGGCAGGCCCAGCGACCGCAGGCACGCGGCCAGCACCTCGGCCGGATCGACCGCGGACGTGACCAGGTCGGTGATCCCCGCATCCGCTCCGGCGGGCGACACCTCGGCACCGGCCGTGCGGAGCTCGACCTCGATCTGACCGTCGGGATAGTGCGCACGGACCCGCTGCGCCACGAAGTGCGCCAGCGCCGTCTTCCCGATGCCGCCGGGCCCCTTGATGACGACGACGGCGGGCGTGTGTCGCTGTTTCCGGGTGAGCGCGAAGGCCGCGTCCGCGACCTCGTCGTCGCGGCCGATCAGCACGGGCGGCGCCGCCCGAAGCTCGTGCGGCACGACTCGGGTGGCCGCCGCCGAGCTGGCGGCGGTGGACTCGGCGGCGCGCTGGACCGGAATGGGCGCTCGCGTCGGGCGCAGCCGCCTCTCGTGCCGGGCGACCGCCGCCGCGTCGGCATTCATGATCGCCTGGTGCAGTTCGTGCATCTGTCTCAGGTTGGGCGCGCCCCGGTCGTCGCCGAGCTGCTCGTTGAGGGCGTCCACGTGCCTGGTGTAGGCCTGCGAAACCTCCCGGGTGTGGCCGCACTGGTGACAGGCGAGCATGGCCCATTCACACAGGGCCGTATCCAGGGGGAACAACTCGGACATTTCAATGGCTCGTTGCTCAATGTGGCCATATCCGAATAGTGGTGCGGCCGTTTCGAAGAACCGGATCGCCGCGCGGCGACGAAGCGTCGAGAGTTCGGCCACGGCGGCGGCGAGAAACGTGTCCGGGAAGTCGGCCAGGGCGCGGGGCCCGCGCCACAGATCGAGCGCCTGGGACAGCAGCGAAGCCGTCGTTCTGGGATCGCTGCGCCAAGCCCGCCGGCACAGGTTTCGGAACAGCCGATGGTCGAGTTGTTCGTCCGGTACGAGCAGGGTGTACCCGATGTCGCGGCTGTTCTGGACGCGAGCCTGGCCGCCGGATTGGGTGAGCATCTTGCGAACGGAGTCGATCGCCCTGTGGAGGTCGCTGGGTCGGGCCGGGGTACGGGAGCGTTCGCCGTCGGGGGGCCAGCCCGCGTCGAGCAGGGCGTCCGCGGCCACCTGGTCAGGGGCCCGCATGAGCAGGAGCGCGAGCACCTTTCGGTGGTTTCCGGACTTGATCCGGATCGGGTTTCCATTGCGGTCGAGAATCTGCAGGTCGCCGAGGACTCGGTAGACGACCATACGATCACTCCACTCGCTGGAATAGGGTCAGCAGCTTTTCGGAAGAAAATTCTGGCCCAATGGTTGTTGCCTGCTTAAGTGACAACCGAAGAGGATAGACCCATGGCTACGTATTCGCCGCACTATCTCCCACGTTCGACCCACGCCAGCCATCGGCTGCGACTGGCGCTGACGGCCGGACTGGGCGTGACCATCTGGCTGGCCGCGGTCGGCACGGTCATGTACCAGTTGTCGGTGCCCACCAAGCTCGGCTGGCTGAGCGCGCTGGGTGTCGTGGTGGTCTCCGCCGGCTCGGTCCTCGTGGTGTGGGCGACGACACGGCTACGGCGGGAACTGCGGGTCCGCAGCGCTGTCACCGACTCGATACTCAACCGCCGGATCTTCGGAACCCTCGACCTGCCCGAGAGCGGTGCCCCTCGATCGCTGCGACCGCTGGGCATGTCGGTCGGCCAGGCGGCGACCTGTACCGGCGTCCTGTTGACTGAACTGCTCAACGACCCCGCGGTCCGGCTGTTCCGGGGCGTCAACGCGCCAGGAGCCGAACCGAGCACGCATGTCGTCGTCGCCGGCCGGCAGGTCGTGCTGGTGGAGAGTGTCGCGTGGCCCGCCGGCCGCTATCACGTCGACCGGGACGGGCGTGTGCACTGCGACGGCGTCCCGATCGGCCAGTCGGTCCGGCCGCTGCTCGATGCCGTGGCCTATTGGCGGGAGGTCCTGCCACGCCACCAACGCGTCACCGCCGTGGTGATCGTGCATCCCAGCGGTGACGGTCAGGTCGTCCTGCCGGCCGGGACCGGGGATCTCACGCTCGTGCGGGCGAGGGAGGCGGTGGGCCTGATCCGCAACCGCCTGCCGCGGCGGGGTCAGGTCAGTCGGCACGTGCTCGCCGCCCTGGTCACCGCCGTGCGGTGATCTCGGGCCGTCGCTCGATCAGACCGAGGGCGAGGGCAGGGCGGGAACGCTGCGGCGACGGCGCAGCTCCACCCGCCGGCTGCCGTCGCGGAACAACTGGACCCGGGCGAGTTCCCAGCCCGAGTACTCGGCGGCGATGGCGAGCTGCACCGCTGCGGTCATCCGGTCGATGTGCGGTGGTAACCGCAGCATCGCGGTTTCGTAGTCCATCCGTGCATCCTGCCCCCGGCGGAAACCGCCGACAACCGCGTGCGGCACGGGCCACCACCTTCCGGCACCGGGCAGGTCGGGGCCTTAGGGTGGGACGGCTGCCCGTCGCGGGCGGGCGCCCACCGGAGGATGCGCATGGAACTCGGACTGACCCTGGGCTACCAGGCGGCCTGGACCACGCCGGCCGACCACCTGGCCTTCGCCCAGGAGGCCGACCGGCTGGGCTTCTCGGTCGTCTGGGCGGCTGAGGCGTACGGTTCGGACGCGCCGAGCATCCTGTCCTGGATCGCCGGGCAGACCAGCCGCATCCATGTCGGCACCGCGATCATGCAGATCCCGGCGCGCTCGCCGGCGATGACCGCGATGACGGCGGCCACCATCGACACCTTCACCGGCGGGCGATTCCGGCTGGGTCTGGGTGTGTCCGGCCCGCAGGTCGCCGAGGGCTGGCACGGCGTGCGTTTCGACAAGCCGCTGGCGCGCACCCGGGAGTACGTCGCCATCGTGCGGACCGCCCTGGCCCGGCGCACGGTCGACGTCGCGGGGCAGTTCTACCGGCTGCCCCTGCCGGATGGGCCCGGCAAGGCGCTCAAGCTCGGCTTCCGCCCGTTGCGTGCGGAGATCCCGATCTACCTGGCCGCCGTGGGCCCGAAGAATCTGGAGCTGGCCGGCGAGATCGCCGACGGGTGGCTGGGTGTCTTCTTCTCCCCGGAGTTCGCCGGTGCGGCGCTGGCCTCGGTCGCCGCCGGTCGGGCCCGGGCCGGCAAGGACATGACGGGCTTCGACGTCGTACCGACCGTACCGGTGGTGGTGGGTGACGACGTGGCGCAGTGCGCCGAGCTGGTGCGCTGGTACGCGGCGCTCTACCTGGGCGGCATGGGCAGCCGGGAGCAGAACTTCTACAACCAGCTGGCCGTACGGATGGGCTTCGGCGAGGCCGCCGCCCGGGTTCAGGAGCTGTACCTGGACAAGCGCCAGCGGGACGCGGCCGCCGCGGTGCCGCTGGAGTTCATCGACGCCACGTCGCTGATCGGCCCGCCCGAGCGGATCGCGCGGCGCATGCGCGCCTACGCCGAGGCCGGCGTCACCACCCTCTCCGTGGCCACCTTCGCGCTGGACCGGCCCACCGGGGTCGCCCAGTTGCACGCTCTGTTCGACGCCTACCAGAAGGCAGGGATTCACTGATGGCCGCCGAGGTCGCGTTCGAAGGCATCTCGATCTGGGAATCGGTGGTGCTCGGCATCGTCGAGGGCATTACCGAGTACCTGCCGATCTCGTCGACCGGTCACCTGACCATCACCGAGAAGCTGCTCGGCATGCCGATCGACGACCCCGCGGTCACGGCGTACACGGCGATCATCCAGATCGGCGCCATCGCCGCGGCGATCATCTTCTTCTGGAAGGACATCGTCACGATCGTCACGGCCTTCGTGCGGGGCGTGTTCAACGCGCAGGCCCGGCAGGACCCGCACTGGCGCCTGGCCTGCGCGGTCGTGGTCGGCTGCGTCCCGCTCGGCGTGGCCGGCCTGACGCTCAAGCCCCTCATCGAGGGGCCGTTCCGCAGCATGTGGGTGGTGGCCGGGGCGTTGATCGCCTGGTCGGCCGTCATGACCTTCGCCGAGAAGGCGGCCACTCACCAACGCGACGAGCGCGACGTGCGGCTGATGGACGGTCTGGTCATCGGCGTGGTGCAGATCTTCTCGCTGATCCCCGGCGTCTCCCGGTCCGGCGCCACCATCTCGGCCGGTCTGCTGCGCGACCTGGACCGGGTCACCGCGACCCGGCTCTCGTTCTTCCTGGGCATCCCGGCGCTGACCGCCGCGGGCGCGTTCGAGGGAATCACCGCCAACGACGAGATCGCCGCGACCGTGGGCTGGCTGCCGACGATCGTGGGCACCGTGGTGAGCTTCGTGGTCGCCTACGTCTCGATCGCCTGGCTGCTGCGCTACGTGTCGAAGAACTCGATCATGGTGTTCGTCTGGTACCGGATCGCGATCGGCATCCTGATCATCGCGCTGCTCTCGACCGGCGTGATCAGCGCGACCTGACGTCTCCGACAGCCGGTGCGCCGGTACGGGGAGATTCGCCCGTTGTGGAATCATGCACTCCGTGACAGCCCGTAACCAGCTCGCCTGGCGCTCCGCGATCGTCCCGGTGCCGGCCCGCGGGCGGGCGCGACCCGCCGACGGCCCCTTCGGGCTCGCCGGGCCGAGCGGGCAGGCCGACGACTCCTGGGCGCCGGTCATCGAGGCGATGGTCGAGTGGTGCCACGCCGGGACGGGACGGTTGTGGCTGGTCGAGGGCCCGTCCGGCGCCGGCAAGACCCGGCTGGTGAGCGAGGTCGCGCAGCGGATGACCGCCCAGCAGTGGCCGTGCGGCTGGGCACGACCCGGCTTCGGCGCCTACGCGGTCACCACGGCGGCCCGCAACGGGCGGATGTCGCTGGTGCTGGTCGACGCGGCCGAGACCCGCGCCGACCTGGTGGAGCTGCTGCGGACGCTGGCCAACGGTGGTTCACCCCTGCCGGTGCGGGTGATCGTGCTCGCCCGCGAGTTCGGCGCCTGGTGGCAGGCGCTGTGGTCCGGGCTCACCGACGAGGAGCGCGCCGCGCTGGCGCCGCGCCGGGCCGTGCTCGGTGCCGGGCAGGAGCCGCCCCCGTCGCCGCGGGCACTCGCGCTGCGGTCGCTGGAACTGAGCACCACCGGATCCCGCGCCGAGGCCATGCAGCTGCTCGCCACCGCCGATCCCGGCAGCGGCGCGGTGCTGCTGCGCCAGGCCGCCCTCGTCGTGGCGCTCTCCACCCGCGTCGGTCAGATGGGGCCGGCCGAGATGCGCGCGGCGCTGCGCGACCTCTTCGAGGAGGAGGAGGGCTTCTGGCGGCGCGCGGCGAGCGAGGTGAAGACGAAGGGCGCCCCCAATCCGGCGCTGCGCTCGGCCCTGGCCACCGCGGCCGTCGTCGGTGAGGGCGGCCTCGCCGACGCCGCCACGGTGCTGCGGCGCGTGCCGGCGCTCGCGGTGGGCGCGGCCGACCGGCTGGCGCGGCTGGCGCTGTGGTGGCAGGGCCTCTACGGCACCGACGGCGAGTCGAACACCCCCACCCCGAAGCTGCCGGCGTGGCTGGCCGACCAGGTGCCCGACGCGGACAGCGACCGGACCGGCATCTCGTGGACCGTGGCCGCCCTCGATGCCGAGCGGCGGGCCACCTCGACCCTGGCCCAGCGGGCGCTCTCGGCCCACCGCGACATCTGGCCCGGGGCCACCCGCCCCGGCGACGAGACGGTCGCGCAGGCCGCGCAGGAGCGGGCACAGGAGAACCTGCGCCGGGGGGTGGAGTCGGCCGCCCCGGTGGATCAGGCGCTCGCATGGCTCACCCAGGAGCTCAGCCTCGGCGACGAGGAGCTGGACCTGATCGGCGACGCGATCAGTTTCCCCGGCCGTGCCCTGTCGCGCACGGCGATCGTGCTGGCCCAGCGGATGCTCTCCGGGGCGGACACCGAGGGCGACCGGGCCGCGTTCCTGCTCGCGCTCGGCGCCCGGCACTCCGAGCTGGGCCAGTGGCCGCAGGCCCGCGCCAACACGCAACTGGCCGTCGACATCCTGCGCGAGCTCGTCAGCGCCGACCGGGCGCAGTACCTCGCCGAACTGGCGGGCGCGGTGACCAACCTGGCCAGCTGCCTGGTGAACCTGGGCGAGCGGGAGGCCGCCGTCGAGGCCAGCTACGAGGCGGTCGCCCTGCACCGGGAGGTGGCGCGGACCGACCGCGACCGGGCCCTGCCCGAGCTGGCCCGCGCCCTGACGAACCTCTCCGCGTGCCTGGCGCGCGCCGGGCGCCCGCCCGCGGCCGTGAGCGCCGCGGGGCAGGCTGTCTCGCTCTACCAGGAGCTGCTGGCGATCAACCCCACCGCCTACCAGCACGAGGCGGCCGCGGCCGAGCGCAACTACCAGGTGTGCCGGGAGGCGCTGCAGGCGATGAACCGGGTTCCCTGACCGTCCCCCTGTGGACGGTCAGGGGCCCGCTGGATCAGGGGCAGCTCGCCGGCGGGGTCACGTGCCCGGTGATGGCGTGTGGCTTGCTCAACTGGGCGTTGATGACCCGGATGGCGTAGTTGAGGCCGTCGGCGTTGTACACCCGCACGTAGGTCGAGCCGGCGGCGCCGTCATTGCAGGTGAGGTAGCCGGGCGCCGGCGGCGTGTAGTGGGTGAAGTAGTCGACCTCGGCCTGGTTGGCCAGTTCGAGCATCCGCCAGCGGTTGCCCTCCTGCCAGGCGGCGATGAACGCCTTCACGTACGCCGTCGCGGACGACGGGTATTCGGTCTGGTCGAGCTGGACACCGACGGCCGCGTGCGGCTTGCCGAGCAGCGCGTTGGTCAGCTTCAGCACGAACTTGTCCCCGGGGTCGTTGAAGAACGTGCAGTAGGTCGAGCCGGCGGCGCCGTCGCACTGGCTGTAGTGCCAGTTCATGTTCACCGGCATCGGGATCTCGATGATCTGCTCGTGCACCTGGGCCGTGGCCAGGTTGGCGAGGGTCTGGAGGGCCTTGGCCTTCCAGGCGGCGAGCACGGCCTCGGCGTACTGCCGCGCGCCGTCGGGGTAGCCGGGCGCGGGCGGTGCCGTGCTGGTCGCCGGCGTGGTCGTGGCCGTGGTTTCGGTCGGCTCCGGGGTGACGACGCCGACCCCGGTGTCGGGGGTGGTGGTGGCCGTGGCGTCGGGGGAACCCTTGGTCCCGCAGGCGACGGCCACCAGGGCGGCGCAGACGACGGAGATGGTCAGCAGCGTGCTGCGGGGACGGGCCATGGCAGGCACGCTAGCCGCCGCACGCAACGGCACCGGTCGACCAGCCCGTACGGGCGCCGCCACCCGGCCGCCTGTCCCCGCGCGCGGTCGCCGGACGTCTGGCGAGGACGGCCGTTAGGCTGGCGCCGTGGCCACCGTCCTGCTGCTGCGACATGGTCGGACCACCGCCAACGCCAGCGGCACCCTGGCCGGGCGCACGGCGGTGGAGCTGGACGAGGTGGGCCAGGCACAGGCGCGTGCGGTGGGGGAGCGACTCGCCGGCCTGCCGTTGGCGGCCGTGGTGAGTTCGCCGCTGCTGCGCTGCCGGCAGACGCTGGCGCTGGCCCTGCCCGGCGTCGAGCCGCTGGTGGACGAGGGGTTCACCGAGTGCGGGTACGGCGACTGGGAGGGGCAGCCACTCAAGACGCTGGCGAAGGACCCGCTGTGGCGGGTGGTCCAGCAGCACCCCAGCGGCGCGACCTTCCCGAACGGGGAGTCGATGGCGCAGATGGCGACGCGGGCCGTGGCGACCGTACGGGCACACGACACGAGGGTGACCACGACGCAGGGCGAGCACGCGTTGTGGCTGGCCTGCAGCCACGGCGACGTGATCAAGGCAATCGTCGCCGACGCGCTGGGACTGCACCTGGACCTGTTCCAGCGCATCGTCGTCGACCCCGGCTCGCTGACCGTGATCCGCTACACGGCTGGACGGCCGTTCCTGGTGCGCCTCAACGATTCGGGGGCGGGGCTGGCCGCGCTGGTGGTGTCGCGCCGACCGCGGCGGCGTCGGGCCTCGTCCGACGCGGCGGTCGGCGGGGGCGCGGGATAGGGTGAGCGACGTGACCCAGGTGTTCGCGTTCGAGCCACCCGAGCGCTTCGTGGCCGGGACAGTCGGCGTGCCCGGGGAACGGACGTTCTTCCTGCAGGCGCGCGGTGGCGGCCGGCTGGTCAGCGTGGCCCTGGAGAAGGTGCAGATGTCGCTGCTGGCCGAGAAGCTCGAGGAGCTGCTGACCGAGGCGCAGCGCCGGTTCGGGGTGACCGTGCCCGACGCGCCGACCGGGCCGGAGGACAACGAGCCGCTGGAGACCCCGCTGGACGAGGAGTTCCGGGTCGGCACGCTCGGGCTGGCCTGGGACGGCGAGACCGACACCGTGGTGATCGAGGCGATCGCGGTCGGCGAGTACGAGGCGGACGAGCCCACCGAGGAGGAACTCGCCGCGCTCGACCGGCTGCGGGTGCGGCTCACGCCGGCCGCCACCCGCGCGTTCATCGCGCGTGCGAAGAAGGTGGTGGCCGCCGGACGCCCGCCCTGCCCGCTGTGCGGGTTGCCGCTCGACCCGGCCGGGCACCTCTGCCCGCGCCACAACGGCTACCGCCGGTAAGCCCGACGCGCGGCACAGGTTGGTCGGGGAGAAGACGGTGTCCGGCTCGGCCCGGCGCAGGCTCCGCTCGGATCTCAGCGAGGAGCAGGCCGTACGGCTGCTCACCGACGGCGACCTGGAGCTGGAGGGGCGGCTGCGCGAAGCCTCCAACATGACCCTGCGGGCGTTCGTGACGCTCGACGGGATATCGGCCCGGTGCGTCTACAAGCCGGTCAGCGGCGAACGGCCGCTGTGGGACTTCCCCGACGGCACCCTCGCCGCACGGGAGGTGGGCGCCTATCTGGTCTCCGCCGCGACCGGCTGGAACGTGGTGCCGCCGACCGTGCTGCGCGACGGCCCGCTCGGACCGGGCGCGTGCCAGCTGTGGGTGGAGACGACGACCTCGCCGTCGGCCCAGCGGGTCGGGCTGCTGCCGCCGGACGAGCTGCCCGAGGGATGGCAGCCGATCGCCTCGTTCCTCGTCGACGACGGCGACTCCTACCTGCTCGCGCACGCCGACGACCCGGGGCTGGCCCGCATCGCCCTGCTGGACGCGGTCATCAACAACGCCGACCGCAAGGGCGGGCACGTGCTGCACGGCCGCGACGGCACGCTGCGCGGCTGCGACCACGGGGTGTGCTTCCACGTGGAACCGAAGCTGCGCACCGTGCTGTGGGGGTTCGCCGGGCGGGCCGTGGACGAGGCTGACCTCGCCGTGCTCCGCTCGCTGCGGGAGGCGCTGGACGGACCGTTGCGCGAGTCGCTGTCGGCCCTGCTCACGGCCGAGGAGGTGCAGGCCACGATCGAGCGCGTGGACCGGCTCCTGCACGCCGCCACGTTCCCGACCCCCCGCCCCGGCCGGCACGTGGTCCCCTGGCCCCCGGTGTAAGCAAGGGCACCTTGTTAACGCCCAGCGTCGAACAAGGTGCCCTTGCTAACAACGGGGAGGGCGGTGGTGTCGCGGGGCCGGGGTGAGGGTCCGTACCGGCTGGTTAGTCTTGGCGGCATGGAGTCCTGGATCTCGCCCACCGTCCCGTCCCTGCCCGACCGAGGTCCCGAACTCTCGCTCTACGACACGGCCCGTGCCGCGGTGCAGCCGGCCACCGGCGAAGGGTCGCGCACCATGTACGTCTGCGGCATCACGCCCTACGACGCGACCCATCTGGGGCACGCGGCGACGATGATCACGTTCGACCTCATCAACCGGTACTGGCGCGACCGCGGTTACCCGGTGACGTACGTGCAGAACGTGACCGACATCGATGACCCGCTGCTGGAGCGGGCGTCGCGCGACGGCGAGGACTGGATCGTGCTCGGGATGCGGGAGACGGCCCTGTT